>JAAIGF010236270.1_pt1 | contig 40148 bp, 31 predicted proteins | sample 6487441 | NCBI WGS metagenome assembly JAAIGF01 (sample SAMN13974129, study PRJNA590717) | phyllosphere metagenome | biome: pepper field; feature: multiple bacterial spot infested pepper fields; material: pepper leaves; isolation source: leaves from pepper fields | host: Capsicum annuum ...
GAACAGCGCCTGGGCGAATCCTTCAAGCTGGTGTCCGAGCGCCTGGAGGCCGTGCACAAGGGCCTGGGCGAAATGCAGACCCTGGCCAACGGCGTGGGCGACCTGAAGCGCGTGCTGACCAACGTGAAGTCGCGTGGCACCTGGGGCGAAGTGCAACTGGCCATGCTGATCGAGCAGACCATGACGCCCGACCAGTACGCCCGCAACGTCAAGCCGCTGCCAGGCAGCGCCGACATCGTGGAATTCGCCATCCGTCTTCCGGGGCGGGAAGCGGGCGGCGAGCCGGTGTGGCTGCCCATCGATGCCAAGTTTCCGAAGGAAGAATACGAGCGTCTGTGCGACGCCCAGGACCGTGCCGATGTCGAGGCGGTACGCATTGCGGGGGCCGCGTTCGAACGGGGCGTCGAACTCGAGGCGCGCCGCATCCAGGAAAAGTACGTGCAGCCGCCGCACACCACCGACTTCGGCATCATGTTCCTGCCGACCGAGGGCCTGTACGCCGAGGTGCTGCGCCGTCCCGGCCTGATCGACCGCCTGCAGGCGCTGCGCATCAACGTCGCCGGTCCCAGCACGCTGGCAGCGCTGCTCAACAGCCTGCAGATGGGCTTTCGCACGCTGGCGATCGAACAGCGTTCGTCGGAAGTCTGGAAGGTGCTGGGCGCGGTCAAGACCGAATTCGGCAAGTTCGGCGACGTGCTCGCCAGCGTCAAGCGCACGCTCGATACCGCCAGCAACAAGATCGCCCAGACCGAAACCCGGGCCCGCGTGATGCAGCGTCACCTGAAGCAGGTGGAAGCCTTGCCCGATGCGCAGGCGACCGCGTTGCTGGGCCCGACGGCCGCCGATGACGACGTCGAAACCTGACCCGTATTCCCCCACCCAGGAGCTTTCCGTGCAGCACGGTGACCCCGCTCATGACATCACATCGCTGGAGGCACTGCAGGCGCGCTTCGGCACGCCCGCCGAGGCATCCCGGCTGAAGGAGCTGGACTTCATCAACGACGCCTACCGCGCGCTGATCGAGGCCTCGCCGTTCTTCTCCATGGCCACGGTCAACGACGATGGCCTGGACTGTTCGCCCCGAGGCGATCCGCGCGGCTTCGTGCAGGTGCTGGACGAACGCACCGTGCTGCTGCCCGAGCGACGTGGCAACAACCGCATCGACAGCCTGCGCAACCTGGTGGCCGATCCGCGCATCGCCTTGTTGTTCCTGATCCCCGGCGTGGGCGAGACCCTGCGCGTGGCCGGCCGTGCCCGCCTGTCGGTCGACCCGGCGTTGTTGCAGCGTACGGCCATGGGCGACAAGCTGCCGAACGTGTGTATCGTCGTGCAGGTCGAGAAAGTGTTTTTCCAGTGCGCGCGTGCCATCGTTCGTTCCGATCTGTGGAACCCGGCGCTGCACGTGGCGCGCAGTTCGCTGCCCTCGACCGGCACCTTGCTGGCCGCTGCCGCGGCCGACACGCAGCGCCCGGCGTTCGACGCCGCCACTTATGACCAAGGGTTGGAAACCCGTCAGCGCAGCACCCTGTACTGACCCATTCATTGACCCATTCGGCGGCCAGGGCAGGGCTCTGCTACATTGCCGCCTTTCGATGCTTTTTCTGGCGATTACGCGATGCTTACGCAGCAGGAACTCAAGCAGCAGGCCGCCGAGGCCGCGCTCAAACTCGTGGCCGACGTGGCCGCGCCCGACACCGTCATCGGCGTGGGCACCGGCTCGACGGCCGACCTGTTCATCGATGGCCTGGCCGCCTTCAAGGGCCGCATCCGTGGCACGGTCGCCAGCTCCGAGCGCAGCGCTGCGCGCCTGGCTGCACTGGGCCTGCCGGTGCTGGGCCTGAACGATGTCGACTTCATGCCGATCTATGTCGACGGTGCCGACGAGATCGACAACAACCTGCAGATGATCAAGGGCGGTGGCGGTGCGCTCACGCGCGAGAAGCTGGTCGCGTCGGTCGCCGCACGCTTCGTCTGCATTGCCGACGAATCCAAGCTGGTGCCCGAACTGGGCAAGTTCCCGCTGCCCATCGAAGTGATCCCGATGGCACTGGCCGCGGTGTCGCGCGTGGTGACCCGCCTGGGCGGCAAGCCGGTGCAACGCGAAGGTTTTGTCACCGACAACGGCAACGCCATTATCGACGTGCACGGCCTGGCGATTCCGCGTCCGAAGGAACTGGAGCGCCTGCTCAACGACGTACCGGGTGTGGTGACCTGCGGTCTGTTCGCGCTGCAGGGCGCCAACGTGGCACTGCTGGCCACGCAGAACGGCATCCGTCGCCTGGACGCTCGCTGAGCCGATATTTCGTCCGTGCACCCGGCAGACGGGTGCACGACATAATGTTGTCACACAATATTCATTAAGCTACCCGGCTATATCAAGGAGTGGCCATGCCCGAGCACACTTATCGTCAGTTCGACACCGAACTGGAAAGCGTTCGTTCGAAGTTCCTGCAGATGGGCGGTCTCGTCGAATCGCAGATCGCCTCGGCCGTCGATGGCCTGGCCAACGGCGACCTCGTGCTGCTCGATCGCGTCGTCGCACGCGATGCCGAGGTCAATGCATTCGAACGTGAGATCGACCAGGAATGCAGCCAGATCCTCGCGCGTCGCCAGCCGACCGCCAGCGACCTGCGCATGCTGTTCACCGTGATCAAGATGATCACCGACATGGAGCGCGCCGGCGACGAAGCCGAGAAGATCGCGCGCATGGCCAAGCGCATCCACGAAGCCAACCGCCGCGACATGCCTGCCGTCGAACTCTGGCACATGGCCAATTCGGTGGTCAGCATGCTGCGCAATGCGCTGGATGCGTTCGCCCGCCTCGATGCCCAGGCCGCCGCGCAAGTGGTTCGCCAGGACAAGGGCGTCGACGTCGAATGGCAAGGCACCATCCGCCAGCTCGTCACCTACATGATCGAAGATCCGCGCACCATTTCGCGCTCGATCGAAGTGCTGTTCATCGCCAAGGCGCTGGAGCGCATCGGCGACCACGCGAAGAACATGTGCGAACTGGTGGTCTACATGGTCAAGGGCCAGGACGTGCGTCACACCGGCCTTGAGAACGTGGAACGCGAAGCCGCCGCCAACTGATCGCCTGTCGATCGTTGCAGGGTTCGATGACGCCGGTCGGCTCACACCGACCGGCGTTTTTGCGTCCTGGCCTCAGTCCTGGCCGTCGGGGTCGTGCTGCGCCGACCCGTCGGCTGGCGCCCGATAGCGGAAGTCGCAGCGTGCCGCGCCGCCCATGATGGTGGTGGTGCGGGTCATCTTCACCTCGGGCGCATAGCCCTCGATGAAGGCCGCATCGCGATTACAGGACAGCAGGTCGCCGATCTCGCCCAGGCCCATGTCGCGGTACATCTCGGCATAGCGGCAGCGCGTCACGTCGTAATCGAACTGCCTGTCGTCGGCTGCCAGGACATCGATGCGCAAGGCGTCGTCCTTGGTCCACAGGTGCTGCAGACCGGCGAAGCTGCGCAGGTCGGCCGGGCCGTTTTCAAGCGCGGCGAACTGGCGGCCCGCATCGACGGCTGCGCCGGATACTGCCTCGCCGATCACGGCGCGGGCGCGTTCCTTCCCGTACTCGCGTACCAGGATTTCATAAATGGGTTTGATGATCTCGGCTTCGATGCGGCGACGCGCAAGAATGCCCAGGTCGTTGATGGATTGGCTCATGCCGGAAGCTTCGTCGGACAGGTGCGAGTGCCAGGTCTCGCAAGGTTGCGGGTGACCGGGCAGGGTAGCGCACCGCAACCCTCCTGTCCTACGGCGCGTTGGCTATATGCACATGGTGTGCGTGCATATTGCCGGGCTTACGGGCAGCGACAGGCGCGGCTTCGATGCAGAAAAAAGTATCGGCCGGTGTCCGGTGCGGAGCATGAGTCACGCATCGCAGTTCACCATAAAAAAACACCCCGGCGCCTGGAAAGATATCCAATGCGCCGGGGTGTTTCGTGAACCGACAGCGATCCGGTTCCTGCTTGTAGCAGCTTGCCTTTCAAGGGCTACGCTGCAAGGCAGGCGTCGTCGCAGGCTCAGGCCGGAGGCGGCACGTAGCCTTGTGCTTCGACCGAACCGTCCTGGAACAGGTGCTGTTCCATCTGCTGCGACAGGTACTTGCGGGCACGGCTGTCGGCCAGATTCAGGCGGTTTTCATTGACCAGGCGGGTCTGGACCTCGATCCATTCCTGCCAGGCTTCCTTGGACACGCTTTGCCAGATGCGCGTGCCGAGCGGGCCGGGATAGGGCGGAAACTCCAGGCCCTCGGCCTCGCGTTTGAGCTTGACGCATTGAACCATGCGGGGCACGGCATACTCCTTGTCGATACTTGCGATGCGCAAATTGTAGCCTGCGCATCGCTTGCCGCCCCGCAAGACCTTGCGAGGCGGACGGGATGCAAGACCGGTATTTACAAGCGCTTGATGAAGATCAGGCTGTTGCGGGTGCGGTCGTAGCTCGCCTGTCGCGCGGCAGGCAGGTCTTCCAGGCTGGCGGGTACGAAGCCGCGGCGGATGAACCAGTGGGCGGTGCGCGTGGTCAGCACGAACATTTTCCTGATGCCCTGTGCCTTGGCCCGCGACTCCATGTGCCGCAGCAGCTTGTCGGCCTCGCCCGAACCCTGCCAGGCCGGGTTCACCGTCAGGCAGGCCATCTCGGCCATCTTTTCGTCCTGGAACGGGTATAGCGCGGCACAGCCGTAGATCACGCCGTCGTGCTCGGACACCGAGAAGTGGTCGATGTCGCGTTCGATGCGGCCCCGGCCGCGCTTGACCAGCGTGCCGTCGGCTTCCAGCGGTTCGATCAGTTGCACGATGGCGCCGACGTCGTCGATGGTGGCGGGGCGCAGGTCGTCCAGCGTGTCTTCCACCACCATGGTGCCGACACCATCGTGGGTGAAGACTTCGAGCAGCACGCTGCCGTCCAGCGAGAACGGCACCAGGTGGGCGCGAGCCACGCCTTGCTTGACCGCGCGCGAGGCGTGGCGCAGGTAGAAGGCCGTGTCTTCGTCCAGGTTGCCGGCCGCCAGCAGGGCGTCGGCGTCGTCGCGTGCCAGCTCGGTGTCGATGTCGCCGTTCTCGTCGCGCACGCCCGGTGTCTCGGTCACGAAGATCAGCTTTTCGGCTTTCATCGTCACGGCGGCGGCGGTGGCGAGTTCTTCCATTGCCAGGTTGAAGGCTTCACCCGTGGGCGAGAAGCCCAGCGGCGACATCAGCACGATGGAACCGCGTTCCATCGAGAAATGCAGGGCCTCGGCGTCGATCTTCCGCACCTGGCCGGTGTGGCGGTAGTCGACCCCGTCGATCACGCCCACCGGACGGGCCGTGACGAAGTTGCCCGACACCACTCGCATGTGCGAGCCCAGCATGGGCGTGTTCGGCAGGCCCTGGCTGAACGCGGCCTCGATGTCCAGGCGGATCTCGCCTGCTGCTTCCTTGGCGCATTCCAGCGCCGGTCCGTCGGTGATGCGCAGGCCGCGGTCGAACTGCGCCGGGATGCCCTTGATGCGCAACTGGTCGTTGACCTGCGGTCGCGAGCCGTGCACCAGCACCAGTCGCACGCCCAGCGCGCTCAATAGCGACAAGTCCTGTACCAGCGCGTTCAGTGCGCCCGCCTGGACCAGCTCACCGCCGAATGCCACGACAAAGGTTTTGCCTCGAAACGCGTGGACGTAGGGGGCAACTTCCCGGAACCATCGGACGAACTGCGCGTGTTCCAGCTCAGGCGCGTCCACGGTGGCGGGTTGGGACAAGGGGGCAGCAGGTGGTTGGTCCGGGGTGGACATGGCGGTGGAAAGCTTCCTGAAAGAATGGCCGACAGTCGGCGGGCGGGTTGGCGCAATGCCAAAGGGTCGGGAATTATAGGACTCCTTGGGTGGGCCGATGGTCGGGCGCTGTCACGTTGCTGTCGTGAATGCCACACCTTTTGCCCGGCAGCGGAAACGGGCCGTTTCAGCGGAGCCAACCGGGCGGCGCAGGCTGCGCGTCCGCCGATGGGGCTGAAGCAAAGTGTGTCTGCGGCGCGGCCTATAATCGAAGGTTCCTCCGGAAGTTCCTGCCTCTTTCTCTCCCTGATGCCTGACTCAGACCGCCGCCCGGGCGCCCGCCGTCCCGGAACGTCCGCATTCGCCGATAAATTGAAAGCCGAGCTGAAGGCTGCGCAGAACGCAGCGCCGGTTCCGCCTGCGCCTGCGCCGTCGGCAGCAGAGAACACGCCTGCGCGCCAGGCGCGCGGGGGCGATGCTGGACGTCGTCCGGCAGAGGCCGGGCAGGCCGCAGATGCACCGCGCCGGAGCGAAGGTAGAACGGACCCGGGACGTGCGCGGGCAGGGCGTGACGGTGATGCCGCGTCGCGTGAACGCCGCAAGCCAGCGCCCGGGCGCGATGCGCGTGCTGCCGACGCCTCGCGCGGCAACGGTGACGACGCGTCCGCCAAGGGCGAACGGATGGCGGGCCCGCCGCGCGGCAATCGCATGCCCGAGGGCGCTCGGTCCGAACGGTCAGAACGACCCGACCGGCCAGAACGCCCCGAGCGCGTCATCCCGCCCATCACCTACCCGGAGAACCTGCCGGTCAGCGCGCGTCGCGATGAAATCTCGCGGGCCATCGCCAACCATCAGGTGGTGATCGTCAGTGGCGAAACCGGCTCCGGCAAGACCACGCAGTTGCCCAAGATCTGCCTGGACCTGGGACGGGGACGCATCAAGCGCATCGGCCACACCCAGCCGCGTCGGCTGGCGGCCACTTCGGTCGCCAAGAGGGTGGCCGAAGAGCTGAACACGCCCATGGGCGAACTGGTGGGCTACCAGGTCCGCTTCAACGACCGCACCGGCCCGAACGCGGCGGTCAAGCTGATGACCGACGGCATCCTGCTGGCCGAATCGCAGCGCGACCCGCTACTGCGCCAGTACGACACCATCATCATCGACGAGGCGCACGAACGCAGCCTCAACATCGACTTCCTGCTGGGCTATCTCAAGCAGTTGCTGCCGCGCCGGCGCGACCTGAAGCTCATCATCACCTCGGCCACCATCGACGCCGACCGCTTTGCCACGCACTTCGGCACCGATGCCGAGCACCCGGCGCCGGTCATCGAAGTGTCGGGCCGTACCTACCCGGTGGAAGTGCGCTATCGCCCGGTCGACACCGACGACCTGGCGTCCTCGGACGAAGACGCGCCCGCGCGTCCGGCCAAGCCACGCCGCGAGCGCGAGAACCTGTCGCGTGACGAGTCGCGCGACCTGGTCGACGCGCTGGTCGATGCCGTCGACGAGTGCGCCCGCCACGGCCCGGGCGACGTGCTGGTGTTCCTGCCCGGCGAACGCGAGATCCGCGACGCCGCCGAGGCCCTGCGCAAGCATCATCCGCCGTCGACGGAAGTGCTGCCCCTGTTCGCCCGCCTGTCGGCTGCCGAGCAGGAACGCGTGTTCCATCCCAAGGGCAATGCGCGGCGCATCGTGCTGGCGACCAACGTCGCCGAAACCTCGCTGACGGTGCCGGGCATTCGCTTCGTGGTGGACACGGGGCTGGCGCGGGTCAAGCGCTATTCGTGGCGCAACAAGGTCGAACAGCTTCGCATCGAGCCCATCAGCCAGGCTTCGGCCAACCAGCGCGCCGGGCGATGCGGCCGGGTGGGCCCCGGCCTGTGCATCCGGCTGTACGACGAAGCGGCCTTCGGCAACCGTTCCGCGTTCACCGATCCCGAAATCCTGCGTTCGTCCCTGGCCAGCGTCATCCTGCGCATGAAAGCACTGCGGCTGGACGACATCGAACGCTTCCCGTTCGTGGAGGCGCCGCCGGGCCGTGCCATTGCCGACGGCTATCACCTGCTGCAGGAACTGGGCGCGATCGACGACGACAATCGCCTGACGCCCACGGGCACCGAACTGGCCCGCTTGCCGGTGGACCCACGCATCGGCCGCATGATCCTCGCGGCGCGCGAGCAATCCTGTCTGAACGAGATGCTCATCATCGCCTCGGCGATGTCGGTGCAGGACCCGCGCGACCGCCCCCTGGAGGCCCAGGAAGCCGCCACCCAGGCGCATGCCAAGTTCTTCGATGAGCGTTCGGAGTTCCTGTCCTACCTGAAGCTGTGGACCTGGTACGAGGAGCAGGTCGCGCACAAAGCGTCGCAGCGCAAGCTGGTCGAGCAGTTGCGCGGCCAGTTCCTGTCGCCGGTGCGTCTGCGCGAATGGCGCGACGTGTACAGCCAGTTGGCCGCTGTCGTCGGCGAGCAGGGCTGGCACGTCAACGACACGCCGGCCACGGTCGAACAGATCCATCTGGCGCTGCTGTCGGGCCTGCTGGGCAACATCGGCTTCAAGAGCGAGGAAGAGGGCGGATACCTGGGCGCGCGCGGCATTCGCTTCCACATCCACCCGGGATCGCGCCTGGCCAAGAAGGCGGGGCGCTGGGTGGTGGCGGCCGAACTGGTCGAGACCACGCGCTTGTTTGCACGCACCATCGCCAAGATCGATCCGACCTGGATCGAGCGCGTAGGCGCGCATCTGCTGCGCAAGAACTGGTCGGACCCGCACTGGGAAAAGAAGAGCGGCCGTGTCGTGGCGAGCGAACGCGCCACCTTGTACGGCCTGACGATCTACACCGGCCGGCGCGTGGACTTTGCGCCGATCGACCCCAAGCTCGCGCGTGAGCTGTTCATCCGCGAAGCGCTGGTGGCGGGCGACATCGAGCCGCGGCCCAATGGCGGGCTGCCGTTCCTGGCCCACAACCGCAAGCTGGTGGCCGACATCGAACGCCTGGAGCACAAGTCGCGGCGGCCCGACATCCTGGTCGACGACACGCTGATCCATGCGTTCTACGACCGCCAGGTGCCAGCCGACCTGAGCACGCTGCAGGCCTTCGAAGGCTGGTATCGCAAGGCCTCGCGCGAGCAGGGCAAGCTGCTGTACCTGTCGCGCGATGAACTGATGCGCCACGAGGCCGCGGGCGTCACCACCGACGTCTTCCCCAAGAAGCTGCACATCCAGGGCGTCGACATGGCGCTGGATTACCACTTCGAGCCAGGCTCGCCACGCGACGGCGTGACCATGTCGGTGCCGCTGTTCGCGCTCAATCAGGTCGACCCCACGCGCACCGAGTGGCTGGTGCCGGGCATGCTCAAGGACAAGGTTCACCTGCTGCTGAAGTCGTTGCCGCAGAAGCTGCGCCGCCACCTGGTGCCGCTGCCCGACTATGCCGCCGGTTTCTACGACCGCCACTTCGACCAGGCCCTGGACCCGGCACGCGGCCTGATCGACAGCCTGATCGCCGACGTGCGCGAACAGACGCAGGTCGCCCTGGCGCCGACCGACTTCAAGATGGAGACGCTGCCGGCCCACCTGACCATGAACTACCGCGTGCTCGACGAGCATGGGCGGATGCTGGCCATGGGCCGCAACCTGGCGCAGCTCAAGGCCGAACACGGCCGTGCTGCCCAGGCGACCTTCCAGCAGGTGGCCGCGCGCGACAAGGAAGTCGCACAGGCGCTGGCGCACGAGAACCTCACCGACTGGACCTTCGGCGAGTTGCCGGAACTGCTGGAGATCAAGCGCGGCGGCATGTCGGTGATCGGCTACCCCGCCCTGATCGACCGGGGCGATCATTGCGATCTGGACGTCTTCGACGACCCGGCCGATGCCACTCGGCGCCATCGGGCCGGCCTGCTGCGCCTGTTCCGCCTGCAACTGCGCGAACAGGTCAAGTTCCTGGAAAAGAACCTGACCGGGATGACGCAGATGAGCATGCTGTACATGCCCCTGGGCACGCAGGAAATGCTGCGCGACCAGATCATCGACGCTGCACTGGGACAGGCTTGCCTGACCGACCCGTGGCCGGTGGATGCCGCAGGCTTCAACGAGCGCAAGCAGGCAGGCAAGACGCGCCTTGGCCTGCTGGCGCAGGAAGTCGCCCGCCTGACGCTGACCATCCTGACGGAATGGGCAGCCGTGCAGAAGAAGCTGCCCCAGGCCAAGCCGCATCCCGCTACCCATGCCGACATTGCGCAGCAGGTGGGGGCGCTGGTCGGCAAGCACTTCGTGCGCGATACGCCTTCGGCACAGTTGTCGCACTTCCCGCGCTATTTGAAGGCGGCGCAGGCACGCATCGACAAGCTGCGCGCCGACTCGGCACGCGACGCCCGCCTGATGGCGGAACTGGCACCGCTGCAGACCCAGTTGCAGCGTGCGCTGGCTGCACGCAAAGGCGTGGAGGATGCGCGCCTGGAAGACTTCCGCTGGATGCTGGAAGAGTTGCGCGTGGCCCTGTTCGCGCAGGAACTGCGCACGCCGCAGCCGGTGTCGGTCAAGCGTTTGCAGAAGACGTGGGAAAGCATGCAGCGGTGAGGATGGCGAGGTCGTCTGTGCAGGTCGGCTCGCGAGGTGTTGGACAAGTTCGACCGGTGCAGGCATCTCCTGCGCCAGGGCTTCCGCCCGACGGTCGTGTCGAAACGCCCGCCTGAAGCTAGGACGCCTGTCCAACTCTGTCCAAATTTCCGTACTGCGAATACCTATCATTCGTGCCCTTTCCCCTTCCTACGAAAGAGCACGGCAATGTCATCTTCCAAGTTGGCCTGGCGCGCCCCTGCGCTGCTGGTCCTGGCTTCCGGCGTCGCGCACGCCCAGGCCGAAGCCCCCGTCACCACGCTGGCTCCCACGGTCGTCACGGCCTCGGGTTTTGAACAGACGCTGGAAGATGCACCCGCGTCGGTGACCATCATCACCGGCGAAGAGCTGCGCAAGCGCCCTGTGCGCGACCTGGGCGACGCCGTGCGCGATGTGGAAGGGGTGGTGGTCAACGGCAGTGCCAACGAAACCGACATTTCCATTCGCGGCATGCCGCCCGACTACACGCTGATCCTGGTCGACGGCAAGCGCCAGAGCGGGCGCGACTCGCGGGTCAACGGCAACCGGGGCCACGAGCAGAGCTTCATCCCGCCGGCCGAAGCCATCGAGCGCATCGAGATCGTGCGTGGACCGATGTCGTCGCTGTATGGATCGGATGCCATCGGCGGCGTCATCAACATCATCACCCGCAAGACCGCCGAGCGCTGGGGCGGATCGGTCACGCTGGACTACACCGCCCAGCAGCACAGCGAGCAGGGCAATGCGCGCCAGGGCCAGTTCTTCATCGGCGGCCCGCTGGTCGACCAGGTACTGGGCCTGCAGGTGTGGGGCCGCTACCTCGACCGCCAGGGCGACGAGAACATAGAAGAAACGGAAGGCTTCAGCAGCGCCCGTCATCGCTCGCTGACGGCGCGGCTGGCCGTCACGCCCACGCGCGACCATCAGTTTTTGCTGGAGGCGGGCGAGACGCGCCTGCGCAATGGCGACGGTGTCAGCGCCAACTGGGCGACGCGCCAGCAGGACAACGATCGCAAGCACTGGTCGCTGTCGCATCACGGCCGGTGGGGCCGCAGCACGTCGGACATCTCGCTGTCGCACGAAATCACCTCGCGCGAAGGCCTGGCCACGCCCGACCAGACCGACGTATTCGGCCGCAAGCCGGAGGTCGAGAACATGGTGCTGGACGCCAAGCTGGTCACGCCCTTCGACGACCATGTGCTGACCACCGGCCTGCAGTGGAACGACGGCGAGGTCCACGACTGGAACCAGGGCCTGAACGACCGCCGCCAGTACACCTTCGGCGTGACCCAGAAGGCGATCTTCGCGGAAGACGAGTGGATGATCACCAAGCGCTTTGCGCTGACGGGCGGCTTGCGGTTCGATCACCACGAGCAGTACGGTTCGCACGTGAACCCGCGCCTGTACGGCGTCTGGCATGCCACCGACGACTGGACCTTCAAGGGTGGGGTGTCGCGTGGCTTCAAGGCGCCTGAGATCCGCGCCGTGGTGCCGGGCTACGCCTATCTGCGCCGCAATCGCTTCGTGATGCTGGGCAACCCCGACCTGAAGCCGGAAAGCAGCATCAACTATGAGGCATCGGCCCTGTGGTCGAACCGGCGCGGGCTGTCGGCCGGGGCCACCGTGTTCTACAACGACTTCCAGGACAAGCTTTCGACCATCACCACCACCGAGCGCTGGAACGGCTACATCCGCATGGACCGCGTCAACATCGACAAGGCGGTCATTCGCGGAGTCGAACTCAATGGCGGCTGGGAGATCGATCCGGCGCTGCGCCTGCGCGCCAACTACACCTTCACCGATTCCGAGCAGCGCAGCGGCGCCAACCAGGGCGCGCCCCTGTCGCTGACCCCGCGCCACAAGGCCAGCCTGCGGGCCGACTGGACGGTGTCGGGCCGCATCGATACCTGGGCCGCGCTTCGGTTCTACGGCAAGGAATACGGCACCACGGTAAGCGGCCGTCCGGCGCCGTCGTACACCACGGCCGACCTGGGCGCCTCCTACGCGCTGACCAGGCAGGTCACGCTCAATGCCGCGCTCAACAACCTGACCGACAAGCGCTTGAACGCCGTCGATTTCGGCACGGTGAACTACGGCCGCAATCTGTGGGTCAGCGCGAACATCAGCTTCTGAGCACCGGCAGGCAGATGCGTGCCTGCAAACCTTGAGGCTGGCGGTTCGCCAGCCTTAGTTCGCCGCCGTGGGCGTGCACGACCGATTCGACGATGGCAAGGCCCAGGCCGACCCCGGTGCCTGTTGCGTCACGAGACGATGCGTCGTTGTGGTTCGGCAGGTCCAGCCCTTCGCCGGCATCGGACCTCGCCGGGCCTGTTATCGGTCCACTCGTGCCAAGGCGGACAAACGGGTCCGTGACCCGTTCGAGCATGGCCGGTGGAATGCCGGGCCCGGTGTCGAGCACGTCGATGGCGATCATGCCCTCGGTCGGCGCATGAAGACGGATGTCGGCGCTGCCACCGTACCTCAACGCATTGTCGACCAGATTGCCCAGCGCCCGCTTGAGCGCAAGCGGCCGCACCCGGCAATGCTGTTCGGTCGTCCCTGACCATTCGACGGCAGCACCCATGCGCCGATACCGTTGGACCAAGCTGTCGATCAAGACCGCAAGATCCACGTCGATGGTCGCCTCGGCAGCCGTATCGTCGCGCATGAAGGCCAGCGTCTCGCTGGTCATGATGCGTAGCTCGGCCAGACTCTCGAGCATGTCATCGCGCTCGGGCGAGGGCGGCAGCAATTCGACCTGCAGGCGCAGTGCCGTGATGGGCGTGTTCAGGTCATGGCTGATCGCGGCCAACATATGCGTGCGGCTCGACAGCAGCGTTTGCACCCGAACCTGCATGGCGTTGAAGGCCTCCGTCAGCTCGCGCGCCTCCAGCGGACCGTAGACCGGCAACGCAGCAGGCGTTTCACCGATGCTCAGTCGTTCAGCCGCTGTGGCCAGTCGCCGCACGGGGCGCACGACCCGCCTGAGCAGGAACAGCAGGATGCCCAGGACCGGCAGGACGCTCATGGGCAGCGCATAAAGCATGGGACGCAGCCAGCCGTCGTCGGTCGACGGATACTGCACCGCATTGAGCCAACGCCCGTCGGGCAGGGCAATGCTGCTGCGCAGATGCAGCGGTCGCCAGGCGGCAGCGCTGAACGGACCGGCGCGTGCATGTTCGCCGGTGACGCGTTCCAGTTGCATGCGGATCTCGCGGTCTGCGGGCAGACCAGCGCGGGCGCGCAAATCGTGGCTGAGCCGGATTTCTTCCCGTTGCATGTCGGTGGGCGGGACTTCGGCGTCCTCTGCCACCCACACCCGCGTAGGCGCGGCTGCCAGCGTTTCAAGCAGGGCGGCCGCCACGTCCGGCTTCATGCGACGGGTGGCCTGCACGGCCATGTCCAGCCGTTCCAGCGCCTGCGAGCGCGACAGGGGGTGCATCAGTGCGCCGGCGTACTGCAGGAAGATTGCCGCCGCCAAGTGCGAGGCCAGCAAGGCCAGCGCGAACAGCAGCGCCAGTTGGGTGGCCAGCCGTTGCGGCCGCCAGCGGCTCACCCGGCCACCCGTGGTGGCGAAGCCTTCGCTTGCGGTGACGTCACTCGGGGTCCAGCAGCGTGACGTCGCCGCTCAGCACGTAGCCTTCGCCCCATACCGTGCGCAAGGGACTGGGCGCGTACCGGGTGCGTCCCAGCTTGCTACGCAGGCGGCTGACCTGGCGGTCGATGGAGCGATCGAACATCTCGCTGCCGGGGGCGGTCGTCAGGTCGATGAGCCGCTCGCGGTCGAGCACTTCGCCGGCGTGGGCCAGGAAGGCGGCCAGCAGTCGGCATTCGGTGGTGCTCAGATGCACCAGCGTTCCGTCGTCGCGCAGCAGTTCGCCGGTTTCGGAATCGAACGTCAGATCGGCAAACGCGTAGCGGGGCGGTCGGGCGGCCGCGACGGGCGGGCCCTCGGCACGGCTGCCGGCGACCCGGCGCCATACCGCCCGGATGCGCGCCAGCAGTTCGCCCGGTTCGAACGGCTTGACCACGTAGTCGTCGGCGCCGCTCTCCAGGCCGCCGATGCGGTCGTGCGCCTCGCCGCGCGCGGTCAGCAGAATCACCGCGAGATCGGCGCGCCGCCGCAGGCTGCGACAGAGACTCATGCCGTCGGCATCGGGAAGCATGACGTCCAGCACGACCAGATCGACGCTTTGATGGTGCAGCAGGGTCCACATCTGTGCGGCGTCTTCCGCCGTCATGACGTGCATGCCCTCGCGGCGCAGGTAGGCAGCCAGCGGCTCCCGCACCTTGCGGTGATCATCGACGACGAGGACGGCAGGCGGCTGGGGCATGGGTGTCGCTCGACTCAGGCGATCAACGCGGCACGCACGTCGGGCGCGTCGTGATCGACGGCGCGGGCGTCGGCCGCCGTGGCGTCGAGCAGCCGGTCGAGGTGGCCGATGTGGGGCAGCATGGTGCCGAAGAACAGCACGTCGTCGCCGCGCTGTATCAAGAGTGTCGGAAAGTTCTCGATGTCGTGGTCGTCGAGCAGTTCCGGGAACTCTTCGATGTCGATCCAGGCGAACACCGTGTCGGGGCGGCGGGCCGCCAGCGCCTCGAACGGCGCCTGGTAATCACGGCAGGTGCCGCACCACGCGGCGCACAGGCACGCCACCAGCAGTTTGCCAGGGTCGTTCAGCAGGCCGCGCAGTTGGACGAGGTCGTGCTCGGGGGAAAGGACGCGTGCAGGATTCAACCGGTTTCCAGTGCGTCATGGGGACGGCGACGCAATCGACTTATTATGCTTGAACGCTCCAGCCTGCGGGCCGGACCCACTACTTTGCTCATGGAATAGTTCTCTACGATGACCGCCACTTTGCCGCCTGCCGTCGTGTCGCAGCCGTCCGCCGGACTCTCTGGCGTCGGCCGTGCCGTGGGACGGGCCGTCGTCTCGCAGTTCCACCCGCGCATGCTGATGGCGCTGCTGTTGCCATTCATCGTGGCGCTGGCTGGCGCCGTCGTGTTGATCTGGGCCTTCTGGGAGCCGCTGTCGGCGTGGCTCAACCAGACCTTGTTCGCCTTCGGCGTGGTCAATCAGGTCGACCAGTGGATCACGACGATCGGCATCGCCTCGTTGAAGCTCTGGCTGATCCCGGTGGCGGCGACCGTCATCCTCCTGCCGCTGTCGGGCATCCTCGGGCTGACGGTCGCCGCCGTGGTGGTGATGCCGCTGGTACTGCGCCACGTCAGCGCCAACAACTACCCGGAAGTGGCCCGCCGCGGCAGCAACAACCTGGTGGGCGGTACCTGGAACGCCATCTGGGTGACGACGCTGTTCGTGCTGGGCTGGCTGGTGACCCTGCCGCTGTGGCTGGTGCCGCCGTTCGCCATCGTCCTGCCCATCCTGTGGTGGACCTTCGCCTTCACGCGCATGCTTCGCGTCGACGCCCTGGCCGAACATGCCTCCAAAGACGAGCGGCAGATCCTGGAATCGCGGCACAATCGTGGTTTCTGGACGCTTGGCCTGATCTGCGCCCTGATCAACCTGTTCCCGCCGGCATGGCTGCTGATTCCCGTGCTGTCGGCACTGATGTTCTCGCACTTTGGACTGGAGGCGCTGCGCCGTCTGCGCAGCGAAACGCAAGTATGAACGCGCACGCACCCGCCCGCCGCATCGGGCTGATCATCGTCGGTGACGAAATCCTGTCGGGCCGCCGCCAGGACCAGCATTTCTCCAAGATCGTCGCCATGTTGGGCGCGCGTGGCCTGCAACTGTCGTGGGTCGAACTGCACGGCGACGACCGCGAGGCATTGATCGCGGTCTACCGGCGCAGCTTCGCGTCGGGCGACATCGTGATTTCCTGTGGCGGCATCGGTGCCACGCCCGACGACCACACCCGCCAGGCCGCCGCCGCGGCCCTGGGCGTGGACGTTGCCCTGCACCCGGAGGCCGAGGCCCTGATCGCCCAGCGCTGCGCCGAGATGGCCGCCGAGGGCAAGGGCAGCGCCGACATGACGCTGCCCGAGAACCGCCTGCGCCTGAAGATGGGCGAGTTCCCGCAGGGCGCGGAAATCGTGCCCAACCCCTTCAACCGCATCCCCGGTTTCTTCATCCGCGACCACACCTTCGTCCCCGGCTTCCCGGTGATGGCCTGGCCCATGATCGAGTGGACGCTGGACAACCGCTATGCCGACCTGCACCACGCCGTTCCGCACGCCGAGCATTCCTTCCTGGTGTTCAAGCTGCCCGAGTCGGCCATCATCGATGCGATGGAAACCGTCGAGCGGCAGTGGCCGGGCGTCAAGGCGTTCAGCCTGCCCAGCGTGAGCAAGGAAGGCCGTGGACCGCACATCGAACTGGGTGTGAAGGGATCCCCCGAACTGGCGGCCCTGGCCCTGGACTATCTGCGCACCGAGGCGCAGCGCCTGGGTGGTGAGTTCCTGGCGCCCTGAACGCGGCGCACGTTGTTCAGCGGGTCGGGCAAGGGTGCGGGCTGGCCTGCCACGACCCGTTGGCCGCCTGCTGATAAGTGCCGCAAGCCGTGGGCACATATCGGTTGGCATCGAAGCGATACGTCGTCTGTCCGACCTGGTACGGCGAAATCCGGGCGGTGGCCGAGATATCCAGCCAGCCGTTGTGGCGCGTCTCCAGCGGCTCGGGTGCACCCATGCTGCGCAGGATGATTTGCCAATCCTGGCCGGCCTGACGGAACACGACATGTTCGCAGTCGACATGGCCGCAGCGCGGATCGACACGCACCACCTCCAGTGGTCCGCGGCCATCCAGGTCCACCATCCATAATCCGGCCTCGTCAGGGACGGGCGAACTGCGCACCGTGTTCGGCGCCTCGAAGCCCGCCAGTCGATCCAGCGTGCGTGCCAGGTCCGCGATCTGCGGATTGCGCCCGGGGGATGCGCTTCGCACCGATACGTCTGCCGCGTGGGCGCCCACGGTCAGGCAGGACAGGAACAAGGCGAGGGCGGGCAGGGCGCTGTGCATGACGATCACCGGTGGGCTGGGGTGTCACAGCATACGGTGTGGCCGACGCAATCGTCATCCTGCCCTGACCATCAGCAACCTTCGTTTCAGTGGTCTTCGGCTGGGCTTGGTGTGCGTCCATCCCGGCGCTTTGTACAACGCCGCCGCATCGACACAGGAAGCCGTTTCGTGCGCGGTGAGGTCGTGCCTGATCTGCAGCAGTCGCAGCCCGAGCCAGGAAGGAATCGGGCCCCGGCTGCTGGAGCAGGGCTCGCCGATCACGCATCCTCGACGCGCGCATACACCATCATGCGCAGATGGCGGTCCGCGTCGATGGTCAGCGAGGTGTGTTCATGACGTCGATGCACGCCATCACATACCAGCGCGTGGATGCCGTCCGTGGCGGCCGGTACGGCATGGCGGCGCCAGCCGTCCTTGAACTCTGACGACACCCGTTCCAGCTCTGCGATCAATTCGTGGATGTCGGCCTCCTGGGTGGCGCGTGCATAGTCGCGGCGAAACCCGGCCAGCATCTCGGCAGCGCACGTTTCCCAGTCCGCGAAGCGTTCGCGCAGAAGCGGATCGGTGAACATCAGCCATAGCAGGTTGCGCCGCGCGAGCGTGTGCTGACCGAAGCCGAACAAGGTGTCCGCCGCCGCGTTGAAGCCGAGGATGTCCCAGCGCAGGTTCAGCACGTAGGCGGCATGCGGCACCAGATCGTGCATCAGGCGTCGTACCGGGGGCGGGATCACGCACCAGGTCTTGGCGGGTTCGGTGGGCGGACGAGCCTGCGCCAGCAAAAACAGGTGCCGGCGTTCGGCGGCATCGAGTTTGAGTACCCGCGCCAGGCTGTCCAGGAATGCGGCCGATACGCCGATTTCCCGCCCCTGTTCCAGCCAGGTGTACCAAGTGAGTCCCACCCCGGCCAATGCCGCCAGCTCTTCACGGCGCAACCCCGGCGTACGCCGTCGTTTGCCGCTGGGCAGACCGACGTCGGCAGGTGTCAGCCGTTCACGGTGGGCGCGCAGGAATCCGGCCAGTTCGGAACGGGTGCGATCAAGCCGGGTCATGAGAAAGGGGTTGCCTGGAGTAATAGCATAAACAGCTAAATTGTAATGGGATGACGTGCCTCACAGAATGATCGCCCCAATCATGCTGAGAGTCACCATGCAATCTCATTCGGCCGATGCGCCATCGCGTTCCCGCCAGGCGGCGAGCGGCATTCCCTATCTGATCGCCCTGGGCGCCTTCGCGCTGGGCATGGCGTCGTACATCACGGCGGGTTTGATCCCGTTGATCGAAACCGACTTCGGCGTACCGGTCGCACTTGCCGCGCAGTTGGTGACTGCCTTCACCCTGGCGTACGGCCTGGGTTCGCCGGTGGTGGTGGCAATGCTGCCCGCGACCGCGCAGCGCACCGGTCTGCTGGCTGCACTGGGCCTGTTCGTCGTGGCGAACGGCGCCAGTGCATTAAGCACCGACTTCTACTGGCTCATGGTTTTCCGTGCGCTCGCCGGAATCGGGGCGGGTGTTTACCTGGCCACCGGCATCGCCGCGTCCGCCATGCTGTCGGCCCCGGAGAAGCGAGGCAAATCCATTGCCATCATCATGGGCGGCATGGCCTCGGGCACCGTGCTGGGGGTGCCCTTTGGCCTGTTGCTGGCAGACCGCTGGGGCTGGTCGTCGTCACTGTGGCTGGTGACTGCCCTGGGTGCGGCGGCCTGGATAGGGTTGGGATGGCGCCTGCCCAGTCTGCCGGGCGGGCCGGCGGTGGCCCTTGGCCGCAAGCTGGCCTTGCTGGCCGACCGCCAGGTACTGGTCATTCTGTCGGTGTCGCTGTTGGCGGCGGTGGCGAGCCTGGGCATGTACACCTTCATCGCTCCCTTGCTCGTGTCCGGACCGGATGTGTCGGTCACCCCCTACCTGTGGGCCTGGGGAATCGGCGGGGTGGTGGGCAGCTTCCTGGTTGGACCGGTCGCCAGCCGGATACGGGCGCCACTACTGACGCTGGGCATCATGCTGCTGTTGGCGGCCGCCTTGCTGGCGCTGCCCATGGTCACGGCGTACACCTGGATGGTGATGCTCGCCATCGTGGTGTGGGGAGCGACCGGCTGGGCATTGCAGGTGCCACAGAACGACGAGTTGATTCGTGTCCGGGAGCGGCAGGGTGACGGCAATCTGGCGGTGGCGCTGAACGAATCGGCGCTTTATCTGGGCAGCGCCCTGGGCGCAGCGGCTGGTGGCTTGTTGCTGATGCGGGACTGGCCGGTATCCACCCTGGCGATCGGGGCCAGTGCGATCGCCATCATCGGCACCTTGCTGCAGTGGGTAAACCTGTTGCGGCGCCAGTGAAGCGGACTGCCACACGTACAAACGCCCTACGACCGATGACGGAGGTAGGGCGCTGATCTTGCCTGCTGACCAGAGCAAAATGCCGCCCGCGCACCAGACGCGGGTGGCACTTGCCGGAAATCAGGTGTTCTCGGGCTTGACGACTGCCGAGGCGGCCTTGCCGACACGCGCCGAAGCGGCACGGGCGGTTTCGCCTGCGGTCTGGGCGGCTTCGAAGCCAGCCGTGGCAGCGGCAGCGATGTTCGACTCGGCGACTTCGGTTGCCTGGCGGGCAGCCTTGTTCAGGGTGTCGTAGGCCGAGGTGGCGTTGGCCACGGCGCTGCGCACGACGGCGACGGCGCTTTCCGAACCTGCTGGTGCGGCCTTGGCCCATTGCTCGACAGCGTCGGCAACCTGTTGCTGGTGCGCAGCGATCTGGGCTTCGGTCAGGCGCGAGAATTCGCTATGCACGCCCGAAACGATGTCGTACAGGTTCTTGCTGTAGGCAACCAGCTTTTCCGAGTTGGGCTGGGCAGCATTGGCCGTGAACGAGACGGCTTGTTGCGCGTCCTTCAGGCTCAGCACTTCGTGCGTGCGGGCTGCGGCTTCGTCGATGCTGGCGCGGGCGACCTTGACGTTCAGGTCGATGAGCTTTTCCACACCGGAGAGCGCTGCCGACTGAAACGCCAGCAATGCATCGAGGTTGGACTTGTGGGTGGCAAGAACGCGTTCGGGAATGGCTGACATAACGATCTCCTGTGAGCGGGACGAATGAGGGCACGCAAGGGTGCGAGCCGGGAATCTGGCCACACCGCCAACGCAGCGCAGCGATTTATGTTGCGTCGCACAAATTCATTATAAGGACGGGTCGGCGTGGGTCAATGGATGGATGCACAAAAAAGGTGCCGTTCGTCTGAAGCCGCATCAATGCTGGCTATGCTCGCGTTGGAACAAGACGATTTGCATGTCTGATTGTTATGGCGAGCCGTTCGTCGGTTACGGTTGTGACGCAACGACTAGGTAGTCGCCACCTTTGCCAACGGGGGCGCAGAGGCAAACAATGCGTCTTTCCCCGATTACGCTGCTTGCCTCGTGTCGCCCATCCTCAGCGCCGGTATCGCGCCATTTTTCGTGTTGCTGTGGAGTACGGGGTTCATCGTGGCCCGGTACGGCATGCCGTACAGCGAACCGGCGACTTTCACGACCCTGCGCTTCATGCTGGTCATCGCCGTCATGCTGCCCTGGCTGCTGCTGGCAAAGGTGCGATGGCCCGGCGTGCGGGGTTGCCTTCACATCGCCGTCGTAGGCGTACTGATGCAGGCTGCCTATCTGGGGGGCGTGTGGGGTGCGGTCAAGCTGGGCATGGGGGCAGGGCTGGTGGCGCTGATCGTCGGCCTGCAACCGTTGCTGACTGCGGTGGCAGCGCCTCTGGTAGGTGAACGCACCGGCCTGCGTCACTGGACCGGCCTGGGCATCGGCTTCGTGGGCGTCACCCTGGTGGTATGGGACCGGCTGCACGTGACCGGCGTCGATGGGCAGGCGATGAGCCTGGTCATCATGGCCCTGGTCGCGATCACGGCAGGCACGCTCTATCAGAAGCGCCTGTGTCCGCCATTCGACCTGCGCTGCGGCATTTTCCTGCAGTTCGCCGGAGCACTCTTGGCGATCGCCCCTTTCGCGATGTTCGCCGAAACCAGGCAAATCACCTGGAACGCGTCGATGGTGGGCGCACTGGCCTGGTCGGTGTTGGCGCTGTCGATCGGTGCCGCGTCGCTGCTGATGATCCTGTTGCGTCGCGGTGACGCGACGAAGGTGGCCAGCCTGATGTACCTGACCCCCGCGACCACGGCGGTACTGGCCTGGCTCCTGTTCCAGGAACCGCTGACGCCGCTCATGATGGCCGGCATGGCGGTCACGGCACTTGGCGTGGCCTCGGTCGCTGGACGCGGGAAGGAAAGACCGGCCGTAAAGGCCTGAGGGAGTTTTTCCCCGCTTATCGTCCCTTCGGTTGTCTGTCGGTGGGGTTATCTTCGATTTTTCCCGCCCGAGCAGGCAGGCGGGTGGGAGGCAGTGCCAGACCGGCACGCTTTCGAGCGGACGACGTTGGCCCATGCTTGGGTGGCGCTTTAAGCGAAGACGTTAAAAAAGTCCGCTAAGCCTTTAATTCCGCTCACTTTTTTCTTTGCGCTCTGATAGGATCGCATCCTGAAGGAAGTCAATTGGAGAATTCTTAATGGCACGCGGCTGGAAGCAGACGTTGCTGATTACGTTGTTGTCCGTCATGCCGCTGGCCTTGTCGCCGGTCGTGCAGGCCTCATCGTCCAAGCAACCGTCGAAGACAAGCGCGAAGTCCTCCAAGAACACTCGCACGGCCAAGGCCAAAGCGCCCCAGAAGGCGCGCGCCAAGCCTGCGAGCACGCGCAAGGCCGCCGTCCAGGCGGCGCCGGCACGCGTGCAGCGCGCATCGTTCGCGCCCGGCCCCTCGGCCGCCGCGCTCGCCAGCGCCGGCTTGCCGGCCGGCCTCGCCTCCGCCACGGTCTTCGTGCAGGACATCCATTCGCAAGACGTGCTCGTCGCCAAGAACGAGCGCGTGATCGCCCCCATCGCCTCCATCACCAAGCTGATGACGGCGCTGGTGGTCGTCGACGCCAACCAGGCGCTCAACGAAGAAATCGAAATCACCGCCGAAGACATCGACCACGAGAAGCACACCCGCTCGCGCCTGTCGATCGGCAGCCGCTTCACGCGCGCCGAACTGCTGCAGTTGGCTTTGATGTCGTCGGAAAACCGCGCCGCCAACGCCCTGGGCCGTAACTACCCGGGCGGCCTCCAGGGCTTCGTCCAGGCCATGAACGCCAAGGCGCAACTGCTGGGCATGCACGACACCCGCTACGTCGAGCCCACCGGCCTGTCCAGCTCCAACGTGTCCAGCCCCGCCGACCTCGTGCGCCTGATGCAGACCACCGCCCAGCGCCCGCTGATCCGCCAGTACACCACCTCCACCGACATGACCGTCCAGGTCGGCCGCCGCATCGAACAGTTCCGCAACACCAATGCCCTGGTGAAGAACGCCAGCTGGGACATCTCCGTGTCCAAGACCGGCTTCATCAACGAAGCAGGCCGCTGCCTCGTCATGCTCACCAACATCGACGGCCGCGACCTGGCCATCGTCCTGCTGGATTCGGTGGGATCGCTCACGCGCACCGCTGACGCCATGCGTATTCGCAAGTGGGTCGAGCGCGAGATCCAGACGCTCTGAATCGCATCACGCATCAATGAAAAGGCCCGGGTCTGACGACACCGGGCCTTTTTTATGGGTCAGAGATACTGCGCAACGACAGTCTTATATCTTGATCCCAACCTAGGACATGTCACATCGCAAGGTCTGGCCGCTGGGTGGGGCGAGGGCGACTCGAAGGCGCCGCGTGGTGGGTCTGAAACGGGGGGCCAAAGAGGGCGCGCTGTCTGAACCTATTGACCGTCTGGGGGACGGTCAATAGGTGAGTTCGCGCCCGTCCCCCCGTTTCAGACCCACCACGCGGGAAGTTCCGGCAAAGCCGGAACCGCCTTCGCTGGAGCCCTCGCCCCACCCAGCGGCCAGACCGCCAACAGAACCAACCCCCCAGGCCAGCAAGCAAAACCAACCGTCTCAGAAAAACGATCAATCCTGCGGCGGCTCATACCCCAACGCATCCGAGATCCCCGCAGCCGTCTGCACCAGACTCTCGATCCAATCATCCCGCAAGCGATCCGCCGGCGCCGAAATCGACAGCCCAGCGATCAGCTTGCCCGTGTCATCGCGAATGCTGGCGGCGATGCAACGCACGCCCATTTCCAATTCTTCATTGTCCCGCGCATATCCCTGCGCGCGCACGATGGCCAATTCATGTTCGAGCTTGTCCAGCGAACTGAGACTATTGCGCGTATGGGCAGCCAGGCCAGTGCGCGTCGCGTATCCACGAACTTCACGCGGACCGTCCGCAGACAGGAACAACTTGCCGGTAGAAGTGAGATGCAACGGCGCACGTCCACCGATGGCGCGCACCACCTGCATGCCCGACCGCTCGCTATAGGCGCGATCGATGTAGACGATCTCATCTCCCTGACGCACCGACAGGTTCACCGTCTGTCCGGTCAGTCGATGCAGCGCGCGCATGGGCGCAGAAGCCGCATCGCGCACATTTAGCCGATCCTTCACCAGATGGCCCAATTCCAGCAAACGCATGCCCAGCCCATACATGCCGCTGTCGACACGGTCAACGAATCGGCCAACGACCAAGTCGTTCAAAATGCGATGTGCGGTAGAAGGATGCAGCCCCGTGAGCTTGGACAAATCCTTCAAACTCATGGGGTCGGGCCGCTGCGCCAGCGCGTCGAGCAGCCGCATCATCCGCTCCAGTACCTGGATGGCGACGGCGGGCTGCTCTGCCGTGTCGGGCACGGGCGGCGGCAGGGGCGCCGTGGACGACGGGATCGCGCTGGAAACAGGATGATGTGGCATCGCTTTTTTGTGCAGTGCGCAAAAAAGCTATTCTATCCCGTATGGTGAAAAAGGAAAGCCGCTTGCTTACCCTGCCACGCGTCCCGGACCAATCGCGCGCGAGCATTCACGAATCAGTGCCGGCCCCCGATAGATCAAACCGGTGTACACCTGCACTACGTCCGCACCGGCATCGATCTTGGCTTGCGCGTCGGCCGCGCTGACGATGCCGCCCACGCCGATGATGGCCAGGGCGTTGCCCGCCTGCGCACGCAGGCGCGAAATCACCCGCAGCGATCCTGCCTGCACGGGTGGGCCCGACAGTCCGCCTGCCTCGTTTGCATGGGGAAGGCCTGCCACCGCGTCACGGCTGAGGGTGGTGTTTGTGGCGATCACGCCATCGATGCCGAAGCGCGGCAGCAGGTCGGCAATGACGTCGACCTGGGCTTCGTCCAGATCGGGCGCGATCTTCACCACCAGCGGCACACGGCGGCCGTGGCGCTGGGCCAGTTCTTCACGCGTGACCTGCAGCGCGCTCAACAATTGCGACAGTTCGTCTGCACCTTGCAGGGCGCGCAGGTTCTTGGTGTTGGGCGATGAAATGTTGACGGTGACATAGTCCGCATGCGGATACACCGCCGTCAGCCCGGCCAGGTAATCGTCCGTGGCACGCTCAATGGGCGTGTCGGCGTTCTTGCCGATGTTCAGGCCCAGCACGCCACCGCGCTGGCGATAGCGGCTGGCCTGCACGTTGCGCAGGAAGGCATCGAGTCCGTGGTTGTTGAACCCCATGCGGTTGATGATGGCCTGTGCCTGCGGCAGACGGAACAGCCGCGGATGCGGGTTGCCCGGCTGCGCGCGCGGCGTCACGGTGCCCACTTCGATGAACCCGAACCCGCAACTGGCGAGCGCGTCGATGTACTCCCCGTTCTTGTCCAGGCCGGCGGCCAAGCCGACTGCATTGCGCAGGGACAGGCCCATCAGGGTGCGCGGGGCGACCGGTGTCGGCGGCAGCAGGTGGGTCAGTCCGAGCCGGTGGGCGTGCGCAAGCGAGGAAAGCGTCAGTTCATGCGCTTTTTCGGCATCGAGCCGGAACAGCGCCGCACGGGCGAGCGGATAGGCATTGAGCAGGAAGGACATCGACGGGCACAGGTTGGGGAACGGACGCGTTCAGGCGCCGGTTCCATCCGGCGCGGGCAGCGGCCGGATCAGGTTGAGAGGAATGAAGGTGGGCGGCGGTGCCGAGGGGGTGGCATCGGTCGGCGACATGCGGGACCACACGCCATCGCGCAGCCCTTCGATCGGCTGGAAGTTGGTCTTGTACGCCATCTTCGGACTGTTGCCGATCCAATAGCCCAGATAGACGTAGGGCAGGTTCAGCAGGCGGGTCTGTTCGATCTGCCAGAGGATGTTCCAGGTGCCCAGGCTGCCGGGCAGGTCCGGATCGTAGAAGGTGTAGACCGACGACAGGCCGTCGTCCAGCACGTCGATGATGGACACCATCACCAGGACGTCCTGTTCGTCGCGGAACTCGACCAGGCGCGTGTTGACGCGGCTTTGCAGCAGGAACTGCGCGTACTGGTCGCGGCTGTCCTGGTCCATGCCGCCGCCCGAATGGCGGGCGTGCTGGTAGCGCAGGTACAGCGAGTAGTGTTCGATGGAATACGCCAGCTGCGCCACGAAGACACGCAGCGCGCCATGGTGGCGGGCAACGCGCCGTTGCGTCCGGTTGGGCCGGAAGGCGTCGACTGGAATGCGTACCGGCACGCAGGCCCGGCAGGCGTCGCAATACGGGCGGTAGGTGAACACGCCGCTGCGCCGGAAGCCGGCACGCACCAGTTCGCTGTAGACGTCGGGCGAGATCAGGTGGCTGGGGGTGGCGACCTGGGAACGCGCCTGGTGCCCCGCCAGGTAACTGCACGGGTAGGGCGCGGTGGCATAGAACTGCAGGCTGGTGAAAGGCAGGTCGCGCAGATGAGTCATGCAAGCGCTCCGGAATCAGCTCACGCGGGCTGTGATCTCACCCGCCGCCGTGAGCACGCCCGGACGCCAGGGCAATCCGGGTGCATCCACCGATTCTACAAGCCGTTGCGAGAATTCGGCGCGGGAAATCGGCCCGCCGCCCAAGGAACCGAGGTGATGTGTCTGTTGTTGGCAATCGATCATCTCGACACCGTGCCGACGCAGGAAGGTCACCAGATAAGCCAGGGCGATTTTCGACGCGTCGGTGCGCCGCGTGAACATCGACTCACCGAAGAATGCGCGCCCCAGGCTGATGCCATAGAGCCCGCCCGCCAGTTCGCCGTCGATCCAGGTTTCGATGGAATGCACGTCTCCGGCCCGATGCCAGGCCTGATAGGCCGCCTGCATGTCAGGCGTGATCCAGGTGCCGGCCTGCCCGTCGCGCGGCGCCGCGCACGCGCGCATGACTTCCGCGAAAGCCGTGTCGACACGAACCTCGACCGCCGACTGGCCTGCGGCTTCGTCGCGCGCGAGCCTGCGCAGCAACTTGCGCAAGGAGTGCGAGGGGGCAAAGCGTTCGGTGAACAGCACCATGCGCGGGTCGGTGCTCCACCACAGAATGGGTTCGCCCGGGCCGAACCACGGGAAGATTCCGTGCCGATAGGCAGCCCTCAAACGCGGCAGCGACAGGTCGCCGCCGACGGCCAGCAGGCCTGCGGGCTCATGCAGCGCGTACTCGACCGGGGGGAAGGCCGGCGTGTCGTCCAGAAGAATGGGGTACCGCATGCGCGTCAGGTGGAAGCCGGCACGGTCGCAGGCGAGGGCGCATCCAGTGAAGGCGTGTGCATGCCGAAGCGGCCGTTGCGGCGGTCGGCGAAGAACAGGCGCAGCGTGGTCGACACCGTGCGGAAGGCGATGTCTTCCCAGGGGATGTCCTGCTCGCGGAACAGCCTGGCCTCCAGGCTTTCCGGACCCGGATCGAAATCGGGGTCGTGCATCTGCGCCAGGTAGAACAGGTGGACCTGGTCTGCCATCGGCACGTCGATCATCGAGAACAGCGGACCGAGGTCGATGCGCGCCCCGGCTTCCTCGCGCGTTTCCCGCTCGGCGCCCTGCGCGGTGGTTTCGCCCAGCTCCATGAAGCCGGCGGGCAAGGTCCAATACCCCAGCCGTGGCTCGATGGCGCGGCGGCACAGCAGTACTTGGTCCTGCCAGACCGGCAGGGTGCCGACCACCATTCGCGGGTTCTGATAATGGATCGCGCCGCAGTTGTCGCACAAGGCGCGTTCGCGATTGTCGTCATCGGGCACGCGGTGCACGACCGGACTGCCGCACTGGGAGCAGAAATGCTGGGTCCGAGGCGCGGGAAAGTACGCGGAGGCGCGAAGCGGTGCGGTCATGAAGCGAGGCCGGGAAGGGAAGCAGGCGTCATTAAACCGTATTCCGGTGCGGTACGGTGAACGACGCCTGCGTGGCTCAATAGCTGTAGGACGACTTGAACGGCGTGACGGGCAGCGGCGCGAGCGAGGCCGTGGCCGGTTCGAACGCGTAGCGCAGATACATGCCGCCGATGAACTGGCGGTAGTCGCTGGCGTTGTCCATGGCCAGGTGGCCGCCCAGGGTCAGTTGCGGGGCAAGCTGGTATTCCACGGCGGCACCCAGGTTGTAGCCCAGGCCGGTCTTGGACTGGCCGCCGTAGATGGCGCTCGACGGTCCGCCCAGGTTCAGCTCGCCAGCCGCGCCGACGGCAGCCTGTGCCGCCGCCTGCAGCCCGGCGTTGCCCGGGAAGTAGTCGGCGTCGTCCTCGGTGAAGTGCTGCACGCCCAGCGAGCCGCGAATCTGGTAGCGCAGGCGACCGCTGCGCTGGTTCCAGGTCACCGGCACGCTCATCGCCAGGAAGCTCTGCGGGCTGAAGTAGCCGCCGTGGCCGTAGGTGAAGTAGCGCAGGTTCTTGTCGTAGGACAGGGCGGTGACGTTCAGGCCGCCGGTCAGGTCGCTGTCGGCGTCCTGCATCAGGCGCACGTACACGCCGCCGCCGCCTTCGATGCGTGAATTCGACTCGACGTTATGACCGGACAGCGAATGGAACGAGCCGTAGCCGTACAGTCCGTACTCGCCGTTGTCGTAGCCGATCTGCATGCGTGCGCCGGTCGACGACACGCCGCCCCAGCTTTGGCCGGTGCGGGCATCGCGGGCGCCGGCGAAGGCCAGCAGACTGTCGGTGACCGGACGCCGCGAGAAGTCGACGTCGTAGTTCCAGTTGCCAGCGAATGGCCCTTTCAGGCGCAGGCCACCCGTGAAGTCGGTGTAGCGGAAGCCCAGTGGCGTGCTGCCGAGTTCTGCCTCCACGCGCTCGCCGAGATAGGCGACGGACAGGCCCACGCCCGACTCGCTCTGCGAACCGGCACCGCCCGTGGTGCCGGCCTGCTGGGCCAGGGCGGCCGCCGGTCCGCCACCGAAGCGGCTCCCGTTCGGATAGTCGCCGCTGGGCGTGCCAGCGTCGAGCGCGACCGGCGTCACGCGCATGGCGATCTTGCCGTCGCCGGCGGGCAATTGCATTTCCACCGGTGCCGACATTTCGGTCAGCTCGCTCATGCCGGCTTCGCCCTGGCGGCTGCGCAAGGTCGGGCCGATGGCGACGGTGGGGCTACGCTCCTGGCGGATGGCGTTCAGTTCGTCCTGCGCCGTGCGCGGGCCCAGGGCGGCGTCGGTGCCGCCGGGCGCCCACGGCGGCGGCGTGCGCGGACCCGGCTCGGCCGGCGCCATGCGCGCGGCGGCGCGGGTACGGGTGCCAAAGTAAGGGCCTTCGTAGCTCGGGGCCTGCGACGCCGGCAAGGGGGCCGATTGGCCGCCCGGTTGCGCATACGGCGTCGGTACGTAGGCGGACGGCGCGTAGGACGGCTGCGCGCCATACCCTTGTGCAGGCGCTGCATTGGCCTGGTGGTAGGCCGGTGCGGCGGCCGGTCGGTTATTGCCACGGGGCGCGGGCGGCAACCGGTTGCCCGGTGGCGTCACGGGACGCGACGCCGGGCTGTCCTGGTAATACGAAGACGGTGCCGAATTGCTGGCGCCATAAGGCGTGTAGCCCTGCTGCACGTAGGGGTCGGTGGCCGGGGCGGGCGCGAACCGGTTGGCGCCTGCCGGCACGGGAATATAGGCCTGTCCCGGCGCACTGCCGTAGGTGTCGACCTGGGCCACGTAGTTGCCTGCGGGGGCGCCACCCTGCATGGCGACGCGCGCGGCGGGTGGACGCGAACCGGTGCGCCCGGCAAACGGGTTGCTGCTGCGGGCGTCGGCCATGGGTGCGCCGGCACCGGGCGTGCGCGCCACGTTGCGGCGTTGTGCGTTCTCGGCCTCGACCGCTGCGGTGAAGTACTGGGTCGCCTTGCTGTTCTTGCCCTGGACCCGGTACAGCCGTCCCGCCGCGCTCAGCACCTCGGGATTCTGGGGGGCCTGCGCCAGGGCGGCATCCAGGGTGGATTCGGCAAAGCGGTAATCCTTGGCTGCGGTCGCCACGTTGGCGGCCGACACCATGAGCTGCACGTCGTTGGGCGTGCGGCGCAACAGATCGGTGTAAAGCGCCAGCGCCTGGGCGCTGTCACCAGCCGCCTCGTACATGCGGGCCAGCGAACCGATCGCCGCCGCATCGTTGGGGCGGTCGGCCAGCACGGGGGCCAGTACGTCGTAGGCGCCTGCCAGGTCGCCCGCTTCGCGCAGTGCATCGGCCTGACGAATGACATAGGCGACGCGGATGTCTTCGAAGCTCTGGCGTTCGGCGTAGGTCATCTGCGCCGGATTCATCTGACGCAGAATGCCCGCCAGTTCCACGTCCTGCCCGGTCTTGAGCAGGATGGACGCGTATTGCAGGCGAATGCCTTCACCCGGACGGGTGGTGCGCGCCATCAGCTGGCGGATCATGCCGATGGCGCGGTTGCTGTCGCCCGCGTCGCTATAGGCAGTCGCCAGGGCACCCAGCAGTTCGGGGTCCTGGCCTGCCTGCATTTCGGCCTGTGCCAGCGCGGCCAGTGCCTCTCGCGTGTTGCCTTGCGCGGCCAGTGCCGATGCGCGCTCGGCCTGGGCATGCACCCAGGCCCGGCGCTGCAGCGTGCCCATGTCGCGGGTCCGGTTCTGCGGCGGCACGCGTTCCAGCGTGGCCAGCGCGCCGGTCCAGTCCTGCATTTCGGCGGCCAGCAGCGCGCTGGCATACAGCGCTTCCGGCATGTCGGGGTTGGACACCAGCAGCCCGTCCATCACGCCACGGGCTTCGTTGGTCGCCCCCATTTTCATGTACAGCCGGGCCAGGTCCAGGCGGATCCACGGGCTGTTGGGGTCGTTGAGCAGCGCGTCTTCCAAGGCGATGCGGGCGGAGTTGTCGTCGCCGCGCGCCGACGCTGCCTTGGCTGCCCCCACGGCCTGTGCCGCGCGCAATTGCCCGACTTCGCCTACGCCTTGCTGCTGTTCCGGCGTCATGCGGTCGATGATGGCGAGCGCTTCGTCGGGACGGTTGTTCTGCGACAGCACGCCGACCAGTCCGCGCAAGGCGTCGGCATTGGCGGGCTCGCGTGTCAGCACGCGGCGATAGACCGCTTCGGCCTCGTTGAAGTCGCCGCTGCGGCCCAGCGTGTCGGCCAGGGCGTTCTGGCCCGATGCCTCGGCGGCGTCGAGCTTGACGGCCTGTTCCAGCAGGCGCCGCGCCCCTTGCAGGTTGCCGGCGTCGCGCGCGGCCGTGCCTTCCTCGACCAGCGACCAGTAGCTCGCGCTGTTGAGCGCCGAACGCCAGCGTCCGGGAGAGCCCTGGCGCGACGCGCGTTGCAGCAGGTCGCGCGCTTCCGTGAAGCGTTCCTGGCGCAGCCGCAGCACGCCCAGTCCGCCCAACGCGTCCGGGTCGTTGGGGCGCTTGGCCAGCACGGCTTCGAAGTCGGTTTCGGCCTGGGCCACGTTGCCGGTATCGAGGGCACGGAAGCCATCGGTCGCGCGGCGGCGCAGCGGGTCGTTGGCCGCCTGCGCTGCGCGTTGTGCATCGGCCTGCTGGCGCGAGATCTCATCGAGGCGCGCGCGGATGGCGGCGTCGTTGGGATTGACGTCCAGGAAGGCCTGGTAGAGCGGCGCATCGGCCCGGTCGGTGCCCATCCACACCAGGCCCTGGCGCCAGGCATTGGTGACCTCGGCGCCAACGCCCGGCTGGCGGGCCAGGGCTGCCAGCCGCTGGATACCGTCGCGCCGCGTTTCTTCACGATAGGTCAGGTGCTGCGCCAGGGCCAACGCGGCCTGCGTATCCTTGGGATTCTCGCGGACCAGGCGCTCGAAGCCCTGGCGCGCGGTGGCCCACCCTTGGGGCGTGCCTGCAAGTGTCTGGTAGTACTCGAGTGCCAGGGCACCTTGCGGCGTCTTGCCGTCCAGGGCCTGTTCGTACGCTGCCACGGCCTTGCCGGCTTCCCCCGACCTGGCCAACTGGCGTGCGTCTTCCAGCGCGCGGGTATTGCCACCCAGCGTAATGGCCTGATCGAGCCGCCCGACCAGCGCACTCGATGGATGCGCCCGGCGCAGTTGCGCCAGGTAGTCGCGCGCGGCTTCGGGGCGATTGCGTTCCAGCTCCACGACGCCCAGGCCATACAGGGCATCGGCCTGCGTGGCGTCGATGCGAAGCAGCTTCTGCCATGCCTCCGCAGCGCGCTCGCCATTGCCGCGCGATTGCCAGTATTGGCCCTGCTCGATCAGCACACCGACCGGGTCGGTCTGCTGGGCCGGCGCGACATGATGGAATGTTGCGGCCAGGAGCCCCAGGACTAGCGTGCGGTGGCGCGCGGACATGCCTTCTCCCAGCGGAATTGCGCAGTCCCCGAGGCGAGGAAGCGATAGCGTTGTTCAGCCCAGCCGGTCGCAAACAGGGCCAGCACGTAGTCGTAGTAGGGCGGAGGATTGGGATTGCCCGGCGTGAAGGCCGTCTGTACGCGCGCGCCCTGCACGTCGCGCAGGCGGGTTTCGCCCAGGGCCTCGAAGTAGGGCAGCAGGGCAGCGGAGAAGCCGACCGGGCCGGTATTGCGCGTGGCCCCCGTCAACACCTGCACCTGTTCGGGCGGCAGCCCGGTCGCCTGGCTGGCGCGCAGCATGCCTTGCAAGGCAGAAAGCATGGGTCGCGCCAACGGGTCCGACGGCGGCGTCATGCCTGCCCACATGTACGTGCGGATCGCGTCATAGCTGCCCAGATCGCCCTTGACCGGGTCGACGACGAAACGTCCGGTCTTGCCGTCCAGCGACTTGTAGGCCACCCAGTCCGCCGTGAAGCCGTTGGCGGACGACTCGGTGATCATGCGGCTGGTGCTGCGCGTAATGGCCGTCCAGGGGCCCTTCTTGTCGAAGGCCGCCAGACGCCGCAGCAAGGACATCGGCAGGTAGCTGGAATTGAGCCGCCAGACCTGATCCGGCAGCACGAAACCCTCTGGCGCGGGCAGCAGCGTCAGGCCCAGGCCCGGCAGGTCGGCGACTTCGTCGCGCGCCGCCATGCGCAGCAGCGTGCGGGCTTGATCGGCATAGGGCGGATGGTTCCAGACCCGGGCGGCCTCGATCAACCCGTAGGCATACCAGAGGTCGGCATCGGCTGCGGCATTCGGATCGATCACCCCCCAGCTTCCGTCCTCGCGCTTGCCCCACTGCCAGGCAGGCAATCGCGCGCCCAGGTCGCCGCCCGACAGGTTGTCGATGCTCCACTGCCACAGGCGGTCGAACGTCACCCGATCGTCGGCGATCAGCGCGAAGAACATGGCATAGGACTGTCCTTCGGACGTCGTATGCAATTGCGGCACGCTGAAGTCGACGACCCGTCCGCCGGGCTCGATGAAGCGTTGCTTGAAGTCCGACCACAAAGGCCAATCGGCCGCCGGGCATGCGGCAACTTGCGCCAGGGCAGGCAGTGCGAGACCGGTCAGTCCCGCCGCGACGAGGCCTGCCTGCGCGCGCTGCAGCCATTGCCGACGACCCATGTTGAAACTGGAGTGCATCGAATGATCCGTTTATTGCAGGCGGCGTCGCGCACGTGCCCGCAAGGCGATATAAAGCACCACGCCGACCAGCACCGCGCTCACCAGGCTCATGACCAGGAGCAGGAACGGCCGTTCGGAAAGGAACCACTGGGCATAGAGTATCGGGCCCAGCGAACCGGCGTAATAGGTAGGTTCGGCGACAAGGCTGCTGATCTGTCGATTGCGGACCACGGCGAGACTGCCCTGGACCTGTCTGACCAGATCGGGGTCCTGCAGGGCCGCCACCGCGGTGCGGTTGCCATCGGGCCGGTTGCTCGAGAACAGCACGACGCTGCGGCCGGTCGCCAGCGGCGACTCGAAGCCTGCGATCACGGCATCGCCGCCCTGGCTGGAAATGGCGAGCTCACGACGCTTGACCATTTGCTCGGCCCGTTCCGGGTTCCACCAGTGCACGGTCTGGTACATCAGGTCGGACACCTGGAACCGCTTGGTGTCGCCAGCCAGCGCAAAGGGCAGGCGGTCGGCCCAGCGTTCCAGCAGGGGCTGCGCCTTGCCGGCTGAAATCACCAGCAGGTCCTTGTTGGCAACCGTATCGATCTGCTGCGCCGGCACGACCGACACCCCCGTCGCCGGGTAGCCGGTAGACTCCCCCATCCGGCCCAGCAGGTCCAGATAGGTGCCGATGTCCGAACTGCTGGCCGCGTCGGGCAGCACCACGGCGGTTTCGGACAGATCGGCCATGCGGGTGAACGGGAAGCCGCTGTTGCTGAAGGCCGCCAGGTCGGGCAGGGCGATGAAATGCTTGTAGCCCGAGATGTCGATGGTCGAATCCGGCTCGATGGCGCCGCGGACGTTGTCCAGCGGGACGTCCTGACACTCGCCCTGTTTGATGATGTCGTAGTAGTAGTGGAACTGCAGCTGGCTTTGCGCCGGCAGCTTGAACAGCGGAATCCGCAGATCCTGCTGCGAGGCGGCGGTGCCGTCGGGCATCAGCTTGGCGATCAGGCGCTGCGCCTGGTTGCCGCCGCCACGCTCGGCGGCGAACAGCGGCAGGGCGGTGACGAACTGCTGGTTGATGTTGATGTTCAGCGTCGATTTGTCGGTCGACGGGCGCGGCGTGTAGCGATACCGCAGGTCGATCGGAATGCCCTTGTCGCGCCAGCCGAACAGGTCGGGCGGCAGGCGCAGGTTCACGCGGATCAGGTCGGGCGAATAGCCTGCGACGTTCAGCGTCTGCTGGGCAGCCAGTTCACCGAACTTCACCGGCCGATCGGTTCGCAGCCAGTTGGGGGCGTCGTAAGGCACGCGCGGGCTGAGATCCTGCATCTCGGTCACGGTCGCGGTGGGGCCCGACAGTGCCCGGGTGCCGGTGGTCAGTGCCGCAGCGGCCGTCTTCAACTCGTTGAGGTCGCGGCCCTGCACCAGCAGCAGCTTGCCGCGCGGGTCGTTCGGGTTGGGCATGACGCTGATCGTCGGCCCCTGTGGGGCGGCAACTGTCACGCCAGGCAGCCGTTCGTTGCCTGCCAGCAGCACGACGGCGCTGCCGGTGGACGGCAACTGGCCCAGGTTGACGGGGAAGTTGGCGCCCCGGTAACCGGCCAATGATCCGAACCACGACGACACGGTGCCCGCCGCTTCCAGCGCACCCGGCGTGGGCGACGACGGGAACACGATCGGCAGCGTCAGGCGGCGCACGTCGCGGCGGTCGAAGAACGGCAGGGGCAGCAGCGCGAGGTCGTTTTCCAGGCTCAGCGGCGCGACCGTCAGTTCCAGCGTGCTGTTGTTGCTGACGTTGGCCCACAGGCTGGTATGCGCGGGGTCCTCGCACTGCATCGTGTAGTGGCCGATCAACTGCAGGTTCAGGCGGCTGAACTCGGTGATCAGGCGCGGCGGGATGTCGATCTCGCGCGTCAGGTTCTCGCCCGCCGTTTCCTTGGGCACCGGGATCGTCGCGGCGACTTCCTCGTTGACGATGACGTTGATGTGCGACAGCTCCGGAATGAGCGCCGGCGAATAGGCGTAGTTCAGCTTCACCCGTGCGCGCGTGACGATCTCGTCGGCGCGGATGCTGAAGGGCACGCCGTTGCTGCCGGCGATGCCGCGCAACTGGAGCGGATACAGCGCGCCCAATTGCTTGAAGCTCAGTTCATACGTACGGCTGCCACCGGGCAGCGAGGCGCCGCCAGTTGCCGTGGGTAGGCCCGCCGGGGCGTTGCCGGCGGATGCAGGCGGCGCGGCCGGCAGGGGCGTGGCGGCCGAGGGAGCGGAAGACTGCGCGTGCGCCAGTCCGGCGTGCAGCAGCACGGCGCTCAGGGCCAGGCTCAGGGGGCGTTGCAGCAGGCTGCGACGGGACGAGGCACCGAGGGCGGGGCGGGTCATTTGTCTCCCGTGTCGAGTTTTGGGGCCGACACGCGGCGCGCATTGCGCGGCGTGGTGACCATGGCGTAGAGATGTTTGAAGAACAGGCCGAAACCACGGACCCCGATGGTGACGACGGTCTTGAAAGCGGTGGTGGGCGTGTCCCGTACCCCATGCCCCCAGGTACTGGCCCACGTATCGGCACGCGCGAAGGTCAGTTGCGCCAGCTCCACCTGCTGCTTGACGCTCAGTTCATCGAAATGGACGCCCAGGCGGTTGCCACGGTTGAACACCACGGTGGCGGGGAACACGCCTTCTTCGCGGTGGCGGAAGACCGACACCATGACCTTTTCGCCCAGGGGAACATCCGTCTCGGCAGGCAACTGCAGGCCAAGGCCGGTCTGCGAGAAATCCTGCGTTTCACACGCGATGGTTCGCCCGCTGGCAAAGCGCACCGTGCTGGGCAGGCTGGCCGCCACCCGCGGCGCCTGCCGGATCTGGCGCTGTTCGGAGGCAACCGCGATGCTGGCACTGCAGATCACGATGTTGTAGCCGGTCCAGAACAGGTTGATGACGATGGTGATGGGCTCGACGGACATCCCCATCGCCAGCATCGTTGCGCCGACACCGAAGCCGATCAGGTTGAGCATCAGCAGCACGATGTAGGGGCGGGCGATGGTCCAGTCGAAATAGGACTCGTCGATCACGCCGCCCTTGGCCGTCACGTTGAACTTGCCGAGCTTGGGGTTGATGAAGGCCACCAGCACCGGGCGCAGGATGTACCAGGCCAGCACGGTTTCATAGACCTCGTTCCAGAACGAGTGCCGGAACCGGCCCTGGATGCGCGAGTTGGTGAGGCTGGCGTGCAGGATGTGCGGCAGTGCGAAGGCCGAGATCATCAGTGCGCCAGCCGTGAATACGTGCGCGCCGAACAGCAGAAAGGCCAGCGGCGCGGTCAGGAAGATCAGGCGCGGCAGACCGTAGAAGAAGTGCAGCATCGCGTTGAGGTAGCACAGCCTCTGTCCCAGCTTTAGGCCGGGGCCCAGCAGCGGGTTGTCGACGCGCGAGATCTGCGCCATGCCCCGCGCCCAGCGGATGCGCTGGCCGATGTGGCCCGACAGACTTTCCGTAGCCAGGCCGGCTGCCTGCGGCACGGCAAGGTAGGCCGTGTTGTAGCCCAGCCGATTCAGCTTCAGGGCCGTGTGGGCGTCTTCGGTCACCGTTTCGACCGCGATGCCGCCGACCTCCAGCAACGGCTTGCGCCGGATCACCGCGCACGAGCCGCAGAAGAAGGTGGCGTTCCAGAGGTCGTTGCCATCCTGGATCAGGCCGTAGAACAGCTCGCCTTCGTTGGGAATGGCGCGAAAGGTTTCCAGGTTCTTCTCGAACGGGTCGGGCGAGAAGAAATAGTGCGGCGTCTGCAGCATCGCCAGCTTGTCGTCGCGCATGAACCAGCCCATGCTGATCTGCAGGAACGAGCGCGTGGGCACGTGGTCGCAGTCGAAGATGGCGACGAATTCGCCATCGGTTACCTGCAGGGCGGCGTTGATGTTGCCGGCCTTGGCATGGCGGTTGTTGTCGCGGGTGATGTAGCCGACGCCGACGTCTTCGCAGAACTCGCGGAATTCATCGCGGCGGCCGTCGTCCAGCACGTAGATCTTCACCTTCTCGACCGGCCAGTCCAGCGCCAGGGCAGTGAACACCGTCTGCTTCACCACGCTCAGCGGTTCGTTGTAGGTGGGAATGAAGACATCGACCGTGGGCCAGGTCGTCATGTCGGCCGGCATGGGCACGGGCTTGCGCTCCAGCGGCCACGAGGTCTGGAAGTAGCCCAGCAGCAGCACCACCATGGCGTACAGCTCGGCCAGCAGCAGGCCGGTGCCGAAGAACGTATCGATCCAGGTTTCGAACGCCAGCGTTTCGGTCAGGCGCCAGTACAGGTAGCGCAGCGATGCCGTCACCGACAGCACCATCATCGCCAGCGTGGCCAGGCGGCTCTGGGTCTTGGACAGCAGGATGGCGGCGATGAAACTGGTCGCCGCGAAGATCAATTGCTGGGTCAGGTCCAGCGGAACGGTGACGACCAGGGCGAACAGGCCGGCCGACAGCAAGGTGGCCAGCACCCGCACGGGGCGGTTTTCCCAAAGGGAAGCGGAAAGCAGGCGGTCGCCCGCACGTCCGAGCGCGGCAGCCCATTTCGATTTGGGCGGCGGAAGCTCGTTGGCGGCGCTCAAGACAGCCGCTCCGTATCGCGGACCATGTCGACCAGCCGGTCGACGCAATCCAGGAAGTCGCGCGTGGCCTGGCACTGCTTGTCGTAGTCCAGCACGCTCTGGTCGTAGGCCAGGGATTCGCTGACGGCCGGGTCCTGGTGGACCATGCCGATCACGCGTTCGCCGAACTCCGCGTGCATGACGTGCACGACGTCCTTGGCCAACTGCCGGGAGTTGTCGACCTGATTGATGACGTAGGCGACCCCCGCGAAGTCGGTACGCGGCTGGCAGTAGCTTCGCACCAGGGCGTGCATGATGGGCAGCGTTGCATACGACGCGGCATCCGGCAGGGTCACGACCACCACGACGTTGGCGGCGGTCAGCGCCTGCCGCATGTACACCGACGGGCCGGGCGGGGTGTCCAGCAGAACCAGCGCGTCGTCACCCAGCGGAAGACTGTGCAACTGGTCTTTCAGCCAACCCGGATTGGCGTCGAGGTGGTTCTCGAAGCCGCGCCGGTCGTCTTCATTGACGCCGCCGTAGGGCATGATGACCACGCCCGACGGGGTCTGGTGGCAAACCTCGCGCCAGGGCTGTCCTGCCAGAGTGGCGCGCGAGATGCCTTCGATGCCGTGCGGGCCCAGCCCCAGATGCAGGCGCAGGGCGTTCTGCGGATCCAGGTCGCAGGTCAGCACGGTATGCCCGCGATAGCGCAGAGCCGTGGACAGGGTGGCGGTGACGGTGGTCTTGCCCACGCCTCCCTTGGCGGAAACGATGGCGATGACTTTCACAGCTTGCTCAGTCGCTGCAACAGGGACGCGCCGCGGTCACGCGGCTGGTCGGCGCTGGCTGGACGTGCCAGCCGGTCGAACAATTGCTGCAAGGGGGTGTTCTCGGTCGATGCGTGTTGTGACGCTGCCGGCGCCGTCACCGTGGCGAATGCTGCCAGGGGCGTGGACGGGGCAGGGGCACTGGGCTGCGGCTGGGCCGGTGCGTTCTGCAGGGACGCTCGCACGGCATCGGCCACGCGGTCCGCGGGCGTGCGCGACGCCCCCAGGTGACCACGCGGACGCGGCGGAATGAACTGCGCCTTGGGGGCTGGCTTGGCGTCGCTGGCTACCGGGGGCACGGGCGCAGCGGGTGCCGGAAACGCGGGCGCAATCGGACCCAATTGAGGTTCGAGGCGCACCGGCGGGGGGTCCTGCCGAGGGGCGGCGCTTTCCGGTGTGGAATGCGGGACGGCAGCAGGCGTCTGCTGGCCGGGACCGGCGTCGCCGAGCGACGCCAGCAAAGGCCAGCGGGCCTGCGAGTCGCGAGCTTCCACGGAACGCGTCACCTCGAAATAGTCCTCGGGGCGGCCGCCGAACTGCTTGAGCAAGTTGGCAATGTCGTCGGTATTCTTCATGCCGGTCAACCTGGTAATGACGTGCGCGTGCGGGTCAACGCGCAAGACGATATTCGATGCAGCCGCTGTCGTCCGGCGCCGAAGATTGCGATACCGCCAATGCATCTGCCGCACCCTGCTGCAGGAACCAGCGCTGATAAACCCCTTCCAGGAAGGCAGGCGTCCAGGCGAGCGCGTCCTGCCCGAAGGCGGCTCGCAGCGGTGCGCAGTTGTGAACGATACGGATGTGGTCGGGTTGCTCGTCGAGCATGACCCAGCCCCAGTCGAGCGATACCCAAACCTTGCTCATGGCGAACTGGAGTTCGTCGAGGGTGCTGCAGGGGGCGAGCTCGAACTGGGCGGCGAAACGTGCGCCCAGGCGTTGCATCAATTCGCGCAGTGCGTCGACGTCGAGCTGGTTGCTGAACTCGTCAGCCATCGCGCCAAGGAAGCCCTTCCATTGGCGGGAGCACTGACGATCTGTCAGGTATTCGATGATGGAGGGATCCACGGCTTGCCCCGCCTTGTCTCATGCAAGGTTTTTTATAGTTTGACCAGCGTAGCAGAAAGACTTTGCTTTCAGTCGACTACGGCTTTTTTGCCACGCTGGGAGCGTGGTCCAGTCAACTCGTCAGCGAATTTCGTGCCTGGGCAGCGATTTCGAAGGAGTGCAGGCGAGCTGCATGGTCGTAGCACTGGGCGGTCAGGATCAGTTCGTCAGCCCCGGTCTGATCGATCACGGATGCCAGTCCCGCCTGCACTGCCGCGGGTCCGCCCACCACGGACACTGCCAGTGCGCGGTCCACGTTGGCCCGTTCCGTTGCGGTCCAGAGCGCGTCGATGTCGTCGACCGGGGGCGGCAACTGGCCGCGCGTGCCACGCCGCATATTCAGGAATTGTTGTTGCAATGAAGTGAAAAGGCGTGTGGCTTCGGCATCGGTATCGGCTGCGAAGACGTTGACCGCGACCATCGCATAGGGACGTTCCAGTTGCGCCGATGGGGTGAAGTTCGACCGATACACATCCAGCGCCTGCAGCAGGAAATCAGGCGCGAAATGCGAAGCAAAGGCAAAGGGCAGGCCCAGGCGCGCTGCCAGATGCGCGCTGAACAGGCTCGAACCC
>JAAIGF010030794.1_pt1 | contig 40123 bp, 40 predicted proteins | sample 6487441 | NCBI WGS metagenome assembly JAAIGF01 (sample SAMN13974129, study PRJNA590717) | phyllosphere metagenome | biome: pepper field; feature: multiple bacterial spot infested pepper fields; material: pepper leaves; isolation source: leaves from pepper fields | host: Capsicum annuum ...
CCTCGCGCAGTGGGGCCCGGACGTGCCTGCCAGTGCCGCCGATGCCACGCCGGCTGATTTCGACGTACAGTTCGCTGCCTTGCTGGCCGCGCGCCCGGCGGTGGCCTCGACCATCATGGGCGTGCTGTCGCCGCGCCACGTCCAGCAGTTGAAGGACGCCGGCATCGCCTGGATCGCCTGCGCGACCACGCTGGCCGAAGCGCGCGCGGCGCAGGATGCCGGCGCCGATGCGGTGGTGGCGCAGGGCGCCGAAGCCGGTGGCCATCGCGGTGCGTTCGACCCGAGCCTGGCCGAGCGCCAGCTGGTGGGCCTGTTCGCGCTGCTGCCGCGCCTGGCCGATCACCTGCAGATTCCGGTGATCGCCGCCGGTGGCATCGCCGATGGTCGCGGCATCGCCGCCGCACTCACCCTCGGCGCCAGCGCGGTGCAGATCGGCACCGCCTTCCTGCGCACGCCGGAAGCGGCGATCGCCTCGGCGTGGGCCGATGGCCTGGCCGCGACCGAACCCGAAGACACCTGGCCGACCCGCGCCTTCAGTGGCCGCCTGGGGCGTGGCCTGGCTACGCCGTATGTGCGCGCTGCTGCCGCGGACGGTGCACCGGCGCCGCTCCCGTACCCGGTGCAGCGCGGCCTGACCGCACCGATGCGCAAGCAGGCGGCGCAGGAGAACCGCCTGGCCGCGATGCAGGCCTGGGCCGGGCAATCGGCCTGGATGGCGCCGGCAGCACCCGCCGCCGACGTACTGCGCGACATGTGGCAACAGGCGCAGGCGCTGCTGCGATGACGGTGTTCTGCAATGGCCGGCCGGCACAGGTGGAGGATCTGCTGCCGGCCCTGGTCAACTACGGCCACTTCACCTCGATGCAGGTGCGTGGCCGCGCCGTGCAGGGGCTGGAGCTGCATCTGGCGCGGTTGTCGCAGGCCACGCGCGAACTGTTTAGCAGCGAGTTCGATGTCGCGCAGGTGCAGGCCTGGATGGCGCAGGCGCTGCAGCAGGCAGGGCAGGGCGATGCGTCGCTGCGGGTGACGGTGTATTCGCGCCACTTCGATTTCCGCACTCCGCTGGTTGCCGTGCCGGTGGATGTGCTGGTGGCGGTGTCCGCTCCGGTGGCGCTGACCGCACCGAAGCGCGTGCGCAGCGTGGTCTGGCAGCGCGAGCTGCCGCAGATCAAGCATGTGGGCACGTTCGGCCTGTTTGCCGAGCGCCGTGCGGCGATGGCGGCGGGCTTTGACGATGTGTTGTTCGTGTCGGCCACGGGTGGGATCAGCGAAGGCAGTACCTGGAACCTGGCGCTGCACGACGGTGAACGCCTGATCTGGCCGCAGGCCCCGGCCCTGCGCGGGACCGCCGAGGCGCTGCTGCAGCGGCACTGGCCGGGGGCGCAGGCCACGCAGCCGCTGCGGCTGACAGACCTGGGCGGTGTGAAGGCGGCTTTTGCCTGCAATGCCAGTGGTCTGTGGGCGCTGGAGGCCGTCGATGGGCAGGTGCTGCCGGGGTCGCAGGCCTTGGCTGAAAAGGGCAGGGCGGTGCTGGCGGGGGTTGGCTGGGATCGCCTGGGCTGAGTGCCCCGCCGGGCATGGCCCGGCGCTACCGTGAAGGATGGCCACCCATGGGGTTGGCTCGGCCGCGCTCTGCCGCTATAATCGCCCGCTTACCTCGCCATCCTGGCGACTGGGCAATAGGAAAAACACCATGGTCAAGATTCGACTGACCCGCGGCGGCGCCAAGAAGCGTCCGTTCTACCACATCATCGTGACCGACGTGCGCAGCGCGCGCGACGGCCGCAACATCGAGCGCGTTGGTTTCTACAACCCGGTCGCCCAGGGCGGCGAGAAGCGCATCGAGCTGGACCTGGCCCGCGTTGACCATTGGGTCAAGAACGGCGCCCAGCCGACCGAAAAGGTCCGCAACCTGATCAAGGAAGCGGCCAAGTCCCAGGCCGCTGCGGCCTGAGTCTGAAGGGCCACGCTTCGGCGTGGCCCTCTCGGTTGACGAAGATGAAAGATATCGAGCGCCGCATCCTGCTGGGCAGGGTTGTCGGCGCTTTTGGTGTGCGCGGCGAAATCAAGCTCGAGTCCTGGACCGAGCCTCGTTCCGCCATTTTCCGTTACCAGCCGTGGATCCTTCGCAGCCCCAACGGTCAGGAATCGACGCTTGAAGGCGCTCGTGGCCGTGACATCGGCAAGCACCTGGTCGCCCGGTTCCCTGGCGTCGAGGACCGCGATGTCGTCGAAGCCATGCACGGCACCGAGGTCTACGTGGCCCGCAGTGCGCTGCCGCCGCCGAAGCCCGACGAGTATTACTGGGTCGACCTGGAAGGCCTGGATGTGAAGACCACCGAGGGCGTTGCCCTGGGCCAGGTCTCGCACCTGTTCAGCACCGGTGCCAATGATGTGGTCGTGGTCCGTGGCGACCGCGAGCGGATGATTCCGTTCGTGCAGCCGGACTTCGTCAAGTCGGTCGACTTCGAGGCCAATCTGGTCGTGGTCGACTGGGATCCCGAGTTCTGAGTGTGAGCATGCGGTTCGACGTCATCACCCTGTTCCCCGAGTTCCTCGCCCAGTCCGCTGGGCTGGGCGTGGTCGGGCGCGCGCAGGAGAAGGGTCTTTTCAGCCTGCACGGCTGGAACCCCCGTGATTTCGCCGAAGGCAACTACCGCCGGGTGGACGACCGTCCGTTTGGCGGTGGCCCGGGCATGGTGATGCTGATCGAGCCGCTGCAGGCCTGCCTGCAGGCGATCCGGGATGCGGATCCGACCCCGGCGCGGGTGATCTACCTCAGCCCGCAGGGCGCGCCGTTGACCCAGGCCAAGGTACGGGAACTGGCGGCCTTGCCGCGCATGGTCCTGCTCTGCGGCCGTTACGAGGGCATCGACGAGCGCTTCCTGGAAGCCAATGTGGACGAGGAGATTTCCCTCGGCGATTACGTGCTGTCCGGCGGTGAGCTGGGCGCGGCGGTCATCATCGATGCCGTGGCCCGCCTGCAGGAAGGTGCCCTGAACGACGCCGAATCGGCGGCCCAGGACAGCTTCGAAGGCGAACTCGGCCTGCTCGACTGCCCGCATTACAGCCAGCCGGCCCAGCACCCGCTGGGTGACGTGCCCGATGTGCTGCGCTCTGGCAACCATGCGGCCATCGCCGCCTGGCGCCGCCAGCAATCGCTGCTGCGGACCGCCGAGCGGCGCCCGGACCTGCTGGATGAACAGGCGCTGGGCAAGGCCGACCGCAGACTGCTGGACCAGGGCCGACAGGCCCGGAAACAGAAGGCCAGCCCCTAGCGCAGGGCTGGCTTTATCGGCTATCATGGCCAATTCCCGCCAGCCCCGGCTGGCGCGCGCAGTACCCACAACAAACGTGCAGCACAGTTCCGTGACTGCATGAGCCTACGTTGTCGACACGACACGCCCACCCGAACAAGAATCGGTGTAACCCATGAGCAAGCTGAACAAGTCCATCGTCGCGGAATTCGAATCCGCCCAGATCACCCGCGAACTGCCGAAGTTCAGCCAGGGCGACACCGTTGTCGTCAACGTGAAGGTGAAGGAAGGTACCCGCGAGCGCGTGCAGGCCTATGAAGGCGTTGTCATCGCGACCAAGAACGGCGGCCTGAACTCCTCGTTCACCGTCCGCAAGATTTCGCACGGCTACGGCGTCGAGCGCGTCTTCCAGACCCACAGCGCCATCATCGACTCGGTCGAAGTGAAGCGTCGTGGTAAGGTCCGCGCCGGCAAGCTGTACTACCTGCGTGGCCTGGAAGGCAAGGCTGCCCGCATCAAGGAAGATCTGGCTGCTGCTGCTGCCGCCAAGGCTGCACGTCTGGCCGAAAAGGCCTGATAAACAACTTCGGTTGTTGCCGCGACGGCCGCCTTCGGGCGGCCGTTTGCGTTTGTGCGCCGGCCGGCGCTATGTTCGCCGCATGAATAGCGTTGAACAGCGTTACCCGCCCAAGGTGCAGGCCGCCCTGCGCCATCTCGACGCCGCAGGCGTGCAGCGCCGGCACTCGGCGCCGCCACTGCATCGCCTGCTGTGGCGCATGGGCATCAACGCGTCGCCGCCGATCCTGGCCAGCGTGGCCTCCAATGTAGTGCTGATGGGCATCTTCTTCGCGCTGGGCTGGGGCGTGTTGATGTGGCTGATGGTCTGGCGCAACACCAACCTGCCGATTGCAATCGCGCTGTTCAGCGCGCTTCTTGCCGGCGTACTGTTCGGCGTGCTGATGGCGGTCGTGATGCGGGTCATGCGCCTGCGCCGCGGTCTGCCGTTGTGGCGCGACCTGCCGGCTGCGCCAGGCCCCTGACCTGCGATTACGGAGCGCTGCGCAATGCCCGCCAACCACGACGGCGCTATGGAGAATCGGTAGCGCCGGGCCATGCCCGGCGGATGTCTGGCAGCCGCTGCGCTCGCCGGGCATGGCCCGGCGCTACCGGGTCGCGGCATCCGGGTCCGCCACCGGTGACGGCGGGCACGCCGGAATTTCCGACGGCGTGGCCACGTGTTCTGCCGGCGGCGGGGTGATCATCTTCGCCTTGCGCCAGCCACCCCAGCGGTAATACGCCAGCGACAGCAGCATCGACACCAGCGAGCCGGCGGGGAAGCTCCACCAGATCGCATCCGCGCCCCAGTAGGGCTGCAGGAATTCGGCGAACGGCACGCGCACGCCCCACAGCGAGGCGGCCAGGATCAGCAGCGGCGGAATGACCGCGCCGGTGGAGCGCACCACGCCGGAAATGACGAAGCTGACGCCGAAGAACAGGAACGAGCCGATCACGATGTGGTTGAGGTGGCGGGCGATCTGCAGCGATTCGCTGCCCTGCGGCAGGAACAGCGCCAGCGAGTACTGATCCAGCAGCACCAGCGGCAGGATCAGCGCACCGGTCAGCAGGAAGTTGAACAGGATGCCCTGGCGCGCGGTGCCACGGACGCGGTCCCAGCGCTGCGCACCCACGTTCTGCGCAGCCATCGACGAACACGCCGCACCAATCGCCATCGCCGGCATCTGCACGTAGTTCCACAGCTGCAGCGACGCGCCATAGGCGGCGCCGGTGGCCGTGCCGTACTGGTTGACCATCGTCATCAGCAGGATCACCGACAGCGAGATCAGCACCATCTGCAGGCCCATCGGCACGCCCTTGACCACCAGCGCACGCAGGATGGTCAGGTCGAGCTTGAACAGGTGCATGTCGGCACGGCCCAGCCACAGCGTGTGCCGCTTGTGCCGCATGTACAGCAGCAGGCCGGTCAACGACAGCGTCTGCGACACCAGCGTCGCCCAGGCCGAGCCGGCGATGCCCAGTGCCGGGAACGGACCCAGGCCGAAGATCAGCACCGGGTTCAGTGCGATGTCCAGCAGCACCGACACCAGCAGGAAGCGGAACGGCGTGCGCGAATCACCGGCACCGCGCAGGGCGGCGCTGAGGAAGGCGAACGCGTACAGCGTGGGCATGGCCAGGAAGATGATGCGCAGGTAAGCCTCGGCCAGCGGCAGCGAGGCCGCCGGCGTGCCCATCGCCGCCAGCAGCGGGTGGGCCAGGAACCAGCCGGCGATGGCGATGATCACCGACAGGCCGATGAAGAAGCTGGCGCTGGTGCCAACCACGCGCCGCGCCTGGGCGATGTCGCGTGCACCGATGGCCTGGCCGATCAGGATGGTCGAGGCCATGCCGAAGCCGAACACCGAGCCGATCAGGAAGAACATGATGTTGTTGGCGTTGGCCGTGGCGGTCAGCGCCGCCTCGCCGAGGTAGCGCCCTACCCACACCGCATTCACCGAACCGTTCAGCGACTGGGCGATGTTGCCCGCCAGGATCGGCAGCGCGAACAGCAGCAGGTTGCGGCCGATGGGGCCGGAGGTCAGGTCAAGCGGCGCTTTGGCCATGGGCTGGTGATCGATTCCCGGGAGGCGCACACTAGCATCAAGCCGGTTTGCGGGGTGTGGCAATGCATCAACGACGACAGCTGGCGCGGCATTGCGTGGGGGCCTTGATCGTGGCCACGCTGGCCGCATGTTCGACGGGTGACCGGCTGGGTGATGCCCAGGTGCGGCCCGCCGACCGCGCTGAGTGCCTGGTCGGCAACCAGCGCCAGGACCTGGCGGGCACGCCGACGTTGATGGGGGGCAGTGGCTGCCGCACCGACCCCAGCAACCCGCGACCCCTGAACAAGCGCACGGAGTAGTACCTGCCGATGTCCGAGCTTTCCCCGCTGTCGCCCAGTGTCCGCCTGGATATCTGGTTGTGGGCGGCCCGTTTCTACAAGACCCGCAGCCTGGCCAAGCAGGCCATTGAAACCGGCAAGGTGGCCGTGGCCGGGCAGCGCCCGAAATCCTCGCGCGCGGTGCGCGTGGGCGAGCAGCTGCAGGTGGACCGCGGCGAAGAGCATTTCGAGCTGCAGGTGCTGGGCATCAGCGACCAGCGCGGACCGGCGCCGGTGGCGCAGCAGCTGTATGCCGAAAGCGAAGCGTCCAAGGCGCGCCGTGCCGAGCAGCGTGCGCTGCGCATCGCCGCCCGCGATGGTTTCCAGCCGCCGGAGCACAAGCCGGACAAGCGCGCGCGGCGGTTGATCCGCGCACTGGGTGATCTGGACGCGCTTTGACGGAACGCGTGCGAACCAACGGTTCGCACCCACCGGAGCGGGCGGGTTGCTCCCACACAGCGAGCGGTAGCGCCGGGCCATGCCCGGCGGGCGTGCGACGTGCTGCGCGCACTCAGCCAGCATTCGGCTTTAACCCCGCACGTTGGATCTTCCTCTTCATGGAAGACCCTCATGTTCCTGCGCCGCAGCCTGCTGTGCCTGGCACTCGCCACCGCCGCCCCGGCGATCGCCGCCGACATCACCTTCTGGGATACGCCGCAGCGCGGTGGCAACAGCTTCAACGAAAATCCGCCCGACCGTGCCTATTTCCAGGCGCTGCGCGACACCGGCGCGACCTGGGTGCGGCTGAGCCCGGACAAGTGGAAAAGTGCCGGCGGCCGCGACTTCCTGATGGGCGATGCCGACCACTACCAGGGGCTGGTGCCGGGCGATGTTGCGACCCTGCGGCGTGCGCTGGATGACGCGGATGCCTCGGGCCTGAAGGTGGTGCTGGTACCGCTGTCGCTGCCGCTGCTGCGCTGGAAGCAGAAGAACAATGACGTGGTCGACCAGCGCCTGTGGCAGTCGATGGACAACCACCTGCCGGCGCAGCGCTTCTGGCACGACCTGGCCACGGCGCTGAAGGGCCACCCTGCGCTGGCCGCCTACAACCTGATCAACGAACCGGCGCCCGAGTACGGCACCGCGCTGGCCGAGCATGCGTCACGCGCGGCGATGCAGCAGTGGTACGCCAGCGTCGAAGACGGCCCGCGTGATCTGCGCGCGCTGTACCGGGGGCTGATCGCCAGCGTGCGTGCGGTGGATGCGGACATGCCGCTGATGCTGGATGCCGGCTGGTATGCAGCGGCCGATGCCTTCGATTACTGGCCGGCGCCGCTGGACGATACGAAGCTGCTGTACAGCGTGCACATGTACGAGCCGTACGCGGCGACCAGTGCACCCAACCAGAAACGCGCCACGCCGTACCGCTACCCCGCCACGGTGCCGTTCGGCTCCGGGAAAGAGCGGTGGGATGCATCGCGCGTGCGCAGCTACCTGCAGCAGCCGATGGACTGGGCGAAGACCCATGGCATCGGCGCCAACCGGATGGTGATTGGTGAGTTCGGTTGCATGCGGCGCTGGCCGGATTGCGCGGCCTACCTGCGCGATGTGCTGGCAGTGGCCGAGCAGCAGCAGGTGCACTGGGCGTTCTATGCCTTCCGTGAGGATGGCTGGGACGGGATGGATTACGAGCTGGGCGACAAGGCGCTGCCGGGGGCCTACTGGCAGGCGTTGGAGAAGGGCGAGGCGGTGCAGCCGCCGCGGTCGATGCAGGCGCCGTTGTTTGCGCCGATTCTGCAGCGGTTGAAAGACGGGGTGCGTTGAAACCGCCGCGGCTGCGGAGAGCGTGCGAACCAACGGTTCGCACCCACCAGAGCAGGAGAGCATGCCAACCAAGGTTGGCAACTACCGGGTCATGGCCGCCGGGCCATGCCCGGCGACCACCCGCATCACCTCAACCGTGCAGGTCGTAGCGGTCCAGCTCCATCACCCGCGTCCAGGCGGCGATGAAATCCTGCACGAACTTCTTCTCGCCATCGGCGCTGGCATACACTTCGGCCAGTGCGCGCAGCACGGCGTTGGAGCCGAACACCAGGTCGGCACGGGTGCCGGTCCAGCGTGCGCTGCCATCGCCGCGGCTGCGGCCTTCATAGCGCTCGCGGCCCGTGGCCTTCCACTGCGTGCCCATGTCCAGCAGGTTGACGAAGAAGTCGTTGCTCAACGTGCCGGGGCGCGTGGTGAACACGCCGTGCTTGCCGCCGTCGGCATTGGCGCCGAGCACGCGCAGGCCACCGACCAGGGCGGTCATCTCTGGTGCGGTCAGGGTCAGCAGCTGCGCCTTGTCGATCAGCAGCGCCTCGCCCGGCACGCTGTAAGCGCCCTTGAGGTAGTTGCGGAAGCCATCGGCCGCCGGTTCCAGCACCGCGAACGACTCGACGTCGGTCTGTTCTTGGCTGGCATCGGTGCGACCCGGGGTGAACGGCACGCTCACCTCATGGCCGCCGGCCTTGGCCGCCTGTTCGATGCCCACGCCACCGGCCAGCACGATCAGATCGGCCAGCGACACCTGCTTGCTGCCAGCGCCATTGAACTCGGCCTGCACCTTTTCCAGCGCGGCCAGCACCTTGGCCAGCTGCTGCGGCTGGTTCACCGGCCAGTCCTTCTGCGGGGCCAGGCGGATGCGCGCGCCATTGGCACCACCACGCTTGTCCGAGCCACGGAAGGTCGAGGCCGAGGCCCAAGCGGTGGACACCAGCTCGGCGACGCTGAGGCCGGTCGCGGCGATCTTCTGCTTCAGCGCGGCAATGTCCTTGGCGTCGATCAGCGGGTGCTTGGCTTCCGGCACCGGATCCTGCCAGATGAACTCTTCGGCAGGGATTTCCGGGCCCAGGTAACGCGCACGCGGGCCCATGTCGCGGTGGGTCAGCTTGAACCAGGCGCGGGCAAAGGCATCGGCGAAAGCCTGCGGATTCTCGAGGAACTTCCGCGAGACCTTTTCATAGGCCGGGTCCATGCGCAGCGACAGGTCGGTGGTCAGCATGGTCGGGCGGTGCTTCTTCGACGGGTCGTGTGCATCGGGAATGACCGCGTCGGCGTTCTTCGCCACCCACTGATGGGCGCCGGCCGGGCTTTTGGTCAGTTCCCATTCGTTGCCGAACAGGATCTCGAAGAAGTCGTGGCTCCACTGCGCCGGGGTGCGCGTCCAGGTCACTTCCAGGCCGCTGGTGATGGTGTCGCCGCCCTTGCCGCTGCCAAAGCTGTTGGCCCAGCCCAGGCCCTGATTTTCCAGGTCGGCGGCTTCGGGTTCCTTGCCGACGTTGTCGGCCGGGCCGGCGCCGTGGGTCTTGCCGAAGCTGTGGCCACCGGCGATCAGGGCGACGGTTTCCTCGTCGTCCATCGCCATGCGGGCGAAGGTATCGCGGATGTCATGCGCGGCCAGCACCGGGTCGGGGTTGCCGTCCGGGCCTTCCGGGTTCACGTAGATCAGGCCCATCTGCACGGCGGCCAGCGGGTTCTCCAGCTTGCGCGAATGCACGTCGCCGTCGGCATCGTCATCGGACACCAGCACGCCGTGGTCTTCCTGCACGCCTTCGGAGCCGTGCTTGTAGCGCACGTCGCCGCCCAGCCAGGTGGTTTCGCGGCCCCAGTACACATCCTGGTCCGGTTCCCAGGTATCGGGGCGGCCGCCGGCGAAGCCGAGCGTCTTGAAGCCCATCGATTCAAGGGCGACATTTCCGGTCAGGATCAGCAGGTCGGACCAGGAGATGGCCTGGCCGTACTTCTGCTTGATCGGCCACAGCAGGCGGCGCGCCTTGTCCAGGCTGACGTTGTCCGGCCAGCTGTTGAGCGGGGCGAAGCGCTGCTGGCCGCGACCGCCGCCGCCACGGCCATCGCCGATGCGGTAGGTGCCGGCGCTGTGCCAGGCCATGCGCACGAACAGGCCGCCGTAATGGCCGAAGTCGGCCGGCCACCAGTCCTGTGAATCGGTCATCAGCGCCTTCAGGTCGGCCTTCAGCGCGGCGTAGTCCAGGCCCTTGAAGGCCACGGCGTAATCGAAGCCCGCGTCGAGCGGATTGGAGCGGCTGGAGTGCTGGTTGAGCAGGTCCACGCGCAGCTGGTTCGGCCACCAGTCGCGGTTGGTCGTTGCGTCACCGACGACGGCGTGGTTGAACGGGCACTTGGCTTCGCTTTTCATGGATCTCTACCTGTGGACTGGCGAAAGGTGGAATCGGGGGAGGCCTGACCACCATAGGTGGCGCCTGCTGATGGGTAAATTCGATTGATTCAACCGATGTGATAGTGGCGGCCTATCAGGGGGCAGGGCTTGGACCGTTGTGCGCGATCAGCGCTTGAGCAGGCCGGCACCGAGCTTGAGCAGGTCGCTGGCGCCGAACTGGCCGTCGCCGTCCTGGTCGAGTGCGCCACCGAGCAGGCTTCCGAAGCCGCCGCCAGCGTGCTGGGTTTCCTGGCCGAGGGCCGAGCTGAGTTCGCCGGCATTGCCCTGCTGGGCGAAGCGCTGGGCCAGGAACGACATGACGATGGGGGCGAGGATGGCCAGCAGCTTGCCGGTGGTGCCGCTGTCCAGGCCGGTCTTCTGGCCGAGCAGCTCGGCCGCCTGCGGCTGCTGGCCGCCGAACACATGGCCGAGGATGCCGGCGCCGTCGGTCGCGCCACTGCTGCCACCGCCCATCACCGCGCCGAGGATGCTGCCCAGGTCGAAACCGCCACCGCCGCTGCCGCCGCCCAGGTGGTCGCGCTGCAGCGCATTGAGCAGGGACTGCGCGCCCTGCGGTTCACTGGCGTTCTGGCCCAGTGCGCCCAGCAGCAGCGGCAGGGCGCTGCCTACCGCCTGGGTGGTCTGGCTGCTGTCCAGGCCGAGCTGCTGGGATACCTGCTGCAGGCCTTGCCCCTGCTGCAGCTGCTGGAAGAGGGACGCGGCGAGGGATTCGGTGTTCACGGCGGTCTCCGTTCTGTGAAGGAAGGACCGCCCGAGCATAACGCCGGGTATACGACGGAAATGCGAAGGCAGCCGAGCGTGGGCTAGGCTCTACAGGCAGGGCGTGACGGCGCCGTTGTAGAGCCGAGCCCATGCTCGGCTCAGCCCTGCCAACGGGCGCGGTTACAGCAGCGTCTTCAACCGGTACAGCGCTTCCAGCGCCTGCTTCGGGCTCAGCTCGTCGGGGTCGATCGCGGCCAGCGCTTCCTGCGCCTTGCTGGCCGGTGCGCTGAACAGGCCGAACTGCTGCGGTGCATCCAGCGCCTGCGGTGAGACCTCGGCGGCATGGCTTTGGCCACCGCGTTGTTCCAGCTCGGCCAGGCGACGGCGGGCCTGGGCCACGGTCGCGCGCGGCAGGCCGGCCAGCGCGGCCACCTGCAGGCCGAAGCTGCGGTTGGCCGGGCCGTCCTTCACTGCGTGCATGAACACCAGCGCTTCGCCATGCTCGACCGCATCCAGGTGCACGTTGGCGATGCCGCTACGGCCGCCTTCGTGCTGCTCGTCGGCCAGCGCGGTCAGTTCGAAGTAGTGGGTGGCGAACAGCGTGTAGCAGCGGTTCTGGTAGGCCAGGTGGCGGGCCACCGCATCGGCCAGGGCCAGGCCGTCGTAGGTGGACGTGCCGCGGCCGATCTCGTCCATCAGCACCAGCGAATGCGCGGTGGCGTGGTGCAGGATGTAGCTGGTCTCGGCCATTTCGACCATGAAGGTCGACTGCCCGCGGGCCAGGTCGTCGCCGGCGCCGATGCGGGTGAGGATGCGGTCGATCGGGCCGATCAGTGCACGGCTGGCGGGCACGAAGCTGCCGATGTGGGCCAGCAGCACGATCAGCGCGTTCTGCCGCATGTAGGTCGATTTGCCGCCCATGTTCGGGCCGGTGATGACCAGCATGCGACGGTCCGGATGCAGGTCCAGGTCGTTCGGCTCGAACGGCTGTTCGCGCACGGCTTCGACCACCGGGTGGCGACCGCGTTCGATCTTCAGGCAGGGCTCGGCCTGCAGCTCCGGGCGCGCCCAGTCCAGCGCCTGCGCGCGTTCGGCGAAGGCGGCCAGCACGTCGAGTTCGCTCAGCGCGGCGGCGCACTGCTTCAGCGGTTCCAGCTGGCCACCGAGGGTGTCCAGCAGCTGCTCGTACAGGTACTTCTCGCGCGACAGCGAACGGTCGCGCGCGGACAGCACCTTGTCCTCGAAGGCCTTCAGTTCCTCGGTGATGTAGCGCTCGGCATTGGTCAGCGTCTGCCGGCGGGTGTAGTGCACCGGCGCGCGGTCGGACTGGCCCTTGCTGATCTCGATGTAATAGCCGTGCACACGGTTGTAGCCGACCTTGAGGGTGGCGATGCCGCTGCTCTCGCGCTCGCGTTGTTCCAGGTCGACCAGGAACTGGTCGGCGTGGGTGGACAGGCGTCGCAGTTCATCCAGCTCGGCATCGAAGCCGTCGGCCAGCACGCCGCCGTCGCTCAGCTTCAGCGGCGGCATTTCGGCGATGGCGCTGGCCAGCAGGTGCGCGCACTCATCGTGCTCGCCCAGCGCGGCGTGCAGGGTCTGCAGGCGCGGCGAATCCAGCGGTGCCAGCACCTCGCGCACGGCCGGCAGCAGGCCCAGGCCATCGCGCAGGGTAGAGAAATCGCGCGGGCGCGCCGAGCGCAGCGCCACGCGGGTGAGGATGCGTTCCAGATCGCCAAGGCGACGGAACTGCTCGCGGATGTCGGCGTCGCTGCCGCGGTCGATCAGCGTTTCCACTGCATGGTGGCGCTGTACCAGCACCTCGCGCAGGCGCAGCGGGCGGTGCAGCCAGCGGCGCAGCAGGCGGCCGCCCATCGGCGTCACCGTGCTGTCGAGCACGCCCAGCAGCGTGTTGCGGGTGTCGCCGTCCACGCGCGTATCCAGTTCCAGATGACGGCGGGTGGCGGCATTCATCGCGATCGCCTCACCGGCGGTTTCCATCGCGATCGAGGTCAGGTGCGGCAGGCGCTGCTTCTGGGTTTCCTCGACATAGCCGAGCAGGGCGCCGGCTGCAGCGGTAGCCCGGGGCTTGTCGTCGATGCCGAAACCGCTGAGGTCGTGCAGCTTGAAGAAGGCCAGCAGCTGGCGGCGGCCGCTGTCCGCATCGAACAGCCACGGCGCACGGCGGCGCACGCCGGTGCGCTGGCGCAGGAACTCGGGCCAGTTCTCTTCGTCGGGCACCAGCAGCTCGGCCGGCTCCAGGCGGGCCAGCTCGGCTTCCAGGGCGTCGTCGGTCTCCACTTCGTTGACCAGGAAGCGGCCACCGGCGAGGTCGGCCCAGGCCAGGCCGTAGCCCTGTTTGGTACGCGACAGCGCCATCAGCAGGGTGTCGCGGCGCTCGTCCAGCAGCGCCTCGTCGGTGACCGTGCCAGGGGTGACGATGCGCACCACCTTGCGCTCGACCAGGCCCTTGGCCAGGGCCGGGTCGCCGATCTGTTCACAGATGGCCACCGATTCGCCCAGCGCGACCAAGCGGGCCAGGTAGCCCTCGTAGGCATGCACCGGCACACCGGCCATCGGGATGGGCGCGCCGCCGGAGCTGCCGCGCTGGGTGAGGGTGATGTCCAGCAGCCGCGCCGCCTTGCGGGCGTCGTCGTAGAACAGCTCGTAGAAGTCACCCATGCGGAAGAACAGCAGCAGGTCCGGGTAGTCGGACTTGGCTGCGAAGAACTGCTTCATCAGCGGGGTGTGTTCGGCGGACTTGTCTTTGGACATGGGACTCGGAAATCGGGGCAGGCGCCCGCGCCGGGAGGGCGGCAGGCAGCTGCGGAAACGGAGTCACTATGGTAACGGGTAGGGTGGTGCACGCGGCACCGGCATGGGTGTGCCCGCGCGAATACAGTCCACGGCTCAGCGGAGGCACGCCGCTGCGCGTTGTTTCGCCAGAAGTCCCCGCATCGCCATACTTCGTCATGGCCCACAACAGGCTCGGCCAAGTCCAGCGCCGTGCTGCCACGAGTTTGATATCTGCGCGCTGCTTTTCCATATACGCTGCTGCATCGCGTCCCTTCCTGGCTGTTGAAGAACGGTCCAGCTGTGGATGCCAGTCCGGCCATGGCATTCCGCGTAGTCAACCCTTTCCGTGCGCTGGCCCGGCGCCAAGAGCGGTGGGGCAGGCTTCATCGGTCGATCAATGCGGGACCGGGCCTGTAAATGCTTGTTTTCAAGCGCCAGGTGATCGGCGCTGAGCGAGCCTGTCTGGAGCAAGTCAGCCCAGTCCGCGCGTCCGCAGCGATGCTGAAACAGTACTCAATCTGGAAACAAGCAGGCCCGGGCGCATTCCAATTGCGTCAGTTGATCAGATGCGGTGAGGGCGGAATGCGGCACCGCCCTCGAATACCTATTCCAGCCGCAACGTGATCCGCGGATGGCCCACGAAGATTTCCATCACGATCTCGAAGTAGGTCTGGCCTTCGCCGCGTTCCAGCGCATCGAGCTGGCGGCGGATCACATCGGCGTTGAAGGTGCCGGGCTGCTGCAGCTTCACCTGCAGCCAGGCGCGAGTCGCGTCCATGCCCAACACAGCGCGGCTGAGCTCGGCATCGCGCCAGGTCACGGTCGCTGTAGCGTGCCCCTGCAATGCGCCGTAGCCGCCATACAGCAAGTCGTCCAGCGCATCCAGGCTGGGGCCGAGCGCCCACTCTTCGTCCGCCATGAACACGCGGTTGATCTCAGCATAGAAGCTGTCGATGCCAGTAATCGCACGTCCGTTGATCTGCAGGTTCAGACTCATGCAAGCACTGTAGGGCACGCGCTGCCAACGCCAGCGTCGCAACGCTGAACGCCGCATGGCCGTTCAGGTACCAGTGGCCGATATTTCACGTTCGGTTGGCGCTGCGGCCAGGAGACTGGGCCCCACATCGGATCACAGGAGATCGCCATGAACACGTCCCTTCGCGTACTGCTGCTCGGCAGCCTGTTGGCGGCTTCGTCGGTAGCCAGCGCACAGAGCTATGGCCCGCGCGATGAAGGCCGCAAGTTCAACGATGGCAGCCGCGTGGTCTGCAAGAACGTCGAAGTGCAGCGCAACTCGCGCGATCCCAACCGCATCGCCGGTACCGCCACCGGTGCGGTGGTCGGCGGCCTGCTGGGCAACCAGGTGGGCGGCGGCAACGGCAAGAAGCTGGCGACCGTGGCCGGTGCCGTGGCCGGTGGTGCAGCCGGCCGCCAGATCCAGGGCAACCACCAGAACAAGACCGGTGACCGCGTGGTCGAGCGCCGCTGCGAGCGCGTCTACCGCTGAGTACCCGCACGACCTGATACCCGCTCCCTTCCACGACGCGGTACCTCGAACGCCGGCCCCTGGGTCGGCGTTCGTCATTGTGGGAGGCATATCGCAAGGCGCGGCGCGGACCCTATACTGCGCCGAATTCCACGGATGAACGCCCTGTGAACGAATCGCCTGCTGCCGAACCGGTCGTGACCGCTGCCGACACCGACGAGGCGCAGGAGGCGAGCACCCGCTTCGGCCGGCTGCGCGAGCGCACCGATGAGCTGGAGCTGTTCATTTCCGGCCTGCTGGCCTTCGCGCTGCTGGCCGTGCCGGGCTATCTGTTCGACATCTGGGCACGCAGCAGCCTGCATACCGAGGGCATGTACTTCCAGGTGCTGTGGTTCGTCTTCAGCATCAGCGTGGGCATGTGCTACGTGATGGCGGTGGCGCTGATCGCGCACCTGACCGTGCGCGGTTACTGGATCGGCCTGGTGGGCTTGAAGTCGCACTTCCCGAAGGGCATCGACTGGGACCACCTGCCGAAGATGGGCCCGGTCTCGCGTGCCTTCATGCGTGCGCGCGACGGGGGACTGGATGGCAGCATCCAGCGCGCCGACCGGCTGGCGACGATGCTGTTCTCGACCACGCTGATGTGCGTGCAGACCCTGGCCGGCACGCTGGTGATGGCGATCATCATCCTCGGCCTGGCGATGCTGGTCGGCGCGCTGTGCGGTGGCTCGGATACGGCGGCCACGATTTTCGTGGGCGTGGTGATGCTGGCCCTGCTGATGCTGGGGCTGCTGCCCATGCTGCTGGAGAAGTCCATTGCACGCCGGCAGGCGCGCGGTCGTCCGAGCGAACGCCAGCAGCGCGTGCTGCAGTGGCTGCTCGGTGCCCTGCAGCGGATACCGCTGATGCGCCTGATCCAGACCATGCAGTTGACGATCCAGAGCAACCTGCGCTCGCAGTTCTTCATCGTGGCCTACCTGGGGGCGATCATGGTGGCGATGCTGCTGGGTGGCCTGCAGGTGGCCGGTTCGGTGAAGTTTTCGCTGTTCAACCGGTACCAGATCATCACCGGCGAAGCGGTGGACCACGGCATGCTCAGCGCGCACTACGAGTCGATGCGCTCGGCGCACGACCAGCTGCTGCCGTACCCGATGATTCCCGCCGACACCATCAGTGGTTCGCAGCTGCGTCTGTTCATTCCACACCGCCCGCAGCGCGACAACGGGGTGGCGCGCACGCGCTGCACGCAGCTGCCGGGTGGCCGCAACGATGCGGAAGGTGCCGCGGCCGCGACCGCCGCGGTGGACTGCCTGGCCCAGCTCTGGACGGTGCAGCTGGACGGCAAGGCCGTTGACCTGCACGCCTTCGTGCCGATGGAGCGGCGCGACCTCGACATGCGCGGGCTGGCCGGTTACCTGCCGATGGCCGGGCTGGCACCGGGCCGGCACGACCTGCACCTGCTGTGGAATGGCGAGGGCCCGGAGCGCGGCGCGGACCGCCGGCGCGAGTACTTCATCCCGTTCTGGTACGCCCCCGAATAGGGGACGGAGGGGATTAATCCGGATTAATCCCCTCCGTCCCCTTTTTGGCTGTGCAGGCGCCAGACGGCGAGGCTGCCGTAGAGCAGCAGCAATACGCCGAGGGTGACCAGTTCGTGGCTGACATCGGCCAGGCTGGCGTCCATCTGGGTCAACCGCACCATCAGGTTGATGCCCGACGTGGTGGGCAGCAGCTGCGACAGCCACACCAGCGGCGGCGGCGTCATCACCGTGGGCCAGGACAGGTTGGCCAGGAAGAACAGCGGGATGGACGTGGCGATGATGTATTGGAACGTGCGCTCGCGGGTGCGGAAGAAGCTGCCGACGAACAGGCCGAAGGCTACGGTGGCGGCGATGAACAACGTGCCGCCGAACAGCTGGCCGAGCGGATTGCCGCCGCGCGGATAGTCCTGCACCCAGGCAGTGAACCCGGCGTAATAGAACAGCCCGAACAGACCGATGAGGCCGAAGCCCAGGGCCATGCCGGCCAGCGTCGGCAGGTCGAAGCGCAGGCGTCGGCCAAGGGCCAGGCGGCGCCCGCCGAGCAGCACGCCGATGCCCATCAGCAGGGTCTGGTGCACGATCAGTTCGGCCACGCCCGGCACGATCGCGCTGCCATAGCCTTCCTGCGTGTTGTACAGCGGCCGCTGCACCAGCGTGACCGGTGGAGCCTGCGGGGCACCCATGAAGGCGGCCTGGGCGACGACCGCTTCGCGCCCGAAGGATCCCAGTGCATCGGCCACGCTGCCCAGCACCCAGCTGGCGCGGCCCAGGTAGGCACCGTTGCCGAGCAGGACCAGCTTCGCCGGATGGCCACGCAGGATGTCGCGCTCCAGGTTGGCCGGGATCAGTACGATGCCTTCGGCATCCCCGGCTTCCAGCTGACGACGCGCGCTGTCGATGCTGGCAGGCTGGCCGACCACGCGGGCCACGCGCAGCGCGTCCAGCTTGCGCAGCAGTTCGCGGCTGGTGGCGCTGTGGTCCTGATCCACCACCAGGATCGGCAGGTTGCCGGCGACCTGGTGCCGGTACGCGGCCGGGTAGAAGAACGAGTACAGGATGACCGCGCCGACCATCACCACGATGGCATAGCGGTCCAGCAGCACCGCCAGCAGGGTCTGCCGCAGGCTGGCCCAGACCGCGCTCATGCATCGGCTCCCGCCGGCTTCGGGGCCTGCGGGCTGCGCGAGAAGGCCAGCAGGCGCCAGCCGCCGAGGCCACCGGCGATGACGATCATCAGCAGCAGCGTGGCCAACGGCCACAGCGACACCGCCAGCGGCGCACCGACGAACTGCTGCTGGGTCTGCAGCTTGATGTAGGCGCTGAGCGGCAGCAGCAGGTGCCAGATGCGGGTGAACAGCGGTGCGTCGATGACCGGGAACGTGGCGCTGGAAAACGCCAGGGCCGTGCCGATGCTGAGACCGACGGTTGACAGCGCCGTGCCCATGTCACGGGTAACGCCGACGAAGAACAGGGCGTAGGCCGCGGTGGCCAGGTAGAACAGGGGCTGGCCGAGCAGCAGCAGCAGCACGCTGCCGGCGATGCCGTCGCCGCGCAACCAGGCCAGGTAGGCCACGCCCAGCGCTCCATACAGCGAAAACAGCAGGACATACGGCGCGATCTTGCCGGCGAGGGCCGGCCACGGCGTGCGCCCCAGCCAGCCGGGCAGGGTGCCATCGCGGATCTCGCGGCCCAGGCTGCCGGCCACTGCAAGCGCCAGCACCAGTGAAAGTACGGCGGGGAAGATCAGCGGCAGCAGGAACAGCTCGTAGCTGCGCGCAGGGTTGTAGAGGATGTCCGACTGCACGGCGATCGGCGCCGCGCGCAGCTTGCCGGGGCCGACCTGCAGGCCGATGCGTTCGCGCAGCAGGCGTGCATTCCACGCGGCCACCGCATCACCGATGTCACGCGCGGCGGACTGGCCGGTGGTCATGTAGGTGGCGTTGTAATAGGCGAACACCGTGCCCTGCTGGCCGCGCAGCGCCTGCCGGGTGACATCGCGTGGTACCAGCACGATGGCGTAGACCTGCAGCCGGCGCAGCTGCGCACGGGCCTCGTCCATGTCCACCGGCTGGCTGGCCACGCGCACGCCGGGGCTGGCGTCGAGCATGCGCAGCAGCAGGCGGCTGTCGCTGCTGTGGTCCAGGTCGACCACGGCAATCGGCACATCGCGCATCACCGCGGGGCTGAACATCCACGCCATCAGCACCAGCATCAGCAACGGCAGCGCGGTGACCAGCAGCAGGTCGGCCCGATTGCCGCGCAGCGTGTGCAGTTCGCGCCGCCACGACGCCGCAAAGCCGCCGTTGCCCGGGATCAGTGCGGGGGCCATGCGAACAGCACGCTCATGCCGGGGCGGAAGCCCTCGATGCGGCGTACCGGGCGCACCCGCACCTCGAAGCTGCGGACGTCGTAGCCGGAGGACTGGCGGGTGGTGCGCCAGGTGGCGTAGTCGCCGGCCGGATTGATGAAATACACCTTGAATTCGGCGTCCTGGTCCAGTGCCGGGATGCTGCCGCGCAGGGTGCTGCCGACCTTCAGGCCCTGCATCTGCGACTCGCGCAGGTTCATCGACACCCACATGCGGTCGATGTCGACCAGGGTGAACACCGGATAGCCCGCCGGCACCAGTTCGCCTGGATCGGCCATGCGCTTGTTGATCTCGCCCGCCACCGGTGCACGGCCTTCCACTTCGACGCGTGCGGCATTGACCTCGGCCACCGCACCCTGCGCCTGCTGTACCTGGCCCTGCGCCGCACGCTTGTCCTGCTCGCGTGCCCCGGCCAGCGCCATGTCGTACTGGGCGCGCGCGGCACGGGCCAGTTCGCGCGAACTGGTGGCCTGGGCCTGCGCCTCATCGCGCTTCTGCCGGGTCATCACCCCTTCGTTGAACAGGTTCTGCACGCGGCGCGCAGTTGCTTCGGCCAGAGTGGCACCGGCCTCGGCCCGCCTCCAGTTGGCTTCGGCGGCGCGGATGTCCTCGCTGCGCGCGCCCTCGTCGGCCTTGTCGGCCACTGCCTGCGCGGCGGCCAGTGCGCCGTGGGCCTGCTGTTCCTTGGCCGCCACTTCCGGGCTGTCGAGCAGGAACACGATCTGCCCGGCCTGCACGCGGTCGCCCTCGCGCACCTTCAGTTCGGCCACGCGGGCGGTGATCTTGGCGGCGACGTTGAGGGTATCGGCGTCGGCCATGCCCTGGATCTGGTCGGCCGGCCGGCGCCAGGCCAGCCACAGGCCCAGCACCACCACGGCCAGCAGCACCACCACCAGGATGATGCCCACGCGGCGCTTGCCGGGCGGCGTGGTGGATTCGTCGTGCAGCACATCACTCATGGTCGATCACCTCGTCCGCACGGCGCCGATAGTCTTCGAAACGGTCCATCTGTCCACTCACTTCCAACAGTTGCGCCAGGGCGATGTCGTACTGGTAGGCGGCCTGTGCGCGTTCGACACGGGCGCCCCCCAGGCCCAGCCGCGCGTCGATCACATCCAGCGACGTCGCCTGTCCCTCGCGGAAGGCCAGCTCCTGCAGGCGCAGGTTTTCCTGTGCCTGGGCGATGCTGCTGTCCAGCAGCACGAACTGCTGGCGCGCGCTTTCCAGTTCGTTCCATGCCTTGCGCACGCCGAGGGCGACCTGGTTCTCGGCTTCGCGCAGGCCGGCTTCGGCCTGTTCCTGCTGCGCGCGTGCCGCACTGATCTGCGCCGGCCGCGAACTGGGCGACAGGAAGGTGTATTTCACGCCGATGCCGAAGGCCCAGTCCGGGTCGGTCAGCATTTCATCGCGGCGGCGGAAGTCGTACTGGCCGAAGGCGAAGATCTGTGGCTTCAACTTGGCCTGCTGCACGCGCACGCCCTGTTCGGCCTGGGCAACCATCGCCTGCAGGCGGCGGATCTGCGGCTGTCGTGCCTGCGCGGTGCGTTCGAAGCTGGCCACCGGTTCCAGCGGCGCGCGCTGCACGAACAGCGGCGACAGCGGGCGCACCTCGCCACCGCTGCGCAGCAGGGTCGCCAGCGCGGCCTGCAACGTGGCGAGGTCGTTGAGGGTTTTCTGGTACTCACGCTCGGCCTTGTCGCGGGCCACGGTGGCCTGCAGGCGCTGTGCGCGGGTAGCGAAGCCCTCGCGTTCCAGTTTCTCCGCATCGGACAGGTGGCGGTTGAGGCCGTCGCGCACGTCGCGGCGTACGTCCACTGCCTGTTCGGCCAGGCGCTGGCCGAAATAGGCCTGGGCCAGCTGCACGGTCAGCGACTGGCGCTGCGCCTCGCGTTCGGCGCTGGCCTGTTCACTCGCGGCGCTGGCCGCACGTTGCGCGGCCGGGATCACGCCGCCGGTGTACAACGGCAGCACTGCGGTCACCACCGGGCGGGTGCGCCAGTCGCGTTCAGTGAAGCTCAGCGGCGAATCGATGCCATAGGCTTCGGCCACCGGTGCCAGCGAGCCCAATGGCAGGGTGAGGGTCTTCTGGAACTGCAGGCGGCGCACTTCGCCGGTGATCTCGGGCAGGCGCAGCAGGCGCGTGGCTTCCTGCAGTTCCTGCTTGTTGCGCACACCGGCATCGGCCGCCGCCAGCGCATCGGAAACCTGTTCCAGCCGCTGCCGAGCCTGTTCCCATTGCAGGGCAGGGGCCGTGGCTGGGGCGGCCGCCGTCTGCGCGACGCTGGTGGCCGTCAGCAGCGTGGCGCAGGCCAGCAGCGGCCAACGTGCGCGGTGCCGTCGCGGGCAGGGACGTTGCAGGTGCACGTCGGGTCCGTCATCCGTAAAGAGTCCGGCAAAAACTAGTGGATGTGCCGTGAAGCTGATGTCGGCGCGGTGCACGTTGCAGGGGCTTCAGCGCAGACAACCCTCCGCGGCGCTGCGCAGCGCCTGGGTGATCTGCTGCAGCGTGCTGGAACGCACCGCGGCATGCTGCCAGTACAGGGGCACATCCAGCCATCGGTCTGGTTCCAGCACAACTACGCTCCCGGCAGCCAGCGCCGGCGCGATCAGCGTTTCCGGCGCCAGGCACCAGCCCAGTCCGCGCGCGGCGGCTTCGACGAAGCCGGTGGAGGAGGGCAGGTAGTGCACCGGCGGCTGAAGCCGCGCGCGGGTCAGGCGGCGCATGAAGCGCGCCTGCAGTTCATCCTTGCGGTTGAACACGATCATCGGCGCCACGGCCAGCGCACCGGCCTGCATGCCTTTGCCGAACCAGCGGCGGGCGAAGGCCGGCGAGGCGATGGCGTGGTAGCGCATCGCCCCCAGCGGGTGCACGTTGCAGCCCTTCAACGCGCGGCCTTCGGCGGTAACCGCGCCGAGGACGCTGCCATCGCGCAGCAGTTCGAGGGTGTGGTCCTGGTCGTCCATGCGCAGGTCGAACAGGTAGCCATGGCGCTGGTGCAGCTCGGCGATGGCGGCGACGAACCAGGTATCCAGCGAATCGTCGTTGACTGCCAGCGGGATCGGCGTGCGGGTGGCGTCGTTGCCGCGCTCGGGCAGCAGCTCGGCCAGTGCCTCGGCCTGCAGAGCCTGCATCGGCCGCACGCTGCGCAGCAGGACCTCGCCGGCAGCGGTGGGGCGGCACGGTGCCTGGCGCACCAGCAGCACCTGGCCCAAGCGGTCCTCCAGCGCCTTGATCCGCTGCGACAGGGCCGACGGGCTGATCGCCAATCGCCTGGCGGCGGCTTCGAAACTGCCTTCTTCCAGCACTGCGGCGAAGGCAGCCAGCTGCGGGTGTACCAGGTCCATGCCGGGCCTCTTCAGTTTTTCTGCACAGGATAAAGAAAAACCAGCTGGCCTTAACTGGCCGCAGGCGCCACCCTGCGCGTCCTTACCGATGTGATGGCAGTACCCATGTGGATTACCGCGGCCCTGGCCGGTCTGTTTGCGGGCGCCGGCCTGATCATCGCCATCGGCGCGCAGAATGCCTTCGTCCTGCGCCAGGGGCTGCAGCGGCGCCATGTGGGCGTGGTGGTGCTGGCCTGCATGGGCGCGGACATCGCGTTGATCCTTGCCGGCGTGGGCGGGATGGGCGCGCTGGTGCTGCAGTGGCCGCTGCTGCTGCAGGTGCTGCGCTTCGGCGGTGCGGCATTCCTCGGCTGGTACGGGCTGCAGGCCGGGCTGCGCGCGTGGCGCGGTGGCAGCGCACTGGCGGCCGCCAGCAACGAGGGCGGCAACCGGCGGCAGGTGCTGCTGGCATGCCTGGCGTTCACCCTGCTCAACCCGCACGTCTATCTGGATACGGTGGTGCTGCTGGGCAGCCTGTCCACGCGCTACCCCGGCGAGCTGCGCTGGGCGTTTGCCGCCGGCGCCTGCGTGGCCAGCGTGCTTTGGTTCTGCGCGCTGGGCTATGGCGCGCGGCTGCTGCAGCCGCTGTTCCGCAACCCCGCCGCGTGGCGCGTGCTGGATGCCGGAATCGCCCTGTTCATGGCGGGTCTTGCGTTGTTGTTGCTGCTGCGCCCGCTGTCGCCATGAATGACTGCGCTGCGCGCATGTTGTGCCTTTGTTCCACTGATGCGGTTTTCGCCCGCACGCCCAGCACCGATAATGCCGCCCCCGCTGCGACCCCGCCGCGCATGCCGTAGTCCGGCAGCCCCCGGGTCGCCTTCGTTCTCGCAGTACATCCGTCCATTGGGCGGCATCGGTGTTCCATGAAAGACAACCTGCAACTCCCCCTGGCCCATCTCGGCCGCACGTTCCTGTTCGGCCTGATGATGGCCATTCCGCCGGCACTGGCCTGGCTGGATATCCATTGGCTGGGCGATGCGGTGGGTGAGTGGTCACTGGTCGAGCTGACCCAGGAAGGCTTCCTCGCGGCGAGTGTCGCCGCCTTCGTGCGCCTGGCCGTGCGTCGCGCCGACGATCGCCGCTTTGCCGTGCTCGCCGCAGCGCTGTTTGCCTGCATGTTCGTGCGCGAGATGGATGAAGCGCTGGATCTGATCGCACACGGATTCTGGAAGTATCCCGTCGCGGTGATGGTGGCGGGTTCGCTGGGCTGGGCCAGCCGTGACTGGCGCAGCTCATTGCAGGGGCTGCTGCGGTTCCTGACCTCGCGCGCCGGCACGGTGATGACCATCGGCCTGGTGCTGCTGCTGGTGTACTCGCGATTGATCGGCATGACCTCGCTGTGGTCGGGCCTGCTCGGCGACCAGTACATCCGCATGTTCAAGAACACCATCGAGGAAACCACCGAGCTGCTGGGCTATACCTTCATCCTGGCGGCCAGCGTGGGCTATGTGGCACAGCGCGTGCGCGAACCGCTGGCAGCGCGGCGCGCACAGGCGCAGGCGCTGCAGCAGCGGATGCTCTAGGCCGCATCAATCACGCACAGCGGCGTTTCGTCCGAACGCAGGGTCAGCACGCGCACGCCCTGCGCGGTTACCGCCACGGTGTGCTCGAACTGCGCCGAGAGCTTGCCGTCGCGCGTGTACACCGGCCATTCGTCCGGCAGCTGGCGGATGGCCGGCTTGCCCTGGTTGAGCATCGGTTCGATGGTGAACACCATGCCCTCCTGCAGTTCCATGCCGGTGCCGGCGTGGCCGTAATGCAGGATCTGCGGGTCTTCGTGCATCTCCTGGCCAATGCCGTGGCCGCAGTACTCCTGCACCACGCTGTAGCCGTGGCTGCGCGCATGACGGGCGATGGCATGGCCGATGTCGCCCAGGCGCGCGCCGGGGCGCACTGCGGCAATGCCTTTCCACATGGCCTGGTAGGCCACCGTCACCAGCTTGCGCGCGGCGTAGTCGACCTCGCCCACCAAGTAGGTGGTGCTGGAATCGGCGATGTAGCCGTTCTTTTCCAGGGTGATGTCGAGGTTGACGATCTGCCCGCTGCGCAGCACGTCCTCATGGCTGGGCACGCCGTGGCAGATGACGTTGTCGATGGAGGTGTTGAGCACGTACGGGAAGCCGTACTGGCCCTTGCTGGCCGGCCGCGCGTGCAGTTCGTCGACGATCATCCGCTCGACGAAGTCGTTGATGTCCATCGTGCTGCGGCCTTCCAGCGGCAGGGCGTCGAGTGCGGCGAACACCTGCGCGAGCAGGCGCCCGGACTCGGCCATCAGCGCGATCTCGTCGGGGCGCTTGACCATGGCCATCGGCTCAGGCCTGCCCGGGGGCCAGCAGCGGCGGCTGCACGCCGGCCGCGCGCAGTTCGCTGGCGACGATGTCCTGGAAGCTCAGGGTCGGGTTCAGTTCGCACAGCATGCCGACCCGGATCCAGAAGTTGGCCTGGGCGTTGATGGAGCGGCTGGAGACGGTGCAGGCACGACGCAGCTGGTCGTGCAGGGTGTCATCGATGTTGACGATGCCCATGGCGGACTCTCGGGAGGGAATATATGAATCGTATATGGTTCATATGGTCCACTCAAGTCCGCGCCGTTCAGTCGCTGTGGGTGGCAAAGCGCAGGCGGTTGCCGTCCGGGTCCACCAGCAGCATCTCGCGGGTGCCCCAGTCGGTATCGTGCGGCGGCTGCGGGATGGGCACGCCAGCGGCGCTGAAGGCGCGGAAAAGCGCGTCCACGTCATCGACCTTGAAGTACACCGCGCCGCCGGGCTGGCAGCCGCCGGCATGTTCGCTGAGGAACAGGGTCTGGCCCTCGCGGGTGAGCTGGGCGAACAGCGGCATGCCCGCGCCGAAGCGATGCTCCCAGTCGACGACGAAGCCCAGGCCCTGCACGTAGAACGGCAGGGTGGTGTCGGCGTGCAGCATGCGCAGCTGCGGGATGACGGTCTGGGACATGGCGGCGGTTCCTGATGGGTAGAGTCGAGCTTGCTCGACTATCCGATCAAAAACAGTCGAGCAAGCTCGACTCTACCAAGGCCAACGGAGTCAGCCATCCACGCCCGGCACGCCTTCGGCCAACGGCACGCGCGTACCGTCCAGCAGGCCGCGGCTGAGCGTGCCGTTCTCGATGAACAGCAGCTCGCCGTTCTCGCCGTTCTTGATGCTGCTGTCGATGGCGATCACGCGCCCACCATGGAAGGTGCTGACATGAGGCATCGAGGTGTGGCCGACCACGATGCGCTTCAGGTGCAGCTGGTCGAGCACGGCCAGCACGCCGTTGCTGTCCAGCCGCCCATCGAAGTAGCCGCGGTACCAGATCGGGCTGGTCTTGCCGTCGTACAGCGACGCGGTGGCCGGGTCTGCCTTCACCTCGGCCTTGGGTGTGCCCAGCGAGGCCTGGTAGGCGGCATTGGTGGTGGCCGGGTCCAGTGCCAGCTGCACCGCCTCGGGCGAGATGCCGCCGTGCAGGAACAGGGTGTCACCGATCTTCAGCAGCACCGGACGGGTGCGCAGCCACTGGCCGATCACCGAATCGCCCGCATACAGCTGCGGGTAGCTGCGGCCCAGCAGCTGGGCGCTGCGCAGGTACTTGGGATTGACGTAGCGCAGGTCGTCGTAGAGCACCATGGTTTCGTGGTTGCCGAGCACGAAATGCACCGCGCCGCCGGCCGCCGCGGCCTGCTGCTGCAGCCCGTACAGCAGCCAGAAGGCCTCGGTCACCTGCGGGCCACGGTCGAACACATCGCCGGCGATCACCAGGGTGTCCTTGCCCAGCGCCCATTGGTCCTGCGCGTCGATCACCTTGTTGGCGCGCAGCAGCCGCACCAGCAGGCCGTACTGGCCGTGGATGTCGGACACCGCAACGATGCGCGGCGTGGCCGGCAGCACCGACACCGAGGGCGCCACCGGCGGCAGCACGTGCACGCTGTGCGCATAGCCGCACTGCGGGGTGAAATCGGTGCCTTCGGCATCGGCCGGGAGGGTGCGCATCTGCACCTGGTCGCCGCAGATCCACTTCGCCCGCAGCTGGTCGCCGACGCGGAACACGTAGGGACCATCGGCGTCGACATGCTCGGCCGGCGCGGCCACCTCGCGCGCCTGCAGCGACGGCGCGCCCAGCAGGGCCAGCGGCAACAGCAGCAGGGCGGGGTGGAGCAGGCGGCGGTGCAGCATGGTGGGTTCCTCGGCGGGCAACAAAAAAGGCGGGCCCGAAGGCCCGCCCCTGATGCTACGCCGTTGCCGGCCCCGGCAGCATGCGCCGAAGGTGGGGGGCACTGTGCGGAATCGGGTGCCCGACGCCGCGCGGCGATATCAGAACTTCGCGCGCAGGTTGAACAGCACGCGGCGCGGTTCGCCCCAGTAGCCCGCGTTGAAGAAGCCGACGTTGCGGTAATAGACCTTGTCGAACAGGTTGGTGACCGTCACGCCCACGCTCAGGTTGTCGTTGATGCGGTAGCGGCCCATCAGGTCGAACAGCACGTAGCCGCCCTGGCTCATCCTGCCGGTGGCGGTCACCGGGGTGCCGTTGGCATTGAATCGGCCGGTTGGGATCGGCTGCATCTGGTAGATCTCGCTCTGCACGCTGAAGCCGCCGCCAACCGTCCACTGGCCGTGGCTGTAGGTGGTGTTGAAGCGCGCCAGGTGCATCGGGCTGGTGCTGGCGAAGCGGCTGCCATCCGGGTTGCTGCTGTAGCTGTAGGTGTAGCCGCCAGTCATGCTCCAGTGGTCGGTGATCGAGCCGGACACTTCGAACTCGCCGCCTTGGGTCGTGATGCCCTTGCTGGCGATGTAGGGCGAGCTGCCATCGGGCAGCTTGATCTCGCCGCCGTTCGGGTCGAGCTCGGCCACGTTGTCCTGCTTCATGTAGAAGCCGTTCAACGAGGTGTACAGGCGGCCGCCGAAGAATTCACCCTTCAGGCCGTACTCGTAGTTGCCGCCGGTGGTCGGGTCGAGCAGCTGGTTGTTGATGTCGCGGCGCGCGGTGGCCTGGAACACGTCGGAGTAGCTGACGAAGGCGGTGATGCTGCTGCTGAGGTCATACAGCACGCCCACGTACGGGGTCAGCTCGTGAGCGGTGGTGCGCGCGCTGCGGCTGGTGAACACACCGTTGACGTCGTAGTTGTCGGAGGTGGTGCGGTAATCCGAATAACGCGCACCGGCGATGATCTTCAGCGGGTCGATCGGGTTCAGGCGCACGGCGGCGTAGTAGCCGGTCTCGGTGGTGTTCACCGTGCTGGACGGAATGCCGTAGTTGTAGGTGGTCGGCTTGCCGATGTTGCCATCCCACTCGTAGATGCTGGGGAAGGCAGCGACGTTGTACGGGCGCGAGGTGATGCCGGCGCGGATGGTGTCCAGGTCGCGGTCGTAGTGGTTGATGCCCACGACCAGCTCATGCGAACGGCCGAACAGCTGGAACGGCCCGGAGGCATACAGGTCGAACGCATGCTCGCGCGTCTCGGACACCGAGTAGGTGTCGGCGATGCGCAGGCCGAGGCCGGTCACCGCATCGGCCCAGTTGCCGGTGTTGGAGCCGGCCAGCAGCAGCGAGTCGGTGTCGGTGGCGCGGTGGTTGTAGGCCAGGCGACCGCTCCAGCCGGCGCCGAGCTGCTGTTCCAGGGTGGCGAAGTAGTTGGTGCTCTCGCGGTTCCATTCGTTCCAGCGTGCCGCGGCGCTGTAGGAACGCGGCATGTGCGCGCGCGTGCCATCGCGGAAGTACAGCGGCGAGGCGCTCCACGCACCACCATCGGAGCCGGTCTTCAGGTAATCGATGCCGGCGCGCAGGCGGGTGCTGTCGGTCAGGTCGGCTTCGATGACGCCGTACAGGCTGGGCGACTTGTCATGCTGGAAGCGCACCCAGCTTTCCTTGTCGGTGTAGGCACCGACGAAGCGTCCACGCACGCGGCCGCCCTTGCTGAGCGGGCCGGAGACATCCACTTCGGCACGCTTGTAGTCCCACGAACCGGCGCTGAGGCTGGTGCTGGCCTGGAAGGTTTCGGTCGGGCGCTTGCGCACCATGTTCACCGTAGCCGACGGATTGCCAGAGCCGGTGACCAGGCCGCTGGCGCCGCGCACCACTTCGATGCGTTCGTAGATGGAGGTATCGCTGAGGATCGAGTTGCCGCCCGCACCGGTGGTGTAGTTGGTGGGGATGCCATCGAACATGAAGTTGTTGATGGCAAAGCCGCGCGCGTTGAACAGCGTGCGGTTGCTGTCGTAGGACTGGATGGTGACGCCCGGGGTCTGCTGCAGCACCTCGGAAATGGTGATGAGGTTGAAATCCTCGATGCGCTGGCGGGTAAACACGGTCAGCGACTGCGGCGTTTCGCGCAGGGTCAGCGGCAGCTTGGTGGCGGTGTTGGTGCCGTAGACCTGGTAGCCCTCGGTGCGCTGGGTGACCATCACCCGGTCCAGTTCGGTGGTGGTCGGCGCGCTGTCCTGGGCGAAGGCCGGCGCGACGGCGCAGGCGAGCGACAAGGCGAGGGCGTTCCGGCGCAGGGCGCCAGAGGAAGGCTGATACATGGTGGAACCTCGGTTTCTGGATCAGGAACGGGAAGACGGGCGTGGCGCCGGCTTGGCCGGGCTGCGGAAACTGAGCCAGAGCACCATCGCCCCGGCACCGGCGGCGAGCACGCCGCACCAACCAACAAATCCCTGTGCAATGCCCCAGGCGGCGATGCTGGCCAGCAGGCTGGCGAGCAGCCCCAGCACGCCCAGCACCTGCAGCAGGCGACGGCGCGAGGTGGGCGGCGCATGGCCGGCCACATCGCGGTGATGGCGTTCCATCGCCATCGCCAGGCAGGCGAAGGCGGCGGCGGCCAGCAGTAGGGCGAGCACGCTCATGCGCCGGCCTCGGCAGCGGCGGTGGCGCCGGTGCGTGCGGCGCGCGGCTTGCGCTGTGCCGGGACGAAACGATGCACCTTGCGTGCGGCCCACAGCAGGCCGGCGCCGATCAGCAGCAGGCCGATATCGATGCCGGCCTTGGCACCATCACCGGCAGCAAGCGCGGATACCGCGCCACCCTGCCAGGCGACCAGGTTGTACAGCGGCAGGCCCAGGGCCAGCACGCCGGCCGGCGCCAGCTGCTCGACCCAGCCGCGACGCGGTGCGCGCAGCATGGCGTGCACCACGCAGGCCGCCCAGGCGTAGAAGAACACTTTCACTTCGGCATCGCTGCGGTTGGCCACGTCCAGCGGCAGCAGGCGGTTGCCCCAGAGGAAGGCGAGCATCGCCACCGGCAGGCCGGTGACGAAGCCGATGTTCAGGCGTTCGACGATGCGGAAGCCCAGATGCGGACGCGCCGGATCGGGCAGCTGGGTGCGGCGTTTCACCGTCCACAGCACCAGCCCGGTGGCCACCATCAGGGTGCCGGCCACGCCGGACAGGAAGAACAGCCAGCGCATGGTGGTGGGCGCGAAGCGCGCTGCATGCAGGCCGATCATGCCGTCGCGGGTGATGACCGCGGCCGAGCGCGGTGCAGCGGCATCCAGCAGGTTACCGCGCGCATCGAAGCTGAGCGCGTCGGCGGCACCGGCAATCTGGTCGCCCTGCTGGCGGCGCACGCTGATGCGCATCGCCGCATCGGAAGGGTGTTCGATCTGCAGCGAGGCCGCATGACCGCCACCCCATTGCACTTCGGCACGGCGCAGCACCTCGGCCAGCGCCGGCGGCGTCGCGGCCACGCCACTGGCCTCGGCCTTCTCGGCGCGCGGGAACAGTTCGGCGAAGAACGCATCGCGGCCGCCGGGGTAGTTGGCATCCACCGCCCACGGCATGTACAGCGTCATCAGGGTGATCAGGCCGGTGTAGGTGATCATCAGATGGAACGGCAGCGACAGCACCGCCAGCGCGTTGTGGCCATCCAGCCAGCTGCGCTGGCCCTTGCCGCGACGGAAGGTGAAGAAGTCGGTGAAGATCTTCTTGTGGGTGATCACGCCGCTGATCAGGGCGATCAGCATCAGCATCGAACACGCACTGATGAACCAGCGCGCCCACAGCACCGGTACGTAGTGCAGGTCGAAGTGCAGGCGGTAGAAGAAGTTGCCACCGCGCGTCTCGCGCACCTGCACCCGCTTGCCGTCTGCATCCAGGGTGGCCTGGTTGGGATTGCGCTGGCCGCGGCGGCGTTCCTTTTCGCCCTGCGGCTGCCAGCTGACCGAGGTCGCGCTGCTGCGTGCGTCGGGCAGCTCGATGCTCCAGCGCTGTGCGTCGGGCGCGGTGCGGGCAAGGAACTGCTGGGCCTGGGTGACCGCGGTTGCGCTGCTGGCGGGCAGGCCGATTTCCGGCTGCATCCAGCGGGTCAATTCTTCCTTCCAGTACGCGGCGGTGCCGGCGATGAAGATCAGGAACAGCACCCAGCCGACCACCAGGCCCGACCAGGTATGCAGCACCGACTGCGATTGGCGGATGCCACCGAGATTGCTCATGCCACGCCCCCGCGCAGCAGCCAGGCCAGCAGCGCGCCGAGGCCACCGGCAAGCAGCAGGCCCAGCGTGGCGCGCAGCGTGCTGCGTGCGGCATAGGCCCAGATGGCGGCCAGCGCATAGACCACGAACGCGGCCATGGTGGCGACCAGGGTGGCATCGGCCTTGGCGCCGGGCAGCAGGCGCGCCAGTGCGGCGGCCCAGCACGCGGCCACGGCGTACCCGCCCAGCAGGCCGAGCAGGCCACGGGCCCACAGCAGGGCATGGCCGCTACCGCGCGGCACGCGCTTGGCCGGCGGAGTGCCGCTGGCAGGAGAGGAGGAAGATGCGGCCATGGCCGATGTCAATAGGAATCGTATGCAATTGCGAGCGAATGCTATTTGACACCGGTAGCTGTGTCGAGTCCCCCATTCGGGGGAGGCGCCCGCCAAAAAAAGGGGACGGCGGGGATTAAGTCGTATGTGCACATGCGACTTAATCCCCTCCGTCCCCTTTTTTGTCAGAGTTTGAGGACGACCGTCTGCTCGGGGGCGATGGCGTGGCCGGCGGCATCCTGCGGCTGCATGTGGGGCAGTGCGGCGCCGCTGGTGCGTTCGATCAGGGTGGAATGTGCTTCGCCGGGGGCGAAACGATGCCGTTCGCCCCATTGGCGCAGGGCGACCAGCAGCGGGAACAGGTCGCGACCGGCGGGCGTCAGCACATAGTCCTGGTAGGCGCTGCCATCGGCCGCTGGCTGCTGCACCAGCAGGCCGGCCTCGACCAGCCGGCGCAGGCGGTCGCTGAGGATGTTGCGGGCCGCGCCGAGGCTGCGCTGGAAATCACCGAAGCGGGTGATGCCGTCGAAGGCATCGCGGATCACCAGCAGTGCCCAGCGGTCGCCGAGCACGTCGGCACTGCGGGCCACGGGGCAGGGGCTGTCGGCATGCATGGCGGGCTCCACCGGGATATCTGGTTGCAGTTTAAAACCAGTGGCGCTACCGTGCATCCAGTTTCAAAATGCAACCACAAAGATGAGCCTCCCCGTATCGCGGCCACTGCTCGGCCTGCTGGCGGTCGCCGCCGGCGCCAGCGTGGCCAATGTCTACTACGCGCAACCTCTGCTGGAACGGCTGGCCCAGGCCTTCGCCCTCGACACGGCCGTGGCCGGCGCGGTGCTGGTGGCTACCCAGGCCGGCAGCGTGCTGGCCCTGCTCGGGCTGTTGCCGCTGGCCGACCGTGGCGACCGCCGGCGCCTGCTGCGGGTGCAGTTGCTGGCCCTGGTGGCCGTGCTGCTGCTGCTGGCGGCTGCGCAGACGGCGGCGTGGTTGCTGGCCGGCATGCTGCTGGCCGGGCTGCTGGGCACGGCATTCACCCAGGGGTTGATCGCCTATACGGCCCAGCTGGCGCCGGCCGAACAGCGCGGGCGCATGGTCGGCGCCGTGCAGGGCGGGGTGTTCATCGGCCTGCTGTCGGCGCGCGTGCTATCCGGCAGCGTGGCCGCCGTGGCCGGCTGGCGTGCGGTCTACCTGCTGTCCGCCGTGTTGATGGCGGCGTTGGCGCTGTTGCTGTGGCGACGATTGCCGGCCTTGCCGGTGCCTGCGCTGCCGCCGTCATGGCGCACGCTGCTGGCGTCGATGGCCAGGTTGCTGCGCGACGACCGCACGCTGCGTGAGCGCGGGCCGCTGGCGCTGCTGTTGTTTGCCGGCCTCAACGTGTTCTGGGCGGCGGTGCCGCTGCCGCTGTCGGCGCCGCCGTTGCACTGGTCCACTGCCGCGATCGGTGCATTGGGCCTGGCTGGCATCGTCGGTGCGCTGTTGGCGGGCCGGGTCGGCCACTGGATGGATCGCGGTTTCGCCGTGCGCGTCAGCCTCGCTGCGCTGCTGCTGATGCTGGCGGCGTGGTGGCCGCTGCTGGGGTTGCCGCACTCGCTGGGGCTGCTGTTGCTGGGCGTGGTGCTGCTGGATCTGGGCGGGCAGGCACTGCATGTGTCCAACCAGGCACTGCTGCTGCGCGCACCGGTCGAACGGCATGGCCGCCTGGTGGCGCTGTACATGCTGTTCTACGCGGTGGGCAGCGGCGCCGGTGCAGCGGCCGGCACCTGGATGCAGGCACGCCACGGTTGGAACGCGGTGTGCCTGCTGGGTGCCGGCATCGCGGCGCTGGCGCTGCTGTGGTGGGCGCGCGGGCGCCTGCGCCGCTAGCCGTGGGGCCGCTTACTTCACCTGGCGGCAGTCGCGCAGGTGGATGTGGCCGGTGTCGATGTTGTCGACCACGCCTTCCAGCTTCACCCAGTCTTCCAGGCGCAGGGTGGCACCCAGGGCGCGCTGGTCGTTGGCCAGTGCGCAGTGCACGGTGAAGTTGGCGTTGTTGTCGCCGGACGACTGGCGCCCACCGATGCCACCGATGCCCTTCATCTTGGTCACCAGGTAGCCGACTTCGAAGGTCTTGTTGATGTTGTTGGCCTGGGCGGTATACACCTGCCCATCGATGATGAAGCGGCGCCCGAAATACTTCACGAACATCGGCTGGTACAGCGAATCGGTATCCGGCAGCGGGCCATCGGAGAACAGATTTTTCAGCGGCATCGTGTTGATGTTGCGCTGCAGTTTCTTCGCTTCCTTGCCCAGCACGGTGGACATGCCCACGGCGGTGGCCGGGGTCGGCTTGTCAAAGCCGCTGGAAATGCGCACGGCCTCGGCGATGGCCTCGCCTTCCTTGCCGGTCTTGAGCTGGTTCAGCCAGCCACAGAACGCGCCGCGTACGTCCTCATCCTTGGCCGTCTGCCCACGGGCCAGTTTGGTGCCGACCAGCACGGTGCCCTTGTTGCTGATGGAAACCGCAGTGACCAGCGGCACCTTCAGATCCGTCTGCATGACGTACATCTGGCCTTCGGTCTCGGTGAAGACATCACCGCTGACAAAGTTGTTGCCTTCATCCAGGGCCAGCTTGCGCAGCTGGCCCAGGCCGCTGCTGGGCTTCAGGCCGGGGATGGTGACTTCGGTGAGGTAGGTCTGGCCGTTGCGCGGGTCACCGACCGACTTGAAATTCTGTTCGCAGGTGGCCGCGGCGGCGCTGGCGGTGGCACCCAGGGCGCACGCAGCGGCGAGGGTGACGGGGAGAGTCCTTCTGTTCCACATGTGGCCGGTTCCTTGTGCTGGGAGTTCCATCTGGGGGCCGCGGCGTCCGGCGGCCCGCCCCGTGGTGGCGGGGTTGCCGGCCATCATAAAGGGCAGCGCGTGACAGGCAAAACGACGCCCGGCCGCGCGCCGTGGTTCCGTCGCTGCAATGTTATAAACAGCGTAATAGTCTCCCGCGGCCGCCGCGCGTAGCCTGACCGCATTGCACAGGAGCTTTGCCATGGGTCATGACCACGACCATCTTCCATCTGAAATCCGCCACGAGAAACCGTTGTGGTGGGCGCTTGGGCTGACCACCACGTTCCTGGTGGTGGAAGTGGTGGGGGCGTTCTGGACCAACAGCCTGGCCCTGCTGTCCGATGCCGCGCACATGGCCACCGATACGCTGGCCCTGATGATCGCGCTGGTCGCGGTGCGGCTGAGCCGGCGCCCGCCGGATGCACGACGCACCTACGGCTATGCCCGCCTGGAAGCGCTGGGCGCGATGATCAACGGCGCGATGCTGTTCGTGGTGGCCGGCTACATCCTGTGGGAAGCCATCGCGCGCTTCCGCCAGCCGCAGGAGATTGCCTCCACCGGCATGCTGGTGATCGCGGCGATCGGCCTGGTCATCAACCTCATCTCGATGCGGCTGCTGCAGGCCGGCAGCGGTGAAAGCCTCAACGTGAAAGGCGCCTACCTGGAAGTCTGGGCCGACATGCTGGGCTCGGTGGCGGTGATCGTCGGCGCGCTGCTGATCCGCTGGACCGGCTGGAAGCCGATCGACCCGATCCTGGCCGTGCTGATCGGCCTGTGGGTGCTGCCGCGCACCTGGGTGCTGATGCGCGAAGCGATCAACGTGCTGCTGGAAGGCGTGCCCAAGGGCACCGACGTGGCCAAGGTGCGCGCGGGCCTGTCCGCGCATGCAGCGGTGGTGGACGTGCATGACCTGCATGTGTGGGCACTGGCATCGAGCACCCCGGCGCTGACCGCGCACGTGGTGATGCGCGAGGGGATCGACGCCGACGCACTGCGCCGCGAACTGGGTGCGCGCCTGCACGAAGAGTTCGGCATCGACCACGTGACCCTGCAGATCGAGGCGGATCATTGCGGCGAAGCGTGCGGGCAGCCGGTGGAGCACGGGCATGACCATGATCATGACGCGCAGGGCCATCATGGCCACGTGCATCGGTAACCGCCGAGGCGACTGGGTAGCGTCGACCGTTGGTCGACTGCTCCTGATTCAGATCGCGAAACCGCGCGCTGCGCGCGACAGTCGACCAACGGTCGACTCTACCTACGGCCCCCGCAGGTCCAGGGCGTCCGGCAAGGGCTACAATGTCCGCCTGCCTTTCCTCGCGTTGGAGATCCTGCAGTGACCCGTAAACTCGTACTGTTGCGCCACGGCCAGAGCCAGTGGAACCTGGACAACCGCTTCACCGGCTGGGTCGATGTCGATCTGACCGACCAGGGCCGCAGCGAGGCCGCCAACGCCGGCCGCCTGATGCGCGAAGAAGGCCTGCAGTTCGACGTCGCCCACACCTCGGTGCTCAAGCGCGCCATCCACACCCTGCAGGGTGCGCTGGCCGAACTGGGCCAGGACTGGCTGCCGGTCAACAAGTCCTGGCGCCTCAATGAACGCCATTACGGCGGCCTGCAGGGCCTGGACAAGGCCGAGACCGCTGCCAAGCACGGCGAGGACCAGGTCAAGGTGTGGCGTCGTTCGTACGACATCCCGCCGCCGCCGATGGACCTGGAAGACCCGGGCCACCCGATTCACGACCGTCGTTACGCCGGCCTGGACCGCAACGCACTGCCGGGCACCGAATCGCTGGCGACCACGCTCGACCGCGTGCTGCCGTACTGGCACGACGCCATCGCGCCGCAGCTGAAGGACGGCAAGACCGTGCTGGTCACCGCCCACGGCAACTCGCTGCGCGCGCTGTACAAGTACCTCAACAACGTCTCGCGCGAGGAAATCCTCGAGCTGAACATCCCGACCGGCATCCCGCTGCTGTTCGAACTGAACGACGACCTGACCGTGAAGTCGTTCCGCTACCTGGGTGACCCGGAAGCCGCCCGCAAGGCCGCTGAAGCCGTGGCCAACCAGGGCAAGGCGAAATAAAGCAGAAGGCCGGCGCAAGCCGGCCTTTCCTTTTGTAGAGTCGAGCCATGCTCGACTGCTTTCATGTCGTGCGAAAGGCGCAGTCGAGCATGGCTCGACTCTACAGGGGCAGGCCCTGTGACCTTTGCTGGACGATGCCCAGCGCTTCGCTGACGTCAACGTATGCGTAGCCATCTTCCCAGGGGTAGCGGTGATCGGCGTCCGGAAGGAACATCACCACGGCATCGAGCGGTGTTTCCGGGGCGTGTCGAAGGGCCGTTCCGAGGTATTCCCGGTGGAACCGGGGATCGACGCGCTTGAAGATGACGTCGTATCCCCCTGACAGGACGTCGCTATTCCTGATGTCCGGCTGTATCCGATGCCCCTCGGCGAGCATCGCGGCGCAGGCACTGAGCAGAGCATGCGCCCTGTCACGGGGCATGTTGAAGACCATGACTTCGGGCGCCTGGTGGCACTGGTTGAAGCCGATGGTGTAGGAAAAAGGGGCTTGGTCGGGCTGATCTGGCTGGACGTGCAGGCAATGCCATCCGTAGCGCAGGATATGCTCGGCCACGGTCTCATCGCGGCGTGTCGGACTGTCGGCCATGTGCTTCAAACGGGTGTCGTGGGGGCGATGCCTCCCAGTCTGGCATAGCGCCGGCAGTGTGCGGCATGGGTGAAACCCTTCCCACCAGGGGCGAATGAACGCCATTACGGCGGCCTGTTGTAGCGTCGAGCCATGCTCGACTGACGCCATCGCAGCCCAGTAGAGCCACCCCATGGGTGGCTGCATCCGTCCGCTACGAAGGACCCAGCAGGCGCGCCCTCGGAGGCTGCAATGCTGCAATGTCGATGACGTGGTCCTGGCAGATCACTTGATAGTGCGCGAATGGGCCGGGGTAACGGGTGTCGGCGAAGGTGGCATGGTCCAGATAGTCGAGGAACTTCGACCGGCTGTAGCGGCGGAACCGGTTGCCGCTCCAGTCTTCGGAGTCGTCGCCGCTCTGGTAACACTCGTTGTGCACGACATAGCTGATGTAGTCATCCCATACCAGCTCGAAGCGCTGCGAATCGGAGGTTATCTCTATCGCGCGCACGTCATCGATCCAATGTCCTTGGCCGAAATTCACGCGGCGGGGTTCTCCTGTCCCCCGTCCCTCCTCGATGACCAGCCGCAGACAGTTGACCTCCGGTTCGCCAATATCCGTCAGGAACAGATGATCGCAGGTGTCAAGAGCCTGTAGCAGCGCAGCTTCGTCCATGGGCGCGAGGTCCGGTGATCGGGAAGACAAGAATACCGGCAGGTAGTTGGTTGGCGATGCCACGGCCCCTGTGACCTTTGGCCGGTCCCCCGCACCGCCGCGGCCGCTACGCTGGACGATTCGCCGTCGGAGAGAGACTCCATGAACGTCCGCAACCTGGTCCCGCTGGGCCTGACCATCGCCATCGCTGCGTCGCTGGCTGCCTGTGGCAAGAACGAAACCGCGCCGGCCGCCACTGCCGATGCCAGGCCGGCCTTCGATCAGTCGCAGATCAAGACCGCGCTGATCTCGCTCAACGGCGCCGACCTGGATCCGTCCATCGCCGCCTGTACCGACCTCAACGGCTTCGTCAACAGCAAGTGGCTGAAGGCCAACCCGGTGCCGGGCGACCAGACCACCTGGGGCAGTTTCGAGATCCTGCGCGAGCGCTCGCTGGAAGTGCAGCACGCGCTGGTCGAGCAGGCCGCCGCCAGCCACGCCAAGGCCGGCTCGGTGGAAGCCAAGATCGGTGACATCTGGAAGACCGGCAACGACGAAGCGAAGATCGAGGCCGCCGGCCTGGCCCCGCTGCAGCCGCAGCTGGACAAGATCGCCGCGCTGAACGACACCGCCGCCATCACCCAGTACCTGCGCGACAGCCAGGCCGAAGGCAAGGGCGTGCTGTTCTCGCTGTTCGGCAATGCCGATTACAAGGATTCGGCCAACGTCATCGCCTACGTCGGCCAGGGCGGCCTGGGCCTGCCGGAGAAGGGCTACTACTTCGACGAATCGCAGGCCAAGATCCGTGACGCCTACGTGGCCTACATCGCCCAGGTGCTGACCCTGTCGGGCACGGACGCGGCGCAGGCCGGCGAGCAGGCCAAGGCTGTGATGGCCTTCGAGACCCGCCTGGCCAAGGCCTCGATGTCGCGCATCGAAATGCGTGACCCGGCCAAGCGCTACAACCCGCTCAGCGCCGCCGACGCCGACAAGCTGACCCCGAACTTCAGCTGGACCGCGCTGTTCGGCACCCTGAAGGTGCCGGCCGCGCAGAAGTTCTCGCTGGCGCAGCCGGGCTTCTTCGGTGAAATGGACAAGATGCTGGCCGACGTGCCGGCCAGCACCTGGCAGGCCTACCTGCGCTTCCACACCGTGGATGACGCATCGCCGTACCTGAGCAGCCAGTTCGAGAAGGCCAACTTCGACTTCTACAGCACCACCCTGCGTGGCCAGAAGGAAATGCAGCCGCGCTGGAAGCGCGTGCTGGAATCGGTGAACGGCGGCATGGGCGAAGCCCTGGGCCAGCTGTACGTCGATGCCGTGTTCCCGGCTGAATCGAAGGTCGCCATGCAGCACCTGGTGGAGAACCTGTCGCAGGCGCTGAAGGCGCGCCTGGAGCAGCTGCCGTGGATGGGCGAGGAAACCAAGAAGAAGGCACTGGAAAAGTGGGCCAGCTTCACCCCGAAGATCGGTTACCCGGACAAGTGGCGTGACTGGGCGGGCCTGCAGACCAACGGTGACAGCTACCTGGGCAACATGCAGGCGGCGCGCGCGTTCAACTACCGCTACATGCTGGACAAGATCGGCAAGCCGGTGGACAAGACCGAGTGGGGCATGACCCCGCAGACCGTCAACGCCTACTACAACGCCACCAAGAACGAGATCGTGTTCCCGGCCGCCATCCTGCAGGCGCCGTTCTTCGACGCCAAGGCCGACCCGGCGCTGAACTACGGCGGCATCGGTGCGGTCATCGGCCACGAGATGATGCACGGCTACGACGACTCGGGCAGCCAGTTCGCCGCCAACGGCAACTTCGACAACTGGTGGACCGAGGGTGACCGCAAGGCCTTCACCGAGCGTACCGACAAGCTGGTCGCGCAGTTCGATGGCTATGAGTCGGTGCCGGGCGTGTTCGTGAAGGGCAAGCTGACCCTGGGCGAGAACATCGGTGACCTGGGCGGCCTGACCGTCGCCTACGACGCGCTGCAGATGGCGCTGAAGGAAGACCCGAAGGCCAATGTCGAAGTCGACGGTCACAGCCAGGACCAGCGCTTCTTCATGAACTGGGCCACCGTGTGGCGCCGCAACTTCACCGATGGCGAGCTGCGCGTGCGCCTGAATACCGATCCGCACGCACCGGCCAACTTCCGCGCCAACGGTGCACCGTCGAACATGCCGTCCTACGCCGCTGCGTTCCAGTGCAAGGCCGGTGATGCGATGGTGCGCGCCGACGACAAGCGCGTGGTGATCTGGTAATCGCCACGGCGGTTGTTTGAATGCGAAAGGCCCCGCGAACGCGAGGCCTTTTGTTTGCGGGGCTGGCCGGGCGGTAGAGTCGACCGTTGGTCGACTATCGCGCGCAGCGCGGGATGTTCGTGGTCTGCAGGAAGAGCAGTCGACCAACGGTCGACTCTACCCAGGCGGCCATCGCTGGCCGGGCGGTAGAGTCGACCGTTGGTCGACTGTCGCGCGCAGCGCGGGGTTTTCGCAGTCTCTGGGAAGAGCCGTCGAACAACGGTCGACTCTACCCGGGCGGTATCGCTGGCGGAGAGGTAGAGTCGACCGTTGGTCGACTATCGCGCGCAGCGCGGGATTTTTAGTGTCTCTAGCAAGAGCAGTCGAC
>JAAIGF010086094.1_pt1 | contig 40050 bp, 37 predicted proteins | sample 6487441 | NCBI WGS metagenome assembly JAAIGF01 (sample SAMN13974129, study PRJNA590717) | phyllosphere metagenome | biome: pepper field; feature: multiple bacterial spot infested pepper fields; material: pepper leaves; isolation source: leaves from pepper fields | host: Capsicum annuum ...
CCCCGTGTTTATACTGCCAAACACTAGAGCAGAATGGATATTTTGCTGCGCAAAAATCCTTGTTTCATTGGACCCCGTGTTTATACTGCCAAACACTAGATATGTGAAAATGACATACAGGGACTTACCCTGTATGTCATTGACCATTTCGTCTCACATAACTGCCATCTTATACAGTTATTGTATGAGCACGAATCCATATCATTCATCTAATTATGATACTATTGTTTATCAGCACGCATGTGTCTGACGGTTAAACGATGGCTTACGCCTGCAAGCCGTAGTCACGTACCAGACCTGCCAGCCCATCGCGATAGCCACTGCCGATTGCACTGAACTTCCACTCTGCGCCATGACGGTACAATTCGCCTACAACAACGCCTGTCTCGATCGAGAAATCTTCTCCCAGGTCAAAGCGAATCAGCTCTTCGTTGGAAGCATCGTTAACGATACGTACATAAGCGTTAGATACTTGACCAAAGTTCTGGTTACGCGAATCTGCTTCATAAATCGTGATTGTAAATGCAATTTTCTCCGTTGTTGCAGGTACATTTTGCAGGTCAACTTTGACTTGCTCATCGTCGCCGTCGCCAGCACCAGTACGGTTGTCACCGCTGTGTACAACCGAAGCGTTCTCGTTCTGTGGGTTATTAAAGAAAATGAAGTCCTTGTCGCTTCCTACTTTACCTGCACCATTCGTGCAAAATACGGATACATCGAGGTCGAATTCTCCGCCGCCATCATATTTATTCGTATCCCATCCAAGACCTACCGTGATTTTGGACAGTCCTGGGTTTGTTTTCGTAAGATCGACTTTTTGGCCTTTGCTCAGGTTAATTGGCATAGTAAGTTCCCTCTTTTCTTAATATATAAGTATAGGTGATTCAGCTTCCTGTTATTGCTATTGTACGATGTGGCTCAAGATGGACTTCTTCCATTATGCTAATCAATGGATAAAGCCACTCTCAAAGTAACATCCTTACACGTAGTCGCGAGCCAGTATGTCGACATGCGCGGCTTGTTTACCTTGACCGATCGCATTAAACTTCCAGTCAGAACCATTACGGTACAGCTCACCGGTAATCAATGCAGTCATGCCAGCATAATTATCCGTCAAGTTATAGCGTGCTAACTCTTCACCCGTTTGCTCATTGGCTACGCGGATGTAAGCAGATGCGATCATGCCAAAATCCTGGCGACGCTGCTCAGCCTGGTAAATATTAACCACAACTAAGATTTTATGCACATCGGATGGCACTTTCGACAGGTCGATAGAGATTTGCTCATCATCGCCATCGCCTTCGCCAGTCAGATTGTCACCGCTATGCTTCACCGATCCGCAAGCGCTGGTCAGATTATAAAAACAGACCAGATTTTCCTTACGCAGCAGCTTATCATCGCTACTCAGCATCAGTGCAGATGCATCACAGTCGATATTCGGTGTGGATTTCTTAAACCCGAATAATCCACGGGACTTCTCTTCTGCCGGGTCCCAGCCAAGTCCAACAAGTAGTCTTGTCAGATCGCTCCGGCCTTTAGTCAGGTCAATCTTCTGTCCCTTAACGAGATTGATTGTCATGAATGATGTAGGCCTCCTTTTACACGTACTGCTAACTTATACTGTGCAGGTGAAGCAATCGTTTCATTTTTTTCAAATTCGCTGAATGAGAGCCAGCTATCCAGGGCTAACTTGGCATGCATAGCGATATTCAGCAGGAACACCAACAGCCTGGTGGAGCAGTCATTCCGTTCCTGATTCCATCTTATCAGAGTCCAGGGGCGAAAGGAAAATTTCGCCATTCAGGTCTTGGATACAGCGTGGAATATTCAGGTAATATGTATCATTAATGGCAGCCGAACTATTTACATTTTCCCATACGTTAGTAAAAAAATAGAGGGCTCCTTTTAGATAACGGGAAGAATTAACCTCATGTAAAGTCACATGTATTCCTATGTAAAAAGCGTCCGATTGCAATAATCAGACGCTCGCCTATGCTGCTAAGCTACAATATAACCAGACTAGCTAGCATGTTTATTACGATCAGCAGGATTGCTTTTGAAAAAACAAAGAGCAATCATATCGCCAAGCGCCAATAGTATAAATGCAACAAGTGCGGTACCCAGTGCCTCACCTACACTATTATGCAAGCCATAGAACCAGAATACATAAATAATGATAGCTGGGATAATATTACCGATCAGACGTTGTCTAATCAATAGAGCAAAGGCTGTAAAAAGCCTGTTCATGATGAACCCTCCACAATATATAATGCGCGCTCGAAGCCCATATACCCGAAGTAAGAACATATCAACTGGACAATCTACAAGGTTCGGGTAACTCCAGCACTTCGTTCACAGAACCTCATTATTATCCATTTGTCATATGTACACCAGTGTATATTTGACTAATTAAGCGATATGATTTTGTCGAAACATCGTATTCTGTGGGTTTATTTCAGGTTCAACATCTACATCGTGCCTATTCAATGCCAATTAAGCTACTCCGGGAAGCTGGGGCGCTAACTCGGGGTCAAGCAAATGAACAAATCCATAAGACAGAAACGTCGTAGCATACATCTTGCCCGAGCCAAATTGCCAACCAACACTTTCATCAACAATGGCTCCAATTTAAGATATATGTGCAAAAAAAAGCCCAACCAATATGGTACTGGGCCACTCTCGTTCGTCTGTGCCTGGTATCAGACGATATTGCTACTACAGCGTGTAGGCGCTGCACAATTCTCATCATGCACTAAGCACGATGCCTTGCTATACATATTCATTTTCAGAATACGCTATTCAGTCAAGCTATGTCGTTCCCTTGCTATGGGTCTTCTATGATATGAAAAACACGTACTTATGGTATGAGTTGCTAACGTACGATCAACGTTGCCAGTACCAGTCCACATGCATCTTCTCTATCGCTGCATGTTTTAGAATGATACTTTCCCCGCTACGCTGGGTACGCCCTTATTAAGTCGGTGGTGAAACGTTACGACCAGGCAGTAGCAGATGCAATTGAAGATTAACTTCGCTTGCATTACCTTCTGTCTTTATTATTACAGCAGTTTGCGAAAAATGGACTTATTTTTTTTGTAATCACATCCTTTTTTTGAACTAATGTTCTTTTACTGGAATGTGATGAACTGCATATAACAAGTTACCAAAAATAGACTTTATAGATTTTAGCTAACCTATATAATAATAAAAATTATCATTTTTTGGAAACGTATAATCATGCATTTCTTATGCAAAATCTATAATAATTGCGAAATAATGATAAAATGGTCGCCAATATTTACCATCTAGCGACATTAGTGACGTATTCCTTATGTTCTTTTAACTATAAATTTTTTACAAAATTGTGAAACGTGTAACGTATATGGATACGTACTATAGGAATAAGTTATCACGCATTGCACCAGTACTTCATTGATATGAAGTGTCTGCATGACCACAAAGAGGTGATTCATTTGCAGAACCATTTCACTACATTACGACATGAACTAGAATCCGAAATCGCACGTCAAGGCTACTCACTCAGCAGCTTCAGTAAAGCATCTGGCATTAATCGCGGCATTCTCAGCTCTACCTTGAACGGTTCCCCGCCTAAGCCTATGTCCATCAATCAATTGGACAAAATGGTGCAAACACTGAATAGACCCGAAGGCTGGCTGTATGAGAAGTTTGCAGAAGAATGCTTCACTGAATCAGGCAAAACGAATTGGCGGCGTATTCGTCCATTATTAGTACGTTGCGTTGAGCTCAATCGAAACGATTTGATTGAGTGTATTCTTGGCCTGCTCATGGAAGATCCGAACCATATCAGCCACATTTTTGAGCTAGCCGAAGACCTGACAGCTGCAGATCTGGATCATGCTGCTCTTTTGCTATACCGCTGTGTGATCGAGAACGAACGCAATTACCATTCCGAGCGACTCGCTATTAGCCAGTATCGCATCTTCCGCACGTCGCTTAGTCACAATATTGAAAATAATCTCAAAGCAGCAATCGCCTTTGAGCCTTTTCGTAATCAGTTACCTACGCATCTAAAGCTAGAGGCGCTACTCAAGCTGGGCAATATCTTCTATACCGTCCAGGATTGGGAGATGACCCATCAATACGGAACGGAGCTGCACCGCTTTGCCAGGCAGATCTACGATTATCGGCAATCCTGTCTCCAGCAAGGCAATATACCAAAGCCGATTCCTCTGGAACAGCCGCTGGTGTACTACTATGGGCAAGGGCTGACAATTCAGTTCAGCTCGTTAGAATATAGCGACAAGTACGACGAAGCGAAGCAACTACTGGATCAGCTGGACAATCTGGACTGGTTCGAGGACGATCATGAGCGTAACCAGGAACAGATTGAACGCTTTCGGTTCTTCACTTCGTTTAATCGCGGGGGATTGGAACTTCTGTACGGTAATGCAGAGGCGCTAGAGTCCTATGCTGCCCTGCTACGTGCTTATCCAGAGGAAGCTTTGACCGGTCTGCATACCGTTTTGGAAGCAGCGAATAAACATGATTGGGATGTCGACTGTATTTTGAGTGAGCATGAACGTCTGCTCTATCCAGCGGAAATTGTAGGCGATGCTTCGACTCACCTGACCCATACCGCGGTCTTCCAGGGCTTTCGCGATGAATCCATTGTGATCAGTCGTTATGTGAGTATGTATTATGAACTGGCGATCTACTATTGTAATCGCAGAGTATACGATACAAGGCTTGAGAATATACTGCTTGCTCTGGAAACGACCATTGTAAAATACAACCGCGGGCGTATCCTCGACTGCTTGCAACTATTCAAGAAGCTACGCGAACTGAGCGAGCCGGTAGAGATGAATATAAATAATCAAAAACAGACAGAATCTACGGAATCCCAACATACATCAGATTCGACTGAATAAATTGCACAGCAGTTGGTAGAACAACATCCGAAGAATCACTGTTCAGATTAATCAAGCTTATACTGTTAAATAATTTTAATGGTAATTAAGCTCTCGTTATCCACCCAACTAAATTTATTTGTCACGTCCAGACTAACAATAGATGTAACTTTACCTGTCGATAAATTTCACATATATCCTATAATTATGCGAATCGAATAACTTTTTTTGGTATTAAATCTAATTTAAGTGATATATTGTTTTTTAATTGAAAATTTTTAATGCTATCATAAAATATCTAGAAAAAAATACACAAATTACAAGCAAAAGGGGTTATTAAATGAGAACAAAGTTTAAAGTTAAATTAAGTATTTTAATGAGTACGTTAATTTTAATGATGATCTTATCATCACAAGTAACCAGTGCAGCTGAATCAGAGACGCCGGTAAATCTTATTCCTGTTATGACTTCTAACACCGCTCCTTCTGGAATAGCCAGTGCAAGTAGTGTATGGAGTGCTAACAATCATCAACCTTTTCAAGTATTTGACGGTAAAGATTCGGATTACGGTTGGTCTACTGTCGGCGGTACACTTACAGGATGGATAGCTTATGAATTTGATAAGCCTACAACTGTAAATAAATATACTTTAAAACCTCGTAACAATGATATTGACTTTTCAACGGAAGCTGCTAAAGATTGGACTTTTGAAGGTTGGGATGGTGCTAATTGGGTTGTACTAGATACACGAGCAGATATTACAGGTTGGGTCAAAAAGGTAAGTAAAGAATTTACATTTACTAATGATACTGCCTATAAAAAATATAGATTAAATATTACTAAAAATAATGGCAATACTTCTTTTGTAACCTTGGGCGAGATGCAAATGTTTTATATTCCAACGAAAGTAGTTACGCCAGAACCTACACCGACTCCTACACCAGAGCCAACTCCTACGCCACAACCAAGTGGAGATCGTGCTATTTTGGTTATTACTATGGATACTGGTTTGGAAAAAGAGTTTGATTTAAGCATGAGTGAAGTAGAAGCTTTTATTTCCTGGTATGAAAATAAACAAGCCGGTTCAGGTAAAGCAACTTATGCTATTGATAAACATGACAACAATAAAGGGCCCTTCAGTAGTCGTAAAGATTATGTGATTTTTAATAAAGTCTTAACTTTTGAAGTAAGCGAATATTCAGCTTCATAATGCTATAATTTAAAACCTATCAGTTAATATCTGGTAGGTTTCTTCGTTGTTATATAAATGTCTAACAAATGCTATACCCAGATATCCAATTGCTTAATATACAACTTGCCCACCGTGTTGGGAAGTTATATACGTTTTATTTCTAAAATTACGGATATTCTATGTTCTCAATCTTCGACATCAGTAAATTCCCCAATATAATTAAAGAATCTATTAATAAACTGTAACAGTAAGGAGTGTAGGATCATGACGAATCCGCGCAGTGTGCGCCATGAACTCAAAATGGAAATGGTTCGCCAGGGCTACACATTAAGCAGCTTTAGTAAGGTATCCGGGATTAATCGTGGAGTGCTAAGCTCGACGCTGAATGATTCGCCAACAAAATCGCTGTCGATGAACCAGCTGAATACTATGAATGAAGCATTGGGCTTCCCCGTTGGCTCCTGGTATGAACGGTATACCGAGGAGCTTGTAGCAGATATGGAGCATGTGAGCTGGCGGAAAGTAAAGGATTTGCTAACTCATTGTGTTTATTTACAAAAGAGTGATTTGATCGAACGTGTTCTGAATGTACTAAAGAATAATGGAACTTATGTGAACTATATATTTGAGTTTGCAGAGGAACTTACTGGGCAAAGTTCTTCATTCGATTTATGTAGATTTTATCAGTATGTAGTGGATCATGAGTCGAATTTGCATGCAGAACGGTTTGCGGTGAGTCAATATCGTTTGTTTCGTGCGAATTTAGGATTGGATTTAAGGCAAAGTTTTAAGGCTATGGTTCAGTTTACTTCATACCGCAATGGTTTGCCCCTTCATTTAAAACTAGATGCGCTAGCACAATTGATTCATGTATCCTTCTCTATTAAGGATTGGAATGCATTAAATCAATATGGAAAAGAGCTTGTTGACACTACAATATTGATATATGACAAGATGATAAAAAATCCACAATCTCATATCGTATCTTATGAGCGTCCTTTAGTTCTTTATTATGGAAAAGGTTATGTAGCTCAATTTGCCGCACTAGAATATAGTAATAAATATGATGAAGCAAAAAAAATAATTTCTAATTTTGAAGATCTCAGTTGGTTCTATGGGTTAGATACCCTAGGTAAAATTTATGTAGAAAGATATTCAATCGTAGCCAAATGCAATAAGTACAATATCGAGCTTTTACAAGGAAACGATAGTGTACTCAAATCTTATATGAATTATCTTGAACTTTTGCCAGAAGAACAACCTGCAAGTTTAGAAGTTATAATAAAAGCAAGTAATCTACATTATTGGAATATTGACGATATTTTAGATAAATATCATGATGTTATTTATCCTCCAGATATTCTTCAATATCTAGAAACGATGACGGATTACTACAAAAGTGCTCAAATAAATAGATATATTAATATTTATCATGATCTAGCTATTTATTATTTTGAACGAAAAAAAAGTAGTGATACTTTAGAGCAAATATTATCCACCTTACAATTAAATATAGAAAAATATAATAGTATTCATACATTTGATAGCACAGAGTTATTTGAAAAACTTCATAAATTTTATTTCTAATTTCATTTGGATGAAATACTTTATCAAATTCAATCTCAATATACTATGAATTACGCTAATTAAGAATTGCTATCCTGATAGTGATTCTTATTTTTTTGTGTATTTATATTTATATTTCCAAATCAACCTATCCACCTTTTCACGAAAAGCTTTATCAGATGTTTCCTATTTTCGATACCTAATTTCCGTTTTATCAATTAAAAGTAATTGACCGTAGTTCAAGCTCTAATATATAATGTAATAAATTTGAAATCATGGGTTCACTGGGGCGCAATACAAGGGAAACTTTTATCTTAAAGGGGTGTGTTCGGTTATGATTACCAACACCACAACCATACGTTTGGAGATTGAGAAGGGAATACGCCAACGTGGACATTCTCTCAGTAGTTTCGGTAAACTTGCCGGGATCAATCGCGGAATTATTAGCGGAATTTTGAATGGTAATCCGCCAAAATCTATTTCCATCCGCCAGTTGGACCTTATGGCTGAAGCACTTGGTCATGAAGAAGGCTGGATGTATGAATACTATGTGGATGAATGTTTTATCAATGAGAAGGCAGACTGGCGCCGGATTAAGGCATTCTTGATGCGATGTACAGAGATTGGGCGGTATGACTGCATTCAGGCTGTACTAGATCGTCTGATGGAAGATCTGTCGAATACCGTTTCGGTGTTTGGATTAGCTGAGGAATTGTATGAAGAAGGAAAGGTTAAAGAATCTATTCCTTTTTACGAATGTGTAATCGAAAACGAGAAGCATCAGCATTCGGAAAGGCTAGCTATTTCGCATTACCGTGTTTTCCGAGCTTCGATCAGTGAAAATACAGAAGCAAGCTTTAGAGCTGTTATACGTTTTGAACCATATAAAAATAGACTCCCGGAAAACTTCATGTTAGATGCTTTACTTCAATTAGCTAATGTATATTATTTCATACAACAATGGCGAATGATGGAACATTGTGCAGACGAGCTACGGTCACTTTTAGCGACTGTGTACAAAATTTCAGAGAATACCAAGAAATCAGATATTCAGTGGCCAACTTCTACCGACCGTCATCCAGTTGTGTATTATGGACAAAGTTATCTTTTGAAGTCTGTAGCCCTAGAAAACTTAGGAAAATATGAGGAAGCCAAAACTTATATATTAGGTTACGCTGATCTAAGTTGGTTACCTGATCTTGATGAAGTTGGATTACATGAGGTAGCTAAATTCAAAGCGTTAGCTGAAGCTAATACTCATAATTTAGACTTATTGATGGGAAATGCTTCAAAGTTAAATGAATATGTTGATTTTTTAGATAGTCATCCAAATGAAATTCTTCCAAGTATGATCACTATTATTGATTCAGCTAACAAGTATAATTTAGATATTGATCATATTCTCAGAAAATTTTCGTTTGATGCAGATTCATCAATTGATTTGGAACAAGGTTACTATCCTAAATCGACTCAGATCATTCACATTGGTAGTATACAATACAAACTCGCACTGTATCATTTTCTGAGAAAACGATACGGTGCAAGTATAGATTTTATTCTAAACAGCATTAAGATGGGCATACAAATTGAGAATAAAACAAGAATTCTAGATTGTGTATCATTATTTGAGCAATTAAAGCAGCATGCAACTGAATCTCAATTAGAGGCCTATCATCAATTAATAAAAGGAGTGAATGAAGATGTTGAAGTCTATCGCAAACCTGTCTCTGATCATAGTACTAGCCGTAATTACTAGTCCTATTACTCATTCTACAATAGGTCATATCGTAACAATGGGTAACGGTGTAACAGCTTAATACGTTACAATTCGAAGATTTTAAACTAAAAAAACGGTTACTTGATAAGGATATATTCAAGTAGCCGTTTTTTAGTCTATTTATTTTATATTATTCAGCTTAATACTTACTTCCCTAAATTTTCTGCACCAAACTCCCCACATAATCCTCATAATTCCCAATCGTCACCTTCAACTCACCATCCTGCAAGTTCCATACCTGCTCCGCAATCCGATTAATAAAATACCGATCGTGCGATACGGCAAGAATCGTACCCGGAAATTCCTCTAGCGCTTCTTCCAATGCTTCGCGTGCAGAAATATCCAAATGGTTGGTCGGCTCATCGAGAATTAGCAGATTCGGACGCTGGTGCATCAGAATGGCGAGTCGGAGGCGACTCCATTCACCGCCGGATAGACCGGATACTTTCTTAAATACGTCTGCGCCATAAAATAGGAATTTGGCAAGTTGTCCTCGTGCTGCGCCTTCTTCCATGCGGGCATGGACTTTGAACCATTCCAGTACGGTCTCACCTGCATCCGGTGGTGCGGCTTCCTGGGCGAGATAGCCGACGTCGGTACGTGAGCCGAGGCGAATGTCGCCTGCGTCCGCCGTATCCTGACCGAGAATCATGCGCAGTAATGTGGTTTTACCAGCTCCGTTGCCGCCGATGATGGTCGCGTGCTCACCATATCGTAGCAGGGCGTTCGCTTCTTGGAGTAGCATACGCTCTCCATGACTTTTCCAGACTTGATCCAGTACAAGTACACGCTCACCAGAGCGTCCCTGCTGGCGCCATTCGAGATCCATTCTTGCCTGATCCATAACCGGGCGCTTAACCTTCTCCATCCGATCTAAGGCTTTTTGCATGGATGCCGCGCGGCGGTGGAAGCCAGGGTTAGGTGGATTGGAGCGATTGCCCCACTCGATCAGACGTTTGATCGACTCTTTGATACGCTTAATTTCTTTTTGCTGCTCCTGGTAGTCTTCGAATTGACGAACCAGTCTACGCTGCTTCTCATCCCGGTAGGCAGAGTAGTTCATTGGATAGGCGGTTGCTTCTCCATCTTCCAGCTCGATAATTTCCTGTACGATTCGATCCAGGAAGTAGCGATCGTGCGAGATCACAACGACGGTTGCACTGGAATGAGCGATGAAGTTCTCCAGCCACATAACAGCGCCCATATCCAGATGATTGGTCGGTTCATCCAGTAGTAGAATATCCGGATTGGTCAGCAGCATCGCTGCTAATGCCACCCTGGTCTTCTCCCCGCCCGACAACTTTTCGACCGGCTCGGTATAGTGAGCGGCTGGAATACCCAGGCCATTCGCAATGCTGTCGATCCGTGCAGATATCTCATACCCTCCCGCACGTTCGAAGCGCTCCATCGCATCGCCATAGTCACGGATGGCTTTATCTAGCTGTTGCTCGCTTTGATCGGTATCGCTCATTCGTAGTGCTAGCTCCTCCATCCGCTGCTGCAACGCTAGCAGATCGCTAAAGCTACTACGCAGCACTTCCATCACGGTGATGCCTGCTGCATAGTCTGGAACTTGGGCTAGATAGCCGACTTTGGCGCCTTTTTGAACGTGGACATCGCCTTGATAGGGACGTTCTTGTCCGGAAAGTAAGCGGAATAACGTTGTTTTGCCGGCTCCATTCATACCGATTAGTCCGACTTTGCGGCCGCTGTGAATTTCTAATGTAACGCTAGAGAGCACCTGCTCTGCTCCGTAATATTGTTGTACCTGATGACAGGCGATCATAATAGACATGTGTATTCTCCTCATCGGGCAGCATACGTAAGCATTACCATCTTTATTTTCAAAAATTGCTTTTCATGCAGCCATGTGTTTGGAATACCTAACACTGGACATGAACGAGCCTATTTTCGAAAAGGAACGATTTCCTGAACGTATACGCCATATATTGTTATGGTGGATGTTGGAGAAATGCACGCTACGGCCTGCCAGCCGGTCTGGAGCTAGTTATGCTGTGTTTGCCATATACAAGAGCAGATATATCATACCTACCTGCGCGAATATAGCAAAAAACACATCAAAAAGCCGCAGGCAAATGTACCTGCGGCTGTAACGGTAGCGATTCGGTGGTTGTACGTGGTTCATACATGAAAAAGATGTCATTGCTCATACGATATGTTCGTATAGCAAATGATCATCAATAGACACACGGATTGTGTATCCCCATCACGTAGAACGGTTACTTGAATAACCCGACCGAGGCTGAAGGCAGGAGCGGCATTTCGCCATTATAGTAGTATTCATTTTTGGACAGACTTCTCCCGTCTTCGTAAAATGTGTTTGAAATACTAAAAACGCCTTGCACTCTGCAATCTAGCGTCATAGAAAATGGGAAATTCAACATCCTGCCTCACCTCCTTGTTATAACGTCTGAACTCGTGACCCATGCTCCTTCCCGGGAGCGATGGACGGATTCAGCCGTCTTCATTATTACTTTTTTACCATGATTGGAAGCCATCTGGCAAGACTTTTTTTACCAAAGGCAGTCTGACGAAGCCATTGTACCAGCCACCAACCCAGCATCGCTCCAGTAAAATTAAAGATCACATCGTTAATATCGACCGTTCGATAGGTGTAGCCGAGCCATAGATCTAGCACACCTTGAAGTAGCTCAATGGTGGCGCCAATACCTAGACCGCATAACACCATCCACTTACGATTCATACGGAATAGGAACGGCAATAAGATACCATAAGGCACGGTCATCAAGACGTTCAAATAGTTCGAACGATCATGGAAAATGCTGCTGTAATACTGAGAATGAAACGGAATCAGATTCAGTCGCAGCATCCCTGTTTCCCCACCTGTCACACGCATAAGCTGAATCAATTGCGGATCAACCGGAAAGGGAAAGAACGTATATCGAATCACATTTAACATATACATGCCAAAGATACCTGCCATAACAAGCCAGGCTATGGATCGGCGATATACAAGACGAGCGACTAGCAAACCGATTCCGATAAGGATCAAGCCAATAAGCCAGATTGTGCTGTTGAATAATAGCATAACGGTTCTCCTGTTCGATATGAATACAGATCTACTACATAACTCTATCCTCATAGAGGCGCATGACCAGAAGGATGCAAAATCATACGTACCTTTTGGTAAGCTTATGAGCTATTGTACAGGCTCCAATCGGTGTGTGCAAAATGTCGTTGTTCCGTGTCAGCGCGATTCTTATCGTGTACATAGTATACTGATGTTACCAGGGCTTAACGTTAAAGGAGATAGATCAGGATGAACGAGGAAAACAAGCAGGTTAATGCCACACTCCCGCCTGTATTACGTACATTATGGAATGGGCAAGATCTGGAGCAGAAACAGCATCTTGCGATGCCTCTGCTGACCGTGACTGAAGATGGTTATCCGCATCAAGCGATGGTAAGTGCTGGTGAGGTGTTCGCATGGGATGAGGAGACGCTACGAATCGCGTTATGGCAAGGCACGAATACGGCGGCCAATCTCATTCGAGATGGTCGTGCCTTACTGACAGTTGTCGCTGAGGGTGTATCGTATGCTCTTCGGCTGCATGCGAAGGCATTGCCAGAGCTACCGAATGCAGCTTATCCACGAGCACGCTTTGAAGCTCGGATTGAGCATGTTCGTGAAGATGTTGCCAAATATGCAGATCTGTTGACCGGTGTCACGTATCGACTGCATGAGCCTAAGCAGGCGTTAGAGCGCTGGCAGGTGACGCTGGATGAGTTGCGGATATAATAGTGTAGTCGTACCGATATTTCGCTGCGCAAAAATCCCTTTCTCATTTTACTTCGCGTTTATAGCGCCAAACGCTGGATAAGTTCATTGTGTACATATGGGTATCCGGCTGATCTGTTGCTCACAAAAACTCTGTTCTATTTTATTTCGTATTAGAAGATCGCTCACACTAGATGTGAATGACAAAAGCGGCAATTTCAGAAGAACTACTCTTCTCGAAAGTTGCCGCTTTTGCGTACCATTTTCCATTTTTACAGATTGTGTTATACGGACGGAGGATCTGGGTTCGGATGAATCCATGATTGTACTGATCAAGATAGAATAGATCGGATACGTTCTTACATGGGTGAACCCTATGGTCATACAATTCATCAGATTGGTGCTATCTTATAGCGACTATTTTCTCGTATTTCTTCGATTCCGTATCATACGCCGAACGACCTTTTCGATCACGATGGGCAGGACAAATGCCAGTACAGCAACGACCATAAGCGCATACGCGTACACTCGGTCTGAACTGGACGGGTTGCGGAGAATTAGCGATAACGCAATTACGATGATCGCGAGACAGGTCACTCCACGAACAATAAGCATGGTTTTCATATTCATTTTGGAATAGCTCCTATTCTGTATTTCTTTATTTGCATGATAGAGATAGGTGTGATTAGGAGTGACTCCATACCCCTATATTATATTGCGAGGATTTTACGACAGATATGAATATTAGTGAAAATCCTTTTCTATCATTAGCTCGTGTTTGGAGTTCTAGTTACTTGCGTATGGAGTTTGTGCATGGGCGCGGTAGAGCGTTAGACATACATTCTTTTATTATACATTTTCCTGCTTGCTTCTACATCTATGTACATATAAGCATGGGATGGGCTTCCGTCGCTGTCTAGCATGTCCTGACTATACTTAATCAAGCTTCATATCATGTCTTGCTTCTCTATGGCTCTTTCTCTCGCTCAATTCGGATGATAGATCAGTTGGCAGCAGTCAACAACGAGCTGTCATCATACTCCAGCAAGCACGGTTATATCTTTCCTGAAAGTGGTAATGGAGGGTATTAGGTAAAGACAGCACCATGACGCTTATATTTTATAACATGTTCTGTTCTACACATCATCGACGCCCATATCAGCATATGAAGCTAGGACAACAGGGAGGCTATTTATGAAATACGATTCGAATCGCGATTTGACGCGTAAAACAGCAGAAACGGAGCTACCGCTGAAATCTTCTTCCTTTTGGAGAGAAACCACGGAGTTCCCTTCTTTTCCGGCACTGGATCAGGAAATAGACACGGAAATTGCTGTTGTCGGGGCAGGCATTACGGGCATTACTGCCGCTTATTTGTTAGTGCGCGAGGGGCGCAAGGTTGTACTTGTTGAAGGCGATAAAGTATTGAATGGGACGACAGGCTATACGACTGCTAAAGTGACTTCACAGCACGGATTAATCTACGATCATCTGCGGACTCATTTTAGCGATGAGCAGGCGCGCTTGTATTATGAAGCTGCCGAGGAAGCAAAGGCATTTATGGAGCAGCTCGTTCAGGACAATCGGATTGATTGCGACTGGCAGGAAGAGACAGCCTATATCTATGCCGAGGATGAAGACGGAGGTCTGAAAAAGCTCAAAAAAGAAATGGACGCTTACCGTGAGCTTGGCTTGCCTGGCGAATGGGTCGAGTCGTTGCCAATTCCGCTCTCGATTGAGGGCGCGATTGCTTTGCCGGGGCAAGCGCGATTCCATCCACTGCAGTACTTAAAATTTTTGCTGCTGGAGTTTTTACGACTTGGTGGTACGATCTATGAGCAGACGATGATTAGCGAGGTTGAAAATGAAGAGCGTCCGCGCCTGCTTGTACAGGATCAGGAGTTTGGCATACGCTGCGACACGGTCATTTCGGGCTCGCATTATCCAGTGACGGATCAGAACGGATTTTATTTTGCCAGATTGCAGCCAGAGCGTTCGTATACGCTAGCCATACGTGCGGAGACACCTTTTGAAGGTGGGATGTACATTAGTGCAGACGATCCCAAGCATTCCCTGCGCTCAGCGACGTTTGACGATCAGCAATATATTATTGTTGGTGGTAAAGGTCATCGTACCGGTCAGGAAGGCGATACGCTCATGCATTATGCGGAGCTAGAGATGTTCGCTGGGAATCTATTCGGTCTACAGGATATTCCATACCGCTGGTCAGCGCAGGATCTGTATTCCCTGGATCAGCTCCCTTGTATCGGGCAGCTTACCTCGGACACGCCGCAGATCCTTGTCGGTACAGCTTATGCCAAATGGGGCATGACGACAGGAACACTTGCCGCGATCATGCTGACCGATCGTGTGATGGGACGAGCGAATCGCTATGCAGATTTGTTCGATCCTGCACGTAAAGTGCCTTTTTTCAAACGAATGCAGACAGCAGTTAGCCATAATGTGACGGTAGCCAAGGAGCTCGTAACGGGTAAGGTTGATTTTAACCGACGCAAGGCAGAGGATCTGAAACCTGATGAAGGCGGAGTGATCTGGCAGCGTGCTCAGCGTACAGGTGCATACCGCGATCCGGAAGGCGAGCTGCATCTGGTGGATACGACGTGTACGCATATGGGCTGTGAATTACAGTGGAATGAAGCGGAGCGTTCATGGGATTGCCCTTGTCATGGTGGACGGTTCGATTATAAGGGCGAGGTATTGGAAGGCCCGCCTACGGAACCGCTCAAAAAGCGCTAAGCTACGCTGTCTAGCCGCTTCGGCTCAATGAGTATAGCCAGGTGGATATCTATTGTATAGTCAAAAGCACGGACGAATATCACTCGTCCGTGCTTTTTTATGCTGCTATTCTGTTCCATTTATTCACCATATAATGCTGTTACCTTTAACCAGCTTATATTCAGCTACTCGCCTTTGCCGGACGTACGGTGAGTTCGTTCACATCTACGCCCTCCGGTTGGGAAATGGCGTACGCAATTGCTTCAGCAATCGCACTAGATGGCAGCGCAATACGGCGGTATTCCTGCATTGCGACACGAGCATGGTCATCAGAGATACTATCGGCTAGCTCGGATTCAGTCACACCGGGTGAAACGAGGGTGACACGAATCTCGCGCTCAGTCTCCATACGTAGTCCTTCAGAGATCGCACGCACGGCATACTTCGTCGCACAATAGACCGAAGCGGTCGGTGTCACTTCATAGGCCCCAATTGAAGCAACATTCACGAATTGGCCTCCTCCCTGACTGCGCATTACCGGAAGACCTGCCGCGATGCCATGCAGAACACCGCGAATATTCACGTCGATCATTCGATTCCACTCTTCTATTTTGCGTTCTTCTAGATTAGATAACGGCATCACACCTGCATTGTTGACGATCACATCAACACGACCGAACTTTTCCACGGCTTCCTGTACGAAAGCATCCATCTGTTCCACGCTGGTCACATCAAGCTGATAGTATTCAGCTACGCCACCTGCCTTCCGAATCTGTTCCGCTAGTGCTTCCAAACGTTCGGTACGTCTTGCACCCATCATCACTTTCGCTCCGCGCTCTGCGAGTAAGCGTGCCGCAGCTTCGCCAATTCCACTGCTTGCTCCCGTAATCAAAACCACTTTGCCTGCAATTCCGTTCATATGCTGGTTGTTTATACTCATCTTAATTCCTCCTTGAAAAGTAGTCGTTATTGTTGCTTTGTATATACATGGATACGTCACTTTATTGTTGTCTGTAGAAAATCATGCCTCCGTGATACAGTACGTTTTCGCGAAATTCGCCATCTGCCGTAAATCCCATATCATCCACATAATCAATATGATCTCCTTCAACCCGGTAGCTTCCGGTATAGGCACTGCGGCGCTCACCTCGAGCCTCGTCATACCGTCCATTCGGTAATAGCTCCTGACGGATCACACCATCTGCGGTTACCCACATGCCAACATAAGGATGCGGCACATCTCCAACATGCTGCTTATTTTTCACATTCATGACTATTCCTCCTCTTGTTCTGGTTCTTTTTCAGTATGAGACCTTTCCGATCCGGAGGGGTAGAACGATCAATGCAAAAAATTGCCTATTCCAGTCAAATTGCTGTTTATATATGGAGTAGTACCGTATACTGAAACCAATAACAGATAGTTTGGAACAAGGAGGATACCTATGATTTCAATGTCTGAACTAGATCAACAGATGAAAAGTAAACTTGCCGAGCTTGCTAACTCGATTGCCCGATTCGCTACAAGTGACGGAACATATGAAACCAACTTCTCTCCCTTATCGCTCATTCGTAGCTCGGAGAATGCCAGCCCTGTCTATACGGTGTATGAGCCATCTATCTGTCTTGTCGCTCAAGGTAGCAAGCTGGTCTTACTGGGAGAGGAAGCCTATTCATACGGCCCATCGCAATATTTTGCTGTGTCGGTTGATTTGCCGATTTCTGGACAGGTGACAGATACTTCTATAGAACAGCCTTACCTTGCCGTGCGCCTACAAATCAATCCACAGCAGGTGTTAGAACTGATACAGGATACCGATCACCATCGTAACGGGCGCGGCTCCATCTCACGTGGACTGTATGTAAGCCATGCTAGCTCGGATATGCTGGATGCATTTCTGCGCCTGGTACGGCTACTGGACACACCGGACGATCTAGCTATACTCGCTCCTATGATTGCCCGCGAAATTCTGTATCGTGCGCTGCAGGATGGTCAGGGCGATGTACTTCGGCAGATCGCCCCTGGCGCTGGGCATGCCGCTTCGATTGCGGAAGTCATTCGCCGGATTCGCGAGTGTTATCACGAACCGCTACGCATCGAAGATCTGGCTACAGAGGTCGGCATGAGCTCATCCTCCTTACATCGCCGCTTTCGCGATGTGACCGCGATGAGTCCCCTTCAATTTCAAAAGCAAATCAGGTTACAGGAAGCACGTCAGATGCTGCTAAGCGAACCCGCTCAAGCGGCAGAAGTTGCTTTCCGCGTAGGATATGAAAGCCCTTCTCAATTCAATCGTGAATATGCCCGGCTGTTCGGCAAGCCACCAATGGGTGACATTCGGCAATGGAGAAACCTTTCCGATACCGGAACGGACAGCAAAAGCAAGCGCTAAAACACTCCCCTAACGCACAAAAAAGAACGCTCTTATCTGAGCGTTCTTCACATTGTACCTATGCGTCATCCATACTACCTTCATCAATCATCTCATTTATCATGTCTATCGGATCCATGCATCTGTTCCTATAAAAGCAAGTATCACTCACTATACCACTTCATATTCCGGTTGAGCCTGACACTTACGTCAGGCTTTTGTTCTATGTTGTGAAGATGATATACGTACTGATTATTTTAAATTTGTACTCTCGGCAGACTCGCTCTGAATCCATTCGATGTGAAATTTTCGTATTAATGAAAGAATTGCTCTAAATAACGTGTTCGCATTACCGATAATAAACATAATTGTGCCCGTTTCGGTCTGTTTATGGAAAAAGAAATAACTACCGATCAAAAAGCACACGGTCGTAATCATATCATTCAGAAGACTAATCATCTCATACCGATTGCTTGCGACGAGCCGGCGACGCTTAAATTCAATCGCTATTTTGTAGGCATCTGGACGACGTATACAGATTTTCCGCTTTTTCTCTTGAATTGGTTTGGTTTCTGGTTGATGTTCATTCATGATGTAACCCTCCCTTTGAGGCACTTACCCGCTATGCGGACGGCTATAACATGATTTGTCAAATTAGCAATAAATGTTTAATCTATTAATAAACTATTTATCCCATAAAATGAAAAAGGATGAAATTATGCGATCTCGAAAAAAATCCCGTAAACGCTCTCGTCTTCCCCTGCTACTTCCCCTTATCGCTGCTGTTGTTGTGCTGGCTGGATTTGCGTTCTTGCTGATACGTGGCAATATTGGAAACTTGGCTTCCAATACTAATAAACCTGGGGGTACTGATACCCCAACGGCTTCGTACACGTTGCCGATCGTAGAAAAAGACGGAATCAAACGGACATCTACTGTCGTCGGCGAGCAATTGGCTACCTATGACGGCAAAGCATGGCAGCCTTCCTTCTGGGCAGGCATCAATCTAGGGGCAACCACACCAGGGCATTATCCGGGTGAGCTCAGCCCTACCAAAGAAGATTATTTACGCTGGTTCCCTGAGATGAAAGAGATGAATGTTCGCGTATTACGTATTTATACGATTTTGCCACCTTATTTCTATGAAGCATTACAGGAATTCAATGCTACACAAAAAGAACCGCTGTATCTGATGCAAGGGGTCTGGTCGCCAGAAGAAGAATTGATCGGCGAGGATGGCAAAGGACGCGATGCGTACACACCTGAAATCACGGATGCTTTCAAAAAAGAAATTCAGGATGCTGTCTCTGCGATTCATGGACAGATCACGATTCCGGAGAAGCAAGGACATGCACACGGAACATTCACTGCGGATGTATCGCCATACGTGCTGGGCTGGGTAGTCGGAACCGAGTGGTATCCGTATGCTGTCGATGTGACCGACAAGGCGCATCCCGATCAGCCACCGTATAAAGGCAAGTATTTTAGTGCGACCGATGACGCGACTGCCTTCGAGAGCTGGGTAGCCAGTATGCTCGATGTAGCCGCAGAAGCAGATATGAAATACGGATGGCAGCATCCAGTTTCCTTTACCAACTGGGTAACAACGGATCCACTCTCTCATCCGAATGAACCGTTAGAGCAGGAAGATCTGGTGTCGGTTGATCCGATGAATATCGAGCCAGTGAAGACAAGCTGGACAGCAGGCTACTTCTCTTCATATCATATTTATCCGTATTACCCGGACTTGCTTCGTCAGCAACCGGAATATCGTGATTTCAAAAAAGCCGATGGTACAGTGAATCCGTATGCAGGTTATTTGAACGCGATGCGTAAACATCATAAAGGTATTCCATTAGTTGTCGCCGAGTTCGGTATGCCAAGCTCGCGCGGGATGGCGCACTATGGACCGATCGGACGCAATCAAGGGATGCACACGGAACAGGAACAGGGCAAGCTGAATGCTGGACTGATTCAGGACATTTACGATGAGGGTCTGGATGGCGCGCTACTATTCGAATGGCAGGATGAATGGTTCAAATTCACGTGGAACACGATCGACATGGAGCCTGCAGATCGCCGGGCAATGTGGCGTAATCGTCTGACGAATGAAGAACATTTTGGCGTGGTTGCTGTTGAACCGGATGCTAGCGTAGAAGACATGATTCATCTGGATGGAGAAACAAAGGATTGGGCAAATCGTCCAGACGTGGCAACGACGGATTATCCCGATATGACGATGCAAATGTCACACGATGCTGCCAATCTGTACGTGAAGCTGGAGAAGAAAAATGGCGACTGGGATTTTGCCAAAGACCAGCTATATGTCGGACTACAAACCACGGGTGGCGGTAGTACAACTGCTGACAAAGCACCTGGTGTAACGTTCCCGGCACCGATTGAAATGATGCTGAGCATTAACGAACCATCTGATAAAGGCGGTCATATCTACATCAATAGTGCTTACGACCAACATACGTATCTGTATGGATATAATCGTAAGGAGATTCCATACAATCCGGAATACAAAGATGCCAGCAAAGGTCACTTCCTACCCTGGAAGCTGGCACTGAACCGGGCACTGTATTTGCCTCAGACCAAGGTTACGATGCCATTTGAAGAACTTGAAGTTGGCAAACTGCACTACGGGATTAATGATCCGAATAGTCCCGAATTTAATAATCTGTCTGACTTTTATGTCAAAGGCAATGTGATGGAAATCGCGATTCCGTGGATGTTAATTGGATTCATGGATCCGAGTACCCATATGGCATGGGAGAATCCGTACACCGCTGGCGGGATTGCTCCGCAAACGGTAGAGGCAGTTAAAGCGACTCCGGTTGTTGTGAGCAAAGGCAGCACGGCGCCTGTGCAGGCACCGGCATTTGGTAGCTATACGTGGGCATCCTGGAATGAACCGGTGACCCATGAACGTAAGAAAAAGAGTTATGATATTTTGCAAAAGGTGTATGGGGAGTATGTGAAGCCGGCTAAGAAGAACGACTAAGTATTAAAGGTGTGCTAGAATTACACCACTTCGGGAAGGAACAAGGGGACGTCCTTGGGTGGAGTTTGAAAATCTACGAATTAGGCTACAATGTAGATTTTCAAACTCCAAGGGCGTCCTTTCCCCTTATTTCCTTCCCTTCGTTCTGTGTAAGTAGCACATTGAGGTGGGTAGCAGGTGAACATCTAAAGCATTTTGAGCAACCTATAAGCGATAGCGTAGTCCATGATAAGATGGATATTTTGCTGCGCAAAAATCCTTTTTTTCATTTCCCCTCGCGTTTATAGTGCCAAACGCTGTGGTATGGATATTTTGCTGCGCAAAAATCCTCTTTTCATTTCCCCCTCGCGTTTATGGTGCCAAACGCTGTGGTATGGATATTTTGCTGCGCAAAAATCCTCTTTTCATTTCCCCTCGCGTTTATGATGCCAAACGCTGTGGTATGGATATTTTGCTGCGCAAAAATCCTTTTTTCATTTCTCCTCGCGTTTATAGTGCCAAACGCTGGATTCAAAATTTTCTATCGTGTATAGAAAATTTTGCAATTTCAAATTAGTGGTTGATATCGGGGAGCGGGTCGTGCGAGAATAGTTTCAATTCAACCGCTTACACAGCATGGTAGTATCTCCCAATGATTGGTTGGAAATAGTCGTACCGCAATTGGTTATGATTTTGCCCATACAAAGGAGAATGACGATGACTGAAATTGATCCGTATTTATTGGAAACGCTGGCCATTCATGCTGGACAGGAGATTGATCCAACGACTTTTTCGCGTGCAGTGCCACTCTATCAGACTTCATCTTATGGCTTTCGCGATAGTGAGCATGCGGCGAATTTGTTTGCACTAAAAGAGTTTGGCAATATCTATACACGTCTGATGAATCCGACAACGGACGTACTGGAAAAGCGTCTGGCAGCACTGGAAGGTGGCGTTGGTGCACTCGCAACGGCATCTGGGCAAGCGGCGATTACGTTCTCGATCCTGAACATTGCGGGTGCGGGCGATCATATCGTGTCGGCATCGAGTTTATACGGCGGTACATATAATTTATTTGCGAATACGTTACCTAAGCTTGGCATTGAAGTAGATTTTGTAAATTCGGATCAGCCGGAAAATTTCCGTGCAGCGATTAATGAGCGTACCAAGGCGTTATACGCGGAGACGGTAGGTAATCCGGGCGGGAATGTGCTCGATATCGAAGCGGTTGCTGCGATTGCGCATGAGCATGGCATTCCGCTCATCGTCGATAACACGTTCCCAAGCCCTTATTTGCTGCGTCCGATTGAGCATGGTGCAGATATTGTGGTGCATTCAGCAACGAAGTTTATCGGTGGGCATGGTACTTCGATCGGTGGCATTATCGTGGATGGTGGCAAGTTCGACTGGGCGCAAAATGATAAGTTTCCTGGGTTGACTAAGCCTGATCCGAGCTATCATGGTCTAGTATATACGGATGCGCTTGGACCGCTCGCCTATATTATTAAAGCACGCGTCCAGCTGATGCGTGACCTCGGCGCGCCGATCTCGCCATTTAACGCATGGCTATTGCTACAAGGATTAGAAACATTGCATCTGCGTATGGAGCGTCATAGTGAAAATGCACAGAAAGTCGCAGAGTACCTGGAACAGCATGCAGATGTAGAATGGGTTAGTTATCCGGGTCTGACAAGTCATGCTTCCCACGCGCTATCACAGAAATACTTGCCTAAAGGTAAAGGTGCAATCCTGACCTTCGGTATTCGCGGCGGTGCTGAAGCAGGACGCAAGCTGATCGGCAATGTGAAGCTGTTCTCTCACCTTGCCAATGTGGGCGATTCCAAGTCGCTGATTATTCACCCTGCGAGCACCACACACCAGCAGCTCACAGAAGAACAACAATTAACCGCTGGCGTAAATCCAGAGCTGATCCGTCTGTCTGTTGGTACGGAAAATATTCGTGATCTGATCGGTGATTTGGAGCAAGCGATTGTGGCGAGTCAGCAGGGGTAATGAAGGTAGATCACAATCTAGTTGTAGCAATATAAGATTGCATAGAAAAAGGCGCTGATATGATGTCAGCGCCTTTTGATTTTCAACTGCATATTTGCTTGTAGATTAGTATAGCTTACGTAACTAAGAAAGGATGTGCGATCTTGTCCAAATTCATCCCCCCGTTCATCATAGTCTTACTGGTCATCACTCTATTGGCTGGTTGCGAGAAAAGCTCTATGATGCAACCAGCATCTTCATCTAGCACATCATTGAATACCAACCAGGAGAACACCTCGACCACTCTAGAACCTAATTCTATACAGGAAGCTCCTATAAATGAACAAAGTTCTGACCAGATCAACTGGAATGAAGTACATGATCCTTTAATCAACGCTCAAATCAAAGTGAAACTGCAAGCAGTAATTCAAGCGATTGTAAGTAAAGACGTGAAGCAATTCCATATGGCTGTTGGCAAGAAGCTTGGCAAAACTCATGATTACCTACTAGATAACACGATGAATTTTACAAAGCTTGATACAGCACACCAGGAAGGGAATCGCGTTCTGATACCCGCACACGGAGAGTTGAAAGTTGCAGGGGACGAAACCATGAAAGAAGCGAACTATACATTTTATTTTGAGAAAGATAATACAGGCAATTGGATCATCGTAGCGATGGATTAAATATGTAAAATAAGCGCTGATATCGCATCAGCGCCTTTATTATGTACTCCAACTCATTAACATTTAACAGACAAGTCACTCCATTACAAGCCCACGCGTCTCTTCCAATCAACGATACACACCGCGTAACCCCGCGGCAAAATCCGCTAGCATATCCACATTTTGCTGATTGAACAGCGGCGGAGCTTCTGACGGTGCAAAAAAACGCAATTCCTTCGTCTCTTCATTCTCAGTCAGCGCATTGCCACCCGTAATATGACATACAAAAGCCGTCAGCATCGTCTGTGCTTCGTCCCCGTTCGGGTAGGTATAATCATACCGCGTATACACACCCTGCAAATAATCCACAGCTACGATATACCCCGTTTCCTCAAGCACTTCGCGTAGCACCGTTTGCTCCGCCGATTCGCCCAACTCCATAGCTCCTCCAGGAAAGCCCCATTTGCCGTTATCCTGACGCTTTTGCAGAAGAATTTCTCCATGCTCATTCACAATAAGGGCACCAGCAAAATTCGTGAAAATTTTGGCGGTGCCTGTTTTGGATCGTATCCATCCGATATAATTGTCCATCCGTATCCTCCCGTTCATGCTAAGAGTATTTATACGGTCATTTTATGATGTTCAGGCGATCACTTCAAGTTCATCATTGGCACTCACTATCGCTTGAATCTGGTCATGATACGCCGCGAGCGAGCATTCCACAATCTTTTCGAATATGAATCGGTCGATCTCGGGCAGTAGCTCCGATGCAAAGTCCCAGGCATTCTGCTCAATGCGCAGTGCAAGACGCGCAGCAATTAGTGGCTCCTGGCATCCATCCATCTCATCGGCAAGCTGCTCTAATAGCGGATCATGTGCATGACCCATCTCGTGTGCCAAAATAATCGTAAAATAATCATCAATCGAACGAAGCGAACCGAACAATTCAAAGCACTGCTCCTCAATCTCTTGCAAGTATAAGGTGATCATCCGACTTCCCATTGAAAATTTGCCGCCGACCGAACGTGGTCCCGGAAATTTCTTTTTGGTGCGAACCCGAACATCACTGCTGGCGCGATGAAGTAAGGTATCTATGGTTGTTTTCACATGACGCTGGTTCACAGGCATCCCTACACTTTCCTGAAATTTGGTTCCCGTTATTCGTTTCCAGTAGAAGGCGAACGGAACAACATTCAAACCATTATACAGAAATATGTCGGATTATGTAACCCAATAGTTTACCCTTTTGACTGAAAAACGAAACCATTTTTTTGCAATCGAGATAAGTAGTATAATAGTCAGGCAAAGGAACGACCATTTGCAATCTCATTCATTTCAGGAGGAATTTATAATATGGAACTGACCAACAAAACCGCGATTATTACCGGTGCAGGTAAAGGAATCGGCAAAGCGATTGCCGAAGCGCTCGCAGCAGAAGGTGTAACACTCGGTCTACTCGCACGCACAGCATCCGATCTAGAACAGCTCCAGCAGGATCTGAGCAGCCGTTATGGCATCAAAGTGTTTACAGCTACCGCAGATATATCCAACTCCGCTGACGTGCGCGCAGCGGTATCTACGCTTGCAAGCTCACTTGGACGTGTGGATATTCTGATCAATAATGCAGGTACAGGTTCATTTGGCAAAATGGTCGATATGGACCCGGAACAATGGGAGCAAATTATCCGCGTTAACCTGATGGGCGCTTATTATGTAACCCATGAGCTACTGCCTGGCATGCTGGCACAAGAAAGCGGCGATATCATCAACATCGCCTCCACTGCCGGCGAGCGCGGCTTCGCTACTGGCTCCGCCTATTGCGCATCGAAGTTCGCCCTACTCGGCATGACCGAAGCCCTGATGCAAGAAGTACGCAAGTCCAACATCCGCGTAACCGCTCTGACACCTAGCACCGTAAATACTCCACTAGCTGTCAATGCAGGTCTCCCAATCGGCGACGAAGATCGCATGCTCCAAGCCGAAGACGTAGCCCAGGTTGTCGTGGCTGGACTGAAGCTTCCATCACGCGTACTACTCAAATCCGCAGGCATCTGGACAAACAACCCGCAGTAAATTCAAATGGATCAAAGACAACAGACAGGCTGACATCATGACTACGGTTAGCCTGTCTTCTGTCATCGCGTCACAGTCATCTAAAACAATTACAGCATCCATAAACTGAAATTCATTTCCTAATAAGGAGTGACAGCATGAGATCCATCTGCGTATTCGCCGGTTCTAGCACCGGACATCATCCAGAATATATGGAGCAAGCGACCCGACTTGGTAGTCATATTGCTGGTCTGGATTATCGCCTCATCTATGGTGGTTCGCGTCTTGGTCTGATGGGCGCAGTCGCGGATGCGGCACTCTCGTCTGGCGGTGAAGTTATTGGCATTATGCCTGGTGGCCTGCTGCATGGTGAGCGCGCGCATCAGGGGCTGACAGAACTCATTCATGTCGAGAGTATGCATGAACGCAAAGCATTGATGCAGCAGACAGCAGATGCATTTATCGCATTGCCAGGCGGACTCGGTACGTTGGAAGAGCTATTTGAAGTGCTATGCTGGTCACAGATCGGTATCCATAACAAGCCGCTCGGATTGTATAATATCCGTGGCTATTATGACCCACTGCTGCATATGCTTCAACATAGTGTAAATGAAGGATTTGCTGGTCACAGCTGTATGAATCGTCTATTCGTATCCACAGATGCCAAGGAGCTTATTCAAGCGGTCAGCCATGAGCTACCGCCAACAACCGACTTGCGCTGGAAGGATGCTCGACTGTAACCGTACATCCGCTCACATGAGATCAAGCATACCCATGCAAAGCGGGCTTCCCGATCGCTGTAGATCAGAAAGCCCGCTTTTTTATTTGATATTCGGTTGTACATCATACGTTCCACTACAGATGATTCCAAGAACGCAGGATATAAGATCGAGCTCTATTCGATCTGTCACTCTTACTTTGAATTTTAGCTTAAATTTTAGTTTCAACGTGTGACTAAGCCAACTACTCGCCGGTACTTACGTCAATACACGCGATACCGCACTTTGCAGTTGCGTAGACATTGCATCCAATTCCTCTGAGCCAGCCGCTAGATTTTCCAGCTCGCCTGCTGCCGTTTCTGATACTTCCAGTACCTGACGGGATGCAGACAGTGTATAATCCATCGTGCTTTCCAGTTGAGTCAGCATCTGCTTCACTTCACGCGCATGCTCAACCTTTTGCTGAGCGATGACAGATACTTCTTGAATACTTGCTGATGTTGTACCAATCGCTCCCCAGATCGCTTCGAGCGCATCTTCCGAAGACTTGGCGGCGATACGACCTTCTTCAAGCTGCGTACGACCGTTATTCAGCATATCTATCGCCTGTGTTAGAGAGTCGCTGATCTTCGTTGTAAAATCCTCTACAGCGCCCGCGCCTTCACTTGCCTGCTCGGCAAGCACACGTACTTCCGAAGCGACCACCGCGAATCCACGTCCGGCTTCACCTGCACGTGCCGCTTCAATCGAAGCATTGAGCGCGAGTAGATTGGTCGAGCGTGCAATACCAGAAATCGTCGCTGCAATCTGGCGAATTTCCTGTGAATATTGTTGCAATTGTCCAACGATTGCTGCGTTTTGCTCTGAGGTCTGTGCAAAGGTCTCCAATGCCTGAATCGTCTGCTCCATCGTTTCTTTACCACGAAGCGCCGTTTCCTGCGTATACTTGGAATCCTGCACCGCTCCATCTACACGCACAGATGCCTGTGTGATCAGATCAGACAGAGAATTTACTGTGTTCACCGATTGCTGCACCACCGTATGTCCTGCACGTGCATTATCGTTCATTTCCTTGTTGCTCAGTACAACCTGACTGTAGGAGCTACTCATTTCCTCAAGTGAGCGTGAGAATTGTTCTGACGATGCACTAATGCTAGTCGCTGTCGTGTACATGTTTTGACGAATATCTTGCATCAGTGTACCTAGATTCGTCATCATTCCTTGAATCGCGGTCGACAGGCGCCCAATCTCATCGCGACTTTGTACTTTAGGTAGTTCGACTTGCAGACTGCCCCCTGCGACTTGCTCGGCTGCACGCGTAATCATCACAAGCGGACGAAGCAGACGACGTGCAACCAACCAGATTACCAATAATGCCGCCACAACCTCAATCGCGATAAATACGATCACACCGTTGCGGAATTGCAGACTTGCCTGTTCGTAGGGTGCGTTAGGCACACCAACATACCAGATTCCTACAATCTGGCCTGAAGCATCTTTTAAAGGGACATAGGCTGCCTGATTCGTATGACCAACCACTTCAGCTACCCCCATATAGGATTGTCCTTGCTTCAATACGATGTTACCGACCTTCTCCGAAATCGTTGTGCCTACTGCTCGGCTTCCATCGTCCTTGACAACATTCGTCGCGACACGTGTATCGTTTTGAAATAAGGTAGCTGTATCTCCGGTTTGCTTACCGAATTCATCCAGCCAATCCATATTGTTATTCATTACGGCGCTACCCTTGTACAACTTCTCATCCCGGATCGACCAGTCGCCTGGATATAGAGCATTCAGCAACAGCAGACCAGTTTGCAGATCACCCTGCAGTTTCTTTTGAGCGGCTTGTACCAGCTGAGTACTCGCCTGTTGTACCGCATAGTAACCAAGTGATCCGCTTCCTATCAAAATTACAAGACATACTGATAACATAATTTTCGCTTTGAAACTAATCTTTCCCATCTCTTCGATAACTCTCCTGTCATAGTAACGTAAATCATGAGGGTACCCTCTTTAGCTTGTGTGCTATGAGCGGAACCAAGCCCATGCCTCAGTCATCCCTATGTCTAACTGTATACGCAAAAGTGACTGACTGTTCATTTATCGGTTGATGCTAGTTACTAAGTTAATATATTTAGTTAAAATTCTGGATTTTCATGAAATTTTTTTGTTTATTTTCAGAATATATTCCCTTTCACTATCCAGTATGTCCATAACTTTGCTTTATGTACAATTACATCCATACCAAACAAGCCCACACCACCGATACTCGGCTTGTGTGGGCTTGCTAGTGTAGCGGCTATTTAATCCGGCCGTTCCAGCAAATAATAATAGATCAAGCACAGATGACATACAAATTGCTCATGCGAATCATTCAGATCAAAGCCCGCAATTTCTCGAATACGTTCCAGCCGATATTTGACCGAATTGCGATGAATAAATAGCTGTGCCGCCGTATCCATCAGACTGCCGCGACTTTCCAAATAGAAAAATAATGTACGCAGCAGATCACTGTTATGCTCTTCGTCATACTGCTTGAGCTTACCTAGCTTGCGATCAAACAGTTCTTCGAACCCACGTTCATCTACAGTCGCGCGTAATAGATGATAAATCTCAATATCTTTATAAGCAGTCATGGCACCACCACCACTCAAACGCCTTGAGATAGATAGCGAATGCCGTGCCTCGCTATAGCTTTCATGAATATCCCATAACCAGGTTGGACGACCAACACCAGCGCGATACCTGGTCAGCTTGCCCTGACGATCTTCGAGCCAGCCGCCTACAATCGCTGTCCATGGAATCAGTTCCTGCTTCCGCCGTGCCTCATGCTCATCCGCAGCCGCTGGGGTGGGCAAGAATAGCACCGCACGATTACTACGGAACTCCACATGCGGACGCACGCCATACCGAGCCGCTTCCGGCTCCAGAAGCTGACTAATCCACTCTTCCTCTGGTGCGGTCTGTCCTTCGATCACAACAACTTCCCAGAGCTGCGAAGGGTCCATACCAAGCTGGCGTCCACGCTGCTCCACTTCTTGACGGGGTGGAGCTGGTGGTGTCATCAGCTCATCAATAAAGTTCCCGCGCAGCCGATGCCCTGTATCCATAATAATCCGATTACGCATTAGCTCTAGCGCCAGCACCAGTCTTGCCTGCTCCATCCCTGTCTCTTCCATTGTATCCAGTGCTTCCTTGTCCACGATCAACGTAGCTACATTACGCCGATCCACCTGAATCGGTCGGCGTAGCGGATGAATCGCATGACGATAATCCCAGCCCAGAGGCGAAGCTACAATTGTAGCTCCACTATTATCTATCACAGCCACCGGTGCTTTGAGCAGACCCGACACATGGTCATTCACTGCCTGAATCCCGATATTTTCAAGCACCATCGCCGTTAGCTTACGATACACTTCGTCTGAGCGCTGCTCCAGTGTCGCCTGCCGACTTAAAATACTCGCTGTGACCGCCTGAATAAGCTCAGCATAATTGGCACCTTCCGGTAGCTCTAGCACAGGCAGTCCGTATTGCTCACTCGCCTGTACCGCTTCCATCGGTAACACAGGCAGATAGCCATCCGACTTGATGGCGAGTCCAGCTGCCTGGTTGTCAGCCAGTGCGCGAATCATACGCGCCAGACGCGCCGGCTGATCGCGCAGACTATATCCGCTCGTCATGAGCAGTACGCCCGGCTTCATACCACCCTCTGGCTCTGGCAGCTCCAATATATCAATAAAATGTACCGACCGTTTGAGCCCCTGATTCCCGCTAATTACCGATGCACCCTGCATCAGTGGAAGCTGTAGCAACTCACGAACGGTTACTCCTGTCATTGTCATTTCCCTTCACCGCCATTGCACGGATTCATTTGAGCGTGACCGATCTAGATTAATCGTGCTCATCGCCCGTTCACAAGCTCTCCAGCACGCATAATAAGACGATCATCCAGATATACGTCCGGTTGCTTCACGACGATATCAATATGTACGCCTGCCGCAATCGTACCGCCAAATGTATTGTTACTACCAAACGCAACGTGAATCGTACCGTATACCTTTTCATCCTCAAGCACAACGCCTGTGATGCGTGCCTTATCATTCGTTCCGATGCCAAATTCGCCCAGCATCCGCCCCTGATCGTCACCCAGCATATGCAGCAGTTCTGTGCCCAGACCGCCTTCAGCAGCAACAAGACGTCCATGCTCAACCGTCAGCAGCATCGGCTGCTCTAATGCACCAAGACCTGCGACCGAGCCATCGGCCAGCAATTGTCCAGAAGCCGTACCTTCAAGAGGGGCAATATACGCTTCGCCAGAAGGTAGGTTGCCTGACTCACCTGGATTTAAGTACAGACCGGTACTAGGCACTCCTTCACGACTTTCAATCGAAAAGCTCAATTGATATCCGTCCTTCTCAATGCGTACCGTGGATGCTTCGGTTAGTAATCCAGTCACCTGTTCGGTCAGCTTCTTCACCTCAGCATAATCCGCAGTGATCGCGCCGTGAGTGAACATATCCTCGGTAATGCCAGGCATGGTAGCGACTCTTGCTCCAGCCGCGGCTGCCTGCTTACGCGCTGCCGTATGCGTCAGTGAATAACGCGTCACGCACACGACAACCGACGCATTCATCATCGTCACAGCAACCGCTGCTGGTGGTTCTTCACCTGAGCGACTACGCTCACCCATAACGACTAACATGGATTCGGCTCCAAGGCGCTTTCCGCCCTCATATAGCGCCTCGGCGAGCTCTTTACGGCTATCATCTGTCACAACGACAAGCGATTCTCCCGCTTGAAGTCCAAGACAGTCGATCAGCACATTTTTACTGATCTCAATTCGTTGTTCGTTCATCGTTCTCCATCCTTCGCATTCAAGTTAAGTCCATTTCTCAAGTGTATCATAACCGCTTCCCATTCGCTGAGTACGTGTCGATGCTTGTCGTTATTTGTTAGGTTAAATAACATTTATGCATCTATACAATCTTTATTCGCATAAATATAGCTATTTATCTCTATATTTAAAGTTAAATAATATGACATAAAGCATAAATATGCATTGTAGTGTCTATCATTTGCTGTTAAAATTACGACTATCAAATTCAAAAAATGGGGGATACACTTTGAAAAAGCCGTTCATGTTATTTTTACTCACAATCATTTTTGCGATACTCGCAGGTTGCGGTACGCCGCCACCACAACAGACGCCTGCTGCTTCAACAGGTGGTGAGAGCAGTAGCGAGACGGCTAGCACATCCAGTAGTGCTCCAATTAAGTTTGCAACCGATGCCTCCTATGCGCCGATGGAGTTCATGGATCTGGATCAGGTCAAAGGCTTTGATATCGACTTCCTCGATGCGGTTATGAAGCAAGCAGGAATGACCTACGAAGTGACCAATACAGGCTGGGATACGATGCTGGAAAGTGTAAGACAAGGCACCGAATATCAAGCAGGGATCTCCTCGGTATCCATTACAGATGATCGCAAGGCAAGCTATTCCTTTTCCCTACCTTATTTTGAATCAACCAATGTGATCCTCGTGAAACAAGGCAGCGATATCAAATCTGCCCTGGATCTGAAGGATAAAAAGGTAGCCGTACAAAACGGGACAACTGCCGATATTCTCATGTCAGGCATTATGGGCAAGGACAATAGCAATCTGAACCGCTTTGAGAGCAATGCTCTGGCTCTGCTGGAACTCGAAAATGGCGGTACCGACGCAGTCGTAGCCGATATCGCGATTGTAAATGAATATATCAAAAACAACCCGGACAAAAAGCTCACCAGCATTAGTGACTCCACCAACTTCAACTCCGAATACTACGGTATTCTATATCCAAAAGATAACGAACTAAAAGCCAAGCTTGATCCGGCGATTCAAACCATCATCGACAATGGCACCTACGCGGAAATTTATAAAAAATGGTTTGGTACAGAACCAGATTTGACGAACCTGAAAGCAGCGATGGCTAAAGGATAAAAGGAGCGGCATCATGGGTGACTTTCGAATTGATATTATTCTGTACTACATACCGCTCCTGCTCAAAGGTACTCTGCTGACCATCGGCGTCTCCATCGTCAGCATTTTACTCGGTTCGGTACTCGGGCTCATTGTTGGCTTCGGACGCATGTCGAAACATACGTATCTGAGGCTACCAGCTGCCTGTTATATTAACTTCTTTCGTGGTACACCGCTATTAGTACAGATCTTGCTCGTACACTTTGGCGTTGTCCCGCTACTGATTGATCGGACAGATGTGCTATTCGCAGCGATTCTGTCACTGACACTCAATTCGGCTGGATATAGCGCTGAGATTTTCCGGGCAGGTATTCAGTCCGTGGAAAAAGGACAGACTGAAGCAGCACTCTCGCTCGGGATGAATCGCCGCCAGACGATGCGTTATATTATTTTGCCACAAGCGATTAAGCGCATGATTCCGGCATTTGGTAATGAGTTTATCGTGTTAATTAAGGATTCCTCGTTGCTGACGATCATCGCTGCCAAAGAGCTGATGTACTATGCAAACCTGATGCGCGGGCAATACCTGCGAATCTGGGAACCCTATCTGACAGCAGCACTCATTTACCTTATTCTCACCTACTCGCTCAGCAAGCTGCTGAACTGGTGGGAACGACGGATGAATCAATCAGAGCAGCATTGATGGCTAGCTGCTGATTGCATGTGGTTCACTGCTCATCACCAAAAGCTCCAAGTTCTCATGACTAGATCAACTCCATGATCGGGTAGCGAGGGTTGGAGCTTTTGCTTGAGAATTTAATTTATAATTGGAATCGTGCTGGCTCTTTTGGTTGTATGGTTCATTGGGATTATTGCACTCTATCATGTCGTGCCTACCTTTCAACTGGATACCCACTAAAAAGAACAAGCACGAATAACGAGTGTTATTCGTGCTTGTTCTCTGTTCCAAAATATTCGGGTTAACCGATCAGTACCTTCTCCTCTGGATAGCTGTACTTGGTCGGCTTATTATTACGTGCAAGTGCAAATGCCAGTGCCAGTGGGCCGAGACGCCCGATATACATCGTAATGACGACGACCAGCTTACCTTCTGGCGACAGATGCGGCGTTAGTCCCATCGAGGAACCTACCGTGCCAAACGCGGATACTGCTTCGTAAAAGACCGCAAGGAACGTCGCACTGGAGCCCTGCTCTGTAATTGTCAGCATGATCGTTAAGACGACGACGATACCAAGCGAGATCATAATGATCGCCAGCGCCCGAAATGCTGTATCAAAGCTAATCTTGCGCCGAAATGCATGAATCTCCGAGCGTCCTCTCACCACGCTGTACAGACAGAGCAGCAGAATCGCAAACGTATTGATCTTGATCCCGCCCCCGGTCGAACCGCTCGCCGCCCCGATGAACATGAGCATAATGAACACAAACTGTGTTGCCGCCATCAGCCCACCAATATCCACCGTATTATAACCTGCCGATCGTGGCATCACACCCTGAAATAGTGCAGCCCAGATTTTGTCTGCCAACCCAAGCGGCCCAAGTGTGGCTGGATTGTTCCATTCTGCAATCATCACAAAGGCAAAACCGAACACGGTCGCAATCAGTGACGATACAAGTACCAGCTTGGTATTGAGCGAGAACTTATGCCAGCGCCGCTTGCGTAAAATATCGGTTACAACGATAAAGCCCAGTCCACCGATTACGAACAACGTAATCACGACCGTGTTCACGATCGGATCGCCCACATGCTCGGATAGACTATCTGGCTTAAGTGCAAAACCAGCATTATTAAACGAAGATATAGCATAAAAGGCACCATAATACCATGCTCTTTTCCAGCCGAGTTCCGGTGTCCAGTGCAGTGCCAGTATAATCATCGCTACCGATTCCAGTACAAAGGCGATGGAGAAAATATTCAGAGACAGCTTCACCAGACCTTGCGTAGATACCGCATTGGTCGCCTGCTGAATGAGCAAGCGCTGCTTGAGCCCGATCTGCTTACCGAGCAATACGGCAAACAAAATACCGAACGTCATAAAGCCGAGTCCACCGATCTGGATCAAGATCATAATAATAACCTGCCCAAAAACGGAAAAAGCAGTCCCCGTATCAATGACTGCTAGCCCGGTCACACATACCGCTGAGGTTGCCATAAATAAGGCATTCAACCAACCGACAGAATGACCGTGCGCACCCGATATCGGAAGCATCAGCAGCACCGTGCCGATAGCGATCAGAATGGCAAAGCCCATTGGAATGAGCCTTGTCGGATGGACAAAGCTCTGCATTTGCCGGTTCATTCGGCGCATAGACGCGTTTCTACCAATGCCTAGCATGTTTTACATTTCATCCTCTCAATGAAACGGACAACCACCGCCCGTTTGCTTACTTTGATCGTTCTTATGAAAATCTGTATTTAGATTCGGCGTCTCTTCAGCGTCTGTTGCTGCACGTTCATAGAGCCGATCCTGATAAAAGAAATTTGGCGTCACGATCCGGTTCGGATACGGACGATGGAAAATATGCGTAGTCGCTGGAGATAGCGGTGGAATAAGCCATGTCCAGTTGCCCGTCACCTCACGCCCAGCCGCTTCCTCTCGTTCCTCAAACCTACGGAACTGCATGGCAGCGGTATGATGATCGACGATGCTCACTCCCGCTTTTTTGTAGGAGTATAACACAGCCGCATTCAGCTCGACCAGTGCTCGATCCTGCCATAGCGTAGCCCTACTCGACGTATCCAGCTCCATGATGCGAGCCATATCTGGCAACCTATTATACCGATCCTCATCCGCAAAATTGCGCGCACCAATCTCGGTACCCATATACCAGCCGTTAAACGGAGCTGCCGTATATTGAATCCCGCCAATATTCAGCCGCATTTCAGACACAATGGGTACAGCATACCACTTCAATTCAAGCTCTGTAAATGCTGGATAATCAGCATGCTCCATCGGCACTTCCAGCACATCCTCAGCCGGAATCGAGTACAGCTTGGGCTTGCCATCGTATTCGCTAATCACGAGTGGCAGCACGTCAAAGGAACCCTGTGCTCCCTCCCATCCAAGCTGCTGACATAGCTTGGTAAATGATAAGGACGCCGGGTCACCCACGATGCCATCCTCTGTCTCATATCCCGCATACCGGATCAATTGATGATTCCAGATGCGAAGTTCATGTCCTTGTGGATCACGCGGACGGAAAATAGTAATCGTTGGACGAATCTTGCCTCCATTGGTCGCATACCGAATATGGGCAAGCAGTTCCTCCGCGATGTCATCGGTTCCATGCAGATGACGCGCATCGCGCACGTCTAGATTATCCCAGAACAAGCGTCCGATACAGCGATTGCTGTTGCGCCATGCCATCTTCGCGCCATGCTCTAACTCTTCTATTGTGTGTGTGTATGTTCCAGTTGTTTGAATCTGTTCATTAATACTAACCAGTCGCTGCTCCGTTTCCTCTGCAGACTTGCCCAGTTCTTCATAGCATTGACGTATAAACAGTTCTGCCTCTTGCAGCAGCGGATAAGTCACCGCCATCACATCCACTTCCTTCAATCCAAAATAGATCGTACTTAGTTTTATTTCAGTTCACTCACAGCCTGTGCCATAAGCATATAGCTATTGAAAACAGCATATATGTAACAAAAATCAAATTCTTATATTATTTTACTTTTGCTAGAATTACGAGAAGATAGATAGGTAAAGCTACCACTAAAGATCATAAACTAGAATTTCAATTCGGACTAGAAACCAAACGTGACAAAACACAAACAATTGAGATGTTAGGCGTCGCCACAGGCTATGCTCATGTGTTTATAGATTCACACAACCCACAATCTTATTCGGACCTAAAGCAGATTCGGATTAGTGATCTGTCAGGAAAAGTATTATATGAGCGCGAATATTAAGTACATATAAACTAAAAAACACCGATCGAGTCTGTATCTAAGACTTGATCGGTGTTTTTGGTATTGTAAGTTTAAAATCGTAGGCTACTTTGCACGTTAGAAGCAAACCTATTCTTATATAGGATAGAACCTGGATTAACGACCCAGGTATGCGTTCAGCATCCATGCTGCTTTTTCAATATCAGCGCGGATACCTGTCAGTAAGTCAGCGGTTGGGTGATCGCTCAGTTGTTCAGCCAAACCGATCGCTTCGCTCATTTCACCAGACAGTGTTGCATAGTCTTCGATCACTGCACTTACCATTTGGTTTGCAGACTCGCTACCTGTTGCTTCCAGCAGTGTTGCCACTTCCAGTTGCTCTTTCAGTGTAGCGACCGGACGGCCACCAATTGCCAGCAGGCGCTCAGCTACATCATCCATATGCAGTGTTGCTGCATCGTACAGCTCTTCGAATTTAGCATGCAGGGTGTAGAAGTTCTCGCCTTTTACATACCAGTGGAAATTGTGCAGCTTCGCGTAAAGCACAGACCAGTTTGCAATTTGTACGTTCAGTGCGTTATAGAGGGCTTCCAGTTGTGTAGTCTCAGATGTATGGGATTGGTTATTTACTGTTGTCATGATCGGTTCCTCTTTTCTTTATTTTAAATTTAGACTTATTCTAATTCCTGTTATAATCATAGCAGATGGAACTGAATTTGAATAGTCCTTTTTCAAAAAAAGTTTAGCTATACGACGCTAGCGGAGACAGCCATACACTGCCGGTGCCACGATACACGTTCACAAGCCCTTCGCCGGATGCAGCGGAACCGATCTTCGTCTTCCCGGACTTCTCGACCGTGAACTTAAGTGTGTTTGACCACATCATGGCAAAGTTGCCGTCTACCTTCAGCTCGTCATTCTCAAGCTCAACCACCACTGTCTCCTCTGCGGGCACAGGGGCTTCCAGCGCGAGAATGCCTTTACCTTTGGCAGTCATATTGAACAGCCCTTCGCCGCCAAGTGCAGCAGACGAGAAATTGCTACGCGCCGTTACGCCGATATTCAGTGACGTATCACAAGCCAGAAACAATCCATCCTCGATCACAACCTCATCGTTGTCCACATCAATGAGCCAGATGTAGTTGTATGTCGGTTCCAGCATGATCGTACCTGTACCGCGATAATGCGGCTTGATCGGCCCCGTACCACTGGCTGCCGACTTGAACATGCCGCTCACCAATCCGCCAATCCCATTAATGCCAGTCGTCATTTCCATACGTCCCATCGTGTACTGCATCGCACCAGCCTTCATCATAATCTCGCTGTTATCCAGCTCGATCATCAGCTGCTTACGACGCATATTACTTTGCGACATGTAATATTGAGCCGTTGCATCCATAACGGATGTGCAGCTCAAGTCCTTTATGTATTCCAGTACCGTGAAGCCACCGAGCTTCTCCCGAATAACCGTATTGCTATTGTCTGTTAAATTATTGATCCTAAACCCCATTTGAAAGCCTCCCTTATCGTAGTAAGATATGTTGCTTGGCAAAAATAATTTTCCATAGAACGCGTGCTCGAAAAGCAACAACATGGCAACAGCTTGCAGGTCAGGTATAGCTAAATGAAAAGTAAACTACTGATCGGCTAAACCAACGCAGCAGCTATCCTTATCTTAACTAAAATTTTCGTACCAGGGAAACATACATTTTCTCTTCCCGTCACATCGACAGCGTTCGACCGCTTCATTGCGAAAATAATCGTGTTTCTTCTATATTGTAAGCGATTACTTGAGAAGTGATTCTATTTTGTTTAGCGCTTTCAGTATAGATGCACGGCTATAGGCCCAATTGTTACGGTCATGGAGTGTTACACCCGCAAATTGACGAGCATCTATCTTTTCTCATACTATATAGAAGCGAGTTCATCTACACACCAAGCATCATGTAGGAATCCGCTTGTTATCCCATTGATTATTAATCCAGTTTATTGTGTTTGCCTCTGATCGCAAGCACACATTCAAAGGAGGTCCATTAGTGGAGCATATTATTCAAGCCATTATTATGGGTATTATTGAGGGGCTTACCGAGTTCCTGCCGGTATCCAGTACAGGGCATATGATCCTGACTGCTTATCTGCTCGGACTTAACGAGAACTCCGAACAGGTCAAAACTTTCGAGATTGTCGTTCAACTCGGTGCTGTACTCGCAGTTGTCGTACTCTACTGGCGCAAGTTTATTGATATTCTCAAGACGATTCCGGATGTATTCCGTGGTAATGTGAAGCAAGGCAACGGCACCACTACACCACGTCGCCTGAATATTTTACATATTGCACTGGCTATGTTGCCGGCGGTCGTAGTCGGACTGATTCTGCATGATGTGATCAAAAAGTATCTGTTCGGTCCACAAACCGTTGTTTACAGCCTTGTTATCGGCGGCTTGCTGATGATCTATGCAGAATGGCGTAAAGGTCGTACAGCGGGAGAAATGAGCGTTGATGATATTACGTACAAGCAAGCATTCGGTATTGGCTTGTTCCAGTGTCTCGCGCTCTGGCCTGGATTCTCCCGTTCCGGCTCGACAATCTCCGGTGGTATTCTGCTCGGCGTATCGCACACCGCAGCAGCGGAATTTACATTCCTTGTGTCTGTACCGGTCATGTTCGGCGCTACGGGCCTCGATCTGTATAAAAGTGCGCAATACTTGAGCATGGACGACTTTGGCTTCTTTGCAGCTGGCTTTATCGCTGCCTTCCTCGTTGCCATTGTTGCAATCAAAACGTTCCTGAACCTGCTCAAGCGTCTGTCTCTGACGGTATTTGCGATCTATCGCTTCGTACTTGCGATTATCTTCTTCATCGTACTTGCTTCTTAATTCTTAATGGATCACAAGACTTCGGTCTTCATTTCAAAGCCTGAGCCTGCCTATGATGGTGGGCTCAGGCTTTTTGGTGGAGGATGTGAAGTAGTCGGTGAATTAATCTTATGATCGCATGTGATACCTGACTTCTTTTAAAAATGTCTTTTTGTACGAAAAGACCGCTAACACTTATACAAGTATGGCTGAAATAGTGCAGTACCCCTAACCATATCCAGTATGAAAAAATTGATGTGCTTTTCAAACGGGCTGCGTTACAATACGTATACACGGTTAATTGCGTATTCGGTGTACACCGATGCGCCTTTTTCAGCAGCAATGAGTCGTACAGGCGTCTCTGCTTTTGCTGACTTCCATCTGCTGACTGATTTGCTGTAGCGATGGATAACCGCTGTACCGCTTGCCTGCATTCGATATCCTGGATGGCAGGTAAGACTATAACGGACGGATGAACCGTCATTAAATGGGAGATGCTCATTGGACAATTTACCTTCACGAAGGCGGCAGATGAGTGCGTTTGCCTTCGGTCTGATCATGTTTTTGTTTTGTGTGCCGTTTCAATCGGCTGATGAAACAGACTATGATTTTGCTA
>JAAIGF010298252.1_pt1 | contig 40024 bp, 30 predicted proteins | sample 6487441 | NCBI WGS metagenome assembly JAAIGF01 (sample SAMN13974129, study PRJNA590717) | phyllosphere metagenome | biome: pepper field; feature: multiple bacterial spot infested pepper fields; material: pepper leaves; isolation source: leaves from pepper fields | host: Capsicum annuum ...
CAGCTGCGCGCCGTTGATGGCCTCGTCGCTGGTGGCGCTGACTTCACCGGCCTTGACGCCGCTGATCACGGTGCCGTCGGTGCCCGCCAGAGCGATCTCGCCCTTGGTTGCATCGGTGTAGGCCACGGCCAGCGGATCGGCCGCGGCACCGCCGTTGGCGGCGACGTAGTCTTCCAGCTGGCCCACGTTGACCGCGTCGGTCTTGGCAGTACCTGCGGCCAGGTTGGAGATCTGGCGCTGCTGGGCGGTGGAGCCGACCGATACCACATTGGCACGGTCCGCAGTGGACGCGGCGCCCAGTGCCACCGAGTTCAGGCCCGTGGCGCTCACATTCGCACCGCGGCCCAGTGCCACGCCATTGGTGGCCGCCGTGTTGACGATGGTGGCCGAGCCGAGCGCCACGGCGTTGTCGCTTGCGGCACTGGAGGTGTTGCCCATGGCCAGGGCGTTGGTGCCCGCAGCACGCGCATTGAAGCCGCTGGCCACGCTGTTGTTGCCGGTGGCGTGGGTGCCGTTGCCCAGCGCAACCGCATTGGTGCCCGAAGCCTCGGCGGTACCCAGCGCCAGGGTGCCATTGGCGGTCGCCTTGGCCTCGCCACCGATGGCCACGGCCAGCGAACCGGTCGCTTCCGAGCTGGCACCAATGGCAGTCGAGAAGCTGCCGGTGCCGGTCGCGCCGCTGCCGATGGCCACCGCGTTGGTACCCGCGGCCACCAGAGCCTCCGGATCACCCGCATTGGCATCGATCTTCAGATAGGCATCGTCGACAGTCGCCATCGTGCCCATGGAGCCCATGGCCGAGATCTTGGCGTTGACGTCGGCAATCGCCTTCTTCGTGGAGAAGGTAGTACCGGCAATCAGGTCGTTCATCTGCCCGACGGTGGCGGCATCGGTTGCCTCGGTACCGTCGCTGACGTTGGTGATGCGGCGCACCAGGCCGGTGCTCGCGTTACCCACCGAGACCGTGTTCAGGCCGTTGGCCACCGAATTGATGCCCAGCGCGACGGCGCTGTTGGAGGTCGCTACGGCGGCATTGCCCGTGCCGCGTCCGCCGATATACGGGTTGGCGGTGGCCGCTGCCTTGCTGGCCGCATTGAGCTGATCCAGGTTGACCGCGTCGGTACCGGCGGTGCCGGCGGCCACGTTCTTCAACTGCACCGGTGCACTGCCAGCATTGCCGAAGGTCACTGAGCCGTAGTTCGGGGTGCCGTCGGTGTTCTGGTCATAGACCACCGCCGCCACGGTGTTGCCCGAGTCATCGACCAGGCCGCTGTCGGCCAGCTTGTCGCCCAGGTCCTTCAGGCCCTCGCTGTTGTCAGCGGTGCGCTGATCCAGGTTCGTCAGGGCGTCGCCCACGTTGTCACGGTCCACGCCGCCAACGTTGTAGGTCGGCGCGGTGATCGTGCCGTCGGTGCCCACGGCAGAGCCGCCGCCGATGGCATCGGCCACCGACTGCGCGGTGCCCTTGAGCTGCGACAGGTTGACCGCATCGGTGTCTGCCGTACCGGCAGCCATATTGACCACCCGGCGGTGAATGGCGCTGGTGCCGACGGACACGGTGTTGGCCTGGTCGGCAATGGACATCGCACCAATGGCAACCGAGTTGCTGGCGTTGGCCTTGGCCTGGTAACCCAATGCCGTGCCCCTTGCCTCAGCCGAGGCAGCAGCGCCGAGCGCAGCACCCTGTTCCTCGGCGTGAGCACCCTGGCCCACCGCCGAGGCCATGACGCCGGTGATCGTAGCGGCCGGTGCCTGCGCGCCGTTGGCGGTGACGTCGGAGAAGGCGGCATAGCGGCTGGCCGCAGCTCCGCTGCTGACCAGATTGTTGACGGTGGTGCTCAGGCTGCCCAGGTCGGTGTTGGTCTTGTACAGCTGCGAGCCATTGACAGCGTCGGTGCTGGTGGCCGACAGCGTGCCTGCAGACATGTTGGTGATCTGCCGGGTGAAGCCGCCCGTGGCAGCATTGCTGCCGACCGACACGCTGTTGTCACGGTTGGCCACACTTCCGCTGCCCAAGGCAACGCCGTTGTCCGTCTGTGCAGCCGAGTTGTTCCCCAGCGCGACGGCGCCATTTGCAGTACCGCTTGCAGACGCACCTACTGCCACGCCACGCCGCGCATGGGCGCTGGCGCCGATAGCCGTTGAATTCGAGCCGGAATTGGAAGTGCCCGCGCCGATGTTGACAGTGCCGTTACCCGCGCCCGTCGCATTGTTGCCAATGACGATCATGTCCTGGGCACTGACATCGGGGTACTGCGCCACTCTGGCGTTGTGACCGATGGCAATGGAACCCGTGGCCGGCTGGCCAGTCCAACCAACTGCGGTTCCCGCGCCGGCGCCGAGCGCCACCATGTTGTCGTAGTTGGCCTGCGCTCCGTTGCCGATCGCGACCGCGCTTGCGCCCGAAGCGATGCCCCCGCCCACTTCGTAGGAGCCGGTCCCGGCCATGATCCCGATCGCGCGGGTCGCGCCTGCAGCGGACGCCTCGCAGCGCAGACCATCAGCCGAAATCGTTTCGTTGACACCGCACTGCAGCGGCTGCGGCGAATCGGCGGCCATCGCCGCACCGGCCGGCAGGGCCATTGCCACAGCCATGGTGGTGGCCAGGCGGGTGCGGCTCTTCTTGCCGCGCGCGGCGGCGAACTCGTGGGTGATGGCCCACGTGCCCGTCGAGGTATTGAAGACAAGCTTATAAACAGTATTCATGGACGGAATCCGAAGTTCAGGGCGCTGCGTGCAGCGCGCTGGCAGTGATCGAGAGGTTAAAAACCCGTTTTCCGGGCTCGCGCCATACTCAATGCGACACCAAATACGAACTATCGGACGCGGCCGAAACGATGGCCTGCGCCTATGAACCAATGCAGAACGACAGGATTAAAAGACTCTAGCAATCAATATCTTGACTGAAATTGCCATTCACCATCCAGCAGGGTTCCACCAATCTGGATAGGTTTCCCCTTATGTCAGATGTCGCGACGCAGGCCGCACGGAAGGCCGGCGTGAAAGGACGCTGCGAACGGGGCCACGGCAGGGCACGCACGATCGCGATGCCGTCATGGCAATGGCGTATGGAGTCATGCAATGTGTAACCGTCGGGCAGGCAGACGCCATGGCCTGCGCCCTTCAAGCCGATACCCGCCGGGCGGCGGGTATCGGGGTCATTGCGCTGCGTGGAGGCGTTCGGAACGCCTCAGGATTCCCACCACATCCAGAAGCTGTCCCACAGCCGCTTGAAGAAGCCGGCTTCTTCCACTGCGGCCACAGCGACCAGCGGGGCCTGCGCCACCACCTTGCCGTCAAGGGTTACCTTCAGCGTACCGATCTGCTGGCCTGCCGTGATCGGCGCTTCCAGCGTCTTCGGCACGTCGATGGTCGGCTTCAGGTCGTCATAGCGGCCACGTGGCAGGCTCACCAGCATCGGCTGGGCGACGCCCAGCTGTACCTTGTCGGCCGCGCCCTTCCAGACCTTGTGCTCGGTCACTGCCTTGCCCGGCTCGTAAAGGCGGTGCGTCTCGAAGAAGCGGAAGCCCCAGTTCAACAGTGCCAGGCTGTCATCGGCGCGCTGCTTCTCTGAAGCGCCGCCCAGCACCACCGCGATCAGGCGCTGATCACCGCGCTGGGCCGAGCTCATCAGGCAGTAACCTGCCTCGGAGGTATGGCCGGTCTTGATCCCGTCCACGCTGCCGTCGCGCCACAGCAGCAGGTTGCGGTTGGGCTGCTTGATGGAGCCAACGGTGAACTCTTTGATCTTGTTGTACGCGTAGGTTTCCGGGTAGTCACGCACCATCGCGCGGCCAAGCAGCGCCAGGTCATAGGCGGTGCTGTGGTGGCCCGGCGCGGTCAGCCCGTGCGCGTTGACGAAGTGCGAGTTCTTCATGCCGATCTGCGCGGCATAACTGTTCATCAGGGAAGCGAAGGCTTCCTCGCTGCCAGCGACGTGTTCGGCCAGCGCGATGGCCGCGTCGTTGCCCGACTGCACCGCCATGCCTTTTTCCATGTCTTCCAGACGCGCCGTCTGATTGACCGGGAAGCCGCTGTAACTGCCGTCGGTCCCGGCACCACCTTCGCGCCAGGCGCGCTCGCTCATCATCACCTGGTCGTCCGGACCGACCTTGCCGTTCTTCACTTCGGCAGCGATGACATAGCTGGTCATCACCTTGGTGATGCTGGCCGGAGCCAGCTGCTCGTGGACATTGTCACCGGCCAGCACCTGGCCGGAGGCGGCGTCCATCAGGATCCAGGCCTTGGACACGCTCGGCACGGGCGCCGGCGGGGTTGCCACGGTGGCCGGGGCTGCCGCCGCTGCCGGGGTCGGCGTGGCCGGAGTCGGCAGTTCGGTCTGGGCGTGGGCCAGGCCCACCGCCAGGGTGGCGGCCAGCGCGGTGGCGGCAAAACGGATCTTCATGGGACAGCAGGCTCCTGGTACGGCCAAGCAGAGGAAAGGGACAGCGCACCATTGTAAAGGTGCAGGCTCAGCGACGCAGACGGCCTGTCACGGCCGCCCGCGCCGTCATTCATTCACGCACGATCTGGGGGGCACCGAAGCCGAGCCCGGCGATGCGGCCGGCCAGCTCGGCAGCGCTGGCGTGGTCACTGGCCGGCACGCGCAGGCGCCACAGCGTACGGCCACCAGCCGCGATATCGGTGATGCTGGCGCCGACGATGCCAGCGGCGCTGAGCTGTCCCATGGCACGTGCCGCATTCTCACGGCTGGCAAAGCTGGCTACCTGCAGCAGCACGCTGCCCAGCATCCGGGTGGCCGGTGCAGCGCTGGCGGCCGGCGCGGCGGCTGCCGCTGCAGGACGGGCGACAGCCGCGACCGGCGCGGTCGTCGCTGCCACAGGCGGGGGCGGCGCCAGTGCGGCGACGCTGACCGGGTTCGCTTCGGTGGGCGCGGCGGCGGTGGTGGCCGGCAAGCGCCCAACCAGTCGGTCCATATCGCTGGAAGTGGTGGCGGCGGACGCGCTCGCCAAGCCGCGCGCGGTGGTCGCCGGCGGCGGCGCGGCGGCAGCGGCCACGGTGGCCGCGCGGCGTTCGGCACGGCTGGAACGTGCAGCCATGACCGGTACGTCTTCGCCGGGCTGCAGCGCGCGCACTTCCACGTTGCCGGTACCGCGCTGGGTGATGCCCAGGCGTACCGCCGCGGCATAGCTGAGGTCGATGACGCGACCATCGTGGAACGGGCCGCGGTCGTTGACGCGCACGATCACCGACTCACCGTTGTCCAGATTGGTCACCCGCGCAAAGCTTGGCAGCGGCAGCGTCTTGTGCGCGGCGGTGAACTGGTACATGTCATAGACCTCGCGGTTGGAGGTCAGCCGGCCATGAAACTTGGCACCGTAATAGGACGCGGTGCCGCGCTCGTTGTAGCCCTTGGTGTTTTCCAGCACGCTGTACTTCTTGCCGAGCACTTCGTACGGGCTGCGGTTGCCGATCGGCGAGCGCTCCAGCGCTTCGACCAGCGGTTCGGGAATGCAGGCCACGTTGGGCACGTAGGTCGGCGTGGTGTCCTTCACGCCGGGCTTGTACAGGCCACCGGCGGTGTAGTTGCCCCGCGTGCTGGGATCCTCGGTGGCGGCGGCATACGGTGAGCCTTCGGGGCAGTTGGCCGGCCGGCTGCTCTGCACCGGCCCCTGCACCACCTTGCCGGGAGGCTTGCCGGTGGCCGGTCCGGCCGATCGGGGCGGTGCGCTGCTGCAGGCAGCCAGGGCAAGCGCGGCGATTGCGGGGACCAGCCATCGGATGTTCATGCCGGTGGCAGCTCCTGGCCTGCGATGGCCTGCGACAACTGGAAGACACTCATCGCATACATCTTGCTGATGTTGTAGCGGGTGATGGCGTAGTAGTTCTGGAAACCGAGCCAGTACTGCTTGCCCGTGCTGCCTTCCAGCGTCACCGGGGTCGCGGTGGCACCGGGCTGCACCGGCGCGCTCGGCTGATAGCCACGCTGTGCCAACTCGTCCAGCGACCAGGTCGGCGCCCATTCGGTCGGGTTGAACTCCTCGCGACCGGCCGCCAGCGTTGCCGGCACCGCCACCTGTCCACCCCGTACCCAGCCGCCCTTCTTGACGAAGTAGTTGGCGATGGAGGAGAACACGTCGTCGTAGCTGGTGAACAGGTCACGGCGGCCGTCGCCGTTGCCGTCCACGGCGTAGTCGAGGTAGCTGGACGGCATGAACTGCCCCATGCCCATGGCTCCGGCATAGCTGCCCTTCAGGCCGGTGATGTCGAGTTTCTCGTCGCGCGCCAGTACGAACAGGTTGGCCAGTTCATCGCGGAAGAACAGCTCGCGACGTACTTCGCGTTCCAGCTTGGCGGGGTCGCCGCTGCGGGGGTAGTAGAAGGCCAACGTGTACAGCGCATCCAGCACGCGGTGGCTGCCCGTGTTGGCGCCGTAGCTGGTTTCAACGCCGATGATGGCCACGATGACTTCGGCCGGTACGCCGGTGCGCTGCTGCACGCGCATCAGCTCATCGCGGTGCTGGGCGAGGAACTTCCGCCCGCCTTCGATGCGCGCCGGGGTGATGAACATCGGCCGGTACTCATTCCACGGCTTGACCCGCTCGGCCGGCCGGGCCATGGCAGCGATGATCGGCTGGCGGACCTGGGCCTGGTCGAGCACCGAGGTGATGTACGCCGGTTCCAGCCCGTGGCGCGCGGCCGTGTTGCGGATGAAGTTGGCGCGCGCGACCTCGAACGGTACGGGGGTCAGGTCCACTGGCGGCGCCGCAGCAGCGGCGGCCTCGGGCGCGGCTTCGGCCGGGCCCTTGTGACCGTCATCACGCGCTGGGGGCGCGGTCTTGGTCTCAGGCGACGGCGGTGGGGACGACGGCGGGGTCGCGCAGGCGACCAGGCCGAGGGTGAGCATGCAGGCCAGAGTGCGTCGGATCATCGCCGCAGGTTAGCAGGTCATGGATCAAATAAAACCCCTAAGGCCATGAATCGCAACGGTTTGGTTCGCCAATTCAGGAACTGTGAAGGGTAACGACTGCCCGCAGCGGGCGGGCGCGCCTGTTCAGCATACGACGCGAGAGCACGGACCCCGCCGCAGGTGCGCAGGTTGAAGAGGTTGCCGGTTGCGCCCCCATCCCGAAGACGCAACCGGCCACCGGACCCGCGTTACGGGCGCCTGCGTCTCCCCAGAGCAGGTTTCCGTGTCCACGAAGGTCAGTTACTGCTTCCTGCCGATGCGGCGCGGCCTGTCGCGCATGCTGGCAGGGCGCCATTGTGCAGGGCAATTGCGACAAGTCCATTGATCAAGATCAACATTGCGTTAATTTGTGACGTAGCGCACACATTGAATGTGAAGCCCGCTAACGGTATCCGCCGTGCACCGGGTTGTGACTACGCACCGCCATCACCAGACCGAAGCCGGCCAGCAGCGAGACCGCGGACGTACCGCCGTAGCTGATCAATGGCATCGGAACGCCGACGACGGGAAGCAGGCCCGAGATCATGCCGCCGTTGACCAGCACGTACACGAAGAACGCCAGGCCGGTGGCCCCGGCCAGCAGCCGCGAATACGAGTCGCGCGACTGGCTGGCGATCCACAGGCAGCGCCCGACGACCACCAGATACAGCGCCAGGACCAGTGCCACCCCCAGCCAGCCGAACTCCTCACTGAGCACGGAAAACGCGAAGTCGGTGGTCTGCTCGGGAATGAAATTCAGGTGCGACTGCGAACCCTGCCCCCACCCTTTGCCGTCCCACCCGCCCGAACCAATGGCGATTTTGGACTGGATGATGTTCCAGCCCGCACCCAGCGCATCCATCTCCGGGTCCAGGAACATCATGATGCGGTCCTTCTGGTAAGGCATCAGCAGCCAGAACCAGGCCACCGGCGCCACCGCAGCGATCCCGCCCACGCCGACGCCGACCCACCACCACGGCAGGCCAGCCAGCAGCAGCACGAACACGCCCGAGGCGGCGATCAGCACGGCCGTGCCGAAATCAGGCTGCAGCATCACCAGGGCGGTGGGCACCCCGATGATCACCAGGGTCATCACTACCGTCGTGAACCGCGGCGGCAACGGCATGCGATGCAGATACCAGGCCGCCATCATCGGCAGGCTGACCTTGAGCAGCTCGGCCGGCTGCAGGTAGAAGAATTTGAGGTCAAGCCACTGCCGGCCGTACTTGCCGGTGCCCAGCACGAACACCGCCAGCAATGGCAGCATCGAGACGGCGTAGATCAGCGGCGTGGCCGAGCGGATGCGCAGGATCGACACCCGCGAGATGCCCCATAGTGCAGCCAGGCCGACCGCGAAGCGGATGCCCTGTGCGGTCATCAGACCATCGCCGCCGGCGCTTTTCAGCGTCGCCAGGCCGATCACCATCAGCCCGCCCAGCGCCGCGCACAGCACCCAGTCCAGCGTGCTGAAAAAGCGCTGCAGCATATCCCCGGCCCAGCGCAGAAAATCCTTCATCGGCGGGTCTCCGTGGCGGGTGCGGTGGGCGCAGGCAAAGCGGCAGGAACGGGCGCCGGTGCAGGCGCCGGCGGTGCAGGATCGGGGTCGGGAACCCCGACCGCAAACGGCAACGACGACAGCGCCGCAACCTGCACATCGGCCGCATGACGCGCGTTGGGATCTTCGTTGTCAAACACATTGACGCCGAGCACCGTGGTTCCGCGCTCAGCGTCCAGCGGCAGCACACCGGCCGGCATTTTGCCCAGCAGCCAGGCGTCGAACACCTTGCGGGCAATCGGTGCAGCGGCCGAGCCACCGTAACCGCCGCCTTCCACCGCGATGGCCACCGCGATGACCGGGTTTTCGGCTGGCGCGAAGCCGACGAACAGTGACCGGTGGCGCAGGTGCATCGGCAGGCTCCGCGGATCGACCGCCGCCGTGCCACGGCGGCTGATCACCTGTGCAGTGCCGGTCTTGCCTGCGATGGTATAGGGGGCGCCGGCCGCCATGCGCGCACCACTGCCGCCCGGCCGCATGGTGGCCATCATGCCCTCGCGCACCGCCTGCACATTGTCCGGGTTGGGACTGATCGGCCGGGTCGGCCCCATCGGGGGCGCAAGCCAGTCATGGTCGAATCCTTCACGCTGCTGCGCCACCAGATGCGGCGTGCGCAGCTGGCCATTGGCCAGCCCACCCACCCCGCGCACCAGCTGCAGCGGGGTCACTTTCCAGTCACCCTGGCCGATGCTGATGTTGACGGTATCACCAGGGTACCAGCGTTCCTTGCGTGTCTTCGCCTTGTGTTCCGGCGAGGGCAGAATGCCACCGGACTCGCCGGTCAGATCGATCCCGGTCGGACTGCCGAACCCGTAATAGGCCATGTAGCGGTCGAAGCGCTCGATGCCCATGTCCAGCGCCAGCCGGTAGTAATAGGTGTTCACCGACTGGGCGATGGACTTGCGCAGGTCGGTCCAGCCGTGGCCGCCCCGGTTGGCGTCGCCCCAGCCGCGGCTGGTGCCCGGCAGGTAGAACATGCCGGTGGACAGCACCTTGTCCTCCGGCTTGCGCACGCCGGAGTCCAGGCCCGCCAGGCCGATCAACGGCTTGATGGTCGAGCCCGGCGCCACGCCACCCAACACCAGCCGGTTGAACTGCGGCCGCGACGGATTGTCATTGAGCGCACGGAAGTCGGCATGGCTGATGCCGTTGACGAACAGGTTCGGGTCATAGGACGGCAGGCTGACCATGGCCAGGATCTCGCCGGTACGCGGATCGATGGCCACCGCCGAACCCTCCTGCTCGCCGAACGCGGCCACCATGGCACGTTGCAGGTCGGTGTCGATGGACAGGCGCAGATCGGTACCCGACTGCGCCGCCACCCGCCCAACGGTGCGGATGGCCCGGCCCTGCACATTGGTTTCCACCTGCTCGTAGCCGACCTTGCCGCGCAGCTGCTGCTCGTAGTACCGCTCCAGCCCGCTCTTGCCGATATGGGTGAGCGCGGCATTGCCTTCGCCGAGGATCTCCAGATCCTTCTCATCGACCCGGCCGACGTAGCCGATCACATGGGCGAACAGATCACCATAGGGGTAGCGGCGGGTCAGGTACGGTTCCAGCTCCACGCCGGGGAACCGCCAGCGGTCGACCGCAAAGCGCGCCATCTCCTCCTCTTTGACGCGCAGCTTCAGTGTCACCGGCAGGAAGCTGCGGCGGGCCTGGCGTGATTTATTGAACGCAGCGATCTCTTCCGGGCTGAGCTGGATGATGCGCGACAGCCCTTCCAGCGTCGCGTCCATGTCCTTGACCTTGTCCGGGGTGATGTCCAGCCGGAACGCGGGGACGTTCTCGGCCAGCAGGCGGCCGTTGCGGTCGTAGATCATGCCGCGCCCGGGCACCACCGGCCGCGGCTTGATGCGGTTGGCTTCCGAGCGCGTGGCGTAGATGTCGTGGTCGAGCACCTGCAGCTTGAAGTACCAGGCACCCAGCCCGCCCAGGCACAGCACCACCATCAGAAAGCCGAGGGCGGCACGCCGGCGGAACTGTTCGGCCTCGGCGTGCGGGTTCTTGGCCTGGCGACGCGGCTGCATGTCAGCGCCCGCGTCGCCCGAACCGCACCGCGTCGAGCAGCACGAAGATCAACGGCCACAGCGCCATGCCCAGCAGCGGCGACCACCAGTAGGCCCACGGCAGCGTCGGTTCGCCGACCACCACGTGCACCACCGCGCTGACGATGAGGTCGTTCAACAGCAGGCCGCCGACGGCGAGCATCTGCTGCGACATCGGAAAGAAGCGGATACGTGCGCGGAACCGCTGCAGAATGAAGGCCAGGATCACCAGCCGCAGCGACTGCTCGCCGAGCAGGCCACCGTAGAGCAGGTCGGCGAGCAGCCCGCAGCCGAAGGCCAGGCCCAGACCGCTGCGCTCAGGCGCCTCGATCAGCCAATAGGCCAGCACCAGCGCCAGCCAGTAAGGGCGCAGCGGCTGCAGCACGACCGGCAACGGCAGCAGGCCCAGCATCAGGGCCAGCAGCAGGCTGACCGGCAGCACCCAGGCTTTGTCGCGCAGGCGGCTCATGGGCGTGCCTCCGGTGCAGCCGGGGTGGATTGGGGTGGCGGGGCAGCGGGCGGCACGGCGGGCGCTTGCCGGGCAGAGCCCGGGGTGGCGGGGACCTGCAGGGAAGCCGGCGCTTGCCGGGCAGAGCCCGGGGTGGCGGGGACCTGCAGGGAAGCCGGCGCTTGCCGGGCAGAGCCCGGGGTGGCGGGGACCTGCAGGGAAGCGGGCGCTTGCCGGGCAGAGCCCGGCACTACGGGGGTAACGCCCGGTATCGCGGCGGGGCCGCCAGGTTCGGCGGGGGCGGTCGGCAGGGGCGGCGGCACCGCGATCGCAGCGCCCGGACGCAGCAGCAGCACATCGCGGCCGCGGTCAAGCTGGGCCGCCGGGGTGAGCTTGCCGACCAGGAAGGCGTGCGTGTCATCCGGATTCAGGCTGGCGATGGTACCCACCGGGAACCCGGCCGGGAAACGCCCGCCAAGACCGGAAGTGATGATCTCATCGCCCACCTCCACGCCTGCGCTGAGCGGAATATCGCGCAGTTCGAGGGTGTCGCCGCGACCATAGACGATCAGCCGCACCCCGTTGCGCGCCACGGTCACCGGCACCGCATGGTCCGGGTCGGTCAGCAGCAGCACGGTGGCGGTGCTGCCGGTGGTGCTGATCACCTGCCCCATCAGTCCGCCGGCGTCGATCACGGCCTGGCCGACATGCACGCCATCCCGACTGCCGGCAGCCAGCACCAGGCGCTGTCGCACCGGGTCCAGGTCGATGTCCAGAATCGGCGCCAGCTGCACGTCCAGCCCGCTGCGCTCGGCCACATTGAGCAGCTCGCGCAGCTGGGCGTTGTCCAGCGCCGCGGTCTGCAGCCGGGTCAGGCGGGCGTTGGCGATCAGCAGCTGGTTGCGCAGATGACGGTTCTCCTCCACCAGCTGGCCGTGGCTGGCCGCGTTGTCGCGCACCTGCCCACTGAGCTTGCCGGGAAGACCGGCCAGCTGCCACAGCGGCTGCACCACCCCATTGGCCTGTTCGCGCACACGCGCCAGCCAACCGGCCTGGTCATCCAGCACGATCAGCACGATGGCCAGCGCAAGCCACACCAGCAACCTCAGCGGGCTGGCGGCGTCGCCGGAGCGGGAAGCAATGGGAGGACCGGCGTAGGGAGGCACGTGACGCTTCAGCAGACAAAGGACAGAGGGAAAAACCGCGCGCGCCCTGCCGGTGCCAGCCCGCGCGATGCGCGGACCGCACGCCGGAAGGGCGCGGTCGCAGCGGAACGCCGCAGCGGCTTACTCCGGTGCAAAGAACTCGTTGCCGTGCATGTCCACCAGCTCCAGCGCACGACCACCACCGCGGGCCACACAGGTCAGCGGATCATCGGCCACCTGCACGTGCAGACCGGTTTCCTCGGAGATCAGCCTGTCCAGGTCGCGCAGCAGCGCGCCGCCGCCGGTGAGCACGATGCCGCGCTCGGCGACGTCGGCGCACAGTTCCGGCGGGGTCTGCTCCAGCGCCAGCTTGACCGCGCTGACGATGCCCGACAGCGGCTCGTGCAGGGCTTCAAGCACTTCGTTGGAGCTGATCTTGATCATCTTCGGCACCCCCTCGGCAAGGTTGCGGCCGGAGATTTCCAGCTCGATCACCTCGGCCTGCGGGTAGGCGCAGCCCAGCTCGACCTTGATCCGTTCGGCAGTGGCTTCACCGATCAGCATGCCGTGGTTGCGGCGCACGTAGTTGGTGATCGACTCGTCGAAGCGGTCACCGCCGATGCGCACCGAGGCGGAGTAGACGATGCCATTGAGCGAGATCACCGCCACTTCGGTGGTACCGCCGCCGATATCGATGACCATCGAGCCACGCGCCTCGGTGACCGGCATGCCGGCACCGATGGCCGCGGCCATCGGCTCTTCAATCAGGAACACGTCGCGCGCACCCGCCTCTTCCGCCGACTCCTTGATTGCACGGCGCTCGACCTGGGTGGAGCCGGCCGGCACGCAGACCAGCACGCGCGGGCTCGGACGCAGCACACGGGACTTGTGCACCTTCTTGATGAAGTGTTTGAGCATCGCCTCGGTGTAGGTGAAATCGGCGATGACGCCATCCTTCATCGGGCGGATGGTGGTGATGTGGCCCGGGGTACGGCCCAGCATCTGCTTCGCTTCGGCACCCACCGCGGCGACCGAGCGGGTGCCACCGATGGCGCGATCCTGGCGCACGGCAACGACCGACGGCTCGTTCAGCACGATCCCCTGGCCACGCACGTAGATGAGGGTGTTGGCCGTGCCCAGGTCGATGGACAGGTCATTGGAGAACATGCCACGCAGTTTTTTCAACATCGAAGGAGTGGTCCTGAGGGGTGCCTTGCCCGCCGCGCGCAAGGGGCGGCCACGGGCAGAAATCGGGGATTGGCAAGCCTAGCAACCTCCCCCCCTGCGGGCAAGGACAATTCAAGCTGAACCCGCGTATTCATTGGGTTTGAGCGGGTTTGGCAACCCCGCTCAAAGGCGCTGCAGCCCGTCGGCCTCGGCCGTGGGTTCTGGCCCTGAGCGTCACCAGCGGTTAACCTTTGCGCGGTCGGGCGCCCATGGGCGCCATTTGCTTGCCTGCCTGCGCCCGCCCTCGGGTCGCGCCAACCCCTTGCCGAGGCTTTACATCGATGTCCGCTCTGATCTGTGGTTCTCTTGCCTTCGACACCATCATGGTGTTCCCGGACCAGTTCAAGAATCACATCCTGCCGGACAAGGTGCACATCCTGAATGTCTCGTTCCTGGTGCCGCGCATGCGCCGCGAATTCGGCGGCTGTGCGGGCAACATCGCCTACAACCTGCACCTGCTGGGCGGTGATCCGATCCCGATGGGCACGGTGGGTTCGGACTTTGGTCCGTACCGTGAGTATTTCGAAGGTCTGGGGATCGACCTGAGCCGGGTGCGCGTGATCGACGAGCTGTTCACCCCGCAGGCGTTCATCACCACCGACCACGACAACAACCAGATCACCGCCTTCCACCCCGGCGCGATGATGCGCTCCTACGAGAACCACGTGCGGGGCGTACCCGGCGTGACGCTTGGCCTGGTCGGTCCGGACGGGCGCGAAGGCATGATCCAGAACGCGCTGGAGTTCCACGAGGACGGCGTGCCGTTCATCTTCGACCCGGGCCAGGCCATGCCGCTGTTCAACGGCCCTGAACTGCGCGCCTTCATTGAACAGGCCGACTATGTGGTGGTCAACGATTACGAGTCCAATCTGCTGCAGGAACGCACCGGATGGGACGAGAAAGAGATCGTGAGCCGGGTCAAGGCGTACATCACCACCCGCGGCCCGAAGGGCGCAGTGATCCACACCCCGGAAAAGAGCTACGACATTCCGCCGGCGCACGAGCGCCGCGTGGTCGACCCGACCGGCTGTGGCGACGCGTTCCGCGCCGGCCTGATCTATGGCATCCAGAAGGGCTTCGACTGGCTGACCATCGGCCGCATGGGCAACCTGATGGGCGCACTGAAGGTCGAGCACCCCGGCACGCAGAACCAGCGCTTCACCTTTGACGAGTTCAACGAGCAGTTCAAGCAGCAGTTCGGCTACGCCCTGAACGCCTGACCCCACCTGCGCCGTAGTGCCGGGCTCTGCCCGGCAAGGCAGGCCGCGATCTGACCGAAGAGCAGCCGACCATGGGGTCGGCTCTACGGGCAGCTCAGCGCCAGGGCAACTGACTGGCGTCCAGCCCGCCGGTTTCGAACACCACGGTGCGGATGCCGCCGGCCTTGACCGGAAACTCGATGCTCAGCGCCTTGGCCTGCTTGGCCTGCGCCCACAGCGCGCGGTGATCAGTGATGAACATCGCGATCGCCTCGTCGGTGTCCGGCCGCCAGGCCGCCATCGCACGCGGCTTGCCGCCATCGACGCTGACCTGCACGCGGCAACCGCCCGGGCAGCGGAAATCGCCACCCTGCAGCACCAGATAGGCATGCTGCTTCCACTCGGGATGATCGCGGAACACCAACTGCACGGGCGTAGGACCGCTGCCATCGACGTCCACGCGTTCCTTGCCGTAGATGGACGCCGACCGCTGGGTGCCCTTGGTGCCCACCGGGATCTGGTTGTAGCTCCACAGCGCCTGCATGCGACGCAGATCGCGCGCGGCCTCGGCCTTCTGCTTGACCTCGGCAAAGCCCGGCTCGATGCGCGCGGCGGCGGCGGTGTCCTTGTAGACATCCAGCAGCGCACCGCCATGGATGCGCGCGCGCTCCCAGTTTTCCGCGGCGACTTCGCGGTCGTACTCGGCGGCGACCTCGTCGGCCTTGGCCTCCTTCTGCGCCTGCGCGGCAGCGGCCGCAGCGGCCTGCGCCTGACGCTCGGCCTCCGGGTCGGAACAGGCGGACAGGGCCAGCAGGCAGGCAGAAAGCAGGGTCAGTCGTTTCATGGCGGGTCCTTTGCAGTACGGCGGACAGTGTAGCGCCAGGACGTCACGCGACCTGCCCAGGTAGAGCCGACCCCATGGTCGGCTCCGCGCGCAGCGCGGCAGGTGCACCGCGACCTGCCCGGGTAGAGCCGACCCCATGGTCGGCTCCGCGCGCAGCGCGGCAGGTGCACTGCGACCTGCCCGGGTAGAGCCGACCCCATGGTCGGCTCCGCGCGCAGCGCGGTGGATGCGCCGCGACCTGTACGAAGCGCAGCCGACCGCAGGGTCGGCCTTACCTGTTTTCGGCCTTGGACAGCATGTCCTGCACCGAGCCAGTGGTGATCGGGTGATAGCCCGGCTTGGCCTTCTCGAACGCCGCCTTGGCAAACGCCAGACCTTCCGGTGTCTTCACCAGCTCAGCGTAGATCGGCATGATCAGCTTGCGCCGACCGACCCGCTCGATGAACTCGCCGGCCGCCGGAGTCGCCTGCGCATAGCCACTGCGGATCGCCAGCGGATACCAGCGCATGGCGATCTCGCCATTGGCGGTGCCGGTGAAGTGGAACGCCTTGTCCAGTGCTTCCAGCTTGTCCAGCGGCTGGGTGGCGCCAAGCCCGTCGATGAAGCGCACCCATTCCTGCGTGCTCCAGTCGGCGGTGACCTGCGACGTCGGCACATTGCCGGTGCCTTCCCACGCAATACGGGCGCTGTCGACATTGCTGAAATTGCGCGACTGCGCCTTGGTGGCGAACGCCGGAATGCCCGGCTCTTCCAGCCAGGCATGCAGCTCGGCATCGCTTACCTTGCCGGGATGCCTGTCCAGCAGATTCTGCTTGAGATACGCGACGAACTGGTCGGTGTTGGCACTCTGGAACGCGTGGTCGTCAAACCAGCCGCGCAGGAACGGATCAAACACCTCGCGGCCGAAGCGCTGCTCCAGGAATTCGAGGAACCACGAACCCTTCACATACGCCACCTGGCTGAGCGCTTCGTCCGGATCACGCTCGTTCAGCGGCGGCAGCGCCAGCGCCTGGTCGGCCGGGCTCATGTCCTTCACCTCGGCCAGCAGATCGGTCTGGTCGATCTGGCGCTCCATCTCGGCCATTTCCGTGCCGTACAGCGCCTCGGTGATGCGCCCCTGGACGTAGGTGGTGAAGCCTTCGTTGAGCCAGATGTCCTTCCAGCTGGCATTGGTCACCAGATTGCCCGACCAGCTGTGTGCCAACTCGTGCGCCACCAGCGAAACCAGCGATTTGTCACCCACGATCACCGTCGGTGTGGCGAAGGTCAGGCGCGGGTTCTCCATGCCACCGAAGGGGAACGACGGCGGCAGGACCAGCATGTCATAGCGGCCCCAACGGTATTCACCGTAGAGCTTCTCTGCGGCGCCGATCATCTTCTCGGTGTCTTCGAACTCCTTGGCAGCCTTGCCGACCATGGTCGGCTCGGCCCACACACCGGAACGGCCGGAGATCGGCTCAAACACCAGGTCGCCGGCGGCGATGGCCAGCAGGTAGGACGGGATCGGCTGCGGCATCTTGAAGACGTAGTCGCCGTCACGCTCGGCCTTGGGGTCGTTGTCGGCACTCATCAGCACCATGACGTCCGGACGGCTGGTGACATGCGCGCTGTACGTGAAACGGACACTCGGGGTGTCCTGCAGCGGCACCCACGAGCGGGCGTGGATCGCCTGCGACTGGCTGAACATGAAGGGCAGTTTCTTGCCCTCGGTCATCGACGGTGCCAGCCACTGCAGGCCCGAGGCCGTCGGCGCGGTGTGGTAGGTCACTTCCACCTTCGTCGGCTGATCCGGCGTTTCGATGGTCAGCTTGCTGCCGAACACCGCATCAGCCGGGGCCAGCGCAAACGGCAGCGGGCTGCGTGCGCCATCGGCGGCCACCGCTTCGACCTTGGCGATGCTCAACTCGCGGGTATCGAGCACCAGCTGGCGGGCGTCCTTGTCCTTCCATTCCAGCGTATAGGTGGCCGTGCCGCCAATCTGCTTCTGGTCGAAATCCAGCTTCAGGTCCAGCGCGATGTCCTGGATCGCCACCTTGTCCGGTTCGGCGTAGGAGCTTTCATCGTGGCTTCGGTTCACGGCGTTCACCGGGGCAGCAGGCGACTGCTGGGCAGCCGGGGCGGCGGCCGGCGGGGCGGCCTCCTGGGAGCAGCCGGCAGCCAGGGCGACGGCCAGCGGAAGGAGCAGGAACGGAGAGCGCATGGATCGGAACCGTTTCAGGGGTCAAACCGCAATGATAGCGCTCCCGGCAGAGCCACGCTGACGGCGGCAGGAAACCTCTAGCGCGATCTGCCCCACGCGCCCAGATGGCGCGCACGGCCATCTCGTGATGAAGGCCACATATGCCGTCGGTGAGCCTCAGGACTGTGCGGGCCATCCGGATTCGCGTGTCTGGCCAGGCCGACGCTGCCTATCGTCGGGCCTAATGCAGCTCCCGTTGGATCATAGAACTTACAGATGAGAAAACCGCACGTCCTCCTGCTCGCTCCGCTGTTCGCGATGGTGCTGAGTGGTCCCACCGCATCGGCCGCCGAACCGGTGCGCATCCAGCAGCGGCCCCATGCGGGGCTGCTCCCCGGCACGGAAGGCTGGATCGATGTGGATGTCCGCGCCGCCGCGTGGGGCGGGTATGGCACTGCCGCCTATTCGATGGAAACCACCGCCACCGATCACGTGGTGCTGGACGTTCAGTGCGGCGCAGGCCTGCAGAAGGTGCTGTTCAGCCGCTACGGCTACTGCCACCTGCCACAGGGCAGCGGCCGCTACGCGCATGAGGCGCTCACCATGTCGGTGAAACTGCGAAATGAAGGCCGGTCCGGCCAGCGTCATGTCATGCCGCACGGCTTATGGGCCGGCGTCGGCGTCCAGGACTGGGAGTACCCGCTGCATCTGACCAGCCTGTAGGCCGGGCGGCGCTGCCGTCCCGCAGCGCCGCGACACGTCAGAGCTTGTAACCGGAATGGATCGAAACGATGCCGCCGGTCAGATTCTTGTAGTGACAACGCTCGAACCCGGCCTCACCCATCATCGCCTTGAGCGCTTCCTGCGGCGGATGCTTGCGGATGCTCTCGGCCAGATAGGTGTAGCTGCCGGAATCGCCAGCAAACAGGCGGCCCAACTTCGGCAGCACCTTGAACGAGTGGAAGTCGTAGATCGGCTTGAACCAGTCGGCCGTGACCTCGGAAAACTCCAGCACGCGGGCCTGACCGCCCACCTTCAGCACGCGGTACATCTCGCGCAGGCCGGCATCCTTGTCGGTCACGTTGCGCAGGCCGAAGGCGATGGTCACCAGGTCGAAACTGTTGTCCGGGAACGGCAGCGCCTCGGCGTTGCACTGCACATAATCAAGCCCCGCCACCAGCCCGCGGTTGGTAAGCCGGTCACGGCCCACCGACAGCATGCCGGCGTTGATGTCGCCCAGCACCACCGACCCTTCTGCGCCCACGCGCTCCCTGAGCAGCGCAGCGATATCGCCGGTGCCGCCAGCCAGGTCGAGCACCCGGTCGCCGGGCTTCACCTGCGCGGTAGCGACGTAGTAGCGCTTCCACGCACGGTGTACGCCGAGACTCATCAGGTCGTTCATCAGGTCGTAGTTGCGCGCGACTGATGTGAACACCTCGCCGACCAGCTTCTGCTTGTCCTTGGCCGCGACGTCGCGGAAGCCGAAGTGGGTGGTGCCGGACTTGTAGGGGGATTCGCTCATGGCCCGATTATCGCACTGCCGGCCGCCAACGCCACCCCCTGCGCCGTATCATGCAGGGCCACTGTTGAAGGAATGACCATGATCGCCACCCCGGACTACCAGGCCCTGCTGCAGACCGCCATCGCCGAGGCCCGTCAGGGGCTGGCCGAGGGCGGCGTGCCAATCGGTGCCGCCCTGTACCACAACGACGGCCGCCTGCTGGGCTGCGGGCATAACCGCCGCGTGCAGGAAGGTGATCCGTCGGTACACGGCGAAACCGATGCCTTCCGCAAGGCAGGGCGCCAGCGCGGCTACCGCAATACCATCATGGTCACCACGCTGGCCCCCTGCTGGTACTGCTCCGGCCTGGTGCGCCAGTTCAATATCGGCACCGTGGTGGTGGGCGAATCGCGCACCTTCCAGGGCGGTATCGACTGGCTGCGCGAATCCGGTGTCAACGTCATCGACCTGGACAACCAGGAATGCGTGGACCTGCTGGGCAGTTTCATCGAACGCCATCCGGAAATCTGGGACGAGGACATCGGCGAGTAAGGCCTGCGCCCTGTCCGGCAAGCGTGCCCACGCGGCGCGCCGGCGCCCCCCCACCACATTTCGCGTTCACCACGGCTGAAATCGCGCTACCGCGACCGGACCCCGACACATCCGGTCCAGGTGCGTCCCGCCGCTACGCATCTACCGGCGCCGGGTGTGACGTAAGTTCAACCCGACAATCGAGTTCGCCGAGTTCTGATTGAGTGTTTCCTCCTTGTTCGGCAAAGGAAACACTCATGTTCGGCAAAGCCCGATATCTCCGCAGCGCAGCGCGCTGCCCCGCCAGCGCGGGTGCGACCCTGCTCCCGCTGTTGCTGTTCGCCCTGCCGTTGGCTGCGCACACCCCTCCGTCTACGGAGACCACACCTGTCCCGGCAGGGGCCGCGCGGCTGCAACAGCCCAGCGCCCTGCCGGCGATTCGCTGGGTGACCGAAAGCGATCTGCAACAGGCTTCGCTGGCGGCCGAGGTGGAACAGGTGCTGGCCGAGGGCGGTCCGGTGGCGATCATCCGTACCGGCAACGACCCCGATGGCACTGGCCGCCGTGCGTTGCAACGTCGCTTCGGCCTGGCAACCGATGCCGCCGTACTGGCCTATGTCAGGCCGCGGAGCAAGCCGCTGGTTGCGCGCACTCGCGGAACTGCCTGAGGAACCGGACAGCATGCGTGAAGCGCTGGACCAGTTCGGCAGACTGGTCGCTTCCCACGCCACGCCCGGCAGCGGAGATCACCTCGGGGTCAGCAGCAGCAAGGACCCCGACGACGTGGCCATGCTGCCGCGGCTGCAGTTCACCACGGTCACCTACGACCATCGAACGCGGGGTGACGTAACGCTCAACTCGGAGATCGTCCGTGACGTGCAGCAGCAGGGTTCGCGCCTGCTGCTGGTCCTGCACAGCACCCACAGCATGCGGCCGCTGTACTACGGCCTGCAGACCAACGCGGCATCGTCATTCCGCACACCTACTACACCGGCCACCTGGTCGCACCGGTCGACAACGGCGGCAACCTGCTGCGGGCCACGCTGGTGCACCGCTACCCCCTCTCCGACGGGCGCACCGACATCGAGTTCAACAGGACGATCACCACCGAGACCACCTTTGGCGTCGGGGTCTCGCGTGAGACAGGAAGCGCCATCCATACCAGTACCGGCACCACGGCAAGCTCGAAACTGGCAGGATCCTTCGACTTCGCCCGGACCAATTCGATCAGCCGCCACGTCGGCTACTCGATCAAGGACTACAGCGTCGCATCCTCGGGAAAAATTGAAGAGCTGTACCTGTACCTCCCTTCTCCCCGGCCTGGCCGGAAGAACTGGCTGACCTCTGCGGTGGAATGGAGCCATCAGCTGGCCCCAGGTATCGACCACAACAAGCACTACTTCCGGACCAACGGGCCGCTTTCCCACCGTCCGCCTGCGCTCCCGGCACGGCGACGGCAACTGTCTGTTCGACCATGAGGGCAGTGTCACCCTCGAAGAGTGCCCCACGCTTGACGACAGCAACCTGATCGACCTGCAGGCAAGTGCGGATCAGTGGATACTGGACTCCGCCTCGCGCTACGTGAACCGTGCCACGGGGCGGTGCCTTACCTGGGACGTCACCCAGGCGGCAGGGCAGCCTGATATCGTCACCCGTGCATGTACCACCAGCAACGCACAGCGTTGGGTGTGGGCAGCCGATCGCATCCACAGCCTCTACAACGACGGCAGCCGCTTCGGCGTGCTGCATGTCCGTCGCGACGGCCGCCCGGGTGCCCAGCTGCAGCTGCCCGCACCGGTGTCGATTCCTCTCAACCCACACCACGTGCTGCTCAATCCATGGTCGTCCTACCCGGCAGCGCCGACCGCTGGAGACTTCATTCCGACCATCAGCGGCGTCGCGCCGAAAGTGCCCGAGAGCTACCTGGCCTTGCCGGCGATTCCAGCCACCGAGCGCTGGGGAGCCTGTGCTGATTCGCCAGGCGGCGGGTCAATAGTGATGGAATACGCAATACCGCAAAGAGGCATTCATTTTTTTTGTGAACCGTTAACTGGCCGAAAACCGCTGCCGTGCAGCGGTTTTCGGCCTGAGGTGGGTTGATGCAGGACGCGCTCGACACATGATGCTCACGCCGCGCAGACATATTTTCCCGCTGCAAAGGCGACACTGCCTGAGAAGCAAGGTGCCCGCGCGATGCGCGTTGTTCTTCCCACCACCTTCCCACTCCACCGATGCCAGGATCGCCAAGTCATGCGTGCAGAGCTCTCTCCCATTCCGCCGGTCATCAACGTCGAGGCTGAAGTCGCCTATTGGCGTGAGCAACACGCCAACGGCGCGCTGGGTCCGGGCTCGTTCGGGCACTATGTGCCCTGGATAAAGTTTGCCTGCGACCTGCTGCTGTCGCAGCCGCACGCCAGCGATGCGCAGCGCGAGGAAATGTTCCAGACGCACTATGCGCTGCAGATCATGCCGCGCTTGAGTGAGACGCAGGCACGCCAGTTCATTCAACAGTGCTGGAACCAGCTCTACAGCAGCAGCAGCGCGCGTTGCGCGCCGCCACCGCAGCTTCGCGCCGTACCGGCCTGATCCACCCTCCGGTAGGGCCGACCCTTTGGTCGGCCCCCCGCGCACGCGCCAGTGCAATCTGCCAGAAAGGCAGCCGAGCATGGTCGGCTCCGCGCCTCAGCGCTCGCTCCACCCACCACCGAGCACCTTGTACAGCGTGATGCGATTGGTCTGCTGGCTGAGACCGGTCTGCAACACGCCCTGCTGCGCAGCATAGGCAGTCCGCCGTGCGTCAAGCAGGGTCACAAAGCTGTCCAGGCCAGCATCGTAGCGGGCCTGCGACAGGCGCTCTGACAGGCTGGCCGCCTCCAGCAGCGCTCGCTGGGACTGCACCTGCGCATCGAGGCTGCTGCTCTGCGCCAGTGCGTCGGCCACTTCACGGAAGCCGACCTGGATCGCTTTCTCATACTCGGCCAGGGCGATGTCACGGTCGGCCTCGGCCACCACCAGGTTCGCGCGCAGCCTGCCCCCCTGGAAAATGGGCAGGGTTATCGTAGGCAGGAAACTCCACGCCCGGGTACCGCCGTCGAACAGGCCGGACAGTTCGGTGGAGCTGCTGCCCAACGTGCCGGTCAATGAAATGGTGGGGAAAAATGCCGCACGCGCAGCACCGATGTTCGCATTGCCGGCCCGCAACGTATGTTCGGCAGCCATGATGTCCGGCCGTTGCAGCAATACGTCGCTGGGCAGGTCGGCCGGTGGGGGGGCCAGCGCCACCAGGGCCGCACTGTCATCGCCCTCGGGCAGCAGGCTGTCATCGACCTGGCCACCGGCCAGCAGCGCCAGGGCGTTGCGGTCCTGCTCCAGCTGGCCGCGCAGGCGGGCCACGTCGCCGCGCGCCGTTTCGACCAGGGTGCGGGTCTGCGCCAGCTCCAGCGCAGAGCTGCCGCCGCGCTCGTAACGTGCCTGCGCCAGCCGCAATGAATCCTCGTGGGCGGCCAGCGTCGCTTCGGAGACCCGCAACAGCTCACGATCGGTACCCAGGGTCAGCCACGCCGTCGCCGTTTCCGCTACCAGGCTGAGCTGTGCGTTGCGCCGGTTCGCGGCTACAGCGAAGTACTGCTGCAGCGCTGCCTCGCTGAGGTTGCGCACCCGCCCGAACAGGTCCAGCTCAAACCCTGTCACCCCCAGTCCCGCGCTGAACTGCTCGCTCACCGGCACGTCGCCGCCGCGGCGCTCCATGCTGCCCTGCACTGCCAGCGCAGGTACCTGGTCGGCCCGCTGCACGCGGTACTGCCCGCGTGCGCGCTCGACATTGAGCACAGCCACGCGCAGGTCGCGGTTGTTGTCCAACGCCTGGGCGATGACCTGTTGCAGCCGGGGGTCGGCAAAGAACGTGCGCCAGCCCAGAGCGGCAGCATCTGCTGGCGGCGTCTGATCCTGTACAGCCGGCCACTGCGCAGGGATGCCAGGGGCAACGTCGGTGGCGTTCGGGGCCAGTGTAGTGCAGCCGGACAGGGCCAGCGCCGCACTGAGAGAAACAACAACGGAGGAGAGTTTCATCGTAGGGGATCCATAGGGCCGGAAGGTGTCCGGCAGGTCGTCGCGGCCATACCCGCAGCGGCCGGTCAGCACCGACCGCCGCGTCACCGGCCATCCAGAGGTCAGCGCTGCCCGGACCGCAGCCTGCGGTTGAACAGGCGCTGCACCACCACGAAGAACAGCGGGATGAAGAACACGCCCAGCAGCGTGCCGACCACCATGCCGCCCAGCACGCCGGTACCGATTGCCCGCTGGGCACCGGAGCCTGCGCCTGAGGCGATCGCCAGCGGCAGCACGCCCAGACCGAAGGCGAGCGAGGTCATGATGATCGGGCGCAGACGGTCGCGCACTGCATGCAGGGTTGCTTCAATCAACCCCGCTCCCTTTTCGAGATTCTCCTTGGCGAACTCCACGATCAGAATCGCGTTCTTGCTGGTCAGGCCCACCGTGGTCAGCATCGCCACCTGGAAATAGATGTCGCGCTCCATGCCGCGCATGGTGTTGGCCAGCACCGCACCGAGGATGCCGAGCGGGGCCACCAGCAGGACCGAGGTCGGCACGCTCCAGCTCTCGTAAAGGGCTGCCAGGCACAGGAAAACAATCAACAGAGACAGCGAGTACAGCAACGGCGTCTGCGAGCCGGCCTGGCGCTCCTGGTAGGACAATGCTGTCCATTCGATCTCGAAGCCGGCAGGCAGGTCCTTGGCGATGCGCTCGATCTCGTTCATCGCATCACCTGAGGACACGCCCGTGGCGGGCTCACCCTGGATCTCCATCGCCGAGACGCCGTTGTAGCGTTCCAGACGCGGCGAACCATAGTCCCAGCGCGTACTGGCGAAGGCGCTGAAGGGCACCATGTCGCCGGCCGCATTCTTCACCGACCACTGCAGCAGGTTGTCCGGGCTCATCCGGAACGGGGCGTCGGCCTGCATGTAAACGCGCTTGATCCGGCCACGGTCGATGAAGTCATCCACGTAGCTGCTGCCCCAGGCGGTGGCCAGGGTGCTGTTGACCGTGGCGATGCTCAGGCCGAGAGCACTGGCTTTTTCCACGTCGACGTCGATGCGCAGCTGCGGCGTATCTTCCTGCCCGTTCGGACGCACGTTGGCCAGCAGTGTGCTCTGCCCGGCGCCGCCCAGCAGCTGGTTGCGCGCGGCCAACAGCGCCTCATGGCCTTGGCCGCTGGTATCCTTCAGGAAGAAGGTGTAGCCCGAACCGATACCCAGCTCCGGCATCGCCGGCGGCGGGAAGGCGAAGATGAAGGCGTCCTTGATGCCAGCCAGTGCGCCCATCGCACGGCCGGTGATCGCATCCACACTCTGCTCGCCATCGCGCTCCTTCCAGTCCTTGAGCTTGATGAAGGCCATGCCCGCGTTCTGGCCCATGCCAGCGAAGCTGAAACCCTGCACCGCGAAGATCGATTCGATGGCCTCGCTTTCGTTCTGCAGGAAGTGATCTTCCAGCTTGCTCATGGCCTCAAGCGTGCGCTCCTGGGTGGCTCCGACCGGCGTCTGTACGAGCGCCATCAGGATGCCCTGGTCTTCATTGGGCAGGAACGAGCTGGGCAGGCGCATGAACAGCAGGCCCATCACCAGCGTCAGCGCGGCGAACACCGCCATGAAGCGGCCCGGTCGGGCGAGCATGCCCTTGACGCCGCGCTGATACGTCGCGCTGGAACGGTCGAAACCACGGTTGAAGCCACCAAAGAAGCGGCCCGCCCAGCCTTTGTGCGTGACGTGATGCTCACCCTTCTTCAGCGGCTTGAGCATGGTGGCGCACAGCGCCGGGGTCAGCACGATGGCCACCAGCACCGACAGCGCCATCGCCGAGACGATCGTCGCCGAGAACTGCCGGTAAATGATGCCGGTAGAGCCGGCCATGAAGGCCATCGGCACGAACACTGCCGACAGCACCAGGCCGATGCCCACCAGCGCGCCGGTGATCTGGTCCATCGACTTGCGGGTCGCCTCCAGCGGTGACAGCCCTTCTTCGGCCATGATGCGCTCGACGTTCTCCACCACGACGATGGCGTCGTCCACCAGCAGGCCGATGGCCAGCACCATGGCAAACATGGTCAGCATGTTGACCGAGAAGCCCAGCACCGCCAGCACGCCGAACGTGCCCAGCAGCACCACCGGCACCGCGATGGTCGGGATCAGGGTGGCGCGGAAGTTCTGCAGGAACAGGTACATCACCACGAACACCAGCACGATCGCTTCGATCAGCGTCTTGATGACGCCCTTGATCGAGACCTGCACGAAGGGCGTGGTGTCATATGGCACCACCGTCTCAAGCCCTGCCGGGAAGCTGTCCTTCATGTCCTCCAGCGCGGCACGCACACCATTGGCCGTATCCAGCGCATTGGCGCCGGTAGCCAGGGTGATGGCCAGACCGGTCGACGGCTTGCCGTTGTAGCGGGTGACGAAGTCGTAGCTTTCCGCGCCCAGCTCGACCCGGGCCACATCGCCCAGACGCAGCTGGCTGCCATCGCTGCCACCGCGGATGAGAATGTTGCGGAACTGCTCGGGGGTCTGCAGGCGGCCCTGCGCGTTGATTGTCGCGTTCAGCTGCTGGCCCTTGATCGACGGCGCGCCACCCAGCTGGCCGATGGCCACCTGCGCGTTCTGCGCGGTGATCGCCGCACTCACTTCCTCCACCGACAGCTTGTAGGTGTGCAGCTTGTTCGGGTCAAGCCAGATGCGCATCGCGTACTTGCCGCCGAACACCTGGACGTTGCCTACGCCCGGCACACGGCTGAGCGTGTCCACGACATTGGAGCCGACGTAGTCGGCAATGTCGTTCTCATCCATGCTGCCATCGTTGGAGACAAAGCCCAGCACCTGCAGGAATCCGCTGCTGCTCTTGGCCACGTTGATGCCCTGCCGCTGCACATCCTGGGGCAGCAGCGGCATGGCCAGCTGCAGCTTGTTCTGCACCTGCACCTGGGCGATATCCGGATTGGTGCCGGCAGCGAAGGTGAGGCTGATGGTGGCTGAGCCGCTGGCCGAGCTTTCAGATGAGAAGTAGATCAGACCATCCAGGCCTTTCATGTTCTGCTCGATGATCTGGGTCACCGAGTCTTCGACCACCTTGGCCGACGCGCCCGGGTAGGTGGCGCTGATCTCGACCGCAGGCGGGGCCACTTCCGGATACATGGAGATGGGCAGCTTGGTCACGGCAAGCGCGCCGGCCAGCATGATGATGATCGCAATCACCCACGCGAAGATGGGGCGATCGATGAAGAAACGTGCCATGGAGATCTCCGCTTACTGCGCGTTGGCGCTGGTGTCAGCCGGCGCGTTGGCGGCCGGCGCCTGCGGCTGCGCGGGCGCGGTGTCGGCCCCCTTCTCGGTGGCCTCCACCGGCATGCCCGGGCCAATCTTCTGCAGGCCTTCGACGATCACCTTGTCACCAGCCTGCAGGCCATCCTCGACCAGCCACGTGTCGCCCAGCGCACGGCTGACCTTCACCGGTCGGACCTCGACCTTGCCGTCCTTGCCGACCACCATGGCGGTGGTGTCGCCCTTGGCGTCGCGGGCGATGCCCTGCATGGGCACCAGCAGCGCACTGCTGCGCACACCGCCGCCGACCACCGCGCGCACGTACATGCCCGGCATCAGCGTGCCGTCCGGGTTGGCCACCTTGACCCGCAGCGCGTAGCTGCCGGTAGCGGGGTCCACGCTTACTTCGGAGAACTCCAGCGTGCCCTGCTCACCGAACGTGCTGCCGTCTTCCAGAAGGATGCTCACCGGCAGGCTCTGCTGGTTGTCCTGCAGGCGGCCGCTGGCCAGCTCGCGGCGCAGCTGCAGCAGCTCGGCCGAAGACTGGGTCAGGTCAACATGGATCGGGTCCAACTGCTGCACCGTGGCCAGCGCCTCGGTCTGCCCGGTCCCTACCAGCGCACCCTGGGTAACCGAGGACTTGCCGATACGGCCGCTGATCGGCGCGGTGATGCGCGCGTAACCCAGGGTCACGTTGGCCGCATCAAGCGCCGCACGTGCGGCGCCGACGTCGGCCTCGGCCTGTTTCTGCGCGGCGACGGCGTTTTCCAGGTCCTGCTGGCTGACCGCGTCGACCTTGGCCAGCTCGCTGATGCGGCGCGCGCTCAGCCGCGCGGCGTTGGCGGTGGCTTCGGCACGCGCCAGCTGGGCGCGGGCACTGTTGGCCTGGGCGCGGTAGCTGGCGTCTTCGATCTGGTACAGCGGCTGCCCCTGCTGGACCATGCTGCCCTCGGTGAACAGGCGCTTGGCGACGATGCCGTTGACCTGCGGCCGGACCTCGGCGATCAGAAAGGCCGAGGTGCGACCCGGCAGCTCGCGGGTCAGCGCAACGCTTTGCGCCTTCAACGTGACCACGGTCACCTGGCCGGGGCCCTGCTGCGGCGGCTCAGCGTCGCCGCCACAGGCGGCCACGGTTGCAGCAATCGCCAGCGACAAGGCAAGGGGTCGAATACGGGACAGGAACATGGGGGCTCTCGGTGAGGGAGGACAAACGCGGCCGGGCGCGCTGCGCTGTACCGGAGCGCGCACCTGTGGCGATCATGGGGCGCAAATATACATACATGACTGTTTGTTTGTAAAGCAGTACACTGCAGGCACGTTTCACGCCCTTTCCGAGTGATGGCCCGCAAGACCAAAGAGGACACCCAGGCGACCCGCCAAGGCATCCTGGACGCCGCCGAGAGCTGCTTCCATGAACACGGTGTTGCCCGTACCACGCTGGAGATGATCGGAGCCCGCGCCGGCTACACCCGCGGCGCGGTCTACTGGCACTTCAAGAACAAGAACGAGGTGCTGGCGGCCGTGTTCGATCGGGTGCACCTGCCCTTCATGCAGGAGCTCGACCGCGCCGCCAATGAGACCCGCGATACGCCCGTCCAGGACCTGCGTTCGGTGATCCTCAACTCGCTGCACGACCTCGCCCACGACGAACGCCTGCGCAAGACCATGGAAATCATGCTGCGCAGCGACAGCTCGGTGGAGAACAAGGTGCTGGCCGACATGCAGCAGGAAGGCTTCCGCGATGGCATGGACCGGATGACCCTGGCGCTGCGCCGTGCCGAGCAGCTGGGCCAGCTGCGGCCGGGTGTGCAGCCGGAAACGGTGACGCGCATGCTGCATGCCACCGTTGTGGGGGTCATGCACAGCGCGATGGTCGAGCCGGATCTGATGGATCTGGTGCGTGACGGTACGCTCGCACTGGACATGACGCTGAGCGCCTTCGTGCGTGAGGGCGTGTTCGAGCCAGGCAGTGCACCGATGCCTCCGCCAAGCGGCTGAGGCGCCGCCTGCAGCGAAGGTCATGGCACCGGGTGATACAGCGCTGGCGAATGAGTCGAAGTAAAATGCAGAAAGCGCCCAGACGGGCGCTTTCTGCGTGCAGCGCTCAAGCTCGCGCTCGTGTCCGGGGGCGGCTCAGAGAATATAGCGGCTGAGGTCAGGATCCTTGACCAGCTCACCCAGATGCTGGTCGACGTAAGCAGTATCGATCAGCAACGTTTCGCCTTCACGATCCGGCGCCTCGTAACTCAGCGAATCCAGAAGGCGTTCCAGTACGGTGTGCAGACGACGCGCGCCGATGTTCTCCTGGCGCTCGTTGACCTGGAAGGCGATCTCGGCCAGACGGTCAATCGCATCGACCGCGAAACTGACCTTGACACCTTCGGTCGCCAGCAGCGCTTCGTACTGCTTGGTCAGCGCCGCCTTGGGTTCGGTGAGGATGCGCACGAAGTCCTGCTTGCTCAGCGCTCCCAGCTCCACGCGGATCGGGAAACGGCCCTGCAGTTCGGGAATCAGGTCGCTCGGCTTGGCCAGATGGAACGCGCCGGATGCCACGAACAGGATGTGGTCGGTCTTGATGGTGCCGTACTTGGTCGACACATTGGAGCCTTCCACCAACGGCAGCAGATCACGCTGTACGCCTTCGCGCGAGACATCGCCGCCGTTTGAGCCGGCATCGCTGCGCTTGGCTACCTTGTCGATCTCGTCGATGAACACGATGCCGTGCTGTTCGCAGGCTTCGATGGCCGCGGTCCGGATGTCGTCTTCATTGACCAGCTTGCCGGCCTCTTCCTCCACCAGCAGCGGACGTGCCGCCTTGATGGTCAGCGTACGCTTCTGCGCCTTGGCGGCACCACCGAGGTTGGCAAACATGGATTTGAGCTGTTGGCCCATCTCTTCCATGCCAGGCGGGGTCATGATATCCATGCTGACGTTGGCCGCCAGATCGAGCTCGATTTCGCGATCATCCAGCTCACCGTTGCGCAGCATGCGGCGGAACTTGATGCGGGTCTCGCTGTCCTGGGCCGACGGCTCATTGCGCGCGGCCTCGGCATCAAAGCCGATGCCCGCGCTGCGGCGCGGCAGCAGGGCATCGAGGATGCGGTCCTCTGCACGCTCCTCGGCCTGGGTCCGCACGCGCACCTTTGCCTGCTCGCGGTACAGCTTCACGGCGGTATCGGCCAGGTCGCGGATGATCTGTTCGACATCCTTGCCGACGTAGCCGACCTCGGTGAAGCGGGTGGCCTCGACCTTGACGAACGGCGCGTTGGCCAGCGTCGCCAGCCTACGCGCGATCTCGGTCTTGCCGACACCGGTCGGACCGATCATCAGGATGTTCTTGGGCATCACCTCATTGCGCAGCTCGGTGGGCAGCTGCATGCGGCGCCAGCGGTTGCGCAGCGCGATGGCGACTGCGCGCTTGGCGTCGTGCTGGCCAACGATATGCCGGTCCAGTTCCTGCACGATCTCGCGCGGGGTCATGGTGGCGGAGGAGGTTTCGATCTTGTGCGGCATGGGGTTACTCACGGATTCGGGTGCATATGAAGCCGAGCCGTGCTCGGCTGACAGGCAGCGTCAGAGCTCTTCGACCACGACATTGCGGTTGGTGTAGATGCAGATATCACCCGCGATGGTGATGGCCTCACTGGCGATCGTGCGCGCGTCCAGCCCGGTGTGCGCCACCAGTGCACGCGCGGCGGAAAGCGCATAGGAGCCGCCGGAACCAATGGCTATGATGCCGTCTTCCGGTTCAATCACATCACCGGTGCCGCTGATGATCAGCGAGGTCTCCCTGTCGGCGACGGCCAGCAGCGCCTCGAGCTTGCCCAGCCGGCGCTCGGTGCGCCAGTCCTTGGCCAGCTCCACGGCCGCACGCTGCAGTTGACCGTGCTTTTCCAGCTTGGCCTCGAACAGCTCGAACAGCGTGAAGGCATCAGCGGCCGCGCCGGCGAAGCCGGCCAGTACCTGGCCCTCGCGTCCGAGACGGCGAACCTTGCGCGCATTGCCCTTCATCACCGTATGACCCAAGGTGACCTGGCCGTCACCGGCGATGGCCACATGTTCACCGCGACGAACGCAGACGATGGTGGTGGCGTGGAAAACGTTGGGATTCTGACTGGGGTCCATGATGCCTCCGGGGGTACAGACCAGAGGTGGGGACGCCCGCGCGCCCTTCAAGCAGCGTGCGACATCGATTCAGTTTGGCGGCGGAACATCCGTCTGCTGCGGCCGTTCACTCCACGAGCTTGACGTGCGAGGGGCGCTGCGGATCAGGTTGCAGACCCCAGTCCAGATACCACTGTTCGCCCTGGCTCTCGACCGGGTGCTGTACCCGCCCGGACCCGTTGCCGCAGGCCAGCTGCTCAGGCGCGCAGTAACGATCGCAGCCCCAGCACAGGCGCTCGGGGTGGCGCGGATTGATCGGAAAGGGACGCGCCATGGAATGCTCCGGCCAGGATGGGATACACATCCTGCACGGGCGCGACCGCGTGCGCCCTGATCGAAGTCAAATGCAGCTGCCGACCACTGGCATCACCGGTACGCGACGCTTACGGATAGTCGAGCAGATACTGCAGCCGGCTGTACACACTGCCCGTCGATGCAGGGCCGGTCGCCTGGTAGGCCACTTTCCAGCCAAGCTGGGCAACCCCGCCGCTGTCGAACTGCACGACCTGGAAGCCGGGACCGTTGAGGTCGATGTCGCGGCCCTGCGCATCCAGCAGAACCAGTTCCACGCCCGTGGCCGTGCCACGGTTGTGCAGGCGCCCACCGGTGGTGGTGTCGCCTGCATTGACCAGGCGTGCGCTCACCCGATCCTGCCTGCACGGCGCATCGCGGCTTCCCACCTGCAACACGAAGGCCTGTGCAGGTCCCCGCTGACGCGCCGTGGCAAGACGGCCACGTTCGATGGCGGGCAACGGCACGGTGAAGTCACTGCCCGCACCCGACAGACCGCTCACCGGCTCGACCACGCAGGTGGTTTCCACTACCTGGCCGACGAAGGAGAACGTTCCACTCTGCGCGTGTGCAGTGCCGACGGCCAGCACGACTGCAGCCAACAACGGGAGCTTTTTCACGATGGTCCCCTACGTAATGGCAGGGTGCGCGCGGCTCCGCCGCTGCACGTCCCGCCAGGATCAGGCCGTCCTCGCCCTGACCCCGATACTAGGGTGACGCTTAAGGCTTGTCCTATCGTTTTTGCACATCGTTGTAGTTACTTTTAGTGCACTGCGACGATCGGTGTCGTTTTCCCATCTTGCACCGGAGCAAAAAGAGATGCATGAGCATGGGAATCCCTGACACCTCGAAGGGCATTAATGAGCTGGTCAAGAGCACTTAAATCATGGCGAACCATACCCGGCGAGCACCCAGCGCCGCAGCGGACCGCCACCCGTACTGGTAGCCGACCCAGGGTCGGCTCGCGCGCGCAGCGCGGCGGGGCCACCGCGACCTGTACGTAGAGCAGCCGACCGTGGGGTCGGCTCTACCTGCGTTTTGCGCGCGGATGCGCGGCGTCGTACACCTTGGCCAGATGCTGGAAATCCAGATGCGTATAGATCTGCGTCGTTGCGATGTCTGCATGTCCCAGCAGCTCCTGCACCCCGCGCAGGTCCCCCGATGACTCCAGGATGTGGCTGGCAAAACTGTGCCGCAGCATGTGCGGGTGCACATGCTTGAACAGCCCCTGGCGCTGCGCCAGCTGCTTGATCCGCACCTGCACCGCCCGCTGGCTGATCGGCCCGTTGCGCCCTGGAAACACCGGCGCAGCCGCTGCACCCCCGCTCTCGGCCCGCCACTCCTGCAGCGCGCGCCGCGCCGGTCCGCCGATCGGTACCCGGCGCTGGCGGTTGCCCTTGCCCAGCACGGTCACCAGTCCAGCATCGAAATCGAGGTCGCGCCAGATCAGACCGCACAGCTCGCTCAAACGCAGGCCCGACGAATAGAACAGTTCCAGCAGCGCGCGGTCGCGACGCCCCAGCTCACCCTCGGTCGGCAGCTCGACCAGCTGCACGGCCTCGTCCGCGTCGAGCACCTGCGGCAGTCGGCGTGGCGCGCGCGGTGCTTTCAGGCCCAGTGTCGGGTCGACCTCGATCCGGTGATGCTTGAGCTGCCAGCCGTAATAGCCGCGACAGGCCGACAGCCGGCGTTGCAGACTGCTGGCCGACAGGCCCCGGCGGTGCTCATCGGCGATGAAACGGCGCAGCGCCTCACCATCGAGCGCGTCCACCCCGCTCTGCTGCGCCTGTGCCCAGTGCTGCAGCGCTTCCAGGTCGCGGCGATAGGCGTCCAGCGTATGCGCGGACATGCGTCGCTCGATCGCCAGATGCTGCAGAAAGGCGGCTACCGCGTCCATGCAACACACGAAGGCAGCGTCACACAACGCCCGGCGGCCGCCACGGCATCATCCCACCGCAGGTGCAGCCACTCAGTCATTGAACCGCTGCAGGGCCACTGCCAGCGCTTCCCCCATCATGCGCAGGAACAAGGTGCCCATGCCAGGATAGAAGCGGTTGGCATCGTGGCTGCCCACCGCGATCAGCCCCACACCCGGCAGGGGCAGCAAGGCCGTGGTCGATACCTGGTCGGCCTGCTCACCGTAGAGCACGCTGTTCTTTTCCGCCTGCAGGCGCCCACAGATCGGCTCGCCATCGGCGAGACAATCGCGGAACGGCGCCAGGCGCGCATCGTCGGCGGCGATCACCTGCAGCCACGGCGCCTGTTCCAGCCCCGCCACTGGGCGGTGGACCACCAGCCGCACCAGATCACCGGCGAAGTCTTCTTCCAGCGAGGCGGCCATCGCCCGGAGGGTATCGGCGGCCGTGGTCTGCCTGAGCAGGGCAAGCGTGAGCTGATGGGTTCGCACTGCAAGCCGTTCGTTGACCTGGGCGGTATGGCCCAGGTCGGACAGCCGTCGGGAAAGCTCACGGTTCTTGTCGCGCAGCACCTCCAGCTGGTAGCTGGCCAGCGAGGCGGTCGGGCCGTCATCGCGCGGCACCACCAGGGTCAGCGCCAGGTCCGGGAACTGCTTGAGGAACCCCGGATGGCGCCGCAGCCAGGCGGCAACCTCGTGGCCAGCGAGCTTCTCGACGGTCTCGGTCATGCGCTCCACTCTCCTTCAAAGACATGGGCGGTCGGGCCGGACATCACGATCGGCTGACCTGCCCCTTCCCACTGGATGCGCAGCTCACCGCCGCGCAGACTGATACGCGCATCATGCGCCAGGCGGCCGCGCTGCATCAGCACCACCGCCGCCGCGCACGCGCCGCTGCCGCAGGCCAGGGTTTCGCCAACGCCGCGTTCGTAAACCCGCAACCGTGCGTGGCCAGCGTCGATGACCTGCGCGAAGCCGACGTTCACCGAATCAGGGAACGAGGCATGCTGCTGCAACAGCGGCCCCATACGGTCCACCGGCGCCGCGTCGACCAGACCCACCTCGATGACCGCGTGCGGATTGCCCAGCGACACCGCGCCGAAGCGGACGGTCTCACCCTGCAGCGGCAGCTGGTACTCCTCGCGCTCGCGGGCAAAGCCCATCAGCGGCACCTGGGCCGGTTCGAAGTCCGGCACGCCCATCACCACCGAGAACTGCCCATCGCCAAGATCCTGCACCGCATGGGTGCCCGCCGGGCTGTCGATGTTGAAGGCTGCGCTGGTGGCGACGCCGGAACGCACCAGCCAGGCCGCCACGCAGCGCGCACCGTTGCCACACTGCTGGGCAGAGGAACCGTCGGCATTCCAGATCCGGTAGGACGCCAGCGACCCTTCGCTGTGGGGGGCTTCAATGGTCAGAATCTGGTCGCAGCCGACGCCGGTGTGGCGATCGGCCAGGCGAGCAGCCAACGCCGGACTCGGCGGCGCACTGCCGTCGCGCAGATCCACCACGACAAAATCGTTGCCGGCGCCGTGCATTTTGCTGAAACGAAGCACCGTATTGCCCACCTCAGCCATTGCCGGAACCGACCGGGCTGGAGGTCACCGGGGGCGTGGGCGCATTGGCCGGCGGGACGTCCTGGTCGCCGTTGTCCAGGTTCAGATCACCATCGTCGCTGTCCTGTACCGGCTCGGCGGCAGGCTCGACAACCTCCTCCACCGGGACCGGCTCCTGCGGCAGGACCAGCGGGCCCTTGTTGCCACAGCCAGTGAGGAACAGCAGCCCGAAGGCCGCCAGCGGAACATACAGAAAAGGGGGGCGGAGAGTCTTCATGCCCTGAGTATAGCCATGTGCGCCTGAGCGGCGCCCCGGTGCCGTGCACCGCCTGCCAGGCAGGCGGTGCACGGCAGTTACCGCATCAGAAGCGGACGTGCCAGTTCAGGTACGCGCCGAGGTCGGTCAGGCCATCGCCCTTGCGCCCCTGGGCGCCGAACTGCAGGCGGCTGCGTTCGGTCGTGTTGACCGCCACGGCCACATCGGCGACGCCGACGTTGCGCGCCATCGGAACCCCCTGCACCTGGAACGCATCGGCCCCTGCGACGATCTGGTGACGGCCATACAGCTCGTCATCGCCGCCACTGTGCTGCCAGGCCAGGCCGAAGGACAGCTGCGCCGCGTCGCTGGCGCCGCCGCTGATATCCCAGCTGGCGCGGGCACCGAGCGTAGCCGACCACCACTTGTCGGTCTCCTTGGCAACGGTTAGTGCGGCCGAGCCACCGGTTTCGCTGAAGGCATCGCTCTGCAGACGGGTGTACGCCGCATTGAGGTAAGGGGTCAGCGTCCAGCCACCCAGGTCGGCGTTGAAGCCCACTTCGGCAAAGCCGGTCAGTGCGTCGGCCGAGGTCGAGCCGTTCAGGCGCTGCGGGGCGCCGGCAATGCGCACGGTGCGCTGCACGTCCAGGTCGTAGTCGGCGTAGGTGATGCCACCACGCAGGTAAGCCTGGCCCATGTCGGTACCGGCATACAGACCCACGTACCGGGCATCGACATCGGTTTCGGCAATGCGTGCCTGGGCGGTGATCTTCGCATCCTGGTAACCACCGGCCGCGCCGATGCGCCAGCCTTCAGACACCTGCCAGTCCACGCCCACCGAAACGCCCGTGCCATTGATGCGGTGCTTGCCGGCATTGCTGTTGCCATCCAGCGTGGTGCGGCTGCCGCCGGCCGACACCCACCCGGCCACATCACCCGCCTGCAGCGCGCTGGCCAACGTCCAGCGGCTGTCCATGGCGTCACGCAGGAAGTGGTCCTGCAGCAGCAGCGCACGATTGCTGGGGAACACGTCGCCGGACAGGTCGTCGAAGGCCACGCGGGCTTCTTCGCCACTGTGCATCAGCAGCTGGTTGTACAGGGCCAATGCGGCGCCGCTCTGCTGCAGCGTATCCAGCGACGCAGCGACGCGGGCCTGGTTGTAGCTCTGCGCCACGCTGCCGAACACCAGCGGCGGCGGGGGGGTGACCGGATCAACCGGAGGCGTCGGTTCGACCGGATCCACCGGATCAACCGGAGGCGTCGGTTCGACCGGATCCACCGGGTCGACCGGAGGCGTCGGTTCGACCGGGTCCACCGGGTCGACCGGAGGCGTCGGTTCGACCGGATCAACCGGGTCCACCGGAGGCGTCGGTTCGACCGGATCAACTGGATCAACTGGATCAACCGGGTCGACCGGATCCACCGGCGGCGTGCTGTTGAGCGCGATGTTCAGCGCCACGCTGTTACCCGTGTACGCCAGCGTCGGGGTGATGAAGGCCGACTTGCTGACCACGTCGGCGAAGGTGCCTTCGACACCACCGGCCGCTTCGAGGATCACGTAGCTCTGCCCGTTCTGGTAGCTGGTCTGCGCGTCGAGCGCATTGACGCGCACGCCGGCTTCGCCACGGCTGGAGCCGATGGTGGCCTTGCCGGTGGCCACCACGCGGTCAGCGCTGCCGTCGCCCTTGATGTCCACGTCGAAGAAGGCCTTCTCGTAGGCAGTCAGGGTCGGTTCCCACACCGTCAGGCCGCTGTTGATGATGTTGTTGAAGCCGATATCACCCTGCACGTTGAACGTGCCCACGCCATCGGCGCCGGGTGCCAGCACGCCGCCATGGACGATCGACACCGTGCCGGTGTTGCCGGTACCGCTGAGCACGCCGCCGGTGGAGGCGATCACGAACGACGAACGCTGCGTACCATCCCACGACTTGCCGTTGGCGGCGTACAACGCACCCAGGTTGCCGTTGACCTGCAGTTCGCCACCGCTTACGTACACCGCCTGTGGCGCCCACGTAGTACCGGCACCGGCGCGGTCCTGGGTGGCCTGCAGGAAGGTGTCGCTGTTGATCACCAGCTTGCCGCCGACGTTGCGGATGACGCCGCCAAAGCCGGACAGATCACCGCCGAGCGTCGTGGTACCGGCCAGGTTGCGGATCACGCCGCTGGCATCGGTCACGCTCACCGCCGCGGTGGATACCACCGTGTGGTCGAAGCGGTAATCGGCATCGGTATGGTTGAAGTCGATCTCGGCGCGTGCGCCGCCCAGTTCGATGCGGGTGGTGTCGGCCAGCACGCCTGCCGCTTCGGCGGCGCCAAAGACCATGGTCGGCACCGCCGTGTCGCCGGTGTGGCTGGTGATGGCACCGCCGATCACCAGGTGGCCGGCTGCACCGATGCTGATGCCAGCGGCACCGGCATCGACCAGACCGCCATCACTCACCACCAGCTGGCCACGGTTGGCCACGGTGCTTTCATTGTCGATGACAATGCCGTTGCTGGCCACCAGCTGCGAGCCGGCGCCGTTGACCCGGGTGGCTTCCTGCTCACGCGCGTCGCGGCCGACATTGAACGCGAACTGGCCGCTGTGGATGCGCGCGGTATCGGTGCTGAGCACCGCGCCGTTGGTGATGGCCAGGTTGCCGCTGACATCCAGCGCACCAGCGTTGCTCCACCGGGTCTGCGTGCCGTCCACGCTCAGGGTGTGGATCGTCGACTCGGCACTGTCGCGCACCGAGGCGCTGCCACTGGTGATCTGCGCACCGTTGCTGAAGGTCGCATTGGAGGTTGCCGCCAGCAGGCCATTGACGGTCAGGGTGCTGCCGTCGACGCTCAGCTTGCCGGCCGCCGGGCGGGCCACGTTGCCGCCCAGATCGTCCATGCGCAGGTTGCCCACCTCGACGGTGGAGCCTTCGCTGACGCTCAGCGTGCCGCGACGTCCTTCGGAAATCGTCAGCCGGTTGGCCACCTTTACCGAGCTGGCACCGTCAACCACCACATCGCCGCCGCCGGAAAGGCCGGAGCCGATCAGCATGCTGTTGGCATTGATGCTGCCGCCGGTGTTCACGTTCAGCGTGCCCACGCCATCTCCACTGGAGCTGCCATCGGTACCGATGGCCAGACGGCCGCCTACGGTGAGCGCGCCGCTGTCGGAAACGGTCGCAGTACCGGCCGCATAGCGGCCCAGCAGCAGGCCACGGTTGAGCACCTGCAGCTCGGAACCGGCGCCGCTGATGTCCAGCGTCGCCGCCCTGTTGATGCCGATCTCGGCATCGGCGCCCGTGCCGTTGACCACCGCGCGTGCGCCGGAGGTCAGCGCGAGCGCGCCGTCACCCTGCATGCCCACATACAGCGAACCGGTGGTGAGCTGGGTACCGGTGTTGGCCAGCACCACCCGGCCCTGCGAGCCCGCATTCTGGCCCACGCGCAGCGAACTGAAGGTGGAGCGGGCGCCGTTGCGCAGGTCAAGCGTGCCATTGCCGTTGACGCCGACGGTGAAGCGACCATTGACGTTGAACTGGGCGTTCAGGCCATCCACCTCGACGCTGGCCACGGTGCCGGCATCGCGCGCGACGGCCGAGTTGTTGTCCACGCTGGACGCATTGACCACGCCGTTGCCACTGACGCGCAGCTTCGCATTGCCGGTGGCGCCGATGATCAGGTCATCACCGAACACCTGGGTGTCGGTGATTTCGCGGTCGGCATCGATCAGCGTGTCGACAGCGAACGCGCTGCCCACCGGGAGGCTGCACATCAGGGTGATGGCAGCGGCAAGCAGGCTGCGGCGCAGCGGCGAGTCGGAGGCGCCGCCGGCGCTGCCGGTGCGGGTGGTCAGCTCCGAGGTCACCTGCATGACACCCAGCTGGCGGTTGAAGACAAGGCGGTAAATGCGATTCATTGATTCCTCTATGCGCCTCTTCGAGGCAAAGCGTCCCTGCTCCGCAGCGCGGAGGCGCTGCGGCGGGTGGCGGTCGGTGGTCGGGGATGAAGCTGGCAGAGCGGACCAGCGGGTGGTCAGGCCAACTGACAGGGAAGGTGACGGGGTCCAGCTCACTCCTTGAGCGCTGCGGTGGCACCGTCGATACGGTGGTGGCCTTCATGGCCGGGTGCGTGGCGACCATACGTGCCAGCACGGCGTCATTATCCTGACGCCTTCAGCATCACCCATCAGGATTACACCCTACGCCCCTGTAGGTTTTTTCCGATAAACCGTGAAAATCGGTTGAAAATGGGAACCAGTTCACTTAATCCCACGAATTCATCACAGGTGGAGAGCCGATCCGACGGTCGGTTGCTGTACGCCCAGATCGCCACGGGCCATCCGGTCGGGGCGCACACGCCGCGCAGCGCGCTCGCCGGGCAGAGCCCGGCACCACAAAGGCACGGCTGCGCCGCAGGAGCGTGACGACCAACGGTCGTCACCTACCGACTGCGGCCGCACGAGCGTGCTGAACCTGGTAGGTGACGACCGTTGGTCGTCACGCCGTTGCCGCCGCCGCCGCACCTCCGGCGTGGCGCGCAGCGCGCTCGCCGGGCAGGGCCCGGCACCACAAAAGCACGGCTGCGCCGCAGGAGCGTGACGACCAACGGTCGTCACCTACCGACCGCGGCCGCCAGCGCGTGCTGAACCCGGTAGGTGACGACCGTTGGTCGTCACGCCGTCGCCGCCGCACATCCGGCGTGGCGCGCAGCGCGCTCGCTGGGCAGGGCCCGGCACCACAAAAGCACGGCTGCGCCGCAGGAGCGTGACGACCAACGGTCGTCACCTACCGACCGCGGCCGCACGAGCGCGCTGAACCCGGTGGGTGACGACCGTTGGTCGTCACGCCGTTGCCGCCGCCGCCGCACCTCCGGCGTGGCGCGCAGCGCGCTCGCCGGGCAGGGCCCGGCACCACAAAAGCACGGCTGCGCCGCAGGAGCGTGACGA
>JAAIGF010333475.1_pt1 | contig 40019 bp, 55 predicted proteins | sample 6487441 | NCBI WGS metagenome assembly JAAIGF01 (sample SAMN13974129, study PRJNA590717) | phyllosphere metagenome | biome: pepper field; feature: multiple bacterial spot infested pepper fields; material: pepper leaves; isolation source: leaves from pepper fields | host: Capsicum annuum ...
CGTGGTGCCGAACGGCTTGCCGTGGGCCAGCATGTAGCCACCGGACCGGGTTATCCAGCGTCCCTGCTCGAACGTGGTGCTCCCTGTGTTGTTGGGGTCCGTGATGCTGAAAATGTCCGCCACGAAGTCCCAACGCCCCACCCGGCCATCGTTCACTGCCCGCTGCCCCACGATGCGGCCGTTGACGTCCAGGACCACATTGTACTGCGCCATGAGAACGCTCTGGCCATTCTCCAGCTGGGTGGCACGAACCGAAAGCGCCTGCGTTGCACTGGCATTGGCCGCTTCAGATACAGTGCGACGCTTCGCGCTCAGATCCTGCCACAGCGCATACCCACTGGTGCCGGCAAACAACACCCCGCGCACGCGGCATGCACCGGTTGGGACAGTGACGGCTGCCGTGCCCCTGTAGCGCCAGGTAGATCCTCCGGCGCAGTAAATCGGGTAGACGTGGCTGATGGTCTGCCCCGTGGCATTGAGGAACTGCAGTGCGAAGTAGCTACCTGTACCGGCTGGCATGAAGCCGCCGTAGCAATCCGCGCTGAGGTCGATGATTTCGCCGGGTGAGCAGGGAACCGCGTCTGCGACGCCTCCTTCGTAGCCATTGTTGCCGCCGACCCTCAGCACGAATCCAGACGCGTGGCCAGGATCGCCCTGGACCACGCCTGTCTGCCAAAGGCCGACACCTGTGTCGAGGGTGAAGCGACCAAGGCGGATGATCTCCTGCGGCGATGCGGGGACCTTCACGCTCACCTGCGTGATTGCGGCGCTGTTGGCTTCGGTCTTACCGTCCACTACACCGACCTCGCTACGGAGCTGCTGCAACGCGTCGGTCGACGCCTTCCCCGCCAGCGCCGCATTGGTCGTGTTGATCCTCTGACCAAGCGCATCGTCGCGACTGACGCTGGCCTGCTCCACCGAATCCACCCTCGCAGTGCTGGCCTTTCCGGCCAGCTCCGCGTTCGTGGTATCGACCCGCTCCGCAAGCACCCGATCAGCCTCGGCCAGAGCATTGACCTGGGTAGCCACTTGGCCGGTGCTCGCGGCTTGCCCGCCGTCTGAGGGAAGCTTCACCATTACCGCGTCAATGCGGCCAGCCTGCGCCGAGATGTCGGTGGCGTTCTGCGTGCCCATGCTGATTGACGCCGCCAGCGCATCGCCTACCGACGTGTAGTCGCCGATCTCCTGCCACACCGCAGGGTCGGTGCCCGGCTCCACCCCGATGCTTGGCTGCAACGCTCGGTACAGCGTGCCGCCATGCTGGACAAAGTCACCCTGCGGATAGTCACCGTCGGCGGTCCACTCATCGGCCCCGACGATGTCTTCCAGGATGCCGTTGAGCGCGGCGACCTGAGCATCGGTGTACGCGCGGGCCTTGGCGGTTGCCTCATTGATGGCCGCGAGGTCGCCTGCCAGGCGGTCGATGATCTCCTGCCCGATGCGCTGATTGGCCCGCTCGGCCTCTTCCCAGGTCTGCTGCATCTGCTCGCTGAGGTTCTGCCCCAGTTGTTTGGCGACCACGCGCATGCCTACGGACAACTCGCCTGCGGTATTGCGCGATCGACAGGCGAACGTCCATGCCCCAGCCGCCGGCACCACCGCTTCAAAGGGCACTGTGTGGTAGCCGCCCTCACCGATGGGTGTCATGGCTTCCCACACCGGCTCGGCGATCAGCCCTGCAACGTAGCGCACCTCCACGCCGGCAAAGTCGGGGGACTGAATGGAGTTGGCCAGAAAGCCCCAGGTGTACATACGGACACCCCCCGGGATTTCGTCCACTTCGAAGTAGTCCACCAGCACCGGGGGCACATCAGCTCCTGCCGTCACGTAGGTGACCGAAGCGGAGACACCCACCTGCCCTTCCGGACTGAACGGCCGGACCACCACGGTGTACTGATCGGCCTGACTGATGCGCCAGGTCGCGGTGCGGGTGCTGGTCTGTGCCACCTCGGCAAGAATGCCGTCGCTGCCTGCTGCCAGGACGACCACGTTGCCGACAGGGCCGCTGATCTCGAAGGTGACCGTCAGCTCGGTGAAGACGGTATCGCCCTGCACAACCTGCTGCTCCGTCACGGCCAGGCCGCTGGCCACCGGCCGGCTCAGCCCGGGATTGGTGACTGCGGGCGGCACGTACTGGCCGGTGAGCACATAGTTCCAGAACTCCGGTGGCTCGGGCACCACCGACACCTTGGCACCCTTCAAGTCGCTTTCCGGCTCAATGCCGGCCACGCGCACGCGGTAGCCGGGCGTCTGCTTGAAGTCGTAGATCCAGATTGTATCGTGTGCCGGGTTTTCGGCGGTGGCGCCGGGCAGCGGTGCGTCCGCCGGCCACGCACCAGGCAGTAGCCAAAGGGTTTCGGTGGTTCCAACAAACGGCTGGACGCCGAACACGCGATACACGCGCTCGCCTGGGATGCGCAGGCCAATGTAGGCGTTGCCGGCGGTCGGGGCCGGCACAGGCTCATCGAGCTGCAGCGTCACCACGCCGGCCTGCAAGCTGGCTGAGACCAGCCGGCCGCCGCAGCCCCACCGGGTCAGATCGTGCTGCAGCGCCAGCACCGAAAGGCGGCGGTAGCTCAGGTGCTCGATATCGGTGCTGTAGCTGATGTCCTTGTACTGGTACAGCGACTGCGCCAAGTGATAGCGCGCCATCCGCGCGGCATGCGCCTCGCTGGTGATGCCCTCACCCTGCACCGTGGCAGGATTGAGCATCGTGGTCACGCCCGGCGCTGCGACGCGCAGCGTCTTGGTGGTCCAGTCTGTGGCATCAAAATAGCTGTACTCGATGCCATCAGCCGCATTGGCCAGCGTGTAATCGACCTGGAACTGTCCCTTCTTGATCGTGGCCATGTTGACCACACCCGACAGAGGCTGCTCCGCGCCAGCCCACGCTACCGACAGGCGACCGCCGGCCCAGGTGATCTGTCCGAAGCCCGCAAGCGCCACGGCGTTGAGCACATCGTCGTGGTTGCGCACATCTTTGATGTGGTGCGCATATGTGTAGCCCTCGGCCGCGCAGGACAGCATGAAGCCCTTCAGGGCTTCGATGTCGATCTGCGGGTCCTCCAGCCCAACGCCGGCGATCAGCTTCCCGTTCTCATCACGGAAGCCACGGGCATAGGCCAGGATCAGCGCGCCGGGATTGTTGGTCTCCTGCGTGACCCAGCCCGCTTCCGTCCATACCGGCACCGGGTTCGAATGAGCAACACAGCGGATTTCATCGGGCTGACCGTTGAGCTGGCCAGTCGCTTTGATGCGAATGCCGATGCGCGCCAGACCTGCGTAATCGGCGGTGTCCTTCTGGATGCTTGTCAGGGTGGACCAGGTGAAGTCGCTGGTCGCGCCACTGCCGTCGGTGTTGCGGCCGGCGATACGAACGCGCACATCGTACTGGCCCTCGTGGACGTCCAACGAGTAGCTGCGGCGCTGCTGCTTCTGCGAGCGGCTCACCACCGGGTAGGAACCGAAGAACATCCAGTTGCTGGCCCCAGCAACCCGGTACTGCACCTCGATGGTTTCCCGGTTGTCCTTCGGCTTGCCCTTGCTTGTGGTGTCGAACAGCATGAAGTCCACATCCACCTTCAGACGGATGGTGTTCGCGCTGCTGGTCCGCTGCACCCACGGGCTAGGCTGGCCCTTTTCGGCCTCCAGCGCGCCGCCCGCAATCGTGTCGGCGTTGCTGTACAGCGGGATGTCCTCGGCCGGCATCTGCGAGAACCCGTTGTGCCATACGGTGACACCCTCGAAGCTCGATAACAGCGCATCACCGTTGTACAGCGCCTCCACGCGGCCCACGTTGATGCCCGGGGTAAGCACCATGGCCATGTACTGGTCGTCGCTCTCATACCAGCTGTACGGATTGCTGGCGACGTCCGGCGTGATGCGTAGCGGGCCACCCAGTAGCAGACCGACGGGCTCGTAGGGCCGCGGCTGGTTGCGGGCAGCGCCCAGGCTGTAGACCGCACCTGCATCGCTGGCGCTCGGCTTGGGCCGCTTCGGTCCCAACACCTTGTTGATGATCAGCGCGCCTGCCGCGTAGATGGCGGCCTGCGCCATGCCAGCGGCTACGGCACCGTACCCTGCAGCCACCATGGCTGTACCGACGCCCATGGTGAAGACGGTCAGGGCCACGAGGGCCACGATCATCAGTGCGGTCTTCTTCACCACGCCACGGACCTCGATCACCGTCCCGCCCTTCGGCCGCACCCGGTCCATCACCTCCAGCGGCACAAGCACGCCGTTGATGCGCACCTCCCACAGATCCCCGTCGTAATCCGGAACCGTGCGCGACAGGAACGCGCCCAGACGCTCGCCTTCCTGCAGCTCGGCCGCCAGCGTCCGCTGCCCCTCCAACGTCACCGGGTGCGGGGTAATGATCAGCGGAGCGGTGGCATTCATCAGACCCATCTGTAGTAACCCTCAATCCTCAAGCCGAAATCCGGCAGATCACGGACGCGGTGCAGCACGCTGCAGCCGTTCTTTTCGTTGGAATGCAGCACCCAGCCCTCGTGGGCCAGGCGGAAAAAGACGCCGGCATGGCCTACGCGCTTCTGGCCGTGCTCGATCATCAGCACCAGGTCACCGTCCATCGGAGAGGCCGCAGCCGTGGCATAGGGCCGCGACAGGTCGCCGATGGCAGCCTGGCCAGCCGCGCCCCGCGGCCGTGCGCCGGGAAGGCGTACTGCGCGCCCAAATAGCTGCTGCTGCACCAGCACCACAAAATCAGCACAGTCGCAGGTGTTCTCGCAATACGGCACGCCCACCATCGCCTCCACGTCGGCCAAGCGCATCAGAAGATCCCCGGCAGGGTGAAAGGGTTGGCCCGCAACCGCACGGCCTGCTGCCGCATGAGGAAGTCCACGCCGCACTGGGCAGATGCGGTAGCGCCGGAGATTGAAACGCTGGTGACCGGCAGGTAGTAGTCGCGCTCGTAGACATTCGGATCCGCTCTGTCCGACAACATGAGCCTGGCCATCAACAGGTCATTGGGCGCAAGTGCTTCCAGATCCTCGGAGATGCCCCGCCCGACGTTGTCCAGCACCAGCTGCGCGCGCGGCGACTGCCCCCGCGTGTCTTCGGGCAGCTTGAAGCTGAAGGGCACCCCCAGGTACTCCACACCTTGGCTCACCCAATCCTGCGTGTCGTTGACGATGCGCAGGGGCGCTGGCAGCGAAGGCGCGGTTACGGACAGGAACAGCAGGGTGCCGCTGGTGTCCGTGACGCGCTGCCTGCGTTCGGTGAAGGTGCTCATCTCAGGTACTCCAATTCCAAGGCGCAGGTCGCGCGGCCGAACCTCTTCACCTCCGCCTTCACCTCCCCGAAGCCGTCGGGAGCGAATCGCGCCTTGACCACCTGGCCTGTTCTGGGGTGGACAAGATCGAACTCCGCCACACGCTGGAGTTCGTCCAAATACCAGTTGACGAAAGCACTCACATCAGCCGCAGACATCAGCAGCACCGTCATCGACAACTTGGCCAGCACCTTGGTGTTCTCAATGCGCTGCTTCGGCAAACCGCGCTCCATCTCCGTGCGCACGATCGACGGCGGAAAGGCCTCCCGGACGGTTTCGGACAGGATCTCCGGGTACGAAGGAAATGCGGCCATCAGACCGTCTCCTGCAAGCCGAATCGGGCTTTTGCACCGGCGTATGTTGCACCGGTGCCGGAAGCGATGTTGCTGCCGATGTACTGGTCGACCTGCTTCAGCATGAGCTCGATGTTCATTTCCCCATTCGCTCCCTGCGTAACGCTGGCCTCGGCAGATGTGCCTGCCGGAGCGTTGTTGATGATCACGTTGACGCGCGGCGCTTCGCCCCGGCCGTTGTCTCCCCGGCCGGGCGCGGCGGGAATTACGCGTCCGCTGTCGCCCGGTATCAGGTATTGCCTACCGTTCTGTTCGAAAAGCTCCGGACGGCCACCCTCGCCCACCTGGTAGAAAGAACCAGCCCGCGTTGAACCGCCGCTCGCGCGGCCGCCGCCGAAGCTCAGCCCACTGTTGAGCCAGCCAGTGTTGTTCCCGAAGCTCTGTGCCGAGTAGGTGCTGGCCACAGCGCCACCAGCGCCACCGCCAAAGCCACCCCAGGCGCCAGCAATCGCGTTCACTAGCCCCATTGATGTTTGCCGGGCACCGATCCGCGCGAGATCGGCAATGATCGAGTTCGCCATGTCGCTGAAGGAAAGCTTCCCGGTCTGAGCCAGCCGAACCCAGGCATCTTCCCAGCCACTCAGGGCAGTGTTCATCACCCCGCCGGCCTGGTCCATCGCATTGCGAGCGGCGAAGACGTAGTCCTCCCACACACGATTCACGCCAGCACGCCAGTCCCCCAGCATGGCCAGCCGGGTCTCTTGGAAACCGCGCTCCTTGGCCAGCTCGGAGTCACGGAACGACGCGGCGTTAGCCGCAAGCAGGTCCCACGTTTTCTTGTCCTTGGCGACATCACGGCTACCCAGGCGCTTGAGCTCATCCTGGTACTCGCGCTGGATATCCAACTGTCGGCGGAGCATCGCTACCGCGTCCGAACCCCGACCCATACCCATGAGGTCAAGCTCGTTGGCCCGATCTCGGTTTGCCCCTGCCTGCGCGAGAATCGCCTGCTGCCGCGCCAGCGCTTCGGCAGCTTCCTTTTCCTTGGTGTAGGCCGCCGCCTTCTGGCCCGATGCCAGCAGTTCCTCCCTGGCCGCGGCCAGCAGCGCGCGGGTGGACGCCGTCATGGTGTTCTTGCCCTTGGCCAAGGCCTGCTCGATCGCCATAGCCTGGCGCTCGCTCTCAGTCACTTTGACGCCGGTGTCCACCAGCTGCTTGTTGGCCTCAATCTGCCGTAGTGCCGTAGCCAGCATGTTCTGAGCTGCTGAGTCGTCACCGTTGCGCTTGTTGCTTCCTTCCTGACGATTGAAGCGTTTGTCCAACTCTGCCTCAGCGCTGGCGATCAGACGCTGCATGGATCCGTCAAAGTGCTTGGGATCATTGGCGGCCAGCTTGTTGTACTGCGCGATGATCTCGTTCCGCGCTTTCAGCTTTGCCGACTCGCGATCAAGTCCGGCGATCCTGGCGTCTAACGCATCAGAGGCAGTCTTAGCTTCGGCCTGTGCCGCCGCCTGGACCTCAATGAGGTCCTTCTCCCGCAAGCGCTGGCGTTCTTCAGCGAACTGCCGCTCCTGCAGCTCCATGCGCACCCCGAGAAGCCGGCGGACCTCAGCTTCGGCGGCGAGCTGCCTGACGGATTTATCTTCGGAGTTCCCATACCGATTGCGGCGTTCTTGTGCACTGCGCTCCATCGCCAAGTTTTCCACTGCCTGCTGCAGTTGGTGCTCGATATCATTGCGGCCGACATTCTTCATGCTTTGCAGCACGCTGTTGACCTGGCGCTTCACACCACCCCACGCGCGCTCCAACGCGCCCGCCGAGTCCTCCATCTTCCGTACTCGATCAGTCGACACGCGCTCCAGCTCGACAATAGCAGCCTGCAGCGCGGCGCCTTCGCCCCGCTCCTGGCGGATGGCCTCGATCTGGTTGTAGGTAGCCGCTGTCAAGAAACCGTACTGACGGTTCAGCTTCACCAGTGCCTCTGATCCACCATCGGCCAGGTCCATAATGCTGGACGTAACAGAGCTGATCGATTTACCGGTGAGTGATGCAATGTTCGTAGCTGCGGCCGCGACGGCGACAGCCTGCTGACTGAACAACACGCCGCTCGATAGGGCCTGGGTGATCGCGGTGCCCGCACCTTCATACTCGCCAGTCAGGCGGCCGATCTCGTTGCGGGCGTCGAGAAGCATCCCGCTGAGCGTACCCGCAGACCCGCCCAGTCCGATGAGGGTGCGATCCAGCTCCCGCAGCTCAAGGTAGCCCTTTGCCGCTGCCCAGCCGACCAGCCCCAAAGCCGCCACGCTGCCGCCGATGGCCACGCCGGTCGCAGTGAAGACCCCTCCCATCGCGCCCGTACGCGCCGTTAGAGAGGTGATGGAGGACTGCGCACTCATGATGTCGCCACTGGCTAGGCTGCGCAGCAAGTTCGCGACGCTCTGCTGCGCCTCAATACTATTGAGGTTCAATTTTCCGATGCTTCCCGTGAGGGAGCCGGTTGCTCGTGACGCTTCCAGCGTCCGGGCGCGAGTTGCATCCAGTTGGTTTTGATACTGCTGCCATACCTGCGGCTTGAGCAACCCGAGATCCCTGGCTCTTGCCAAGCGCTCTTCCTGGTCTGCAAGACGACCCAAAGCTGCCACCGTTGGTTCGATCTGCCCCAACAACTTCTGGAGGTTCAGCTCTTGGACCTGAGACGCTCGAGCGGCCTCCTTCTGCTGCTGTGCGGTCCGCCGCTCGGCCTCTTCCAACGCTTTGGCACGCGCGACCATTCGCTGCTGCTCGGTGCCGCCGGCCGCCATAGCCCTGGCCTTGACGTCGATGCCAGCTGCGGCATCGCGGGCCGCCTCGGCCAGTGCACGCTCGGAGACATTGGCCCCGCGCATCGACTCGGCGTACTGGACGGCCTGCTGCGCGACGGACTTGAGGCGCGCATCTTGGCTGGCCAGCTCACGCTCCAGCTGCTGGCTTGCAGTAGCTACCTGCTGCTCTGCAGCGGCAACCGTATTGGCTGCCGAGCCCACCGCCCGCAGGTTGCTGGCTGTGCTTGCCAGCTTTCCTTCCATCGCTCCCAGCGCGGTCAGAATGCTGGCGTTTGTCTGGTTCAGCGCCTGCAGCTCGGTGATCACCGCCCCGGTCCCGGTGCCGATACGATCCAGCGCTCCACCCAGCCGGTCGCCCAAGGCGCTGGATGACCGCTCAACGGTGCGCGACAGGGACTGAAAATCCCGCTCCAAGCGATCGGTGGCACCGCTGACCTTATCGGCCGCCGCGGCGTTTTCGTCCAGCGCTTTGGTGCCCTCTGCCAGGCCGCTGCTATCGACGCGATAACCGAGCTCTGCGATGTCCACTCAGCCTCTCCCACTGTTGTTGGTCTGCTCGGCGCGCTCACGCGCGGCTGCCTGGTCCTCGCGGACCGCTCGCAGGTATTGGTCATCCATGGCCATGAGCATGGCCACCTCTTCAGAGAGCAGCTGGACCCCCGTCAGCCGCTGCCATTCACCGACTTCAGCGAACGACAGGGCCTCAGGGCCTGTACGGCGGCGGCCCGACAACTCCCAGAACCAGCCCCACACATGCAGGGCTGGCTCCGGCGGCTCTGCGTCGGGCGACTTGGCACCGAATCGCGCGTTACGCTGACGCCGCGTCTCGCCCTTCTCATCCGCCATGTCGTAACGGACGGCCACGTAGACGGCCTGCGCCGTCTGCGCGCTCAGCTCAGCGAAAGAATGCCGCCCGGTCGCCCAAGGCGAAGTCGACCTGCTCGGCCACCCATGGCAGCTCCTTGAACACCTGGCGCAGCGCCTGCTCCGAGAAGGCCGGCTTTTCGCCGCGGAAGGTCAGGTCACCCTCCCACCGCCAGTCGCTGATCGAGGCGGCCAGCATGTCCGTTCGGCCAGCTTCCAGCTTCTCGGCGGTCACTTTGCCGCGGTTGAACATGCGCTCGTTGGTAGCCTTGCGCGATGCTGCCCGTACCTGCTCGTGGCTGTCGGGAAGCAGCATCAGCTCCAGGCCGATAGGCTCATCGGTGGCCGGGTGCTTGATCTGCAGCGGGCGCGGCTCGGCAACGATCTGGGTCAGTTCAGTCATAGGTTGATCCTCTGGTGCAATCCGGAAGAAAGCCTCGGGGAAGCCGGCCGAATCAGGTCCGGCTTGTCAGGCGGCCGCCCTATCCCCGAGGTGTTCGCTTTACGGGGTGACCGGGGGCGGCGGCACGTCGATCGGCGCCTGGTTCAGACCGAGCGTGTAGGTGTTCAGCTGGAAGTCTTCGTTGCGGCCACCCGGCTTGTTAGGGCCAGCCACCAGGCCGCGCAGGTACTCCACTGCACCGTCCGGGCGCTCGACCTTGAACGCGTAGGCGTCCGGCACGTTGGGCGCGCCGGCCGCGCGCATGGCGATCTGGCCCGGATCCGTCAGGCTTTCGGCGACCTCGACCTGCGGGTCACCGGCATTGGTGATGCCCTTGCCCTTCTTGGCCACCAGCGTGTCCCAGGTGTCGTACTGGACGATGTTGGTGTTGATGCCGCGCTCACCCACGGAGCCGACGTTGCTGACCGGGATGAACACCAGCGCCTTGAACTCGGCCTCGGTGAGGTCCGTGTTCTGCGGGGTAGCACAGATGAACAGCTTCGATCCACTGTTGGTTTTTGCTTCAGACATGGCGGTGTTTCCTCGCAATGGGCATAAAAAAACCCGCCACGGGGCGGGGTCGATGTAAAGAAAAAGGCCCGCTGGTAGGCGGGCCTCTGGGTTCTGGTTTCAACAATTCTATGACTGCGGCTGTGCCGCTGCTCATCCAACCCTGAGATGACGTGGAGTCGTTCCTTTCGTCAATCCATGCGGAAAACACCTAACAGGCTCCCCTCGCTGAAGGATGCTGTTGCACTCCAAGGTGTAGACGGGCTTAAGGAGTTCGTCGCCGAACGCGATCGCCCATACAACCACCCTTTCTTCGCTCTCAAAAACAAAGCGAACATCAAAGCCGGCTTCACTGAGGCCCTGATCACGTGCAAACGGGTCGGTTACGGTTCCAACCGCTCCGTCGTAGCTTCCCAAGAAAATTGGCGAATCTGGCGGTGACTCTAACGTAACCTCGATGGTCATGGTCTCACCATCGGACGATCCTTGGCCAAGCTCATTCAACTGCAGACGGCTAACAGACATTGAAGTGCCTCATCCATGTGAAGCGCCATTTTAGAACTACTTTCGTCCTGGGCTCAGCTTGGCTGCGACCAGCTGCATGGCCTGCGGCCGGGTGAACCCCGCCTCCACGTATGCTAGATACTCGCCTCTGCACAGGCGAGCCTGCTCTGCGGCGAACTCGTTGAGCAGGTTGCGGTTGCGCTTCATGCGGTCGATGGCATCGCGCATGGCCTTCAGCTCGCCCTCGTTGGGCGTATCGCTGCTGCTGACCAGGTGCAGGTTGGGTGGATTCGGGCTCATGGCCGGAGTCTACCCCGAAATGAAACCCCGCCAGCGAATGGTGACTGGGTGCATGTGCCGCTCCGGATCCTGAATGATGCTGGATGTCCACGGCTTTCGCTCCACCCGCATGCCCGCGAATGTCGTGCCCTTGGTGAAGGCAGCGATGATCTGGTCGGTAATGGCCGTGCCCACCATGATCCCCTGCCCCGGTCGGTAGCAGGCCGAAAGCTGGGCGAAGCCTTGCAGCAGCGAGGGGCCGTCATCGGCCATGCCGTAGTTCTGGGTCTGGTTCGGGAACCACTGCAGCTCGAGCCAGCGCGCATCCGCACCGGTCGGCGGGGTGAAGCCAAGGCCCGGATATGAGCACGGCAGGGATGCGGCTGCCGCGAAGCGGGTGACCAACGTTGCAAAGGCGTCGTAGATCTCGGTGTCGGTCATCCCATCCTTCCTCTCACGTCCGCCGCCACCTCGGCAACGATGAAGTCCCAGCGCTGCGCCGCCGCGCGCGCGAAGCCCTTGCCCGCCTGTGCGTAGACTCGGCCGAGGCTGTCAGTCCCTTGGAAACCATGCTCCATACGCATCGCGTACTTGGCAGTCCAGCCCGCCCACACCGTCTGGCCGACCTGCAGGCCCACGAACACCAGCCCTGGCGCCTGCGCACCGTCGGCGGGCATGCCGTCAGTCGAGGCGGCCTGGGAATTGCGCAGGAAGCCGGTGTCCACCGGCATTTTCCCGCCCTGCCCCTCCGGCGTGTTGGCCTCTTCCATCAGCTTTTGCGCCGACTCGCGGAAGATGGCCAGCTGCATTTCCTTGGCCTTCTCCGCGAACGCGCGGACCTGGCTGCCGAACTTATTAGCCACGCTGCATCTCCGCTGCCATGTCGATCCTGTACGTCTTCGTGCACCTGCAGGCCACGATTTCCTCCGCCCCCGCGCCAAGCGCGGTGTCGCCCGGGAAGCGCAGGAACGCGCCGTTCGGCGTCTGGAAGGGCTGGCCAAACGGCCGCTCTTGGCCGTTCATCGCCTGGTGGCTATGCCGCGTGCGACCGTCGCCGGTGGCCGACCAGCCGCCGATCACGTTCTCTGGCGCCAGCCGCCCCGCCTCGATCTGCTGCCGGTAGGCCTCTTCCCGACCGGCGTTCATGGCGGTAAGCGACTCGGTACGGGCAATCATCTCGCCGCGCAGCGCCAGCAGCCGATCCGCGTACCGGCCTGCGATTTTGTCGATGTCCGCTGCCGACACTGGCTTACCGGCGGCAATAGCCCGCTTCACGATCCCGTCAAGGCGGCGATCACGGCGCTGGCGACCGAAGTACTCGGCCATCTGCGATGGGTTTCCGCTGGCCAACTGCTGCCGCACGTTGGCGACGAACTGTGCCTGCTGGGCCGTCAGCCCTACCACGCCACCGGTGCGCCGCCCCGTTTGGCCGATCCGCCCGACCAGCTCCAAGGCACTCTGTCGCGGGTTGCGGCCCGCCGCCATCCCGCGAACCAAGTGCTGGCGCACAAGCAGGCGCTGGTCCTCGACAATGCCGCCAATCAGCCTGGACGAGTTGGTGCGCAGCCAGCTCTCCACCTGCTGATTGCGCATGTCGAAGCCGAAGCGCAGCAACGGCGTATCGCTGTGCGGGTTGTACCGACCGCGTACCTGCTGTCGCAGCGACAGGGCGGGCAGCTCCTTCATGCCAGCGTCGGCACCGCCCACGTAGGCTTGGCGCACCGACTCGGCCACCGGCGACAGCTGCTGCGCATCGAAGCCTAGCGCCTCCAGCACCGCATCGATCTGTCCAGCGCGCAGTAGTTCGGCAACCAGCTCCAGCTGTGCCTGAGACCGGACGGCCGCGATGGCCTGCTCGAAGGACTTCCGGATGGCCGGCTCAAGCCGGCGCGCGAGCAGTTCGAGCTCGCGAGGGGTGAGGTTGGCCATCAGCGTCGGGCATGAAACTCGAACAGGAGGACTTGGCCACCCGGGGAGAGCGGCTGCAGGTCAATGAAGTTGTAGGTCAATCCACCCAGCACGATGCGGTCGTCCTTGCCAGGCACAATGTCGGTCGCGGTGGAGATCAGCCCCAGCTTGTCGCCCTGCAGCACCAGCGTGGCGTCACGATTGGTGAGGCTGTAGTCCAGCTCCACTACCGTGCAGGCGTGCTGGGTGGCCGGCCCGGGCTGCGGGTTGTGCGGCGGCCCCGTCGGCGCCCCGTCGCGCTGCAGCTGCGTGCTGTAGCCATAGCGATCGATCAGCCGGGTGGCCGTGGCCTGCATGCGGTCATAGAAGGCGCTCATACGACGCGCACCGCAGGCATCAGCGCCGGCTTCCGCAACAACGGCGCCAGGATCCCATCGATCAACGGCACCTGCGGCCGGTTCGGGGGATGGTCACCCACTGCCGCCTCCGCATAGGTCACCTCGACAGGGCCGACCTTCTCCTTGGTCACCGCGGCGCTGGCCACGTAGTCCGGCGACAGGCCGCCCGGGCTGGCCAGCTCGCGCAGCGCCGCCTCGTAAGTAGCGCGCTCGACCTCATCAGGCACCACATCCGGTTCGATGGGGTTTCCGGCGTAGTCGCGGGCACCGGTGCGGGGCCATTCGTTGGCCTGGCCCCGCCCGGCAGTACGCACGCCGGGGAACATCGACGCCCACCGGCCGCTGGCCAGCAGCACCCGATAGCGGCCGTCGATGTAGTCCGTGGCACGAACCAGAGCGCCGGTACGGGCTTCGTCCGTACCGAGCGCCCAAGCGGCGTTGCCGCGCGCCAAGTGATAGCTGTTCGCGTCGTCCAGCGTGCCGTACATGGTCAGCCCTCGCCCTTCTTGCCGTCGGCCTCGGCGATGGCTTCCTGCAGCTTGCCGATGCCCCAGTGGCTGCCGACGCCCGGAATGCTGAGCGCCTTGGCCTTGGCCACCAGAACGCCCTTATCTTCCGGCCCATGGCTACCGGCCGCGCCAGGACCAGCTGCGACGACCGCGCCTTCGCCGCCCGGATCGGTCGCGGCGGGCGCGGCGGCCTTCTTGGCCTCGGCCTCAGCGATGGCGATCGAGCGCAGCCGCTCGACCGCGTCGGCCAGCTTCGCCTCGCGCAGGGTGTCGTCCAGGTCGTTCCAGGCTTCGATGCTCAGGCCAGAGCCTTCATGGGCAGCGCGCACCACCTCGCCCAGCTGCACCGTTACGCCGTCGATCAGCTCGACCTGCGCCGGCAGGGTGCTCGACCCCACCAGGGTTGCCGGACTGGACGACTGCGCGGCCGCAGCCTCGCCCACGCTCAGGATCTTCGCCTTGATCCAGCCCTGCACGACGGCGTTCTTCTTCAGCTGCTCCCAGTTCTCGACCAGGGATTGCAAGCCGGGCAGCAGGATAGTGCCGTCCGGCAGGCCCAGCGGGCCCTTGTGGTTGTTCGTGATCTTCATGGCTCGCTCCAGTAAGGCCCCGGCCGAAGCCGGGGCCATGCGGATCAGATGCCGTCCAGGTAGACGACTTCCTTCGGCAGGCGCACGTCCAGGCCGCCCAGGCGCATCACGCCCGGGATGTCCCAGCGCAGCGGGCCGCTCTGCCAGGCCGGCAGGAAGCGGTGCGGCATCGGCATGTGCAGCTTCAGTACCTGCGGATCGTTGCGGTAGGCCACCAGGCGGGTGGTGCCACCGACACCGGCGGTGTCCAGGCCACGCACGCCGCGCAGGGTCAGCTGCTGGCCGGTCTGCACGGTGTACAGGTTGTTGGCCATGAACCACTGGATCACGGTCATGTCGCTGTGCTCGCTCATCTTGCGAGTGGCCAGCAGGTTGAACTTCGACCAGGGCAGCAGCAGCGTGTCCGCGATCGATGCGGTGTTGGTGCCGTTGAACACGTTCAGCAGCGCTTGGTTGAGCACTCCGACGATCAGGTTCGTGTCGGTGTCCACCGCCCAGTTGCCGGTCTGGACTGCCACCGGGACGACGCCAGCGGCGTTGAACAGGCCGGTGAAGCCCTTGCTTTCGTCGCCCAGCAGCGCAACGCGATCCACCATCTCTTCGGAAGCCCGGCGCGCAGCGGCGGCGTCTTCGGTGGACAGGTTGATGCCCAGCATCTGCGCGCGGCCGACCTCTTCCCAGCCGTAGCCGTAGCCGATGCCCGCCGTGTGGACCGGGGTCTCGAACTTCGAACGGTTGGTGCCGGCCTTCGGGATGTCGTCGGCGTTGCCGTTGATCCAGTCGGCCTTGCCGTACTGATCCTGCGAGAAGTACGTCACCGACGTGGCGAACTCGCTGCCCGAGGTGTCCACCGGCACCAGGGAACGGTACTGGATGTCGGAGTAGACGGTACGGTAGATGCCCGGCTCGAGGATCGAGGCCTGGGCAATGACGAAGCCCAGAGCTGCCTGGGCGTCGATCAGGGGGATTGCTCCATTCATTGGGTTGGCTCCTTAGCCGAGACGGACGGCGGCCAGCTGGCCTGCCGCGGTGGTGCTGGTGTCCCAGCGGGCGCCGGGGATGGCGGTGTTGCCGGCTTCCACATTGGTGAAAGCGCCGGCTGCGGTGAGGAATACGCCGTCGCCCGCGTCCACCGCGACCGCCGCGACGACCCACAGGTCGCCCTTGGTGCGGATCCGCGCCGACTCGCCGACGCCGAACGCATCAGTCGCGCGGCCGGTGACCTGGCCCCCGGTGACCGACAAGCCGGAGGCCGCGCGGTCCAGCATGGCGAGGCCGACGTACGCGCCGCCGGCGAAGGCCTTCACCGACTTGTCGGTCGCGCCCTGCTCGACGGCCTTGCCGAACGCGATCGCGGCACCTTCGACGGTCCGGGAGATCTCGGTGGCCGGGAGCATGGTGGCCGGCATGCCCGCGATGGCCTTGGCCTGGGTATCCGGATAGTTCGTCTGCAATGCCATGGCTTAGGCGTCCTTCTGGTTGCGGTTGCGGTAGTCGAGGCCGGCCACCGAGGCCTGCCAGCCGTTGTCCTGGACCGTGGTGCGCTGGGCTGCGCCGTCGCGCAGCGCCTGGCTGACTGGATCGCGCGGTTTGGCGCTGTCCGCCAGGATGTCGAAGCGGGCTTCGATGTAGGCATCCGCCTTGCCAGCCACCGCGGCGTCGCCGAGCTTGGCCACCACTGCGGTCCGGCGGACTTCGGCGTCGGTCTTGCCGCTGTAGTCGGCGTCATGGATGGCCTTGGCCTTGCCGACCAGATCGGTACGCTGCTGCACGCGCGCGTCGATGGCCGCGTCGGTCAGGACCTTGCCCTTCAGGTCGTCGCGCTCGGCCTCAAGCTTGGCGATGGCCGCGTCCTTGGCCGCGATCGCCGCTTGGTGATTGGAGTCGGCGGTGGCCGCCGCAGTGTGGGCGTCCTTCAGCTGTCCCTGCAGCTTGGTGATGGCCTGCATGCCGGCGTCGTTGGTCACGACGGACAGCCCATCGACCAAGATGGTCTTGTCGCTCATGGTTGGTTCCTTCTTCTGGTGATGGGGGCCGGGATCCGGAGCACCGGGGGCGCCCCCGTCCCCGATGCGAAGCTGTGTGCCGCCCCGGGCCTTATCGACCAGGGCGAGGTGGTTCATGCGGAGGTTGGTCTGCACCGCGTCGTAGGGCTGGCCGTCAGGCGTCACGCCATCACGGAAGACGATCTCGGCGGTGTAGCCCATGGAGAGTTCGCGCTTGCCGGATTCGTAGGCGCTGATCGCCGCCGCATCCATGAGGACCAGTGGCACGCGGACGAACTCGCCATCGCGGACCACCTCGGCGCCCGTCTGGCCAGCGGAGACCGCCTTCCAGGTGGCTGCATCGACCATCTTGGTAGGGTGGTCCACCGTTGCTGGCCGGTAGGCGTAGCTGCGCATCGCGTCCTGCGCGAACACCTCTTCGGGCGGCCTGTACAGACGCACGATAGGCAAGTCAGGCCGCCCCAGCTCGCTGCCCAGGTAGTCCTGCACGCCAGTGCGCGCAACCCTCACGTCGGCCACGAGATAGCCGTCCGCGGTGCGGCGGGGAGCCGACACCGAGACGCGATCGGTAAGAAACATGGTTCAGTCCTCGCGGATCTCTTCGAACAGTTCCGGGCCCAGCACGATGCGGCCGCGGTACGGCTCGACCTTGGTCAGGTCGATGGGCGCCTTGGTCAAGCTGATGTGCGGCGTGTAGTCAGGGAAGTCGTGCGAGCCCCCGGCGCGGATGATGCTTTCGTGGCGCCACACCAGCGGCGAGGAAGCGAACATCAGAACAGCCGACATGCCTCCGAGCGGCTCGACCGCGCGCGGTCCACCCTCGGGAATCACCAGCTCATCCGTGCCCGAAGAACCCCAGTCATTGGCGTTGCCGGCCTTGATCCAGTCGAAGGCCTGTCGCGAGTACGCAACCATCACGTGCAGGTCGTCCCGCAGCTCAGTGATGCCCTGCGCCCTTGCCCACGCCTCGATGTCAGCGGTGTTCACCACCTTGCGGCACACGTACAGCGAGCGGGGCTGCGCATCGGCCACCGTCAGGGCAGCATTCGCTTCATCGTCGTCGCCGGTGTCGTCATCCTCCGGAGCGGACTCACCGTACTTCAGCATCTCCGCTTCCAGCCCGGGCGCCACACCGGCCTCGGTGAGCATGTTGGCTGCCACCTGCACCATCACCGGGTCAGGAATCAGCCTGGTCTCTGCGACGGTCTTGATGGTTTCCGCCGTGGTCTTGCCGATGTCGGCCCGTTCCTTGTCGGTGGTCTGCCACAGGCTGCGCCAGTTGTAGAACACCTCCGGCGGCCGGGTGCCCAGTGCCGACCTGATCAGGCACTCATCGAGCACCTGCAGTGCCGGCTGCAGCACCAGCTCCTGGTTGCTGCTGATCCGGTCGTAGTAGTTGCGCAGGTCGCTTTCGCCGCTTGCGTTGAGGCCGCCGGGCGACTGGCCCAGCAGGCGGGTCATGGGAATGTCCGAAGCCCCGGACGCCATCTGCATGAAGGCCATGAGCACGTCGGTCAATCCGCCGAACTGAGCGGTCTTCTGCTCATACTCTTCGGCAGCGTCCATGATCAGCGTGCCGTTGATCCCCTTTGCCATCATGGCCAGCTGCAGGCGCTGCAGCATCTGCGCCTCGAACTCAGGATCCGCCAGGCGCTCCATGAAGTCAGGAATCTTGACGATATCGACCTTGGCCTCGAACACCAGCGAGGCAATGTTGCCGGCCGTAGCGTCCGCATCCTTGATGGCCTTGCTGATCGCCAGCAGCACCGAGTCGCCCCAGCCGTCGCCAGCGGCCAGCTCCGGATCGGGCTTCACCGCGCCTTGTAGGATCACCAGCCGCGAGGGGTGGATCTGCAGCTGCCCGGTGGTGCCACTGCTCAGGTTGTAGAACGCTGGCCGGCCATAGCCCGGCGATTCGGGATCCCTGTCGAGCTCGCCTGCCGTCAGCACGCGCTTGGACAGCACGTTGAGATGGCGGATGCCACCCTTGCTCAGGGACTCAGGATTCAGCGGCTTCATCGGATCGGCGTGGCCGGTGCCAATGTAGAGCGCGGCTCCGCCTGTCAGGCGTGCCCGGATCATCGCATCCAGCACCTTCTGCTGCAGGCCGAGCCGCTTCTCTTCCGCTTCGATGTCAGTGATCTGGTCCTGCTCCGCGCTCCAGCCTCGCCACTTGCGGCAGCTGTCCAGGGCCGGGATGTCGATTACCTTCCGGGCCAGCCACGTGCCCCGGTATGCGTTGTCAGCATCGACATCCGATAGGTGCGGCACCCCATAGAAGGATGAGGCCGCCTTGTCGCGGGGCGTGCCGAGGTTGGCGACCAGGTTGACCAGCCCGTCCTTGAATTGTGCGAGCTTGCCCATCAGAGCGCGTTCCCGAGGTTGTAGTTGCTACCGCCCATGGCGTTGAAGGCGCGTGCGCATGCGTCCGCCTGGTCGTCGTTGTTGCCGTTGGGGAACATCCGGAATTCGTCCAGCAGCTTCTCGTTCCATTCGGCACGGAGCATGCGGACGTTCCCCACGTTGATCTGGGCCGCAAGCGGGGCTGCGCGGGTGACCTTGTCGCCGGTTTCCGTCGTGAACTCGAAGGGCACGCCGGCCAGCTTCTTGCCCAAGTAGGCGGCCTGGGCCTTGCCGGCCTGGCCCGGATCCTGTGGAAGCGACTGCTTGCACCGGTCGGCCTTGGCTGTGTTGACCACCAGCTTCTCTACCTCGTCCGGCCCGCCGCGCTCGCGCGCGATGTGCACGATGTAGATCAGGCCATCCCGGTCACGGGCCAGCTTCGCCCCGACCGTCCAGTCGCCAGCGTCCTTGGTGGCCGCCAAGTCCCAGCCGCGCAGCATGCGCAGGCCTGTCGGCAGCGCGTCCACGATCTCGATCCTGCCGGCCTTGATGATCCCGCCGGCGAGCGGCGCGGGCCGCTGCTGGTACTGGCCAGCGAACACGTACGGCATGGCCTCCTGCATGCGCAGAAGGTCCGCCACGCGGTGCTTCTCCGGCCAGAGGGCCTCGCCGTCTTCGGACAGCGCCTCGAAGCACACGTGCTCCCAGACCTCGCCGTTGCCGCCGGCGCAAGGCGGCTCGCCCGGCTTCCGTCCCAGCAGCCAGCCGGCCAGGTCACCCTCATGCAGGCGCTGCATGATCACGATGATCGGGGTGTCGGCGCTGTTCACGCGCGACTGCAGCGTGTTGTTGAACCAGTCCAGGACGCCGCCACGGACCTTATCGCTGCCCGCCTCATCCGGCTTGTGCGGGTCATCGATGATGATGGCCCCGCCGAAGCCCGGTCGAGACTTACCCGCGCCGAAGCCGGTTACCGTGCCACCGGCACCGGTGGCGTACACCACCCCGCCCTTGCTGGTCCGCCAGTCGCCCTTGGCGCTGCTGTCCTTGCGCAGCTCCACCTCGGGGAATATCTCCCCGTAAACCTCGTGCTGCACCAGCTCACGGGCATTGGCGCTGTTGTTCAGGGCCAGCGGCGCGGCGTAGCTGATGTGGATGAACTCGGAATCCGGCACCTTCCCCAGGCACCACGCGATCCAGTTCACCACCGCCAGCTCGGTCTTGGAGTACCGCGGCGGCAGGTTGATCACCAGGCGCTTGCACTCACCTCGGTAGACGCGGTTGAGGGCCTCACACAGCTGAGCATGGTGCTTGGCCCGCATCCACGGGAAGCCCTTCTTCCTCAAGAAGGTGTAGCGGCTGAAGAAGTAGAAGTCCTCGCGGGCCAGCTCGGCAGCGACCACCTTCTGTTCGGCGGTCAGCTCTGCCACGTCACACGTCCTCCATCAGCTCCCTCGCCACGTCACGGAACCGGCCGGGGGTCATGTCCGCGTTCTGTATGGGCCCTCCGTTGGGACCGCTGTGCTCAAGCTGCTGCCGGTTCGTGTACGCCCCGCCAGTCTCCTTGGCCGCCTGCTCGATCAGCTGGGCGGCCAAGGCCATGTTCCTCATACCTTCGGCCTTGTTGGCCATGCGGTTCAGCGCACGCAGGCGGACAGCCCTGTTGGCGATGGGGATGTCCGCCGTTTCAGCCTTGAAGCGCTCTCGGGCCTCGTTGAACAGGTCCACCCACCGCTGCGCTAGCTTCTGTCCGGCGCGCTTGTTGGGGTCGTGACCTTCCACAACCTGGCGGGAGACGTCCACCTTGAACTCGGTCTTGACGGCCTCCACCACCTGCGACGGCGTATCGAAACACGCCAGCTGCTGGACGATGAAGGTCTTGATCTCGCTACTGAGCGCGGCCATCGGCTGGAACCCTGTCAGGCCCAGTCAGGTTCAGGCAGCCCTGAGCAGGCAGGTGCCACACGACCGGGCGATGTTGATCTTGGCCACCTCTGGCGGCGCTTTGGCGGCTTCCACGAGCCGCTGAACCTCGGCGCTGGGCCCATACCGTCGAACTACCCCGACGAACTCTTCCACGTCATGGGCTCGCATCGCCAAGCAGGCGGTCCCGTCCCTGTGGAACTTCGGGGCACCGTACTGATCGGTCTCTTGGCTCAGGTGATACAGCTCGTGCTCTACCAGCGCGCAGAACTCCGCATCGCTGCAGGTGGCGCAGTAGTCGGCGGCCAGGGTGATCACCGCATCGGGCACCCGGCCGAACCAGTCCAGCATCTGGCGCTCCATGCGGGCCTTCTGCCACCCGCCTGCCCGGAAGGCAACCAGCTCGGCCTGGCCAACCAATGTCCGCCCCTGCTTGGTGAACCCGCTGGATGCCCAGAGGATCCCGACGTCTGCACCCTGCAGGTGCTGGTGGTCCGGGTTGTGCAGGTTGCCACCCTCATCAAGGACTTCGCCTCCGACCCAAGCCCACACCTCGGGCGCTGGCCTGAAGCGCATCGCCCCGTCTTCTAGATTCAAGTCCATCAGCTCGGCTGGCACGGCTGGTCGACTCATGGGCTGGCTACTCAGTGGGGACAGGTCCTGTCCGTTGTCAGTGCGTGCATACGGATGCGTACGGAAATCCTGCAAGTGGATGCGAGTGCATCTCGCTGGCTCACTGTCTCGGCGCGCCAAGCCTTTTGGTACGCAAAACAGGTAACCAGGAGACAACGCACCACATGGACACAATTCACGAACTTGCTGCAGCTGCCGAACTGATCCACAGGATGCTGTGCATCATCGCGATCATCATCCGCTGGGTTCACCGGCGTCGGGAACAGGCTTCCCCTGCACCTGCTCCACCCCATCCAGCTGCGCCTCGTACTGCTGCAGGCAGCGCTTGCGGCCGTTGCTCACGGCAAACACCTGGGAGGGCTTGCCCTCCCGGATCCACTGGCACCGTTTCGTCAGCTCGGGATCGATCGGCACGTAGATGGCGACCGGCACCTTGATCACCGCCGGTGCTGGCGGGTTCGAGGCAGTCGGCACGGATCCGCAGCCAGCCAGCATCAGCAGGCCGGTGATCATCAGCAGGCGCATATCAGTACCCCTTCAATGCCGGGCAGGCGGAATCCAGCAGCTCCAGCGCTGCCTTGCAGGTGTCCGGTCGTTGCTCGTAGCGGCCACGCCAGGTCGATGCCTCCTTCTCGGAAGCCTCGATCCGGCCAGCGAGCGCCTGCAGAGCAGCCGCGCTCTCGGCCTTGAGCACCTCCAGCTTGACGGCCTCATCCCTGAGGGCAGCAGCAACATCGGCCAGCTTCTGGTCCCGATCATCCACGTCCGCCTGCAGTCGCTTGGCGTCCGCCTTCCAATCGGCCTTGACCTTCACCACCTGGGCGCTCAGGTCACGGATGCGTTGCTCCTTCTCATAGGCCGCCAGCCCAGAGACCATGCAACCGAACGCCAGCACGGCGCACACCAGCTTGATCTTGCTGCCGGGCTTGCGGAGCCACTGGAGCGCGTCGGCAGCAGCGCCAACGACCAGCTCCCATACGGCCCGCAGGAATCGAATCAACACGCTCATGGCTTGTCGCCTCCGATGGCGCCGGTGGCCTTCTCCACCATGCGCACGTAGCCGGGCAGCAGTCGGCGAATGAGAACCCCGGACAGTCCAGCCAGCGGCAGCTGCGGCGCGCCGGCCAATGTGGGCCAGATGGAGGCCGCTACTGCAATGACCCAGGCGGCCACAATGGCGTAGGCCACCACCGCGACTGCCAGCGCCGCCCATCGGGCGGACGTCTGGAGCAGCCGGTGCCCACGCCGGCGGCTGGAATCTGCGGCGACCCGCCCAGCGTCTTGCTCGGGCAGGAGCAGGACCCCGATCAGAGCGCCGGCCATGGCGACCAACAGTACCGATTGGGGGACGCCCAAGATGATGCGCTCGGCCTGTCGCAGCGCGTCGGCCGTGGCCGGCGCAATAACCGCGGCGGTGAACGTGCCCACCACGGTCTTGACGATGCTGACGGGCTCGGTCACTTCGCGCCTACCTGTGGTGAGCTGAGCCCCACGATCTCTGCGGTGGAATCGACGCTTGATGTCACGCCGCTGAAGTCAGGACGCCGTCCGAATTCGATCGCGGACTTGGCGGTCTGGAAGACCTCCAGCAGCGTGCTCAGCTTCTGCTCGTGCTGGCCGTAGCCGGCTCCTGGCATGCTGGCCCAGATGTTGCTCACCGCAGCGATCGCCTCCGGTATCCTCCCCGCCTGGATAAGCGGGAGCGCGCGGCGCTCGCGGATCTGCTGCAAGGCGATCTTGTCCTGGCTCAGCGGAGTAAAGTCCGACAGGTGAAGGCTTTTTCGATACGCGTCGTAATAGCGCCGCAACAGCTGGTAGCGTCCGGCTGCCGTGGACTGGATCTTTAGCTTGGGAAGGTCCACCAGCACACGGGGGTGATCGGCGTAACTGGTGAACAGGCCGCCTCCGACGATCACGTCGTAGCCGCGGTCATTCGTCCGCTGGCGCCCGTTGTCGGTGCCCTCGGCCCACGCCAGCATGTCCAGAAAGGCCACGACGTTCACGCCGCCAGCTTGTTGGGGGGTGATCTGTGCCATGGTCTTCTCTTGATTGGGGAGCGATCACTGCCCTGAGGCAGAACCTCGCTGGGGGTAGATGCCCGCCCCGCTGCCGGCTGAGCGCGAGGCTTGATCCGGATCGGGGTGGCGGGCTTAAACGAAAAAGCCCCGCACGATGGCGGGGCTCCTAAGAGCAGCACGGGCTTACGCCTGCGTGTGCTCGCTGAACAATTACCGTGCCTCAGTAAGTCACTGAGCTCTCATAAAAAGGGTTCACTGGAATTGGGTCAAAGCAGTGCTTCAAGATGATCTTCCCATCCACGGACAACTCCCATTTCAATGCGGACGACTCCGATCCCGCATAGAGCGTTCCGATTCTCGACACTAGGAATCCGTTCGCTTGTAGCGCGAATCGGCGACCATCCTCGAGATCTTCAGGATTGTGCCGCTTAGCCAATGTCTGTAGATCTTCAGGAAATACTCCCGTGATCATGGAACAGAGCCGCAAGAGATCCTCGGGCAGAACATGCCTTCGCATCATCGCCACGAACAGATTCCCGATCAACCGCGGCTTATGAATTGGGTCACACCTTTCCAGAATATCCACGATTGCAAGGGCCGCTCGCTCCTGCAACTCTGGTGTACTTCCAAGCTCATCAAAAATCCGGGATCGCTCCGTCCAGGAGAGATCCGAAAAGGACGTGATGAACTCCTCAACCTTCCGAGCGAACAATCGATCCCGCACGGACACGCCAGCTCTCCCGAGAGATATCAGCCAACCGAACACCGGGATTTCTTTCAGAACACCATCTGCCAATTCGCTGTCTATGGCAGCCTCGAAGGCCCCTACCGCAACGTCTTGAAGGTCTCTGGACTTCATTGTCTCAACAAGCTTGGCAGCAATGCTCATACCTGCGCTCTCCCTTGCTACACCGGAGAGCCTACCAGATTTGGCCGGTGGCCAAACCTCGCGATGGTAGGGAATCTACAGGCGCATCCGTTGTCCGTGCAAGACAACATTCTCAGGCGCTATGCGGCACGTGGGATCACCGACTGGTCTGCACAACTGAGCGCGCGGGAGAGCTGACGCGCTGCACGCTCGCCGACATGATGCAGCTCGCCGAGCAGCCACTCGTAGACAGGCTTCCACCTCCGCAGGTATGCCGCGGCGTCCACATCCATCGCCAGTGCGCGCCGTCGATCCGGCAGCGGCTCGATACCGGTACACCTGCAGTCCTGGCAACCCTTGTCACTGACCTGACCGGTGCCGCGGCAGTTCGGGCACCGGTTGCCGCTGGCCAGCTCCAGCACCACGGCATCCACCATGCGGGAGAGGTGCTGGTAGGTGTTCTTCGGCCAGGCATTAGCCTTGGCCAGCACCAGGGCCGCTTCCCGCTCCTTGAGGATCCGCCGCTGGGCGTCCGACAGGCCACGCCGACTCAGGCTGACCATCTCCCGCGAGAAACTGAGGTCGTCCTCGGCCTCGGCCACTGCCCGCGCGCGCCGGGTGAACTCGGGCCGGACGATGGCCAGTACCGCCTCGCTCAGTTTGCCGCGGTGCCGGAGCGCCCCGTCAGGCAGGTAGACCGCCTCCATCACTTCCCGGCCGAGGCCTGCCGGGACCATGCCGAGAGCGGCCGCGATGTCGGATGTGGTGAGGACCGGGGCACCACCGCCCTGCCCTACGTCGAAACGCACGGTTTGCGGATTGAGCCTGGCCAGCATTTCGCGGCGGTCAGTCATGGGTGTTGTCTCCTGCGGTGTAGCTAATGGTGGAAAGATTTTCGGCGACGGTCGCGATCTCAATCACGCAGCCGGGAGCGTCCAGGGCATCCGCCCCTTCGCCGGGGTATCGCTTCGCCGCGATGCACTCGATGACTCGGGCGTCGTCGCGCCAGATGCCTGCATCGGTCAGCGCATCCTCGGTAGACCTGACCAGTTTGGAGAGGTCTGGCAGCTTGCTCGGGTACACGCGGCGGCGCTTCGGGGCGCTCAGAGGCTTGGGCAGGGTGAAGGTCATCCGAACCCGCAGAGGTACGTCCAGAACCGGCAGCGCCAGGGCGGCGCGTACCTGCTCGGCCGCCAGCTTCACGTCCTGCCGCCATGGCCGGACCTTCTTCGATGACTCGGCCAAGATGGCCCGGCCGCTCTTAGCCAGCCCCTTGAAGCTCTTGCTGCCTTGGGGCGCTGGCGAGCCGTACACCACGATCACGATAGTCATGCGGCCACCTGGATCAGGCCCATCTGCCACAGGGCCAGCATCGTGCGCTCGTGCCCGCGCTGCCAGATCTCGGCCCTCTGTTCGCGGGTGAAGCGCTTGCCCTGGTCCAGTTCGCGGTGGCAGGCCCTGCAGCTGGCCGCCACAAAGCAGTCGTGCGCCTTCAGGCTGCCACCCTTGCCGTGTCGGCTCTGGTTGCTGTGCGCTGGCTCGCCGAAGCCGCCTTCGCAGCAGCCATCGATCTGCAACGTGCACTCAATCTGGTAGACCAGATTCAGCAAGGCGCGATCGCGGTAGTTGCTGTGCATCAGCATCTCCTCAAGTCTAGAATCGAAGAAATAGTCTTGGAGAAGCAGGGATGCAGAGACGGCCTATCAGTTGTTTCAACATTCTGGCAATGCTCGCGTGCATTGCTCTTGGCATTTGCTTGTCTTGGCTGGCTTGGCCCATCGAAATCAAGGTCGACAAGGATGTCGGCCAATTCTGGCCTGCTTGGGCACAGGCAATCGGCAGCCTTCTTGGCATCGGTATCGCGATGTACATCCCATGGAGACAGCGCCAGCAGCAACTCAGCGACGCCCGTGCAAGTAGTGAGCGCGAGCAGCAAAGGGAGCGTGCATCTGTGCTGACTATGCAGGCCGCTCTTTTTCAACCTATTGAAGGCTTCAGAGCTCATTGCGCCATTTTGCCCAAATGGATTGATGCGCCGCTCGCGGAAAGGCAGCAGATTCCAGTTTCGTCGTTTGACCGTGCGCCAGAGTTCGATCAATTCAGGCCCACTCTTCATCTGATGGGCGCGCTTGGGATCCGCGTCAGCATGCTGATCGCTCTCCAAGACCTGCTGAGGGGCATGCTGCCTACATTGCACACCCTGCCGGATATCGACGGGCCGTACCGAGAACGGGTTCTTGCGAAGCTGTCTGATGGGGAGCGGATGGCTGCCGAGATCAGAGATGAGCTGCAGGATCGCGTGGAGCAGGGCCGACGTGCACTTGATCACGCGGCCACCTGAAAATCTTGCGGGTTAAACCCCAACCCCAGCAGCACAGTGTCCGACCAGCGTACCGGCCGGGCAAGCATCCCCTGCTCTTCCGGGTGGTCGCCGATCTGCACCAGCACGGTGATGGCGTCGCAAGCCAGTGACTTGGTGAGCTTGAGGCTGGATCCGCCGAGCATGATGTGACCGGGCGCGCCTTGCCCCCGGTCGATGGCCGGCATCAGGCGCCAGCCGAGCATTGTGCCGGCCACCATGTGCCGCCAGTCGTCCTTGGTGAGGCGCTGGCCGTGCCAAGACAGCTGCGCAGCTAGGTCGCCGCAGATGGCGTTGAGCATTCGCTGCTGCTTGGGGGTCATCATCCCCTCGCCGCGCTGTTGCCAGTCTTCGGGCTTGAGAGAGCTCATGCGGCATCCTTGTTGAGGACGGCTTCGCACGCAGCTGCTGTATCTGCTGCGTGCGTGCTCTGCGGCTGAGCAGGCTGCATCAGCCGCTCGTGCAGCATCGAATGAAACTCGGCCGCGCCGACGCGCACTTTGATACGCGCCATGGCGGAGAGCAGCATTTGCATCTCGCCCTCATGGAAGCGGCGCTCGAAAGCCCATGGGTTACGGCCTTGATGCCAGGTCTTCGGCTCATAACCGGAGATCAGGAACACCCTTCGCCCCGATACCTCCAGCAGGCCCCAGCCTGTAGGCATCTCTGCCGCACGCAGCAGGCCCCGCGGGGCCATGTAGTACCGATACAGGCCAAGGCCTCGCGAAGGCTCCGCGCGGAACGGCTTCTTTCGATCAGCAAGGAAGTCCGAGCGGCTGACTTTGCATTCGATCAGCATCGAGCGTCCGGTGTACCAACCGATCGCATCCGGGTTCTCCCCGTTGCCGGTCGCTGCGCACAGCTCTTCCAGCACCACCGGGCAGCCGGCGGTATTGCGCAGCCAACGGCCAGCGATCTTCACCAAATCGGCGTGGGTAACGTTCGTCATGCCGTTTCCTTCTTCGTCAGGAGACCGGCGTAGCACGTGATGGGCACCTGCCGCATCCCGACTCGCCATTCGGTCTGGCCGCGCGTCGCGTAGATGACCAGCGGCTTCTCGCCGTAGCCAAAGCAGGCGTACCAGCCCGGCTCCGCTACTGGCTCTGCCACGTCGCGCAGCTGCAGTACCAGCTTCGGCAGGTCACGCCGCACGACGCACCTCAGCCTGCTCCGGAGCGCACTTTTCGGCCGCATCAGCCTCAAGCTCCGCGCCCATGCCGATGCCCAGCTCCCGCGCGATGTCGTCCATGTGGGCCGCTACCTGGTCGCGTGTCGCCGGCACGGACTGGCGCACCTCGTGCGTGATCTCCGCCACCGGTGCAGCCGGCAGCTCCGCGCCGCGCATCACCGCTTCCTTGGCCCGGTTGTAGGCGGCCTGCAGCAGCTTGTCGGCCTTATCGGCGCTGGCCAAGCGGTAGCGGTGACCGTCCAGGTACTGCCACACCAGCCGGGTAAAGCCGTCCTGCATGGTTGTGTCGGCGCGCACCGCGTCGAACGGCGGAATGCCCAGGCACATCATTCGGAACTGCGGCAGCGTCGGCGGCCACGGCTCTGCGCTGGCGATGCATGCGGCCAAACCGTCCGCGAGCTGCCTACCGGACAACCCGGAAAGCCCCTTCGACCACGTTGTCGCCGCAGGGCCCGCCGGGTTTGCCGTGAACGCGCTGGTCCACTTGTGCCCGTAGATCTGCGCCATGTGCCGCCACAGCTGGTCCATGGAGTTCTGCGACTGGGGCCGCGGCAGGTGCGGCGCCGCTGGCCTGCTCTCGGGCTTGAATGAATTGCTCGACTTCGTCGGCAGGTGCGAGGCGACGTGTTCCATGGTTCGTTCCGTTGCTGGTGTTGACGGCCTTGGGGCCTTCGGCATGGCGAGCCCGGGCGGTGGTGATTGCCCAGGCGAAGGGCTTGGCTACGGGGGGAGCACGGGCCAGGCCCTCGGCGGCCGTGTCGGCCAGCACCTGCGGCGTGACGCCCTCAGCGATTGCGGCCAGCAGATCCGGATGGCTGGGGTTCGTCGTGAAACAACCCGCTTGGCGCATCAGCAAGCACGCCGCTCCCGCCAGCGTCGCGCCGTCAGGAATCTCTGGTGCTTGCTGTGATCTATCTGGAGGAATACTGGTGTCTGGTGATTGGTGAGCTTTCGGTTGGGTTTCATTTTCAGAACCCGCCGGAAACCCGCTGGGTTTCTCCGGGGTTCCCTTTGGGTTCTTTTTAGGCGGGCGGCCGCCCTTCTTGCCGTTCTCGCGAGCCTTCGAGATGCGGACCTTCGCCTTCTCGAGTTCTTCTTCCACGCGACCGTTAACCCAGAGGTTTCCGTCGATCCGAAAGAAATCCTGCAGGACGGCATCGACTGCAGCACGCTCCTCAGGCGTCCGTGCCCGGGCAATGCGATGAACCTGATCCTGCGGAATCCCCGCCTCAGTCGCGTAGTAGCGGTCCAGCAGCAGCGTGTAGACGCCGTGCTCGAGCAGGCTCAGATGGCCCGTGTCCTTCGCGTAATCGCCGAGGTGGCGCTCGTAGTAGTTCATGTCAGGCAGCCAGCGGCGTCTCGCAGGTAGCCAACACCGGCAGCCAGGTCTGACACCGCTTACGGCTCATGCTGCAGATGCGCGCAGCGCCATGGACCACCAGTCCGTCCGCTTCCAGTTCGGGCAGTCGGCGGGCGACCATGTGCCGGTCAAGGCCGGCAGTGAAGGCCAGCTCGCGGCTCGTCAGGCCAGCATGCTTGCGCACTGCAACAGCGACCTGGGCCTGCTGATGGGCCTGCGTGCCCGACTCCACGAGTTCGCGTCCAGCCTCATGGCTGGTGTCGGGGTCTGTGTTGCGGGCAGGGATTCGTGTCATTCAGAAATCCTCTTGGCGAACGCGGCGTCACTGATTTCGCGCATGGACATGAACTTCGGGGGCTCGGGCGACGGGCGCTGGATCTGCCCGCCCTTCTTCAGGAATGCATCCATGTCTGCTTGCAACCTCGCGCGCTCAACGTCCTTCGCGCGAATGTCGTGGTCGAACTGGTTCACAGCACGCCTCGCTGGCCCTTGGCCTCGCGCAGCTTTGCCATCAACAGAATCAAGGCCGCATGGATCCCGGCGGCGGCGTTCTGCAGTTCGCTGAACTCGTTGTCGGTGATCAGGCCGTCGGTCAGCGCGCTGTGCAGCGCCTCAGCGAACTGTCCCTTGCTGGCGGAGGTCGCCAGGATCGTGCTGGTCAAGCAACGCGCATCGTCCGGCGCTTCCAGCATGTGCAGGCCGTAGCCATGCTCGGCCGCCAGCGCGATCAGGATCCGGTGATCACCGGTCAGCCCCATGATGTCGTTGGCTTCGACCAGAGACAATGCATGCGTGGTGTTGTTCGGGTTGACCTTGTTCCGAAGCACCGCTCCGGACATGGAGCGCTCTTCGCCCCTGTCATTCACCGTGATGAGGCGCGTCGCCAGTGCCTCGGCGCCGCCGGGCGAGTCCTTCACTGTCTTGTGGGCTGCATCGAGAATGTTCATGGGCTCGCTTCGTGAACGTAGATAGGGGTTTGGCTGCGGCGCACCATCGGCGCCATGGACAAGAACAGCGCAGGGAAGTCGGTGAACAACGTGGTGACACTGGTCCGCATGTGCGGGAAGCCCTTCGTCCTTCGGAGAGTGGAAGGCGGGGCGAAGGCCTTTCCGCTCACCCTCCCCGACCTGGGGCCGGTGCCGGTTGGCGGCGGTCAGGTGCTGTGGATGTGGGGCGCTGCTGATGCCGAGGACTGATTGCCGTGACCGTGCCTTCAAGGCGGAGCGCCACAGTCCCGCCGTACAATCGGCACGGACCGCTCACTGGACTGCTCTATGCGAGAACGGATTCGCCGCCTCCGACACAAGCTCGTCCGTAGGCACTGGGACCTTTACCCGCTCAAGGACAGCGGCGGGAACATCTACCGCCGCGCGCCTCTCTTCCGACGCCTGTGTACCGGAGTTGTCGCGCTGCCTGGAAAGCTCAAATGGCTGTGGGTTGCCATGGCTGGTGCCGTCGCGGGGAAGCTCGCCGAGTTGGCATTCCAACGGCTGCTCTGAAAGGCGCGAGAGCTTTGCGTTGATCGACGCACCATTCCAGGCGACAAGGCCAAACAGTGCCCACAGAGCGCCGATGGCAGCTGGATTGTTGGTGCCATTACTGCCAGCCATATCAAGCAGCCTCCGCGTGGTCGTCGTCGAAGGCGGCTGGCGGCCAGATGTCGGGGCGCAGCTCGGAAAGCGACACAACGCCACTACTCTGGATATGCAGTTGCCGGACCAAGGCGCCGTCGAACCGCTGCCCCTTGCTAAGGGCCTTGCGGAGATAGCCAATGGAAGTGCCGGCACGCTTGGCGTAATCCGCCTGGTCCGCCGGGGTCAACGTCGAGAGGTAGATGCGAAGGGTGTCCATGCCCCAAACAATACCCGCAGGTAAGCAATGAATCAATACCCTCAGGCAATTTACTCGCAGGTAAGTAGTCCGTGGAATACCTTCATGGATAAGTTCGAACAACGACGCCTGGCTCTCAGGGGCTTGGCAGACGACCTGGGACGCGGCGGCTTGGCCAAGATCGGAGCCAAGATCGGCAAAGACGCGAGCTATGTGTCGCGCATGCTGTACGAGCCCGGAAAGGCTGGTCGCAAGAACATCGGTGAGGACACTCTAGCCTCCCTCGCCCAAGCCTTCCCTGACCGTTTCCCGTCCTCTCCGGTAGTTCAAGTCTTAGACACTGAGACACCACCCGGCTACGTTCGCTTCCATCTGTACGAAGGAGCGGCAGGCATGGGAGCCGGTGTTGTAAATCAAGATTTCCCTGAGGTGATGCAGGTGATGGAGGTTGCTGAGTGGGAGGTCCGCCGGAAGCTCGGCTTCTTGCCTCGGCCTGGGCGCATCCAGATCATCACTGGTAGGGGCCCTTCCATGCGTCCCAAGATTGAGGACGGAGATATCGTCTGGATTGACACGTCGATAGACTACTTCGATGGTGACGACTACTACTTGATCAGCTACGACGGTGAAACGCAGATCAAAATGCTGCAGAAGCGCGTGGACGGCATGTACGTGGTGAGCGCGAACCCCGAGTTCAAGGAGTGGCGCTGTGATCAGGCTGATCTCCTGGTGCGCGGAAAGGCGTTGGTGCACGCTGGCTTCCGTCGATTCTGACAGAAAGCTTGCTCGCCGGTTTCGGCGAGCAAACACGACTTAGATCCGATTGCTTACGCTCGGTCCCTAATCATTTGAACCAGTTGTTGCTGCTGGCGGGAATCTGTACTGAGGGCGCCTGACCATCGCCCTGTCCAGTGCATTGATATTCCTTGGTAACGATGTACCTGGCGCAGCCGCCCATGCCCCCCATTTGAGCGCACTGCCTTGAGACGCCGCCGAAGGCCTCTGCTCCGGAGTAGCCCCACGTCGCACAACGTCTGGTAGCGAGCGAAACAGCTTGGCCCTCATCCAGGACAGCTTTCTCGAACTCGCCATGTTCATAAGACAGCCTGACGACGCCGTCTGATCGACTCCCACCTGTCGCAGTCCAGTCCTTGACTGTGGTACAGCCGGCCAGGAGCGTTATACCGACAGCTGCAGCAAAAATCCTCTTCATCCATGTCCCCCTTCTTTATGTAAGCACGCCAGGAAGCCCCTCGCGGCCTGCGCATTCTGCCAGCGTAGCGGGCAGCGATTCTAGGTGAGGGCCGCTCTTCGCACTAAAATTACCCGCGGGTATTGCTTTTAAAAATACCCGCAGGTATTCTTTTTCCGTCGCCCAGCACCCCGCTGGCAACGGAGATTTCGAGATGCGGATCAAGCGTCGCCCGCTGTGGATGTGGATCGGTTCGGTGTATGCGCTGGCAACCTTCGCCAGCGCCGCCGCCATTGCCCTCAGCAACCGTTCGACTGGCCTGGGGAACTGACCATGGCCAACGTCACGGAACTTCACCCCGAGGCGGACATCCGCCGCCTGCGCATCGAACGTTCGGTGCTCAGCACCAATCTGATCAACTCCGGCCTGCGCATGCCTGGCGCGGACGTCGCCTTCCGGGCTGCGTCTTTCGCCGGCGCTACAGCGGCTGATGCCTGGGAGGCTGCCCGTCGGCATGAGCTGATGTGCATCGGCTTCCCGGACGAAATCGAAGCCAGCGGCGGCCTGAGCTATCCGCGCGGCCTTTGCGATATCGCTGCATCCCAGAAGCGCCGCCAGCACCTGATCGATGAATGCCGCGCCCTGCCCAATCCGTTCGCTGAAGCGGGTGATCCGATCCTGCGCGGCAATACCGACTTGGAGCGTGCGGCATGAGCACGCTGACCTCCAAGTGCTATCGCAACCAGACAGGCTTCAAGGATGACACCGACTTCGTAGAGGTCCTGTCCGACGGCACTTCGATCATCCATACCACGACCGGCCGCCGGAACCACTTCGCTCACGACTTCAACGGCTGTATCTCTCGCGGCGAATGGGTCGAGGTCTCGCCTGCAACGCGAGCACACGCCGCAGCGGGTGACGCATGAGCGCCCATGTCCTCCACTTCCCGATCCAGACCCCAAGCCAGGTCTATCTGTTGCAGAGCGTGCGCGCTGCTGCCACTCGCTCCGGCTTGGATGTGAAAGAGACCGAGCGCGAGTTCATCGCAGCCGGCTGCACCAAGGAAGCCCAGAACCGCATCTGGGAGCGCGCCCGCCGTCGCCGCATGGCGCTGATCTACGGAGGTGTCGAGTGAAGCTGTTGATAGAAGAGCTGAAGCTTCTGGCAGCGCTCGCGGGCATCGTAGTGTGCCTGCTCGCCCTCATCGGGCTGGCATGCATGGCGGCGCAGGACTACCTGCGAGGTGCCTACTAATGGCCCGGCACCCTGTGACTCTGCTCGCTCCGGCAGCGCTGTGCGCGCTGGTGACCGGCGTCTGCACCGCGCTGACTGTCCGCGCCTTCCCTCGCGGCGCCGACACCTTCTTCCTGGTGGGCTGCATTGGCGCTGTCTTCTTCGCCCTCCGCGCCGTGATCGAGGCCCGCCGTGCCTGGCCGAAGTTCCGCACCGACCTCGCCCACCTCACGGCCCTGCGCCGCTCGGCTCCCTTCACCCGCATCAACCTCCGCAAGGATGACATCCGATGAACGACGTTGCCACGCTGGCACCCGAAGACGGTTTGGCTGCAATGATCAACCGCTCGGAAATCGAGCAGCAGATCTCGACGGCTCGCCGCTTTCCCCGCTCCTTGAAGCGCTTCAGAGACGAAGCGTTGCAGATGGTGACGCTCAGCCAGAGCATCGCCGAGCAGTGCGTCTATGCCCTGCCGCGCGATGGAAAGACCATCGAAGGCCCGTCCGCCCGCTTCGCGGAGATCATCACCAGCGCTTGGGGCAACAACCGTTCCGGTGCTCGCGTCATTGATGACGTCGGCGAGTTCATCACCGCGCAGGGTGTGTTCCATGACCTGGAGCGCAATGTGGCGATCACCTACGAGGTGAAGCGCCGCATCGTGGATCGGAATGGGCGCCGGTTCAAGCCGGACATGATCGGTGTGACGGCTAATGCCGCGTGCTCCATAGCGCTACGTAATGCAATCCTCAAAGGCGTGCCCAAGGCGTTCTGGGAAGACATGTACGTCGAAGCACGCAAGGTGATCATGGGCGACATCAAGACGCTGGCGAACCGCCGCGCGGATGCCCTCGCCCACTTCCAGCGCTTCGGCGTCACCGCCGAGCAGGTCTGCACGAAGTTGGGCGTTGCCGGCGTCGAGGACATTGGCTTGGAGCACCTGGTCCTGCTGCGCGGCATCGTCACCGCGATCAAGGAAGGCGACACCACGCCGGAAGATGCCTTTGCCGCCGAGGGGGCGCCCGCCGCCCAGCGGAACACGCTGCCGGCCTACGCCGATGAAGCGTTTGCCGCTGTATTGCCGCAATGGGAAGCCGCCATCAAGGCCGGCAAGAAGACGCCCGAAGCGATCATCACGATGGCCCAGACCAAGGGCACGCTCAGCGAAGCGCAGAAGCAGAAGATCCTGGCGCTGGCCGAGAGGCCGGAGAGTGGGCAACAGCCCGGCCCTGCTGCGGCAAAGGAGCTGGTCGAATGATCACCGTCGATATGATCCAAGGCACCCCTGAGTGGCACGCCCACCGTGCCGAGCACCTCAACGCCAGCGAAGCGCCCGTGATGCTGGGCGAGTTCCCGACCATCAGCCGCGCGGAGCTGTTGAAGGTCCGCGCCACCGGCGTAGCGCAGGAGATCAGCTGGTTCCTGCAGAAGATCTTCGATGACGGGCACCGGTTCGAAGCGTTGGCGCGGCCGCTGGCTGAGGACCTGATCGGCCAGGACCTGTACCCCTGCATCGGCAAGAGCGGAAGCCTGTCGGCCAGCTTCGACGGCCTCACTCTGTTGGAAGACATCGTTTTCGAGCACAAAACGCTCAACGCGACTCTGCGCTCTGCTCTGACCGCAATTGCCGACGAAGTCGCCGCTTCCCGTCCCGAAGAGGACGCAGTCCGCGATCACCTGCCGCTGCAGTATCAGATCCAGATGGAGCAGCAGCTGGCCGTCAGCGGCGCCGAGCGCGCTCTGTTCATGGCATCGAAGTGGACCGACGAAGGCGAGCTGATCGAAGAGCTGCACTGCTGGTACTACCCGAACCAGGAGCTGCGCGCCCGGATCGTGGCCGGCTGGGCCCAGTTCGAGGCCGACGTGTGCCAGTATCAGTTCGTACCGGCGGCAGAGCCCGTCGTGGGTAAGGCTCCCGACCAGCTGCCTGCGCTGCGCATCGAGCTTACCGGCATGGTCAAGGCGAGCAACCTGGCCGACTTCCGCCAACACGCGATGGCCGTCCTCGGCGGCATCAACCGCGACCTGCGGACCGATACCGACTTCGCCGATGCCGAGCAGACGGTGAAGTGGGCCAAGGAAGTTGAGGGCAAGCTGGAGGCTGCCAAAAGCCACGCTCTGAGCCAGACCGCTGACATCGAATCGCTGTTCCGCACGCTCGATGATGTGAAGGAAGAGGCCCGGCGCGTGCGGCTGGAGTTGGAAAAGCTGGTCGCCAAGCGGAAGGAAGAGCGCCGCATCGAAATCGTGCAGGCTGGGCGCGCGGACGTGCAGGTCCACTATGACCAGATCAACGCCACGCTGGGCCAGCACACCCTCGCATTCCCGGCGCAGGCGGTGACCAACGAGCTGGGTGCAGCCATCAAGGGCAAGCGCTCGTTCAGCGCCATGGAAGAAGAGGCCGCCTCCGTGGCGGCCAATATCAAGATCGCGGCCAGCCAACAGGCAGACCGCATCCGCGCCAATGTCGCAATCCTCAACGAGCATGCCCTGCATGCCTTCCTGTTCCAGGACCGAGTCCAGCTGTGCGCTACCAAGGCGCCGGAAGACCTGCGCAACCTGGTCGCAGCCCGCATTGCTGAGCACCAGAGGGCCGAACAAACCAGGCTTGATGCCGAACGCGAAAAGATCCGAAAGGAAGAGGAAGCACGCGCCGCTCGCCTGCAGCAGGAGAAGGACGAACTGGCGGCACGCGAAGCCGCTGCAGGCGCTGCAGCGCAAGCCGAAGCGGCGAAGCCTGCGCCGGTCACGGAACCCACCGCTCCGCCGGCAGTCGCACCAGTGCAGGCCTCGAAGCCCTACGTCCAGGCCGTGGCCGATCTGGTGGGCGACCGCCCGGCAGCACCGGCTGCCGCCGAGGGCAAGCGCATCAAGCTGGGCGAAATCAACGACCTGATCGGGCCGCTGTCGATCAGCGCCGAAGGCCTGCGCCAGCTCGGCTTCGAACCGGTCAGCACCGAACGCGGCGCCAAGCTCTACGCCGCCAACCAGGTGCCGGCCATGTGTGAGCAGATGATTCGCGTGCTGCGCGCGGCCGCCAACGGCGAGCGCTCCCCGCTCGCTGCCTGACTGTTCAACGGAGAGGAATGCGCAGGCTGATGCGCAGCGAGATGGAACGCCGCAATTCAAGGGCGCGGCTGCCATAGGTGGTCATGACGGGGCGCTTCGGCATAACCGTCTAAGCGCTGGATCAGTGCCACCCAGCAAGCCGGAGATCAGCACCGGCCCTCTCCACCCTACTCCCCCGCCCGAAAGGGTCCCGCGCCGGGCGGGTTCCAGATCCCGGCCACTTTCCTACGGAGCACCACCATGGCACTTCGCATCGAGCTGCAGGACGTCGAGTCCAACCAGATCCATTCTATCGGCCACGACGCCGCCACCAACACCCTGGCCATCTGCTTCCCGCGCCGCAAGGGCGGTGAGGTGTCCGCCGGCAGCGTCTACCACTACGCCAACTTCACCGCCGACGACTTCGCGGCCTTCCAGGCGGCCGAGTCCAAGGGCAAGCACTTCACCGCCCACATCAAGGCCAACCCGGACAAGTACCCCTTCACCAAGATCGAAGAGCCCGCGCAGGCGGCCTGACCGCTCGCCTTCACCGCCCGCCGCTGCCAAGGATTCCCATGTTCTTCCGCAACCTCACCATGTTCCGCTTCCGGCCGAGCACCGACTTTTCCGGAATGGCCGACCTTCTGCCGCACGCCACGATGAAGCCGGTCGGCCCTCTGGAAATGTCCTCGCGCGGCTTCATCTCGCCCTTTGGCCGCGAGGAAACCGAGCAGCTGCACAACGCCATCGGCGACTGGCTGTGGCTGGCCATCGGCGGCCAGGACAAGATCCTGCCGGCCTCGGCCATCAACGAAGCGTTGGAGGCCAAGCTGGCCGAGATTGAGGCCAACGAAGGGCGGCGCCCGGGCGGCCGCGAGCGCAAGCGCATGAAGGAAGACCTGCTGCAGGAGATGCTGACCAAGGCCTTCATCACGTCCAGCCGGGACGACGTATTCCTCAACCTGGCGCGCGGCGTCATGGTCGTGGACACCAGCAGCCGCAAGGTCGCCGAGTACGTGGCCAGCGATATCCGTGGCCTGCTGGGCAGCTTCCCGGCCATGCCGCTGAATGCCGAGGTGGCGCCGCGCTCGATCCTCACGGCGTGGATTGCCGGTGAGCCGCTGCCCGAGGGCCTGACCCTCGGCGAAGAGTGCGAGATGAAGGATCCGGTCGACGGCGGCGCGGTCGTGAGGTGCCAGCACCAGGAACTGCGCTGCGATGAGATCGACCGCCATCTGGAAGCCGGCAAGCAGGTCAGCAAGCTGGCCCTGATCTTCGAAGACAGCCTGTCCTTTGTGCTGGGCGAAGACCTGGTCGCGCGCAAGCTGAAGTTCCTCGACGGTGCCTTGGACAAGCTGGACCACATCGAGGAAGACGGCCGCCGCGCCGAGCTGGATGCCCGCTTCGCGCTGCAGACCGGGGAAATCGACCGCCTGTTCACCACCCTTGAAGCGGCATTCCGCATCAGCGAGGCGCACTGAAATGGGCGACATGGGCGAGATCTTCGGCGCTATGCGGGAGGCAACAAAGCAGCACCGCGCTCAGATGCTGGAAAAGGCCGACACCTCCGGGTGGGAGGAAATCACCGACTACCACTTCCGGCGCCACTTCGGCCCCGTGCGCATCGACTGGTGGCCCAGCGGAGGCAAGTGCCAGGTCTTCCAGAAGGGCAAAGGCGCGCCTCGCATGGTCTACGGCCACGGCCGAACCAACCAACTGATCGATAAGCTGAAGAAGGAAGAATCCAATGGCTGATGGCTCCCGCTCCTTCAACTTCCCGCTGCCTCAGCGCTCGCGCCTCCGGCCCGGTGAGATCGTGGTTGATCTGTTCGCCGGCGGCGGCGGCGCCAGCGAGGGCCTCAAGCAGGCCCTGGGCATCGACCCGGCACTGGCCTATAACCACGACGAGCTGGCCATCGGCATGCACGCAGCCAACCACCCACTGACCCAGCACCACAGGGAGGATATCTGGCACGCCGACCCACGCGTAGACGTCGCTGGCCGTCCTATCGGCTGGTTCCATGCTTCCCCGGACTGCACGCACTTCAGCCAGGCAAAGGGCGGCCAGCCACGCAGCCGGAAGACGCGTGCCCTGTCGTGGGTCGTGCTGAAGTGGGTTGGCCAGCTGATGCGCGCCGACAGGCTCAACGGCGCCAGCACCGCTCCGCGCATTATCTCCATGGAAAACGTGTGGCAGATTCTGAAGTGGGGCCCGCTGGTCGCGAAGCGCTGCAAGGCGACCGGGCGGGTACTGCGCATGGACGGGACCGTTGCAGCGCGCGGCGAGCGCGTGCCAGTCGAGCAGCAGCAGCTGGTCCCGGATAAGCGGCACAGCGGCCGCACGTGGCGGCAGTTCGTGGCCGCCCTGCGTGCGCTGGGCTACGCCGTCGAGTGGCGCAAGCTCGTCGCCAGCGACTACGGCGCGGGCACCAGCCGCGAACGCCTGTTCCTGGTCGCGCGCCGCGACGGCGAGGCCATCGTGTGGCCGAAGGCCAGCCACGGCCCTGCGCCGGGCCAGTCGCCGCGTGTTACCGCAGCCGACTGCCTCGACTTCTCAGACCTCGGCCGCTCGATCTTCGGACGCAAGAAGGATCTGGCCGACGCCACCATGCGCCGCATCGCAAAGGGCGTCCAGCGCCACGTCATCGAGGCTGCCGATCCTTTCATCGTTCCGGTCACCCACCAGGGCGCGGATCGCGTGCACAGCATCCGTGAGCCCCTCAAGACGATCACGGCCGCCAATCGCGGCGAGCTGATGCTCGCTACTCCGGAGCTGGCGCCCTTCATCGCGGAGCACGCCAACGCCAGCAACCAGCGCACAATGGCTGCAGACGAACCGCTGCGCACGGTCTGCGCCGGAGTGAAGGGCGGGCACTTCTCCGTGGTGACGCCGATCCTTGCCGGTGTCGGCGGCCGCGCTGGCCAGTCCGAGCCGCGCTCGGGCGCTGAGCCGCTCTACACCATGACCACAAAGGCAGACACCGCGTTGGTGACCCCGCACCTGGTCAAGTTCCGGGGTGACAGCGTCGGCACGGCGGCCAGTGAGCCAGTGCCTACGATCACCTCGGGCGCCGGCGCCGCACGCCCAGCTGGCGCGGCGCATGGGCTTGGCTTGGCTTCCGCATCGCTCGTCACCTTGCGACGGCACATGGACGGCGCAGACGTGCGCACGCCCCTCACCACCGTTGCGGCGCAGGCCGAGCACCACGCGCTTGCGACTGCCTTCTTGGAACAGGCTAACGGCGGGTTTTACCAGGGCGCCGGCAACGATGCCCGTGATCCGGTCAGCACCATCACCGCCAGCGGCAGCCAACAGCGGCTGGTCAGCGCAGAGCTGTCCGAGCTGACGCCAGAGCAAGAAGCCGGCGCGCTGCGCGTCGCAGCGTTCCTGGTGAAGTACTACGGCAGTGGCATAGCCGTGGGCCTGGCCGAGCCAATGGACACCATCACCACGCGCGACCGCCTCGCATTGGTCACCGTCCACATCAAGGGCACGCCCTACGTCATCGTGGATATCAAGCTGCGCATGCTCAAGCCACACGAGCTGTTCCGCGCCCAAGGCTTCCCGCCTGAGTACGTCATCGATCGCACATCTAACGGCACGCCACTCA
>JAAIGF010135961.1_pt1 | contig 39951 bp, 36 predicted proteins | sample 6487441 | NCBI WGS metagenome assembly JAAIGF01 (sample SAMN13974129, study PRJNA590717) | phyllosphere metagenome | biome: pepper field; feature: multiple bacterial spot infested pepper fields; material: pepper leaves; isolation source: leaves from pepper fields | host: Capsicum annuum ...
CCGAATTTAACGGTATTCTTATTGTTGATGATAAGATTGAATCAGACCATAATAAACTGCATGACAAAGAATTCGCTAAAACGGTCAAGAAATTTATCATAAGAGAGAAAGCAACCGCGGAAGATGTAAAGCGATACGGGAGCAAAGCATTAAACGGCATCATGTTTATCACCACAAAATAAGCTATTAACTATTTAAGCTTGCTTCGGAGCAACCAGCGTAGATAGATGATCAACAGCTAAAAGATAAGCCATCCATGTCAAAATAGAGGATCACTTCATTCGTCGTTCCGGAGAAGTTGTATCTATATAACCCTAATTTTTGCATGCTAAGCATTCACCTTCCATCGCATAGCCGCCTGCGAATCGGAGTCAGGTTTAGGTTATCAATAGTCCATTTGAATTGACTACTGAAATAAAATGTCCCTAGCAGCTTACCGGATAGAGACAAGCTGTAGGGACACTTTCTAGTATCGTTAAAATACCTCGACCAATTATTTTTTGATCGCGTATTTGAAGTTTTTGCCGATAAAACGAGCATTCTCACCTAACTCTTCCTCGATACGCAACAATTGATTGTATTTTGCCATACGGTCAGAGCGTGAAGCCGAACCGGTTTTGATTTGACCACAATTCAAAGCAACAGCTAAATCTGCAATAGTTGAATCTTCAGTTTCTCCAGAACGGTGTGACATAACAGAAGTATAACCCGAGTTTTGTGCTAAAGTAACGGCGTTGATCGTTTCAGTTAATGAACCAATTTGGTTTACTTTTACCAAAATAGAGTTGGCAGTATCGCTATCAATACCTTGTTGTAAACGTTTTGTATTCGTTACGAACAAATCATCACCTACAAGTTGTACACTGTCGCCAATTTTCTCGGTCAATGTTTTCCAACCAGCCCAGTCATCTTCAGCCATACCATCCTCGATAGAGATAATTGGATATTTCTGCGTCAACTCGGCAAGGTAAGAAGCTTGCTCTTCGCTAGAGCGCACAGCGCCTTTATCACCTTCAAATTTAGCGTAGTTGTAGCTTCCGTCTTTGAAAAACTCAGAAGAAGCACAATCTAAAGCTAAACAAATATCAGCACCTGGTTTGTAACCTGCTGTTTCAATTGCTTTCAATACCGTATCTAAAGCATCTTCAGTACCATCAAAAGTCGGCGCAAAACCACCCTCATCACCTACTGCGGTAGACAAGTTTCTGTCGTGCAATATTTTTTTCAAGGTATGAAAAACTTCTGTTCCCCAACGCAAAGCTTCCGAGAAAGAAGGCGCGCCAACGGGCATAATCATAAATTCCTGGAATGCGATAGGCGCATCAGAGTGCGAACCACCGTTAATGATGTTCATCATCGGGATAGGCAATGTATTAGCATTGACACCGCCAATATAACGGTACAAAGGCTGGTGAGATTCCTGCGCAGCAGCTTTAGCCACAGCCAATGATACACCCAAAATAGCATTTGCACCTAAAACGCCTTTATTTTCTGAACCGTCTAGATCGATCATGATTTTATCGATGGTATTTTGTTCAAAAACATCAACACCTTTTAAGGCTTCAGCGATTTTTGTATTTACGTTTTCCACAGCCTTTAAAACACCTTTACCTAGGTATTTTGACTTGTCGCCATCGCGCAATTCAACTGCTTCGTGAATACCTGTGGAAGCTCCGGAAGGAACCGCTGCACGTCCAACAAATCCATTTTGTGTGGTTACATCTACTTCGATCGTAGGATTACCGCGCGAATCAAGGATTTGACGCGCATGAACATCAATTATTAAACTCATTTTTTTACTATTGTCTTATTAACATTGTTGCGACTAAGTGTATAATCAACACTAAGATAAGGTTTATCCTTAGCATATTCAAATATATGTAATCCTAATTTTTGACACAAATCAGAAATAACAAAGCTGTTATCAAAATCTGAAAATGCTTCTCGATGACGCGGCGTGACGGTCACTACCTATTGGTATGTAAGCGCAATTTTGCGCTGGTGCGCGCTTGCGCCGCGACAGACCGGGCTAAAATAGAAAAAGCCACGCTGTGCATGGCCTTCTCCTTATTTAAAATACAAATTTAGTCTTTGATCATCGCGATGAAATCATCAAATAGGTAACGCGAATCGTGCGGACCTGGTGAAGATTCCGGGTGATATTGTACCGAAAATGCTTTCTTACCTTTCACGCGGATACCTTCGATCGAATTGTCATTAAGGTTGATGTGCGTTACTTCCACTTTATCCGATTTCTCAATATCTTCGGCAACCACACTAAAGCCGTGGTTTTGCGAGGTGATTTCACAACGGTTGGAGATGATATTTTTGACAGGATGATTGATACCACGGTGTCCGTTGTGCATTTTTTGCGTACGAATACCATTTGCTAAAGCCAACATCTGGTGACCTAGACAGATACCAAACATGGGTTTTTCCGCATCCACAATTTCTTTGATGGTCTCTATAGCGTAATCTATTGCCGCAGGATCGCCAGGACCGTTGGAAATAAAATAACCATCCGGATTCCATGATTCCATTTCTTGGAATGTCGTTTTTGCGGGGAATACCTTTGCATATACTTGACGTGCATCAAAATTGCGCAAGATGTTTTTCTTGATACCTAAGTCTAATACTGCTACGCGCGTTGGCGCACTTTCTTCTCCATAAAAATATGGTTCTTTGGTAGACACAACAGATGATAGCTCTAATCCTTCCATAGAAGGCACGCCTGCTAGTTGTGCTTTTAGCTCTTCAACATCTAAATTTTCCGAAGAGATAATGGCATTCATCGCGCCCTTATCACGGATGTGACGCACTAGCGAACGTGTGTCGATATCGGAAATACCGACCAAATTTTGCTCTTCGAAATAGGTCTGGATAGATGAATCAGCCATTTGACGGCTATAATTGATATTGTAGTTTTTACATACCAATCCAGCAATCTGAATTTTTTCCGATTCTGTATCATCCTCATCGATACCGTAATTACCGATATGCGCATTGGTCGTTACCATGATCTGTCCGTAATAAGATGGATCGGTAAAAATCTCCTGATAACCTGTCGTACCTGTATTATAACAGATCTCGCCCGTCGTCGTTCCAATTTTTCCGGCGGCCTTGCCGTGATAAACTGTCCCGTCTTCGAGCACCAAAATTGCTGGTAATTTACTGTAGTTGGTCATTATCGTAATTGATGTATAGTGTTGTTAATGCTAAATTTTCGCCTATAAAAAAAGCCCAACTGGGCTAAAAAAATAAAATCAAATATCCTGTAAATCAATGTAAACACTGAATTCTTGCCACGCTGCAACGAGATATGTTACCCCATTTTTCACGAGAGACAAAGGTAGGTATTTAAATTAAAAAGTCAAAATTAAAAAGTTAAAAGTCAGAAGTCGAAAGTCAAAAGTCAAAAGTTAGAAGTCAAAAGTCAGAAGTTAGAAGTCAAAAGTCAGAAGTCAAAATTGAAAAGTTAAAAGTTAAAGTTGAAAGTTAGAAGTCAAAACATAAATAACGTTCATGACCTCGTTGAGGTCATGAACGTTATTTATAGCGATATCTTTATTATCGACAAGCGACCCCGGCTGGGCTCGTATGTTCGCAACAGACTAAGTTGTTTGCGTGCAACTGCCCTGGAGTGAACATCTAAAATATCTATTTTAGGCGTTGGTTGATTAATCCAGAATGATTGGCTCAATCGCTTTAATCTTCCGGTATGATTTCCTGCACCCGACCAATCTGTCCGTCGTCCAGTCTCACCTTGATGCCACGGTGATGAAAAGGAGCCGATGTCAGTAAATCTTTAACGATACCTTCAGTCAGCGTGCCACTGCGTTGATCTTTCTTTAACACAATATTCACCAACATACCTGGCTTTACATTCGCGCGTGTCTTTCCGTCCATTTTTTCTTTATTATAAAGGCCAGCGAGCGCTGGCCTTCTATCGTTACTAATAATTTCTACTAATCGTTACCATTTAATAATGTCGTTCCCAAACGTAAACAGGATGAGCGCAATGAGGATAAAGAATCCGATCATTTGTGCCTTTTCCAGGAAATTATCACTTAACGGCTTTCCTTGAATCATTTCTACAATTAAGAACACCACGTGCCCGCCGTCTAACGCTGGGATCGGCAGTATGTTCATAAAAGCTAAAGCCATCGATAACATACCGACCAAGCTCCAAAACTTAACCCAATTTACTTCCGTACCAAACATCTTAGCAATACCAACCGGACCGGAAAGCGCTTTGTCGGCACGCACATCACCTTTAAAGATTTTGCCAAAGCCTTTGATGTTGTCTGTCACAACAGAAAAAGCTTTATTTGCGCCAATTGGCAGCGACTCGACAAATCCATATTTTTCAACAATTTCTGGGAAAACGGGTTGACCGAGATTTACGCCTAAAGCAGCAGTCGAATCTACGTTTCCTTGGAGATTGACCGTTTCGCCCCGACGAATAACGGTCACTTCGATCGCTTTGCCGACGTTATCTTTCATGGCGGCAGTAAATTGATCGAAGAATGGCGTAGGCTGTCCATTCACGGCAATAATGCTATCGCCTTTTGCTATTTTCATACGCTCGGCTTCAGAACCGGCACTCACCTCTTTTACACTTTTCAGCGGATAGCGCGGACTCACAAATTCGTTGCGCTTATGTTCTGCCACCGAATTTAAGATATCTGCTGGCACACTTAGCTTTTGCTGCGCACCGCCGCGTTCGATCGTCAACACCGCATCGCCCATCAAGACATCCGAACTCATAACGTCGCCCAAAAATTTAATCGCAGGCTTGCCATTTACCGCCAAAATCTTGTCGCCAGCTTGAATACCAATCTCTTTCCCTATAATCCCCGGCACAACGCCATATTGTAGTTTGGAGTTATCAATATCGTTCTCACCGTACGAAAAGGTAAGCATCCAAAAAACGACAATACCGACGATTACATTGACGATAATACCGCCCAACATCACAATAAGTCGCTGCCATGCAGGTTTCGAACGAAACTCCCAAGGCTGTGGTTCTTGCTTCAACTGCTCCGTATCCATCGACTCATCGATCATACCCGCAATTTTCACGTAACCGCCCAATGGCAACCATCCGATACCATATTCGCAGCCTTTGTACGTAAACTTGAAAAGCTTTACGCCCCAAGCATCAAAAAAAAGATAAAACTTTTCGACCTTGATGCCAAAAGCTCTTGCCGCTAGAAAATGTCCTAACTCATGCAATATGATTAAAATTGACAGGCCTAAAACCACCTGTCCGATCATCACTAATGTTCCCATTAAAAAGTAAAAATTAAAAATTCAAAAGTCAAAAAACTTGCTAAGTGTTAGACAATTGAAAAGTAAAAATTAAAAACAATTGAAAATTCAAAAGTTAAAATTCAAAAGTCAAAATTCAAAAGTAAAAAGTTAAAAAGAACTTGCTAAGTAATAAAGACTAAGTACTAACTACTAAATTCTAAGTACTAAGTACTAAATACTAACTACTAAATACTAAGTACTAAAGACTACTTATTAAATCCCGTGCCACAATACGCGATTGCTGATCTATTGCCAGCAAATCCTGCAATGACGGGTTCTCGACCTTTTTTTGCTGACACAATGTCGCTTCGATCAAATCGCTCATGCCCAAAAACGATAACTTGTCTTCTAAAAATGCCGCCACCGCAACCTCATTTGCGGCATTCAGTACGCACGGACGGTCGCCTCCTTCACGCAACGACTGGTATGCCAAGCCTAAATTACGAAAAGTATCGGTATCTGCCGTTTCAAACGTGAGCGTAGGATGATTTAAAAAGTTAAACCGCTCGAACGCATTTGTTTTTCGTAACGGATAGGTAAGCGCATGTTGAATGGGCAGCTTCATATCTGGCAAGCCCATTTGTGCCTTCATTGAGCCATCTGTAAACTGGACGATGGAATGGATAATGGATTGTGGATGCACCACCACATCGATTTGATCAACATCGAGATCAAAAAGCCACTTCGCCTCGATCACCTCCAAACCTTTATTCATCAACGAAGCTGAATCAATCGTGATCTTTGCGCCCATCACCCAATTGGGGTGTTTTAGCGCTTGCAGCTTGGTAACCGTCTGTAAGAACGCTTGATCTTTGCCGCGAAATGGCCCGCCTGATGCTGTCAGGTATATTTTTTCGATCGGATTAGCTTCCTCTCCCACCAAACACTGGAAAATTGCGGAGTGTTCAGAGTCTACAGGCAGCATCCGAATCTGATGCTTTTTGACAAGATCCATAATCAGCTCGCCAGCCACGACGAGCGTCTCTTTATTCGCAAGCGCGATATCTTTGCCATTTTTGATCGCTACGATGGTAGGCTTTAGTCCGGCAGAACCCACAATCGCGTTCAGCACCACATCAATCGTTTCTTCCTGCACCACCTCTTCCAGCGCTTCCTCGCCACAAAAAACGGAAATATCCAGACCAGCCAGCGCGTCTTTTATTTGTTGGTATCCGGCGGGATTCACCAGCACCACCGCCTTCGGCTGAAATTCCATTGCCTGCGCAATCAGCAAATCTGCATTGCAGCTGGCCGTCAATACCGACACAGCAAGCAAGTCGGGAAATGCCCGCACCACGTCCAACGCTTGCGTACCAATGCTACCCGTGGAACCTAGTATGGCAATATTTCTTTTCTTCAATGCTTCTCTAATTAAATAATATTTTTCAGAAATTCAGGATCGTCTCCTCCGGTATAATCTTTCATCATATCGTGATATGCTACAGCCATCACCAAACTAACCGAAGGGATAATAACAAAGGTATTGATGATACTGAACATCTTAGCCATAATAAAATAACCAAAATATTCGCAGGATGCCTGCAAAATATACGCCATTCCCATCACTAAAAAAAGCAACAGCAACCGCATCGTATTTCCTTTTGTCAAAGCCAAACTTAGGCGAAACGAACGAAACAGGTTCACCTGCCGATCAACAATAAAATAGGGGTAAAACGTAATCCGTATCAATACAAACATCATGATAACACCCGTCAAAAATGGATTAATCTCCATACTCAAGGTCTCCATTTCCACATCCAAATACAGCAATGGAAAACTGATAACCGATGACAGCAGATAAACAACACCTACTAAAAAGGAGTACAAAACAAGGCCTAAAAGAAAATTAACAAACTGCTTAGTGGATGGAATATAATCCATAAAATCTGCATGTTCAATACCTCTGGCCAACAGCAACGATCGTTTGATCAGAACCAATTGCGTCCCGAAAAACAAGGTCACGAAAATAAAGCAAAAGAGCCCCTTGATAATATACGAATTGGATTCGGCTAATGTCATCGCCAGATAAGACGATGAATTGGACGTCACAAACAATAGAAAACACAAACTAGCTATCGAGATGTAATGCGTCCTCAATAGCGCCAACGCGCGTAATACAACATCGTTCGCCTTAAACGTACTTTCCTTTAGATACTGTAACATGCTGAAATATAATAATGCAAATATGAGATTATTTTTTGTACAGACACAAAATATTCTGCCTCGCTAATTAAATTCCGCCGGCATCGGCTTTTCTAACAGATACTGATAATAAAAACGCACCCGTTCTTTAAAATCATAGGCTGATTTTGAACGTGCGAAACCGTGTCTGCTGCCCGGATAAATCATGAGTTCAAAGGGTACATTTCTATCGGTCAGAGCATCAACCAGCTGGATGGTATTTTGCAAATGTACGTTATCATCCATATCACCGTGCATAATCCGCAGCTTGCCTTTGTATTGATCAACGTACGTCAGTATAGAGCCATCTTTATAACCTTGCGCATTATCTTGCGGCGTATCCATCCATCGCTCTGTGTAATGCGTATCATAAAGCTCCCAACTGGTGACGGGCGCACCCGCGATACCAAAATCAAAATAATCTGCGCCCTTTGTCAGCGCTAAGCAGGTCATATAACCACCATAACTGTGGCCGGTAATCAGTAATTTGTCTTTAGCGACCCAAGGTTTTGCTTTAAGCCATTTTGCAATGGTGTTATAATCCACCATCTCCCATTTCCCAAGATTTCTATGCATAAGCGCCACGCCTTGTTTACCAAAATGTCCAGACGCGCGATGATCACAGGTAATCTGTATGATGCCCTGCTGCGCCCAATATTGATTTGCCGTGCCTTTCCAGGTATTGCGAACGGTGCCCGCATCAGGCCCACCGTAAATACTCATAACAACCGGATACGTCTTTGTCTCATCAAAATTTACCGGATAGGTGATCACAACCGGCAGTTGAAACTGCCCATCTTCCGACGGAATAGTGAAGTAACTCGTTTTCCCGATTTGATAGTTCTCAAATGCTTCCGATTTACTATCAGCAAGCTCGCGCACAATTTTACCATTATTGTCGACCAAGGCTACCTTATTAGGCGTCGTCACATTGGAGTAATTGCTGATGAAATATTTGCCGTCAGGAGACAACTTGACCTGATGTGTATAATCGCCAAAGGTTAATCTTTTTAATTGCTTACCGTTGTATGCTACGCGATACAGATCTACGGTAGCCGAATTTTCTTTCCTTGCGGTGAAATACACCGTCTTGTTTTTTTCATCGACCCATTCTAACGAACTGACTTGCCAATCGCCGGTCGTTAAAGGGTTAAGCATCGTGCCATCCAGCGTATACAGATAGTAATGCGCCCAACCGCTGCGATCAGACTTTAAGATGTAATGTTTATTATCTGCCAAGTAGGTGATGCGCTCGTCATGATCCAGGTTAATCCAACTCGCTTGCTTTTCATCATAAGTTACTTTTTTGCTGCCGTTTGTTGGACTTACCGCGTAAAATTTCAAATTATTCTGATCTCTGTTCATCCACTGTAGCATGATCGACTGACTATCAAAACTCCAGTAAGGCTGTCCAAAATATTGATCATCTTTTTCATTAAAATCTGCCCACACGATCGGCGAACCTTCCACCTGCACAAAGCCAACTTTTACCGTAGGATTTTTATCGCCCGCTTTCGGATAGCGCGTTTCTTCCAAATATCCGTGCTGTCCTTTGGATACATAAATCGGAAACATGGGCACTTCGCTATCATCAAAACGCATAAATGCGATCTTCTTACTATCCGGCGACCACCAAAAAGCTTTGTAATTGGTGGAACGACCTAAAATTTCTTCATAATATACCCATGATGACCAACCGTTGTAAATCACGTCGGTGCCGTCATGCGTATATCTAATCTCTTTTCCACTGGATAGATCAAGAGCATACAGATCGTTTTTGCGCGTAAAAGCGACATAATTACCATCAGGTGATAACGTCGGGTTTTGCTCCTCAACTTGCGGCGATTGTGTTAATTGTTTTACCTCGGCTTTACCGCGACGAATAAACACATCATTATCTTTGACAAACACCGTAACATCAGCTTTGGCTGGTGCCGTGTAAGGGCTTTTCTCGCCATTTTTCACATTTACTTTATATGTATTACCATCCTTCGCATCTTTTTCGAGATAGTGTGTCTCATCTGCCCAACCTACATATTGATTAATGGTTTTGGTCACTGACGCTTCTTGTCCCCAAGCCTGCGCGAAATTTAATGGTTTTTGCTGCGCACGCAGTTGCGTAATAAACACGACACTCAGCAGCGAACATACTATTGTTTTATTCATAATGACTGATTGATGAGCTACGAAATTAAGCATAATATAGCTATTGGTTCTGTCGGAAAATGTAACATATTTAATAAACCTGCGGCATAAGTATGCCGAGCCAACGTTCCGCGAGGTTATCGGTAAGCTACGGTCTATTCCGCTCATCAGGCAGCGTAGCCGTCAGCCCGGGGTGAATTTTGTGTGCGTTGCCTTTTGCACGACGTGCAAAAAAACCAAAGAAAAAGCCACTCGTAAAGTGGCTTTGTTATGCTTTCCTTAAAATACCTTAGAAAGTGAAATCATCTTTCCGCGCATAGGAACTACTCTCAAAAGCCGAATCCTCTTGATTAGGCTCGTAGCGTTTTTCAACTACTTCCTGGTTGGCTTTGATGTAATCTACAACCTCTGTCAATCCTTCAGCAAATTTTTCAAAATCCTCTTTGTATAAGAAAATTTTATGCTTGATAAATTGACCATCCTCAAAACGTTTTTTGCTTTCCGTGATGGTCACGTAATAGTCATTCGAACGAGTTGCTTTCACATCAAAAAAATAAGTACGTTTTCCAGCTCTCACCTTTTTTGAAAATACTTCTTCGCGCTCTTTGTTTTCAAAATCTCCCATTGGTATTGTAAGTATTTAAGTTTTAATCCTTTTTCAGTTATAAATATATAATAATTTAATTCAATACCCCAATTTTTTATAAATTTTTTTTTATTTTATTTCAACGATTTAGATTGTTATCGACCAGACATTCAAGCAAGCTTTCGATACCGGTGGAAATTTCACCGAAAAAATGACCGTCTTTACCGAAAAAGTGCGATGTATTACCTATTTTGGCTTACTGATTTTAGAGTATTGCGCTACTTTTGAATCAAACAAATAACACAAACAGTAATGGAAAGAGAAAGAGATTATAAAACAACAACGCCGCCGCCTATCCCGCCACGTAACAATAAAAGCGCGAACATCGTCGGAGCGGTCATCGTTTTTTTGGGTTTAGCCTTGTTGTTAAAGAACTTAAACCTTGGACTTTGGTTCCCGCGTTGGATTTTCGGTTGGGAAATGATTTTGATTATCATTGGTTTGGTAATCGGTGTTAATTCACAGTTCAAGAAAAAATCATCCATCATCCTAATCTGTATCGGTAGCCTCTTCCTGCTAAAGGATTTAATGGATTTATCTTTCGGGCGTGTGATTATCCCCTTAGGTGCCATCATCCTCGGTATTTACCTTATCATGCGGAACCGCAGCCATACGCCGCCGCCCGTACCGCCTTTAACCCCTCCGACGCCAAAAAAAGATGAGTTTGACTGGGATAAACGTGTTGACGTGGCCGAAGAGACCGAGGAGAATGTACACAACCCATTTCAACGTCAGGATACTAATTTTGCTCATAAGACCACTTATGAGCAAAATCAATCTGCAGGTTATACCTATGAAGGAGAAAATTACATTAAAATAGATTCGATATTCGGCAATGCCAAGAAGATCATTTTCGCAAAAAACTTTCTTGGAGGCACGTTGACCAACATTTTTGGCAGCACAGAAATCAATTTGCTGCAAGCAGATATTCAACAGCCGATAGCGCTTGATGTTTTCCAGTTGTTTGGCAGCACGAAAATTATCGTCCCGCCACATTGGGTTATTGCGACAACCGTTTCATCCATTTTAAGTGAAAACGATGACCGTCGCGTTATTTTAACGAATATTATCGATCAAAGTAAGTGCATGTATATTACCGGCACATCAATCTTTGGAAACATCACGATTAAAAATAGTTAAGCAATTCGATGATATTTAAGTTGACATCCAAGAACAGCTTGATCCACGTCACCACGTGGACGATCTGCGTTTTGTACTTTTTTATTTCTTATTTTTTACTTTGGTGGGATTGCCGGCCTAAGCCGGTAACCCCTTACGAGCCTATTATCGGTGCCCTTTCCATTACCATTTGTTGTTACCTTATCTACAGCACCCTTCAATATTACCTCCCTCGTAAAAACCAATACGTTAAAATCACGCTGATTTGTATCGTGCTAACGGTGATGAGTGTCGCACTTTCCATCTTTTTACTTAACCAGTTTTTTGATGATTTTTCACTCACGCATTTCTATGAGGTGCTACCCTACCGTTTTATCATTAATTTCCTGTTGTTGCTTTGTGTTATTATCATTAACATTTTTTGGAATATCCAGGAGGAATATCAAGAAAATAAAAAACGCAAAGAAGAGTCGGAGCGCATATTGCGTGATGCCGAACTCTACAACCTGCGTCAGCAATTACAACCACATTTTCTGTTTAACAGCTTAAATTCGATCATTGCACTTATCGGTATCAAGCCCGACGAGGCTCGAAATATGACCTTTCAACTTTCCGATTTTTTACGAGGCACCATGCGCAAGGATGATAAGCAGCTTATCCCACTGGCGGATGAGATTGCGCATTTGCGCCTCTATCTCGACATCGAAAAAGTGCGCTTTGGCCATCGGCTATCCACCACTTTTGCACAGCAGGAGGAATCTAATCGGGCAAAAGTGCCTTCGATGATTATACAGCCGCTTTTGGAAAACGCCATCAAATTTGGTTTGTACAATGTCATCGGCAATGTAGAGATTACGGTAGATATCCGTATGGTCAACTATATGCTGCACATTACGATTACTAATCCGTTTGATTCGGACCAATTTGAAACCAGAAAAGGTACCGGATTTGGTTTATCCAGCATCAAAAGAAGGTTATTTTTGCTATACAGCCGCACGGATCTTTTGGAGACTTCAATTAAAGACAATATATTTACATCAACCTTAAAGATCCCGCAATATGATTAAGACGATTGTTATCGACGATGAGCCTTTGGCACGCATGATTATCATGGAATATTTGAAGCAACACGCCGATATTGAAATCGTAGCTGAGTGTGGTGATGGATTTGAGGGGGCCAAAGCTATTCAATTGCATCAACCTGATTTAGTATTTCTTGATATCCAGATGCCGAAACTTACAGGGTTTGAGATGCTGGAGATTGTAGATGATATGCCGAATGTGATCTTTACGACCGCCTTTGACGAGTTTGCGATTAAAGCTTTTGAAAAAAATGCAATCGACTACCTGCTTAAGCCGATCAGCAAAGATCGTTTTGAACAAGGCCTGGCTAAGTTTAGAAATGCGCATAGCAGCAATGGCGCCACGAGCAACGCACAGCAAACATCGGCTAAAGTCAACGCGATCACCGAAACCGAATCGCTGGAACGCATTGTGGTGAAAAACGGTGCACAAATCAAAATTATCCCGGTGCAGCAGGTTAACTTTTTGGAGGCTTATGACGATTACGTAAAAATCCATACCAAAGACGGGGTCTTTCTTAAAAATAAAACCATGAGCTCGTTCGAAAAGCAGTTGGATCAAAAGCAATTTGTGCGCGTTCACCGCTCGTTTATTGCAAAAGTAGATCAGCTGGCTAAAATTGAACCGATGGAAAAAGAAAGTTATATCGCCACTTTGCTTACCGGCGAAAAAATAAACATCAGCAAATCCGGTTACGCCAGATTAAAACAAATTATTGGCTTATAACTATTTGTTTACGTAATTTTGCGACTATGAGTCGCAATTTACTTCTTCTGCTGTCCCTCCTGATTTCATTGCAGACCATGGGACAAAGCAAATCTGAACTGGCCAACAAAGCTGTTTTCAATAAAATAGAGTTTTTCATCAATACCCAAATGACAGACTCTATTTACAACCTGGCTTCTGAAAATTTTAAATCGCACGTACCGCCGGAACAACTGGCCTTTGCGTTAAACAATTTGTACCAACTCGGCAAAATCGAACAGGTGGAAGTCGTCGATTTTAAGCAGCACACAGCAACTTACCTTTTAAAATTTAATACGGTTGCACTTCACGTTAAGCTAGCGGTAGACAGCAGCCTGCGCTACGACCTCTTGAGCTTTAGCGCAGCAGAACAAGCACGTCCAAAAAAAGCGGATAAAACGGAAGTCATCAGTCAAGTAGAAAAGGTATCGCCGTTGGATTTTTACATCGATTCGCTGGCCAATAGCTATGTAAAAAAAGGCAATACCCAGTCGCTTGCTATCGCGACATTTCACCAAAACACCTATAAAACGTTCTTCTATGGCGAGACAGAAGCTGGCAACCAAACCTTACCCACAGAGACTACGCTATACGAGATCGGGTCGTTAACCAAGGTTTTCACGGCCGTTCTGCTGGCTGACTTAGTTACGAAAAATGTAATTCAGCTTGACGATTCTATTATAAAATACCTTCCAGACTCGGTAGCGGCCAATCCGGCATTGAAAGCCATTACGTTTAAAGAATTGGCCAATCATACTTCTGGCTTACCGCGTATGGCCGATAACTGGAATACCGTAGCCGGCTTTGCAGCAAAAGACCCTTATGCGGCGTATGATCGCAAAGCCTTATTTGCTTACTTAAAAAATTTCCAGCCTACGCGAGAGGCTGGAGATGCCTATGAATATAGTAATGTAGGCTTTGGCCTTTTGGGCGAACTCATCAGTATGATCAGCAAAAAACCTTACATGCAATATTTGCAGGAAACGCTATTGACTCCGTTGCAACTGCTAAACACAACAGACAAGCCCGATGCTAAAAAGCAGCAGACGCTTATTAAAGTTTACGACGAAGACGGTAACCATACACCCGTTTGGAATTGGAAAGCGCTGGTAGGTGCTGGCGGTTTGAAATCTACGGTTAAAGACCTTACTTTATTTGCTACCGAACAGTTTAAAATGCCGCAAAACGAATTACAAAATGCAATGGCACTAACGCGACAATTTACGTTTTTCACGCCGGATAATACCGATATCGGTCTTGCCTGGCACATGCGTATGCTCGACGGGCTGATTTACTTTAATCATGCAGGAGGCACGGGTGGTAGCAGCTCCTTTATCGGCATTTCGCCCGATACCAAAACATCAGTTGTCGTGCTTTCCAACGCCGCAGAAAGTGTAGCTACGATCAGCTCGGCAATCATGGAAAAACTGTTGCAACAGCCGCAGCAAGGAACAAATTAGGCGCGACAACAACTTAAAAAGAGGCTGTCCAAAAAGCTAATCGATTAACTTCAAAATGCGTCATTGCGAGGAAGTATGACGAAGCAATCTGCATTTTTCTTTGATAAGATTGCTTCGTCGTCGTTCCTCCTTCTCGCAATGACGAAATTTAATCACGTTTTAGACGGCCTCTTTTAATTAGAGAAAATGCTAAAAGAGTCCCACATGTTTAAGTGATTGAGCGGCTGACGCTTCGCAGCAGGCTTTTCCCGATTATCATTATTGCACAAAGGGCAGTATCTTGCCCACCTTGCTTTCGCCCTGAAAAGATTTGACGAGCTTTTTTGTCCGGGCCTCATAGATATACGTTGCCGGATAGTTTTCGGGATTAAACTTTTCAATAAATGTGGTGTCTGCATCCTTCCAAAACGACACATTCTTTTTATCCTTCAATCCTTTGGCAAACATGTTTACATAGCCGTCTACATATTCTTTATCGTTCATACTGATGAAGAAAAGTGATGCATTCGTAAACTTGTTTATGTTTTTGGCCACCCCATCCCCCAATTCCTGGCAATGGCCACATCCCGGGTCATAGAAAATAAAGATAATTTTCCCTGCGGTGGGCAACGAACTTTGTAGCGAACGCTTCGGATTGTACACATCGTGGATAGATTGTAAACTCGGCAGTGTAGCGGGCGCGACTTGCGCAAAGGTATATTGCGCAACGAAAACCATAAAAGCAATTATTCCTATTTTTGTCATAATATATCAATAGCTATTCGATCAGCTTCCCCAGGCTGGCTGGGAGGCTGAAATATCCGAAAAATACCATATATTTGGCTACAAATCAATAATCAAAAGACAAAAGGTTCAATATTGTGAAAAAACGCATCGCTATCTTTGCTTCAGGCTCGGGGTCTAATGCTCAAAAAATCATGGAGCATTTTAAGTATTCCAATTTGGCCGAAGTAGCTTTGGTCTTAAGCAACAATCCGGAAGCATACGTATTGCAACGTGCTGACAACTTTGAAATTCCATCCCATGTTTTCGACAGGAAAACATTTTATGAAACAGATGAGATTGTTGACATCTTGAAACGTCTGGAAGTTGACTTTGTGGTATTGGCTGGCTTCCTTTGGTTGGTTCCGGAAAATCTACTGAAAGGCTTTCCCAATAAAATCATCAATATACATCCGGCACTGTTGCCTAAGTTTGGCGGGAAAGGCATGTATGGCGATAACGTGCATAAAGCGGTGTTGGCGGCTGGTGAAGAAGAGCATGGTATCACGATTCATTTTGTAAATGAGCATTTTGATGAAGGCGAAATCATCCAGCAAGCTAAATTTCGTGTAGAGCCTACTGATACCTTAGAAACCATCAAGTTCAAAGGTCAGCAGTTAGAGCATCAATATTTTCCGAAAGTAATCGAGAATTTACTCAAAAAATATAATTAACAAAATAGGGCGTCTACATCCGCTGGCGCGAGCTTTTAGCCCGTGCCATTGAATTTTAAGAAGATTATACTTTTAGACGGCGCCCGCTATTTTTGTTATTATTTAAAAAGCTGCGGAAGAAATTCCGTTAGGTAAAGTCGCCAGTTAGCCCAGGTGTGACCACCCTCACTCTCCCTGTAGACATACTTCATATCAATTCCGTCCAGTTTTTTCCGATACTCTTCACCTGTTTTGTATAAAAAGTCGTCTTTTCCCATCCCGATCCAATATAACTTCAATCCATGATCACGTTGCTTGATTAGATTGTTTTCAAAATCATCAAATACCGGACTTTTCGCTTTATCATTCATCCGGAAGGCTGCGGAAAATAAGCCAACATAGTCGAACGTATCGGGCATGTAAGACGACGTGAATAAGGTGTGTGCACCGCCCATCGATAAGCCAGCTATTGCCCGCGCTTTCTTTTCTTTTTTCGCGCGGTAGTTACTTTCTACAAAAGCGATCACATCTTTAAAAGATTCTTCCATCTTACCTGTCCCCACATCGGGCGTAAAAAACTGAATGGCATATTGTCCTTTCGACGATTCTCCTGGCGCGGCACTGTTAGCAACATGTCCGTTCGGCATCACCACGATCATCGGTTTTACAGTGCCTTTGGCGATAAGGTTGTCCAGAATCTGTGCAACTCGACCAAGTGTTGGCCACGCTTCTTCATCGCCTCCCATACCATGCAAAAGATAAAGCACCGGATACGATTTCTTCTCGCGCTCATAGCCTGGCGGTGTGTAAATGGTTAATCGTCGTTCCATATTCAGCGTAGGCGATGCGTACCAACGTTTGGATAAGCTACCATGCGGCACGTCTTGCACTTGATACAAATCGGCTTGCGGTCCTTCCGTGACGAAATAATTAAAGATATTAGCGACATCCCGAACTTGATAAACGTTTAGCGGATCGTTAACGGTGACACCATCCAGCTCTACGGAATACAAAAAAAGATCCGAAGCGAGCGGCGGACTAGTATATTTCCAGTAGCTTCCATCTTTCTGCATAGCTTGCTTTCCGGCTTTTCCACTTGCCTCCCGCTCCATCCAATTGCCCACGATATAGGCGGTTTTCGCTTGCGGAGCAAATACTTGAAACGTGACCGTGTTGTCTGCATGCACCTGCGGCGAGCGCAGGCTTTTGGTGCCTTCGAGATTGATATTCTCTTGGCTATGTGCACTTTGCGCGAACAAACCGCCTAACAAGAACAATAGAAAAATTGATTTTTTTAACATAAGTGCTGCCTCTAGTTTACTCTTTAAATATACAAAAAGATTGCCGAAAGCAGGGTTAGCTTAAAAATGGAAAAAGTAAAATTTTATTAGCGCAATATTTGTATCTTTGCGGCTCCAAACATATTACAATGAATCATCCTGTTAAGATTAAAAACGCTTTGGTGTCAGTGTATTACAAAGACAACCTCGCGCCACTCGTTAAATTACTAAACCAATACGGAGTTACTTTCTACTCTACAGGCGGTACGGAAGCATTTATCCGCGAACAAGGTATTGACGTCGTACCCGTAGAAGATTTGACCAGCTATCCATCCATTTTGGGCGGTCGTGTAAAAACATTACACCCTAAAGTTTTCGGAGGTATATTGGCGCGTCGCCCGTTGGCGAGCGATCAAGAGCAATTGGCTCAATACGAAATCCCAGAGATTGATTTAGTCATTGTAGACTTATATCCTTTCGAAGAAACCGTAGCCTCTGGTGCTGCTGCTCAAGATATTATTGAAAAGATTGATATCGGCGGTATCTCTCTTATCCGTGCTGCGGCAAAAAACTTTAATGATGTCGTGATCATTTCGTCTAAAAATGACTATACGGAACTGGAAAATATCTTAGCCGGGCAGGAAGGACAAACAACGCTGCAGCAACGGAAAGAATTTGCCAAACGCGCATTCAACACGTCTTCACACTACGATACAGCTATTTTCAACTATTTCAATCAAGAAGCACCGCTGCCGGTTTTTAAGCAATCTGTACAGCAGGCGCAAACCTTACGTTACGGTGAAAACCCGCATCAAAAAGGCACGTTTTACGGCGATCTTGATGCCATGTTTGATAAATTAAACGGAAAAGAGCTTTCGTATAATAACCTGGTTGATGTGGATGCAGCAGTAGCCATTATCGATGAATTTACCGATCCAACTTTTGCGATATTAAAACACACCAATGCTTGTGGCGTTGCTTCCCGCGGCACCGTAAAACAAGCCTGGATTGATGCTTTGGCCTGTGATCCGGTTTCAGCTTTTGGCGGCGTCTTGATTACCAATGGTGAAGTAGATAAAGAAACAGCAGAAGAAATTAACAGCCTGTTTTTCGAAGTATTAATCGCGCCGGCTTATACCGAAGAAGCATTAAGCGTACTTACGGCTAAGAAAAACCGTATTATCTTAAAACGTAAAGCAGTAGAATTGCCTACAGCGCAATTTAAAACCTTGCTAAACGGCGTTATCTTGCAAGATAAAGACCATACCGTAGAAGGACCGGAAGAAATGACGACCGTTACGACGGCACAGCCTACGGAAGCGCAGCTAAAGGATCTTCATTTTGCAAACAAGATTGTAAAACATACCAAATCCAATACCATTGTCTTTGCAAAAGATAATACCCTGATCGCTTCCGGCGTAGGGCAGACTTCACGTGTTGATGCGCTGAAACAAGCGATCGAGAAAGCGCAAGCTTTTGGTTTCGAAATCAAAGGCAGTGTGATGGCTTCTGATGCATTTTTCCCTTTCCCAGATTGTGTAGAAATAGCCGGTGATGCAGGCGTTGTTGCCGTATTGCAACCTGGAGGTTCTATTAAAGATCAGTTATCAACCGATATGGCGAATGAAAAAGGCGTAGCAATGGTTGTTACAGGTGTGAGACACTTCAAACATTAAGGCAACAGGCTAACTGTTCAATAATAGGAAGGGCCGGTATGCAATATACTGGCCCTTCCTATTTTTTTACGAAAAAACTTAGGGCCTAGAAAAAGCCCAGTAGCCAGTAAATTATGATAAAAACGACAATAGTGCCTAAGCAACCAAAACCCATCTTTCTGGCTCCCCAACCTGCGATTAACAATTTAAAAAATTTATTCATCATGCTCAATTTTCAGTAAAACAATCGTTGTTTCCAACGCTTCATGAACAGCACTACAAGAAAGATGCCTATATGCCTTCCCGTCTAATTTTTTAAAATATCGCGCACCGTCAGTTGTCCGGCGAAGTGCGCCTGGAGCTGTCTTCCATCGCCATGAATGGTCCACACTTCCGACGGTTTTACGTCCGCAATAAACGACAAGAGGTCATCCCAATCGACATGATCCGAAATATAGAGTGCAATATCATTCTGGCGTTGCAGCCTTTCCCATCCGGAGGCAAAAGCCTTCAGCACATTTGTCGCTTTAAAATAGCTATTAAACGTAAGTGGTGGCACCAGGTATATTTTATTGGGTTTGCCTTCCTTCATAGCTTTTCGGTTATACAAGGAGTACTTCAGCCGCGTTGGCCCGAGTTGATCATACAAGCGGTGCACCGGATACATCTTATGATGCACCAGTACTTCGCGTTCGGGTAAAAACTCGTTGATCAACGCCGTCAAGCGTTGCGCTTTACCTAGCGTGTAACAGCCGAGCATAATGTTGCTTGGTTTATCGCGTAGTTTCAAGATTTCGCTGACATAATCGGGATGCTGAATGGACGGATTTGCAAAGGTCGATTCGGTAATCAACACATCCGCTTGCACACATTCCAACGGCTCACAAGTCGGGTCTGCCTGCAGCTTATAATCGCCCGTATACAGATAGCGAACGTCCCTATACCGCATCAGAATCTGTGCCGAGCCCAACATATGTCCGGCTGCAATAAACATCAGCTCCACATCGCCGATCTTAAACGGTTCGTTAAACGCGACATGCTGCATATGTTCTTCGACCATCTTCGAAAACTTATTGCGCATAAAGGCAAACGTGGCTGTCGTGGCAAACATCTGCTGGTGCCCATTCGTGGCGTGATCGCCATGTGCATGTGAAATCAGGTTGCAAGCCACCGGCAACAATGCATCAATATAAAAATCGCCGTAACGGCAATAATAACCTTCTTCGGCTTTTACCAAAAAATCTTCTAGAATCATAAGCTGTCCTCAGACGCGTTCAAAAAAAAAGTGTGTAATCGCAAAACCTGGGGCAATAACGGTTCCTGGCCATCATTAACGATAACGAAGTCGGCCAAAGCAACCTTATCATCTTCGGGCATTTGCTTGTTTATGCGGTCACGCACCTGCTGCTCATTGACCGCATCGCGATTGATGACGCGCGCAATGCGAACAGGCTCGGGCGCGGTGACCAGCAGTGTATAATCTAAGGATGTATAGGAGCCGCTTTCGAAAAGCAATGCGGCTTCTTTTAATGAATAAGGAAAGGTCTGCCTGGCCGCCCAATCTTGCCCATGTTTTATCACAGCCGGATGAACGATCGCATTCAGTCGATCCAATTTCTGCTGATTCTTAAAAACTAATTCCGACAAATACGCCCGATCGAGCATGCCGTCCTGGGCGTATACTTCTGCACCGAAGGTTTCGGTCAGTGCTGAGCGGATTTTTGCGCTTGTATTCATTAAGTCTTTCGCCTCTTTATCGGCATTGTAGAAGGGCACGCCCAACGCTTGAAAAACTTTGGCCACATAGCTTTTTCCGGAGCCAATACCTCCCGTAATACCAATTTTTATTCCCATAGCGTGTGATTATCTCCTGACGAAAAAGTCAACATTTTGTGGTTCGATACTAATTATCTTGCAATAATCAGGTATCTTGGTCATGATAACCGGCAGACTTTGTACGTTATTCTTCTCCCAGTTTTCCATGTCTACAATCGCTTCGAAATCTCGCGACGACCATTTGTTGTAATCTTTCAACGACACCAGAAATGCGACCTTTACCTTGCTCGGCAAGATACGCACAGAGGTATACCGAGCAGCATTTTCTACCCGCAATGGCACCTCGACCACCTTTTCGGTAATCTCGCCCACCGGAATACTTATTTCGGAAAACGTTGGATAGATCGTGATATTATTCTTTTGATGCTTGTTTAGATAGGCTACCGTGCGAATGTCAGCGCCCACGTTGGTACCCTTTATCGTATCGGTTTCCAGAAATTCAATATTCGCCACATCTTCCAGCGGGCCGGTCACGGTTACATATTCCGGGTTGGCACGTGTATCGCCGATGATGCCGTATTGCTTTTTAAATTGCATATTGTACAGCGGCCGCACGGGCACTTTCCGTTGCGTTTGTTTTGAAAAATCAAAAAACAAGGTATCCGGACTAACAGCCACCACCTGATTATCTGCCGGAAACTGCCGGTTAATGTAGCCCAATTGATTGGTAAATACGATAAAATTACGAGTTTTAAGTCCACTCAGGTCAACCTGGATATGTGGCGTATCGGGCTGCAAGCGGCGCATAAAGATCTTCCAACCACTGATTTTCATCCGAATACTAACCGTATCAGACTGTAGCGGGTGAAAGGCCTTTTTTTCCGGGATATTTACATACGAAATACCTGCATTGATCGTATAGGTCTGTACGGTTGAAACGGCGAATAACAACCACGCTACGAAGGATATACCCACGCAGCGCAAAAAAATTGCTATTTTTCTTCGTTTGACTTTGCTGATCCGAGGTTGAGCCATAGTAGCAAAGGTAATAAAACATCGTTTAATTTTGTTATCCCGAAGCAGTCACGCTACACATCGGGACAATAAACAAATAAAAAGGGCAACCGAAATGATTGCCCTTTTTAGATATATACCTTAATGCTGCCTTATTTCTTTACAGCCTCTGTATTGTTTGCTGCTTTAGAAGCGTCTAACGCGATCGCCGTTTTATCAAAACGAATGCGTACACCAGAACCGACATCAACTAAAAATGTCGTTTCGCTAACTTCTACGATGCGACCGTGAATACCGGCCGTTGTGACGACTTTAGAGTTTACACCAAGTTCTTCAATATACTTTTTGTGATCTTTTTGCTTCTTCATTTGCGGTCTAATCATAAAGAAATAGAACACCACGATGATTAAGATCATCGGTAAGAATGTTTGGAATTGGCCTAAACCAGTTTGTGCTTGTAATAATGTTGTAATCATGTTTTAAATTAAAAATTTAAAAGTAAAACCCAAAAGTAATAAATAAAATGAAATAATACGCGGGCACCTATTTTGTCAATACTTCACCCTTCAACTGAATGGTCGTTACGCCATTTTCCGCATTGGAAACCACCGTTACGATCTTCTGCTGCTTTCCGACTTGCCCGTTGCTATCAAAACTAACCTTAATCTCTCCCGTTTTACCCGGAAGAATCGGTGTTTGCGTATAAGAAGGCGTTGTACAACCGCAAGAGGCCGACACACGTGAAAGGATTACCGGCGAAGTACCGGTATTGGTAAACGCGTAAGTGTGCTCCACGATCTGGCCTTCGGCTACCTGACCAAAATCAAAAGCCGATTCGGCAAATTCAATCTTTCCGTTGGCTGCATTATTAGTAGCAGCAGTTGATACGCTATCGCCCGTTTCGCTGGTTTTGTTTTCGGCATTTCCACAAGAAACAAGCGCGGCTAGTGCGAAGCAAAAAAAACTTGCTTTTAGTATACTCATATCCATCTTATATTTCAAGAGCCCGACGGCTCGGTTTAAATCTTATTCGGCAATCTAGTCCTTCAAACCACGACCTTGTTTTTGGATACGACGCTGATCCGTTAGATCTGCCAGGATTTTATCCAAAATACCGTTGATGAAGGTGTTACTTTTTGATGTACTAAAGGCTTTTGAAAGCTCGATATACTCGTTGATCGTTACCTTAACCGGGATGGTCGGAAAATTAACCAATTCACAGATCGCCATCCGCATCAGTAAATTATCAACCAATGCAATACGATCAGCTTCCCAATTTTTGGTTTTCACCGAGATCAATTCCTGATATTCATTCCCGTAACGAATGGTATGCTTCAGCAAGTCGATGATAAATTCGCTATCCTCATCCCAGTTGGGTGTTAAATCGGCTAATTTATTCTGTGCAGGATTTTCGCTGCTGAAGTTTTTAAATGTTTTTGCAATCATCGCTTGCAACACTTCTTTATCTACCGTCCAGTTAATAAATTTGGTATCAAATACCTGCTCCACTTCAGTAGATTTGAGGACAATCTTTTTAAAGATAAACTTGATGATGTCTTTCTCCGCCGCGATAGCGCGATCTTCCTGCTTCAAATAAGCTAAATACTCTTCCGATTCCTTTAATTCTGCAAAAATGGAACGCACAATTTCCGGGTCAAAGCTCCAAGAAACATTATATTTCTTTACTTTTTCCAGGTAAGTACGATTCTGTCTAAGTGACTCGATAAAACTGTTGTTATTCAGTTTGGTCGTGTACACCTTGTCTTTCTCGGTTGGTAAAAATTTATTTGCTCTGCCCTCCGCGTCGACCAACACATATTCGGCTACCTCATCCAACAGGTTCAATGTCCAAATATACATTTGATTGACCTCATCCACACTTGTTAAAAGTGCCTTTTCAAAATCTTTTACTTGTTTATCCTCTGATAAACTGAACGCATAAAGCGTCTGCATGACTTTCACCCGAAGGTGTCTTCTGTTAAGCATAATTTAATTTAAAGAACGATTGTATATAAATAAGAACGTATTATACTTGTTTATGATCACCGTAACTGCGCTAACTACCGTCGCGCGAACTACCGATTTATTTTTTTGATATCAAAGATACGCTTTTCAGCCAATTGTTTTGCGGCATCATACGTCGTAATCTGATCTTCGATAGATTTTTGGATCACATGACGCGTAGCATTATAAATATTTTTCACCAATGCTTCTGTACGATCGTTGCCGTAACCCTCCAATTCCGAATAGCAACTGATGAGCGCTCCGGAATTGATCAGAAAATCCGGCGTGTACAGAATGTTTTGCTCTTTGAGCAATTTATTCGTCAAATCCTCTTCTTTAAGCTGATTATTTGCGGAGCCGGCGATAATCTTACAGCGCATACGCGGCACTGTTTCTGGATTGACTGTACCGCCTAACGCACAAGGCGCATAAACATCGGCATCTAATTCGAAGCTCGTAGCGTATGTAATAGGCTCTGCTTTATATTTCGCGGCGATCTTCATTTTACGTTCTTCGGTCATGTCTGACACGTAAACACGCGCATTTTCTGCGCGTAACATGCCTACGAGTTGCTCGCCTACGCTCCCCACTCCTTGCACCGCCACTTTACGACCAGCCAAACTGTCGTCTCCATACAATTCTTTTATTGCCGCCTTGATACCGTAAAAAACACCGCGTGCTGCAAATACGGTCGTATCTCCACCACCATTTAAAGAAGCTGGCAAACCAGCCACATAGTTGGTTTCAGAAAGCATGTATTCTAAGTCTTTCTGCGTAGTGCCGATATCTGTCGACGCGATAAAATTACCGTTTAGTCCTTCCACAAACTGACCGAAGCGACGCATTAATACTTCCGTTTTATCGGTGCGGTTATTTCCCATGATGATCGCACTACCACCACCCAAGTTTAATCCTGCAAGCGAAGCTTTATACGTAATAGCTTCCGACAGGCGCAGCGCGTCATCAATCGCGTCTGGAAGCGACTCATAAGGCAACATGCGCACACCCCCGATGGCTGGACCTAACGTCGTATCATGAATAGCAACGATGGCTTGCAAACCAACAGCTTTGTCTTGACAGAAAAAAAGATTTTGATGGTCCGAATTGCCCATCTTCTCGAAAACAGAAGAATTGTATGCCTCCATATGTAACAATAAGTGCTGGTATCCTTAGAATAACTCCTGCAAAAGTAGGAAATATTTCCGGCACCCGATTTCTATAATTTGCTTTATTTGCACAATTGCAATCGGCTGACAGTAGCACGGGATTTCAGGCGGTCATATGTGAAATTTTAGCCTTACATTTGCTCTCGATGAAAGAGTTGGCTTATCTTAACAAATACTTCTACAAATATCGCTGGAAGCTTATCCCTGGTGTACTGTTCGTGATCATCTCCAATTACTTTGGCATATTGCCTGCAAAAGTGATCCGTGAGGCCTTCGATTTGGTTAAAGAAAACATTGATCTCTACCGTTTGTATGACGGTTTTGATCGACAAGATCTGGTATATCAAGTCTTCGGGAGCAGCCTTCTTTTTTTCGGCTTTGTCGTGCTCGTATTGGCCTTATTACGCGGTATCTTTCTATTCTTTATGCGGCAAACGATCATCCTTACCTCGCGGCATATTGAGTACGATCTAAAAAACGAGATTTACAACCATTACCAGCAATTAGACTTTGCCTTTTTTCGGAAAAACAACACCGGTGACATGATGAATCGTGCGACGGAAGATGTCAATCAGGTACGTAATTATTTGGGGCCAGCCATTATGTACGCTATCAACACCGTTGTGCTCTCGATTATGGTCATTTACGCCATGTATGATGTCAATCCCAAGCTAGCGACATACTCGTTGTTGCCGATACCGATCCTTTCGGTCATTATCCTTTTTGTCAACAAAATAATCAATCAACGAAGCGAAAAAATCCAGCGCCAACTGTCTGTGCTTTCATCTTTCGTTCAGGAAACGTTTTCGGGTATCCGCGTCATTAAAACCTATACCCGCGAACAGCAGAAAATGGATGTTTTTGCCAAAGAAAGTAATTTGTACAACAAGGTATCCCTTGATCTTGTACGGGTGCAAGCGATATTCTTTCCACTCATCATTTTCCTGATCGGCTTTAGTACCATCATCACGGTGTATGTTGGCGGCATTGAGGTCAACAACGGCACAATAACCGCAGGAAACATTGCCGAATTTATATTATACGTAAACCAGTTAACGTTCCCGGCCATGTCGCTGGCTTGGGTAACCTCGCTTTTTCAGCGGGCTGCTGCTTCGCAAAAAAGAATCAACGAGTTTTTAAAAACCAGGTCGGAAATTCCGGATGGTCAGATCGCTGAACCACTGCAAGGCAATATAACGGTAAAAAACCTGAGTTTTACCTACCCGGAAACGGGCATTAAAGCGATTGACAATTTATCTTTTCACATCGCGAAAGGAAAAACACTTGCGATTATAGGCAAAACGGGCTCCGGCAAATCGACACTGGCCAACTTGCTCTTGCGGATGTACGATGCCGATAGTGGAACCGTCTATTACGACGATAAACCGGTGCAACAGTTGCAAACGGAAAGTTTGCGTGCACAGATAGGTTTTGTCCCGCAACAAGTGTTTTTGTTTTCTGACACCATCGCCAACAATATCGCTTTCGGCATGGATACGCTGGTGATGGATAAAGCCGAACAAGCCGCAAAAGATGCGGCAGTTTATGAAAACATTGTCGGCTTTGAAAACGGTTTCCTTACAGCCATTGGCGAACGAGGGATTACACTATCCGGCGGCCAAAAGCAACGTGTATCAATCGCCAGAGCGTTAATTAAAGATCCCGAAATCCTTATTTTTGACGACTGCTTATCCGCCGTAGATACCAAAACGGAGGAAGAAATATTGCGTAATCTGGGACGTATCATGAAAGACAAAACGACGATCTTTATTGCTCACCGTATCTCTACGATAAAAAATGCCGATCATATTTTGGTACTCGACGACGGAAAAATCATAGAAGAGGGCACGCATGAAGAACTACTAGCGAAAGGTGGTGATTACTTCGAGCTACACGAAAAACAACTCTTAGAATCGGATTAATTTTTTTCGACCGCAAAATTCATAACGTTTTGTATATTGCGCAATAATTGACCCTTATTATGCGCCTCTTATTAACAACGTTACTGCTACCGTTTGTCAGCATCGTGCTTGGCCAACCCGCGGAATTGCCGCCTGTAACTATGCAACAGCTTGTTGCCGCTACACCTGCTTTTGCGCAGGATGCCGAAGCTTTGGTCTTACTGGAAAATGGAAGGACACAACTCGAAATTGTCGAATCCGAGCAAGCCCTTTTGGTCGTTCATGACTACAAAGTGCGCATCAAAATCCTGAAAAAAGAAGGCGTAGACAGAGCTAACTTCGAAATTCCCCTCTATGCGTACGGCAAGGATTTTGAAAAAATAATGGATATCAAAGGCTTCAGCTATAATCTTAAAAACCACAAAATTCAAGAAACCGCGCTTGCGAAAGACGCCATTTTTATCAATAAAGAGTCTCCCTACCGCCATGTAGCAAGATTTACTTTGCCGCAGGTGGAAGAAGGATCGATTATCGATATCCAGTTTAGAATACTTTCGCCTGACATCCTGAATTTTCGTACCTGGCAGTTTCAAGAAGATATTCCGAAGGTAAAAAGTGTATTTACCGCCGTTATTCCGGCAACCTATCAATATCAGGTTACTTTGCGTGGCCCTTACAAACTAACCGACACTAAAAGTGAGGTTTTGCGTGATCACTTTGTGCTCAATGGCGTACGAAATGACTGCTCAAAATTAACCTATACGATGGATAGCATTCCTGCTTTTAAAGAAGAAGACTATATGCTGGCAGCGAAAAATTACACTTCGGCCATTTTTTTTGAGCTGGAACAGTACTACCTGTCCAGCGGCTCAAAAATACGGGTAACCAAAGAATGGCGCGATGTAGACCGTGAGCTGCTCGGCGAAAAATCGTTTGGAGGACAACTGAAAAAAGAAGATATTTTCAAAGAAATCTTACCGGCGCTGCTCGAAGGAAAAAACACAGCGCTCGAAAAAGCGCGCGCTATTTACACGTATATCCAAAAGACCATCAGGTGGAATGATGTGTATGGAAAGTATGCAGAATTTGGGATTAAAGAAAGCTTGGCGCAGCACCGCGGCAATGTGGGCGATATAAACCTTGCCTTGATCGCCGCATTGAATGCCGCATCTATACCGGCCTACCCTATCTTGGTATCGACGCGCTCGAATGGGCTTCCGAACAACTTGCATCCGGTGATTTCCGATTTTAATTACGTCATCGGCGGTGCGGAAATCGATGGAAAAACTGTCCTGCTGGACGCTACCGACGCGCTTAATCCGTTCGGCGAACTGCCGCTGCGCTGCGTCAACGAAAAAGGACGGATTATCTACTCCAAAAAATCATCCGAGTGGATACCGCTGCTGAACGAAGCACCATCAATGGTAATCTTCTCTTTTCTTGGTCAACTAGATAGTCTTCAAAATTTAAAAGGCAATCTTGCCATCACCTACAAAGGGCTTGACGCACTTCGCAAGCGTAATGAAATCGTCTCTTTTCCGAGTGAAGAAGAATACCTTGAACATATGCAAACACGCATTCCAAATATTTCTGTCGTAGCTTCATCGATACGCAACGTGCATGAAATTGACGAAACATTAAGTGAACAGCTGGAGATTGAGATACCACTGAGCGATTTTGTACACCAAGGCGTGTTAAATTTCAACCCGATATTGATGAACTCGACCAGCAAAAATCCTTTTAATTTAACCGAACGCACGTACCAAGTTGATATGGGATCTAAACGCTATGTGACGCATAATGTCCATATTGAACTACCCGCCAACCTGCAAGTCAAATCTAGTCCGAAAAACCTGAATATGCGTTTGCCTGATGAAGCTGCACGCTACAGCTACCAATCTGCATTGGAAGGCAACCGGTTAACATTTAAGCAAACCGTGGCGTTAAATAAAGCGATCTACTCGGTTGATGAGTACTTTCACCTTAAAGAATTTTATTCCAGAATTATACAGCAACAGCATCTAAATTTTGAGCTACAGAAAACAGACTAATCAGGTAGAGAACGATTAAAAAGTATTATCTTAGCAAACATCTAAACCGAAGGGTTGTTAGTGTTAAAAAAAGCTTATAGTACATTCATGCGCAGTCATTTAATCGTTCTGTTTTTCCTGATTTTTAGTCTTCCTTCCGCGGCACAGCAAATTATCATCAAAGACACGATTACCAATCGGGCGAAAGATACGGTTCCTACTTTTGAAAACCTCTACGATATCAGCGACGGATTTAAAGACATCAGTCGCTTCATCAGACGAGATACCTCCAAGCGTGTCCAGAAAAAACGTTCGGGTATCTCTATCTTACCCAATATCAATTACAATCCCAGTATTGGTTTCCAAATCGGCGCGAAAGTAGTTGGTGGATTATATTTGGGCGATCGCTCGCATACGGCCATGTCCACTTTTGCGACAGCCATAAGCTACACAACCCGCGGAATTATGGTGGGTTACTTATCGCATGACACCTACACCAAGCACAATAAATGGAATATTAAAGGCGGTGCGGTTATCGCCAAAATGGTTGCGCTGGATTACGGTATGGGCATGGGCAATACGATTCCTACGGATATTCCGCAAGAAGAAGTGCTGAACAATCCACAACGTAACCGGTATGTTAACCAGTATACGGTTTACAGCTTAAATGAGCGTCTTTACAAACAGTTATTGCCAGGCATGTTTGTCGGCGCAGGTGTTTTTATCGAACTGAAACGTAACATCCGAACATTGGGCGAACATCAGGAGACGCCGCTAGCGGTTTACAGTGATCTAACGGGCTACAATCCCAACAGTTACAACAACAACGGTCTAATGTTTAACTGGCAATACATGACACGGGATAACCCAAACAGTGCATATAAAGGAATATATGCCGATGTCGTGTTGCGCATGAGTCAAACATGGATGGGAAGCGCGCAGGAATCTTTTCAATTACAAACGGATTTCCGGAAATATTGGCAATTGTCTACAGAACGGCCCAATCATGTCTTAGCATTTTGGCATTGGGGATCTTACAATGTAGCCGGCAAGCTTGCCTATCTTGATCTTCCCGGAACGGGCAGAGATACCTACTCCCGCATAGGCCGTGGTTACACCGCAGGATATTTTAAAGGCAATTCGTTCTTTTATTCCGAACTGGAATACCGTTTTCCCTTGCTTCGAAATCAGTTCTTAAGTGGCGTTGTCTTCGCCAATGTACAAACGGCCGACGATCGCTTAGGCACAAAATTATTTCAGCAATGGCAGCCGGCAGCTGGTACGGGTTTACGCTTATTGTTTAATAAAGCGACTCGCACCAATTTATGTATCGATTATGCTTTTGGACGGTTTGGCCAGCGGGGATTATTTCTTGGCTTGAATGAGGCTTTTTAATTAGCGGGCTGTTGCACGCTATGGTAATAAACCTGCGCGCAGCAGTTACAGGATTTTTTAAATTACGATTCAAAATTATACGATATGGGCTTCTCTACATTTTTTTTTGCTACAATCACGCTATGCGCAACCGCTCCTTTACTCGCTAACGCACAACAACAAGCTGATACCGCCACGATCAAACCCGTCACAATAAATGCATACTTTGCCGAGCAGCCACTGCTCGGGTTGACTGCTTCTGCGCAATCGTTGGATGCAACACAGATACAGCGGCAGCAAACAACCACGCTCCTACCCGCCATCAATACGGTCGCTGGCCTGCGCATGGAAGAGCGCTCGCCCGGCAGTTATCGGTTGGCCATGCGCGGCAGCTTGATACGCTCGCCTTTTGGCATTCGCAACACCAAAATATATTTGGGAGAATTTCCCTTGACAGATGCGGGCGGAAACACCTACCTGAATTTACTGGATCCAAATAGCATCGCCAACATCCATATCTTAAAAGGGCCAGATGGCTCGCTTTACGGCGCTAATTCGGGCGGTGTTATACGGATTGATCCAAACGGATTCAACACGGTAGCCGACAAAAAAGAAATACAATTGTCTGCTGGCTCCTACGGACTTTTTCAGCAGCAACTGACCATACAAGAACAGGTTTCAGAAAAATATCAATTTTCGATTGATCAATCTTTTATGCGATCCGATGGCTACCGCGATAATACCGCGCTGTTGAAAAAAACGGTACAAACCGCTCACCAATGGCGCTACAATCCGGCGAGTAGCTTGCAGTTTTTCTTGCTATATGCCGATCTGGGCTATCGCACACCAGGCGGACTTACACAAGCGCAAATGGATGAAAATCCGCGCCAATCCAGACCAGCCGCTGGCGCAAGTCCGGGAGCTAAAGAGCAACAAGCAGGGATATACAACAAAACCTGGTATGCGGGCATAGCTCATCAAACCAACATCACGCAAAATTTAGCTCATCATATCAGTGTATTCGGGTCAAATACCGATTTGGAAAATCCTTTTATCACCAATTACGAAATCCGGTCCGAAAAGAATTTAGGGCTACGCACCTATTTGTCATTAACAGGTGATAACAACCGTGCATTCGACTGGCAAATGCAATTGGGACTTGAGACGCAAAAAGGTTGGAACAAGATTCGCAACTTTGATAACGATGGCGGCACGGCGACGGATCTTCAATACGAGGATGATCTGGATAATCTCCAAACCAGCATTTTTTACCGGGCAATGGCCAAGATCGCTGAGCGCTGGACCATCGAAGGCTCGTTGGGCTTAAACAGGGCATCCATCCGCTACGACCGATTGCTTCCTGCAGACGACATCGGTGTGGGCGATATAGATTTTGGAAACATTTGGATGCCAAGAATCGCGACATCCTATCTTTTGAGCAAGCAAGCCGCGGTTCGGGCCTCGATTTCGAAAGGGTATTCCGCGCCTACGCTGGCCGAGGTGCGCTCTTCGGATAACAGCATTAACCAAGATTTGCAAGCCGAAACCGGCACCAATTACGAAATTGGCGTACGCCTGGAAACGAAAAACAGACGAATCGTCGGCGATTTGGCGGCTTACACTTATCAAATGCAAAACGGTATCGTTCGTCAACTGCGTGATAATGGAGCGGAGTACTACGTCAATGCCGGTGAAATGAATCAGCGAGGTATCGAAGCCTCCCTAATGGTTGCGATTATCCAGCCGAAACAAAGCGGTGTAGTTCGCGATCTACGGTATCAAGGATCTTTGGCGCGCAATTTCTATACTTTTGCAGATTATATCAACGGCGATAACGATTTTTCCGGTAATAAGATGACCGCTGTACCCGATTGGACAATCGCTAACAGCCTGATGTTTAACTTTCCAAAGCAAATTTTCTTAAACGTCTTTCATCAGTACGTTTCAGAAATGCCGTTGAACGATGCAAACAGCGTTTACGCGGAAAAGTATAACCTTGTGCAGGCGAAGGCTGGCCTAACCTTGCCTACATCACGTCGTCTATCGTTCCAGATTTTTGTAGGTGTAGACAATCTTTTGAACGAACGTTACAGTTTGGGCAACGATATCAATGCGTTTGGAAATCGCTTCTTTAATCCGGCAGCGCCAAGAAACTACTACGCCGGACTAAAGGTCGCCTTATAACGATATTTTGTAGATTTATGGTATGGAAATATATGGTCAGCAGATCAATCAAAAAAATATAGCCAGCATAGCCACAGATGCGGTTATCATCCAGGACGTAGAATCGGCCATTGATTTGATTGGCAATATATATTATCAGGGCTACGACGCATTGGTTCTACAACAAGCGCAGCTTACTCCGGCATTTTTCGACCTCAAAACTAAGCTTGCCGGCGAAGTGCTGCAAAAATTCAGCAATTACCGTTTACAGCTGGCCATTATAGGCAATTGGCAGCACCTGACTTCCAAAAGCTTGCAAGATTTTATTCGGGAGAGCAACGCCGGCACACGCGTATTCTTCGTTGGCAGCAGCGAAGAAGCGCTATCCAAATTGAGTCTGTAACATCGCTACTTAATGTCTAATAGACGTTCCAGGTGATGATAACCTATACCAAAGTAAGCCTTACTTTGCTCAATTTTTGCCTTTATTTCCGCCTGTCTTGCCGCATTTACACGCTTCTTAACGCCTACGACCAACACATTTTTTGGCGTGTGTGCATCGGAAACAAATTGAAAAACTTTTGTTTGATAGCCGAAATACTCCATGATTAGCGCACGAAAGCCATCAGTTAGCATTTCTGCTTGTCGCTCTAAAAATATGCCGTGTTGCAGCAGAAAATCCAGCGCATTCGTGGCCTTACCTTTTTCCATTTCACGCCGCACCTGTTTATGGCAACAAGGAGCAACCACAATAAGATCGGCACCGTGCGCTATGCCTTTTGCAATGGCATCATCCGTTGCCGTATCGCAGGCGTGTAAGGCAATTAACACGTTCAACGCCGCCGTCGGCTGATAATCGGCAATGGTGCCTTGTACAAAAGAAAGTCCATCAAACGTCGACTTTTTTGCAATGTCGTTACAAAGATCGACAAGATCTGCCCGATACTCTACCCCGACGACCGACAGATCTCTATCCAGCACATTGCGCAGATAATCGTAAAGCGCAAACGTCAGGTAGCCCTTACCGGCCCCCATATCCACCACCTGTAGCTTCTCCTGTGCGGGCAGTTCGCTTAGCATGCTGCTCAACAACTCAATGTAATGGTTTATCTGTTTCCACTTATCCTGCGCGTTTTTAAAAACCTTTCCTTCGGCATCCGTCAAGCGCAATTCTTGCAGATAACGTTTGTTCCCGTGCTGAAGCTTCCTATCCTTTTGCGTATCGTGCGCAAGCGAGGCCGTCGATTTAGCCGTTGGCTTGTCCTTTTTTACAAACCAATCTGCTTTTTTCCCCAATTGGCAGCTCACGTTGGCCAATACCGTAAACAGCGTCGCCGCATGAAAAGCATCCTTGCGCAACCACTGCTTTATTTCAAGCAGCCCTTCATCGATACTGTAATTCTTCGTGATATCCCTCGTTTGATACCGAAAAGTAAACGACAGCATCCGCGCCCTTTTAATCAACACCAATTTTACATAGATATTCTTTAGACCAGCTTCTTGGCCTTTATAGTTTCCTAAAGAGAGCTTAATAAAATCTTCCGCTTGTAAACTGGCGTGTAGCTGATCGATAAATGAAGAATAATGATCCATGATAATGTTATTAAAGCGCAAAGATACATAATTGAAAAAATAGCGTAGCTTGCTATTCGTCATAACAGCAGATAAGACGATACAAACAGCACAATTTTACAAAGTCTTAACCCGGTCGGTTTGCTATCCATACCGCGTTTCTGTATTTTTACGTTATGCAATACCCTACGATTAAAGCTGTCTTTTTTGATATCGACGGCACCCTGCTCAGTTTCACCACACACGAAGTTCCTGAATCGACGAAAGAAGCCATTAAGCAGCTTCAATCCCAAGGGATAAAAGTAATCGTCTCGACCGGTCGATCGATCAATAGTATCGACCATATCAAACAGTTGGATTTCGATGGTTTTATCACCTTCAACGGCGGCTACTGCGTAACGACCGATCATGAAGTACTCTTTAAGCAAGCTTTAGATCCGCGCGATATTCAATCGGTATTGGACTATGCCAAGCAAAAGCCGCTTAGCTTTTCGTTTATGTCCGAACAGGAAATTACAATCTACGATGTCACGCCGGAAATTGCGGGCATGTATGCCCATTTAAATCTGCCTGTTCCACCATTGGTAAACATCGATACCGTCGATACAAGCAGTATCTTGCAAACCAATATCTTTTTGGGACCAGAAGATGAAAAAGCGTTTATGGATACCGTCATGCCAAACTCCGTAGCATCACGCTGGACTCCTTTATTTGCCGATGTGAATCCAAAAGGGCAAAGCAAACAAGTTGGTATTGATATTTTCTGTAAGCATTTTGGAATCGAGCTTTCGCAAACGATGGCTTTTGGCGACGGCGGCAACGACATCACCATGTTAAAACATGTGGCAGTCGGTGTAGCGATGGGCAATGCCAATCCGGAAGTAAAGGAAATAGCCGACTATGTCACGAGTGATGTCGACCAGGATGGTATCTGGAATGCTTTAAAACACTTTCAGGTGCTATAAATAATAAACGAGCCCTGACTTAAGTCAAGGCTCGTTTATTCGTGTTAGAACAATATTTTGCTACTCACCGCTCTCTTTCGCGGCAAGATAACGTTCGGCCTCTAAAGCTGCCATACAACCTGTACCTGCCGCCGTAATCGCTTGACGGTATACATGATCCTGCACATCGCCACAAGCAAATACGCCCGGAATATTGGTTGCCGTGCTGTCGCCTTTGGTAATTAAATACCCGGTTTCGTCCATTTCTAATACGCCTTGAAATAATTCAGTGTTTGGTTTATGCCCAATTGCTACAAAAAAACCAGTCACATCTAGGATTTTTTTCTCGTTCGTTTCGTTGTTTACCACCCGAACGCCATTCACACCTTGTTCATTTCCCAAAATTTCTTCGGTTTCGGTATTGTACAATACCTCAATGTTTGCTGTATTGTTTACGCGGTGCACCATCGCTTTGGAAGCACGAAACTCATCACGACGCACTAACATATACACTTTGCGACACAATTTTGCCAAATACGTCGCTTCTTCTGCTGCCGTATCACCAGCGCCCACGATCGCAACGTCTTGTCCTTTAAAAAAGAAACCATCACATACGGCACATGCCGACACGCCAAAACCATTGTATTTTTCTTCGGAAGGTAAACCCAACCATTTTGCCGTTGCGCCGGTAGCGATAATTACCGCCTCTGCACTTACCCACTTATTGCCGTCGATCTGCACCTTGTGTACACCGCCATCGGTCGCCAACTCTACGTTGGTTGCATAACCAAAACGCACATCCGTACCAAAACGTTCCGCTTGAGCTTTCAGATCTTCCATCATGATTGGTCCCGTGATACCTTGCGGATATCCCGGAAAATTATCCACTTCTGTCGTTTGCGTAAGCTGTCCGCCCGGCACGATTCCCGTATAGACTACCGGTTTTAAATCCGCACGAGCAGCATAGATGGCCGCTGTATATCCAGCAGGACCAGAACCAATAATTACGCACTGTAAGTGCTCCAGTTCTTCTATATTTGTCATTTATCTGTAGTTATATTCTTTTATTTACCAAACTTCCCTTGCAGCTCTTTTAACATATCCGATGTAATGGGTTTTGTCTGCTGTTCTGCTTTCGGTTGCTGTTCCTTTTTTACTTCTTTTTTCTTATCAGTTGCTGTGGCGCTGGCTTCACGTTGCTCTTTCTTTTTGTTGCGGAAGGTATTCCACAAATCTGCCAACACCTTTTTGGTGTACAACGGAAAATCGCCGTTTTGCATCCAGGCGTAATAACTTGGCTCTACTTCAAACACCTGCGTTACTTTACGCCCTTTATGCTTACCGAAATTTATGCACGGGTCTCCATCTTCGTCGTAGACCAAACGACCCGCAAAATCTACCGGATTACTGAGGTTCGTAAATTTATGTAAGGCTTGTACATCGTTTACAACAGGCACTGATACGTTGCCGTGCTTATCTTCAAAAGATGCGCCTTCATATTTACCCAATTGGGCTTTTAATACTTCGTATGTAGCGCGTACATCGGCTTCCGCCGTGTGCGCGTTATCCAAATTGCTATCGCAATAAAACTTATAAGCAGCTTTCAAGGTGCGCTGTTCCATTTGGTGAAAAATGTTTTGCACATCGACAAAGGCGCGCCCTTCCAACGAAAAATCAACGCCTGCTCGTAAAAACTCTTCCATAAGCATTGGCACATCGAACTTATTCGAATTGTAGCCGGCTAAATCTGCATCGCCAATAAAATCGCGAATCTCGGCCGCACGTTCACGAAACGGCGCAAGTCCTTTTACATCCTCGTCGTGCAAGCCATGAAACAGGGATGACTCTGCCGGAATAGGCATTTCGGGATTCACGCGTGTAGTCAACACCTCCTCCTGCCCTCCGGGCAACACTTTCAATATGGACAATTCAACGATACGATCCACAGCTATGTTAACACCCGTAGTTTCTAAGTCAAAAAAAGCCAACGGGCGTTTTAATTGTAATTCCATCTCCTAAAGATTGTTATAAAACTCGATTAACAAAAATACGAAACTCTTTCCGCTCTTACTTTATTTGGGCAGAATTAATGACACTAATCTCACCATTTTACCTGCATCGTCGCCAAGTATTGCGGCACGCCTAAAAGAAAAGCCGAAATCGGCGACGATTTCGGCTCACTATATATTTTGAAAGCGATTATACTAACCCAGTACTTCTTTTAACTTACTGACCTGATGATCAACCAATTTCTGCAATGGTCCAGAGGCCATCATCTTCATCATCATATTGAGTTCTGCCTCAATAACAAATGCAGCATTGGTCACGTTTTCGCTTTGTGCATCCAGTTTCCAACGTAAAGTAATCGCGAACGGCGCCTCCTCAGCGGGCACGCACACGAGCTCTTTATTCTCCACACGTTGGCTGATACGCAAGGCCAGCTTCGTCATATTTTTGATCGTAAAGCGCGCTTCGTCTTCCGTTGATGACCAATTGTAAATGTTATCCGGCATCAACGCTTCATGGTTGTTAAGATCTGCCAGAAAACGGTATACTTCCGCAACAGGCTTATTGATATCGATGGCGTTTTGAATGATTGTCATAAGCGTTATGTTTTACATTTATTCTGCTGTCCAATTAGCCGGATCTCTTCGCCACTGCTCAAGCAATGCCACATCAGATTCCAACACATAGCTATTCGTTACAGCAACCTTAATCAAGGCATCGTAATTACATAAGCTAAAGAATGGGCATTTCGCTTCGGCAAAATTGCGTACAGCCGCATCAAAACCGTAAGTAAAGATGGAAACGAGGCCGACGACATTACATCCTGCTGCGCGAAGGGCCTCTACGGCCTGCAAACTACTTTTTCCGGTTGAAATTAAATCTTCGATCACTACCACACGCTGGCCACTGACTACCTCGCCTTCGATCAGGTTTTGACGACCGTGATCTTTTGCGCTGCTACGCACATAGGTAAACGGCAAGCCTAAATCTTGCGCGACCAACACACCCTGCGGTATTCCTGCTGTTGCTACACCAGAAATCATTTCTACGGTACCAAATTCTTCTTGGATAAGTTGGGAAAGCTTCTGACGGATGTAGGTACGGATAGCGGGATGTGATAAGGTAATACGATTATCACAATAAATTGGAGACTTCCAACCAGACGCCCATGTAAAAGGACTTTTAGGTTGTAATTTTATTGCTTTAATTTGCAATAAGGATTCAGCAATTTTTTGTTCAACCTCATTTAAATTATTCATGGCACAAATTTATAAAATTTATATGAACGAATCTCAGCTAATTTTAGCTGATTTCGTCCCCAAAAAACTATCTATTGTCCAAACAATTGGTTTACAAGACATTGATCTGGAAAAACTTTTCCTAGCCTCAAAAAATAAAGCCAGTAAAGACACGACCTATCTGTATGTACACCCAGAGGCTGAGAAGGTTTTCAAGTCCATTTTGCAAAAACAAACGATCATTAAGGCTGCGGGTGGTTTGGTAAAAAATGGCGAAGGGGAATACTTGTTTATACATCGGTTAGGAAAATGGGATTTGCCCAAGGGAAAAGTGGAAGATAACGAGAAAATGAAGGAGGCTGCCGTTCGCGAGGTCGAAGAAGAGTGCGGTATTCGCATCAACTACCTCGGCAAAAAAATGCATACCACCTACCACACGTATGTGATGCGTGGCAAATTTTTGGTTAAGCAAACCAATTGGTACGATATGGGTGTCAATAAATCTCCAAAATTAATCCCGCAATTGGAAGAAGATATTACTGAAGCGCGTTGGATAGCAAAAGAAGATCTGGCGATCGTGAAAGAAAATACATATCCATTGATTGCTCAAATTATTAAGCAACTTTAAATGTAAAGTTCTAAAAAACGGATGGGCAAAAGCCCATCCGTAGCATCACACGCAAACCCTCATCACTATCCAGTCGCGTTTTCCTCTTTACGTTCCTGCACTTTATCTCCTTGTATGCCTTTTAACGCGCCGGGTTTACGCATTCCTTTTTCACGCTTGCCCTCTGCAAATTTCTGTTTCAACAATTCCTGCTGTTCAGGTGTCAACACTTTTACCATTGCCTGGCGAGATCCTTTGGCTTCTTCACGCCATTTGTCCTGAAGCTTTTTCATGTCAGCACGATGGGTAACCTGTCGCTTAGCCTGCTCCAATTGCACACTGTATACTTCTTTGCGTTGCGCATCGGTAAACTTCAACTCTTTATCTAAACGATCGGTTTTCACTTTGGCGATTTCTTCCGGACTGCGGTTCTCCATGCGCCGCTCATGCGCAGCATGCTTACGATCTTTTCTTACAGGACGATCACCTTGCTTTTGCTCTTGCGCAAAAGTTGCTAAACTAATGCCGGCAAACAGTACGGCTAATGATGCTAATTTTTTCATCTTATTTTTAAATTAAGTAAACAATCTATTTTAATGTTCTTTAATAAGATAGATACGATACGTGCGCAAACGTTTAAAAGTGCTGTCGTTAAATTTTGTTAAGAGTTAGCGTAGCATTAACAACGCTAATTGCCATCAGAAAAAATAAATAAGTTATAAATCAGCTACTTTACAAAAACATCGAAAATATATTTTGGAATACATCAAACAACTTCTATATTTGCATCGTCAAACAAGGATAACAGCAAGCCCAGCTGGCGGAATTGGTAGACGCGTTGGTCTCAAACACCAATATCTTCGGATGTGCCGGTTCGACTCCGGCGCTGGGTACTTTTAAAAGGCGAGCCGGTTACGACTCGCTTTTTTTATGCAAAAAACCCAATCTGAACGACATACAGACAACCTTGACACGGATCAAGCTGAATTCTTGGGGAGAGATAATTTTAAGCATATAATTTCATCACCCTGTACAGAAAAAATGGTGTATCCCTTACGCCACGAAATAGACTTCTAAACGCCTTTAATTTGGCATTAAAAGACTCCGCTGAAGC
>JAAIGF010091691.1_pt1 | contig 39950 bp, 36 predicted proteins | sample 6487441 | NCBI WGS metagenome assembly JAAIGF01 (sample SAMN13974129, study PRJNA590717) | phyllosphere metagenome | biome: pepper field; feature: multiple bacterial spot infested pepper fields; material: pepper leaves; isolation source: leaves from pepper fields | host: Capsicum annuum ...
ACAGTGCAAGCTCAAGGCTGCAGCGCAACGCTGCGGCTCAAGGCCTAAGAGCGGAGGCAGCGTCACCGGGACCTCCCGGATCACCGGGGGAATTGTGCCTGATCAGGGCACAATTCCGAGACACAAGAGCGGGGCTCTGCTCCGCTGCCCGCTCCATGCGGTGGTCCAGCAGGTTGGGCGGTGTTAGGATCGGTTTATATCGATCCAAATGCACCGGGGAGCCTGTCGATGTTGAACCGCTGGAGAGTTGCTGCCACCGTCATGGGCATGATGGCCGGTATGGCCAATGTGCACGCTGCCAGCGTTGGCGATCGCGCCTTCGCCGCAGTGGACCCGTTCATCGGCACGGCAGGCGAGGGCCACACCTATCCCGGTGCCACCGTGCCGTTTGGCATGGTCCAGCTGAGTCCGGATACGCGCATCCAGCCGCGCGAAAAAGCCTATGACTGGGCGGCCGGCTACCGGCATGATGATTCAAGCATCGTCGGTTTTTCGCACACGCATTTTTCCGGCAGCGGCCATTCCGATCTCGGCGATGTACTGCTGATGCCATACACCGGGGATCGCGGCCTGGAACGTGGCGACCCGGATGTGCCCAACAGCGGTTACGCATCGCGGTTCCGCCACGATGATGAGCGTGCCGAACCGGGGTATTACGCGGTCACCCTGGATGACGCGCATGTCCGCGCGGAGCTGACCGCAAGCAGCCGCGTGGGTGTGCACCGTTATACCTATCCTGCCGGTACGCCGGCCAAGGTGCTGCTGGACCTGCGCACCAGCCTTTACGATTACCCCGGCAAGATCCTCTGGTCGCGGCTGCGCATGCGCGAAGACGGAACGTTGACCGGCTTCCGGGAAACCCGCGGCTGGGCGCCGGGACGGCAGCTGTATTTCGCGATGCGTTTCTCGCGCCCGGTGAAGGCGCACGAACTGCACAACACCGAGACCGATATCGCCTACAAGGGCTTTCCGCCGCCGGGGCACCAGTCGCCCCAGCAACGCGCGCAGATCGAGGGCCGGCAACTGGTCGGCACCTTCGATTTCGGCACGCTGGATGCACCGCTGGTGGTCACCGTCGCGCTGTCGCCGGTAAGCGAGGCGGGCGCCATCGCGAACCTGGACGCGGAAGTGCCGGGATTCGATTTCGACAAGGTGCGTGCCGTAGCACGCAGGCAGTGGTCCGATGCGCTGGCGGTGCTGGACATCGAAGCGCCTGAGCATGATCGCCGCAGTGCCTATACCGCCCTGTACCACACCCTTCTGGGCCCGACGCTGTTCATGGATGCCGATGGCCAGTACCGCGGCTCGGACAATGCGGTGCACCGTGCCGAAGGCTTCACGAACTATTCCACGTTCTCTTTGTGGGACACCTACCGGGCCCTGCATCCGCTGCTGACCCTGGTGCAGCCGGAAAAGCGCAACAGCGATTTCATCAATTCGCTGATCGCGCACCAGCAGCACAGCGCCTACGGCATGCTTCCGGTATGGGCGTTCCACGGCCAGGAAACGTGGTGCATGATCGGCTATCACGCCGTGCCGGTGATCGCCGATGCCTACCTGAAGGGGATCCGGGGTTTCGACGCCGACAAGGCCCTGGATGCGATGGTCGCCACCGCCAACTACGGGCCTTACGATGGCATTGCGCAGTACCGCGAGCTGGGCTGGGTGCCGATCGACGAGGAAGGCGAGGCGGCCAGCAAGACGCTGGAATACGCCTACGACGACTGGACCATCGCGCGCATGGCGCAGGCGATGGGCCGCAGCGACGTGCAGCAGCAGTTCGACAAGCGTGCCGGCAACTGGCGCCATGCCTTCGATGCCGAAACCGGTTTCATGCGCGCGCGTAACCGCGATGGTAGTTTCCGCACGCCGTTCGATCCCGATGCCAGCGGCTACGGGACTGATTACACCGAGGGCAATGCCTGGCAGTATTCGTGGTATGTGCCGCAGGATGTCGCCGGGCTGGCGGCGGCGCACGGTGGCAGCGATGCCCTGCTGGCGCGGCTGGACCAGGTCTTCGAGGCCGAGGTGGACCCGGCCGTGTTCGAGCACATGGAGGACATCACCGGCCTGATCGGCTGGTATGCGCATGGCAATGAACCCAGCCACCACGTGGCCTACCTGTATTCCTACGCTGGCCAGCCGTGGCGTACCCAGGCGCGACTGAAGCAGATCATGGAGACCCAGTACGCCGACCGTCCTGACGGACTTGCCGGCAATGACGACCTCGGCCAGATGTCGGCGTGGTATCTGTTCACCGCGCTGGGCTTCTATCCGGTGGCGCCGGGCAGCGGCGAATACATCATCGGCCGGCCCTTCCTGCCCAAGGCAACCCTGAACCTGCCCAACGGCAAGCGCCTGCGCATCGTTGCCGAAGGACTCGATGCCGGCCATGGCAACATCGGTTCGGTGCAGCTCAACGGCAAGCCGCTGCAGCGTGCCTTCCTGCGCCATGACGAAATCATGGCCGGTGGTGAGCTGCGTTTCGTGATGCAGGCCGAGGCCCATACCGCCTGGCCGGGGCAGGGTGCGGAGCAGCCCTACTCGATGTCCGCGCGGGCGGCGGCTGCAAAGCCCTGATCGACGGTACCCCGGTTTCCCGACGGCGGGAGATCGGGGTTCGGGCCATGATCAGGGCTGGTGGCGCGATGCTGGCTTCCCGCCGGCAGGACGTAGTGGATGAACCTGGCCATTTTTCTGCTGCCGGTGCTGGTGCCCGGCATGGCGACGCAGGCGGCGCCCTCTGCGGGAGCCGCTCTGCGGGCGGTACAGGCGACACTGGCGCTGATTCCAGCCGACGATGTCGAGAACGATTACCGACCTCTGCAGATCCGCGTGGCCGATCTCGATGGCGATGGAACAGCCGAGATCATTCATGTCTACACGTCCACCTGGACAGGTGGCACTTCGGTACAGCGGAATGAGCTGATGGTCATGACCGCGCCGCACCCTGACGATCGGCGCGGCTTGCCGGCGTACCCCGGCACCGACCGGATCGATGATGAGGATCACGCCGCAGTACGTGCCTCGGGTTACGCGGAGCAGGACTCGGTGCACGTGCCCGGCAAGCTGGAAGCGCTGGAGATCGTCGACGGAGGAATCGAGGTGACGTTCGTGAGCACGCCGGGTTCGGCGCTCTGCTTCGAGGAAACAGCGGCGCCGCGCGATGCTGCGTGCCCACCGGCTGGAAAGCACACATGGCGCTGGTCATGGCGTTCCGGCGCACTGGTCCAGGAACCCGGGCGGCACGCTGCAGAGCGGTTGCCCTGACATCGCCGCGGGCCCCTCTCAGGCGTCTATCAGGCCATCGGCGCGAGCGCGGGCCAGCGCTTCGGGTGTATCGATGTCCTGCGCCAGGTGATCGCCCTGCAGAAGAAACAGGCTCGATGGCGGCAGCTGCCGGAGACGGAAACGGAAGCCGGCGTCCTGGTGTCCGGCGGCAAGCGCGGTGAACCAGTGTCCCGGGATGACCGCCGGCACGCCAGGCAGGCTGTCGAGTGCTGTTGCCGCGCAGCCGGACGAAGCGGTGCGGGCGCCCTGCAGCAGTGCTTCAAGATGCGCGGCCGACACGCTTGGCTGATCGCAGACCAGCACCAGCACGTAGGCGAATGCGGCAACCTGCGGCCCGGCCACGCGCAGGCTGCCGGCAAGCCCGCTGGAGGGATCGGCGTTGATGGCGAGCTGGTGCGGGATGTCCGCCAGCGCATGGGCCAGCGGTCCGCGCTGGCTGTCGAGCACCACCACCAGACGCTCCGGCATGGTCTCCAGAGCGAGGCGGGCGGCGCGATGGATGAGGGTTTCTCCCTGTCGTGCCAGCAGCTGCTTGGGCTGGCCCAGCCGGCGGCTGCCGCCCGCGGCGAGCACCACCACGGCATGTCCCGCCGAGGGGGTCATGTGCGCGCAGGATCGTGAAGCCACGCCTGCAGCTCGGCGGCGATGCTCAGCGCGATCGCTTCCGGACCGCGCCCTCCCAGCGGCAGGCCGACCGGGGAGTGCAGGCGTGCTGCGAGTGATTCGCGCTGCGCTTGCGACAGCAGCAGGAACAGGTCTTCGCGCCGGCGCCTGGGGCCGAGCAGGCCGATGAATGGCGTGGTGGTCGGCGCGAGCTGCACCAGCGCGTCGAGATCAAGCTCGAAATTGTGATGCATCACGAGCACGGCGTCGGCGACCGGAGTACCAGGCAGTGCATCCTCGACACGGGCGTTCTCCACGTTGACCTGGCAACGTGCGCGCCAGGCGTCGCGCGGGTCCAGCACACGCACCTGCCAGCCCAGCCCGTGCAGGTGGGCCGCCAACGGCGCAGCTTCGGGCCCGGCGCCCAGCACGATGGCACGTGGCGGCGGTGCCCACTCCAGTACCCACTCCCGGCATCCCGCCGGCCAGGCAGGCGGCTGGGTGACCAGCGTGCACGCAGCCATCCAGGCGGCGCAGGAGAAGCGTACCGAACCGTCAATGCCGAGCATCAGCTGCAGGGGACCGCGCCCGTCCAGCCACGCCGCGAAGACCTCTGCACAGCCGGGTACTGCGGCAAGCGGCAACAGTGCGATGCACTGCTGTCCACGGCAGCCGACCGCATTGCCGGAGAACAGCGCGGAATCGTCGCGCGTATCGATGTCGATCCAGTCGAGCTGCGAGGTGGCCGCGGCATGGCATGCGCGGCGTTCCAGCTCCGGTTCGAGGCAACCACCGCTGAGCCATCCGGCGTGCCCAGCGGCACTGAAAAGGACAGCAGTGCCAGCACGTGCGTAGGTTGATCCGGAGGTTTCCAGGACGACGGCCAGCGTGCACCAGGCGGGTGTGGAGTGCGGCTCTGCGCGGCATTGTTCCGTCGGCCGGGCAGAGCCCGGCTCTACGGCAGTGATGCCCATGGCCGCTTCCAGCACGCGGGCCAGGCCCGCGTCGTGTACCTGGACCACCGCGGCCGATGCCTGCCGGTTCATGCCACCTCGGGCAGACCAGCCAACAGCTTGTCCAGCGTCAACGGGTACTCACGCACCCGCACGCCTGTCGCGTTGTAGACCGCATTGGCTACCGCTGCGCTGACGCCGCAAAGCCCCAGTTCGCCGACACCTTTGGCCTTCATCGGCGAAGACACCGCATCGGCTTCATCCAGGAACACCACCTCCTGGTGAGGCACGTCGGCGTGCACGGGAACCTCATAGCCGGCCAGATCGTGGTTGACGAAGAAGCCCAGCCGCGTATCGACGGCGAGTTCTTCGGACAACGCTGCACCGATACCCATGGTCATCGCGCCGATCACCTGGCTGCGCGCCGTCGTCGGGTTGAGGATGCGTCCGGCCGCGCATACGGCGAGCATGCGCCGGATACGGCTTTCGCCGGTGGCCACGTCGACGCCCACTTCGACAAAGTGCGCGGCAAAGGTGGACTGCTGGTATTTCTCCTCAAGCTTGGCGAATTCGATGCTGTCCTCGGCGACCAGTTCGCCATCGACAGCGGCCCTGCGCAACGGCAGCGATTGCCCTGCTACAACGACTTGGCCGTCGCGGAACTGCGCCTTGTCCGGGTCGAGGCCAAGCTTGCGGGCCACGGCACCGCGCAGGGCCATGCAGGCTGCATAGACGCCGGCAGTGGAGCTGTTGGCACCCCATTGCCCACCCGAGCCGGCGGACACCGGAAAGCGCGAATCGCCCAGTTTCACCGTTACACTTTCCAGTTCGACCCCGAGCATTTCTGCCGCAGTCTGCGCGATGATGGTGTAACTGCCGGTGCCGATGTCGGTCATGTCCGTCTCTATCGTCACATGGCCTTCGGCATCCAGCCGTGCTCTCGCTCCGGACTTCATCACCAGATTGTTACGGAAGCCAGCGGCCACGCCCATGCCGACCAGCCAACGGCCGTCGCGTTGCCGGGCGGGAACGGGCGAACGCTTGTCCCAGCCGAAGCGCCGGGCACCGAGGCGAAGGCATTCCACCAGCTGTCGCTGCGAGAACGGTCGCTCGGGGTTGCCGGGATCCACCTGGGTGTCATTGCGGACACGGAATTCGATGGGGTCCAGGCCCAGTTTCTCGGCCATCTCGTCCATGGCGATCTCCAGCGCCATCAGCCCCGGTGTTTCGCCCGGCGCCCGCATGGCGTTGCCTTCGGGCAGATCCAGACGGGTCAGCCGCAGTCCGGCGAGGCGGTTTGCGCCGGCGTACAGCAGCTTGCTCTGCTGCACCGCTTCTTCCGGCGAGCCGCCCGGAAGATTGCCGGACCACGATTCGTGGCCGATGGCGGTGAGCGTGCCCTGCGCGGTGGCGCCCAAGCGTATCCGCTGCAGGGTGGCAGGCCGATGCGTGGTGTTGTTGGCAATCAGCGGCCGGCTCAGTGCCACCTTGACCGGGCGCCCGGCCGCGCGCGCGCCCAGCGCGGCAAGCAGCACGTCGGAACGGATGAAGAGCTTGCCGCCGAATCCGCCGCCGATGTAAGGCGAGACCACGCGCACCTTGTCTTCAGGGATGCCGAGCGTGGCTGCCAGGTCCTTTCGACCCCAGGCCACCATCTGGTTGGAGGTCCACACGGTCAGCTGGTCGCCTTCCCACATCGCCAGCGATGCATGCGGTTCCATCATCGCGTGCGACTGGTCGGGCGTGTGGTACGTGGCATCCAGGGTAACCGGCGCTTCGCCGAAGGCTTTCTCGAAATCGCCGGTACGCGCATCCGGATCGGTCTTCTGCAGTTTGCCGTTGTGTTCCTTGCTCGCCCGCAGGTCGAAGGCACCCTTGCCGGGCGCGTAGCGGATAGTCACCCGCGCGGCGGCAGCACGTGCCTGCTCGAACGTCTCCGCTACCACCAGCGCCAGCGCCTGATGGTAGTGGTGGATCTCGGGACCGCCGAGCAGGGGCGCGGTGTTGCGTTCGCTGTCATGCAGCGCGCCGGCGTTGTCGGCGGTTACGATGGCCAGCACGCCCGGCGAGCGCCTTGCGGCCTCCAGGTCCATGGAAGCCACCCGGCCCTTGCCGATGCCGGCGCCGACCACATGTCCGTAGGCTGCGCCAGCGGCCACGTCGTGACGTTCGTAGGCGTAGGCCGCGCGCCCGCTTGTCTTCAACGGACCTTCGATGCGGCTGTGGGGCTGGCCCACGACCCTCATCGCGTCGATGGGATTCTGGCCTGCGGGAGTGTCGAATTTCATGCGGGGTTCCTCGCCTGCAGCAGCACCGCTGTCAGGGTGCGCTCTGCCAGTTGGGTCTTGAAGCGGTTTTCCGGCGTCGGTGCAGCGCCTTCCAGCAGGTTGGCCATCACCGCGCCTGCGCCCTGCGGCAACAGTGCGTCGGCGGTGTCACTGCGCCAGGGCTTGTAGGCCACGCCCCCGAGTGCAACGCGGCCGCTTCCGTCGGGCTGTATCACCGCAGCGACCGCTATCAGTGCGAATGCGTAGGACGCGCGGTCGCGTACCTTCCGGTACACGTGGCTTCCGCCCCAGGGGCGAGGCAGTACCACCGCCGAGATCAGTTCGCCCTTGTCCAGCACTGTCTCGATATGCGGGGTGGAACCCGGGGCGCGGTACAGCGCATCCAGTGCGATGGTGCGCGAACTGCCATCCGCACGCAGCGTTTCCACCTGTGCACCCAGCGCCATCATCGCCACCGCCATGTCACTGGGATGAGTGGCGATGCATGACGGACTGCTGCCGATGACTGCCAGTTGACGGCTGACCCCGCCCACTGCCGCACAGCCGCTGCCGGGCAACCGCTTGTTGCATGCCTGCGCGGTATCGTAGAAATAGGGACAGCGCGTGCGCTGCAGCAGGTTGCCGGCCGTGGTCGCCTTGTTGCGCAGCTGGCCCGATGCACCCGCCACCAGGGCGCGGGTAAGCAGTGCATGATCACGGCGTACGCGCGGGTCTGATGCCAGATCAGTATTGCGGACCAGGGCACCAATGCGCAGGCCACCTTCGGTCGTGGTTTCGATGGTATCCAGGCCGAGCCCGTTCACATCGATGAGGTGATTGGGCGCTTCGATTTCAAGCTTCATCAGGTCCAGCAGGTTGGTACCGCCGGCGATGAACCTGGCACCCGGTACCCTTGCAGCAGCTGCAACCGCCTCCGCAGGAGTCCGCGCTTTTTCATAGGTGAAGGCCTTCATGCGTGCCCGCCTCCTACATCCTCGATCGCTTCGATGATGTTGGAATACGCTCCACAGCGGCACAGATTGCCACTCATGCGCTCACGGATCTCGTCTCCCGAGAGAGGCACGGCGTCAGCGCCCAGGTCTGTGGTCACATGGCTGGGGATGCCATCCTTCATCTCCTTCAGGACCGCCACAGCTGAACAGATCTGCCCCGGCGTGCAATACCCGCACTGGTAGCCATCGTGAGCGACGAACGCCGCCTGCATGGGATGCATTTTCTCCGGCGAACCCAGGCCTTCGATGGTGGTGATGTCCGCGCCCTCATGCATCACCGCCAGCGTCAGGCAGGCATTGACGCGCCGACCATCCAGCAACACCGTGCAGGCCCCGCACTGACCATGGTCGCAGCCCTTCTTGGTGCCGGTGAGATGCAGATGTTCACGCAGGGCGTCGAGCAGCGTCACCCGCGTGTCCAGATGGAGGCGCTGCACGTGACCGTTGACGGTGAAGGACACCTCGGCCATCACGGGCTCGCGCGCGGGCTGCGGGGCTCCCGGCATCTCAGCCATGACCGGCAACACCAGTACGGAAGCCGAGCCGGCGCCGAGTTTCAGCAGGTCGCGCCGGCTGAGCGCGAAATCGGAAGGAGTGCTCATGCATGCAGGTCCTCTTTGGCTGACAGGGCTGGAGGGGACGTTGGTGACGTGCATGCCAGCATGGTCGCCATCGGGTGGTGACAAGGTGAACCGGGCGTCCAGACCGGGAGAGGGCCGCGCCGCAGGGTTGGCCTCAGGTGGGCCAGAGCTGGACAGAGGGGCCTTCGGGTCCACTGACGGGGTCGCTGGCGGGCACGTCGAGCGCGCTGATGCGCGCGAGCATCGTCGGCGAGGGCGCGTGGGTGCAGATGTCGCCCTGCTGTCCTGGCGGATAGGCACCCACAACCAGCAAATCCGCCGACGCGGAAAGACAGCAGTGTCCGGTTCCTGCGGGAAGCAGCACGACATCGCCCTGTGCAAGCTCCAATACATCGCCTCCCGGCCCGCCCAGCATCACCGTGGCATGGCCGCGGGCGACGCCCAGCACTTCATGTCCTGCGGAATGATAGTGATGATAGTTGTAGATGCCATCGCGCCATTGTGGCGGCCAGCCATTGCCGCGCAATCGCGTCTCGATGCTGATGGCTGGGTCATCCTCGCCAGGTTCCGGGAAGGCAGCCCGGTAATGAAGCACCGGAAGACGTGGATTGTTCGGTATCCAGCCGTTGGGCCCCAGGCGCAGGCTGGACGGAGGGGGGATTTCCGGCTGCTGACGGGAATGAGGTTTCAAGGTGCGCATCTCCTCTCCATGCCGCTTCCACGGGCGCGATCAGCGCGCTGGACGGGTGGCTGTCTGCTTTTCCCCCTCGCGCAGCAGGGGCAGGGGATCATAGGCGCCATCGGCGCCGTAGATTCCCCAGTGCAGATGGGGTGGCGTGCCTCGCGCATTGCCGGTATCGCCCACATAGCCCAGTACGGTGCCCACATCAACCACCTCGCCACGTGCCAAGCCTTCGCGCCAGCTGTCCAGATGGGCGTGGTAATAGCGCTCGCCGGCAGGTCCCTGCACCCACACCTGGCGTCCGCCCAGACCGCCTTCGCGCACGGCGGTGACGATACCGGGAGTGGCGCTGCGCACCGGCGTGCCCCGCCTGGCGAAAATATCCACACCCGCATGGGTACGGTCGGCGCCACGCGGCGCACCGAAGGTCGGGGCAATGTCGCGCACCTTTACCCCTTGTACGGGCACTGGCAAGGAGATCGGCGGCGGCATCCGCGAAAGGGCCCACATCATGCGTGGCGCCTGTGCCCATGGGCTGTTCCACAGCGCCCCTGCCGCTACCCCCAGCATGGCCAGACCGAGCAGCCGCAGCAACCAGCGGCGCAGCCGCCATGCCGACGAGCCACGCCGTCGGCCATGCGCCGATGGACGGGCAGGCATGTGCATCGCCTAGGCGCTGCCCACCCGTACTACCCGTGCGATCGCATCGATCAGCAACAGATCAACGCCGCCGTTGCCCTGATCGAAACGCAGCAGCCCGTTCAGGCCTTCATTGCCTTCGCGATTCACGAACTGCATCAGCGCCGGACGCTCGACCACGGTGCCTTCCAGCACCTGGCCATCGTCCATGTGCAGTTCGACGACGAGCTCGGCATCCAGCTCCTGCTGCAGTGTTTTCAGGCGGTCGATGGTGGCCTGGTCATGGTGTACCCGTTCGATGATGTCGGTCATGAAGCGTTCCCTATGAAGTGTCGGCGCGCGGCGTCCGGTAGGCCACAGGCTAGGCAGGGGCGCGGCAAGCCCATGTCATCAACGCGGCACCTTGCGTTCACGGCATGCCGGGGTGCTGGCAGCATGTACGTGGCCGGTCACACCAGTTGCACGGTGGGCTTGTGGGTGGCCAGCCACGCCAACTGCCACAGGCCGGACAGGCCGATGAACGCATACAGTGCCCGGCCCATCGTGGAGTCGCTGCTTCCGCAGGCGTAGGCCACCAGATCGAACTGGAAAAGCCCGGCAAGGCCAAAGATGATCGCCCCGGCAATGACAAGGGCCATGGTAGCGATGTTGAAGACTCTCACGGGGTGTCCTTCAGAACGTGTAGGCAAGGGGCGGGAAGGTAGCGTGATGCCCGACGCGTGTGAGGGCGGTGAGGTCCATTTCACGCCGCAGCGATACGGTTGCCGCCCGCATGGCGCCGTCAGGGCGTCGGACGATGCCGTAACCTCCTCGTGTCGCTGCTGGTGCTGCTGGCGGAGCGCTCGTTACCGTGCAGGCCACTGGCGCGTTCGTTTAGACGCGCATTGCTTATCGCCTGGCGGTTCTGGCAGTGCCGGCAGGCCAGGATGGTCCCGCCTTCCAGCCGTTGCAGGGTGTCGGCGTTCCAGGCGGTAAGCTTGCCGCACTTGTGGCACCGGAGGGTCAACGCGTTTACCCGTGATATGGAATGGTCTTCGCGATGCTCGGCATCGAAGGCGACGACATGGAACAGGCCGGTGTCTGGCATGGGGGGCTTGGTCTTCGGGCTTGGCCAAGTCTAGGCGGCGGGCGTGTGAGCACACGGTGGGCAACGGTGAAGGCCATGCGTGCAGATCGCTGCGCGCCGCTCACCCGGCGCTGACATTGGCGGGCATCGGCGTCGCCGCAGACTTCACGGAGCCACCTGCGGCGGGGTCGCTCAGCACGATGCCTGACACGCGGGCGGCGTCGCCGAGGTGCTGCACCGCAACGAAAAGCAGCCGGTCCGCCGCCCTTCCGCACCGGGGGACCGCTATCTCACGCTCGTCCACCGAGCAACGATTGACAGCGCTGTCAGTGGCCGCTTACAACCTCCAGCACGCGGTGCCGTGACAATCGTTCCGGAACAGCGTGGGGAGAGCTACACCAGATGGCCAGCCACCGTCGGCAGCACGCGTTTGCAGGTGCGATCCTGTTCTGATGGAAGCTGCCCTGAGCCGGTCGTCCCTGCGCCGGCTCCTTCCCACCGTTACCGCCCGTTATTCCGTACACACCATCAAGGAAGCCCGTCGCCCATGAACTTCTGTCTCCCGCATTCTCGTCAGTCTGCCGGCGTGCGCTGCCTGAAGCCATTGTTGCTCAGCGCGGCATTGGCATTGGCCTGCGCTCCGTCGCTTGCCAGCGCCGCGGCGATTGCCGCAGACGCCGGCAACGCGCAGGTCAACCCGGCGCACTGGCCGCAGCCCGCCTGGCCGCTGGCCACCGATCCGGCGCTGCAGCGCCGCGTGGACGAACTGCTGGCCAGCATGACGCTGGAGGAAAAGGTCGGCCAGATCGTGCAGGCAGACATCGGCAGCATCACCCCGGATGACGTGCGCAAGTATCGCCTCGGGTCGATCCTGGCCGGCGGCGGCTCGGATCCGGGCGGCCGCTACAATGCCGCGCCTGCCGAATGGCTGGCCCTGGCCGATGCGTTCTGGGAGGCATCGATGGACACCCGAGGTGGCGGCAAGGCCATCCCGATCATCTGGGGCATCGACGCCATGCACGGGCAGAGCAACGTGGTCGGCGCCACGCTGTTCCCGCACAACATCGGCCTGGGCGCAACCCGCAATCCGGAACTGCTGCGCGAGATCGCGCGCATCACCGCCGCCGAAACCCGTACCACCGGCATGGAATGGACGTTCGCGCCAACCGTGGCAGTGCCGCAGGATGACCGCTGGGGCCGCGCGTACGAGGGTTATTCGGAAGATCCCGCGCTGGTGGCCAGCTTTGCCGGCGTGTTCGTCGAAGGCCTGCAGGGCAAGGCCGGTGCCGCCGATTTCCTGGACGACCACCACGTGATGACCACGGTCAAGCACTTCCTGGGCGATGGTGGCACCACCAACGGCAAGGACCAGGGCGACACCACGGTCAGTGAAGCGCAGCTGCGCGACATCCACGCGGCCGGCTACGTGCCGGCGATCGCTGCCGGCGCGCAGTCGGTGATGGCCTCGTTCAACAGCTTCCACGGCGAGAAGATGCACGGCTACAAGCCGCTGCTCACCGATGTGCTGAAGGAGCGCATGAACTTCGGGGGCTTCGTGGTAGGCGACTGGAACGGCCACGGCCAGGTCAAGGGCTGCACCAACACGGACTGCGCGCAGACCTACATCGCCGGCATGGACATGGCGATGGCGCCGGACAGCTGGAAGGGGCTGTACGAAAGCACGGTGAAGCACGTCAAGGACGGCACGCTGCCGATCGCGCGCGTGGACGATGCCGTGCGCCGCATCCTGCTGGCGAAGTTCCGCATGGGGCTGTTCGAGAAGCCGCGGCCGTCCGAGCGTGCACTGGGCGGCAGGTTCGAACTGCTGGGCTCGCCGGAACACCGCGCGGTGGCGCGCCAGGCGGTGCGTGAATCGCTGGTGCTGCTGAAGAACCAGGGCGGCGTGCTGCCGCTTTCGCCAAAGCAGCGCGTGCTGGTGGCCGGCGACGGTGCCGACAACATGACCAAGCAGACCGGCGGGTGGACGCTGACCTGGCAGGGCGACGGCACCCGGCGCGAGGATTTCCCCAATGCCGATACCATCTGGGAAGGCCTGAAATCGCAGGTGGAAGCGGCAGGCGGCAAGGCCGAGCTGTCCGTGGACGGCAGCTACCAGGCCAAGCCGGATGTGGCGGTGGTGGTGTTCGGCGAGGACCCCTACGCGGAGTTCCAGGGCGACCTGCCGGACCTGATGTTCAAGGGCGGCAGATCCGGCGAACTGGACATGATCCGCAAGCTCAAGGCGCAGGGCATTCCGGTGGTGGCGGTGTTCATCAGCGGGCGTCCGTTGTGGATGAACCGCGAGATCAACGCTGCCGACGCGTTCGTGGCCGCGTGGCTGCCGGGTTCGGAAGGCGGTGGAATCGCCGATGTGCTGCTGCGCAGGGCCGATGGCAGCGTGCAGCATGATTTCCACGGCAAGCTCAGCTTCTCCTGGCCGCGCCGCGCGGACCAGTACGCCAACAACGTGGGACAGAAGGATTACGATCCGCAGTTCAGGTTCGGCCATGGCCTGACCTACAAGGACAAGGGGGATCTGCCGAAGCTGTCCGAAGATCCCGGCATCGATCCGAATGCATCGCGTACCAGCACCTGGTTCGATCGTGGCGCGGCCACCACCGGATTGACCCTTCGCCTGACGGGTGCCGATGGCGAGGCGATGGATATCGTGCATCCCAATGTGACCACCCAGGACGGCTCGATCGTCATGACCGCGGTCAATACCGAAGTGCAGGAAGGCGCGCGTGAGTTCGCCTTCAAGGGTCCGGGCCTGGTCGAGCTGCGTTCCAACATGCCGCTGGACCTGACCCGCGAAACCAACGGCGATGTGTTTGCCATCGCCGAGCTGCGCGTGGATGCGCTGCCGTCCAATGCCCGCGTGGGCTACCTGGCCGCCTGTGGCGAAGGCTGTGCTGGCGAAGTAGACATCGGCGCAGCGCTGGCGAAGGTGCCGCAGGGTCAGTGGACGCGCCTGGCCGTGCCGCTGAAATGCCTGCGTGGTGCAGGCGTGGATACGTCGAAGATCAGCATGCCGTTCGCCCTGCGTGGCGCCAATGGAGTGAAGCTGTCACTGGCGAAGGTCAGCATCGGCACCGACTTCGATCACCGGGTGGAGTGCCGCACGCCGTGATGGTGCCTCTGCTGCTGGCAGCACTGCTGCTGGCTGGCGACGACGCGGGGACGTCGTCGCCGGCCGGCTGGCAGCTGGTCTGGCAGGATGAGTTCGACGGCGCATCCATCGACCCTTCGAAGTGGGAGCTGGAAGACAACTGCTGGGGTGGCGGCAACCACGAACAACAGTGCTACACCCCGCGTGCGGATGCACAGCCGGGCGCGAATGCCTTCGTGCGCGATGGCGTGCTGCATATCGTCGCCCGGCCCGAACGCTGGAGCGGCCCGGCGTTGCCGCAAGGGGGTGGCGAGGCGACCGCCACCTTGCCGTATACCTCGGCGCGGCTGCGCACGCGAAACCGCCAGGAGTGGACGTTCGGTCGTTTCGAGATCCGCGCCAGGTTGCCGGCCGGGCAGGGTGCCTGGCCAGCGATCTGGATGCTGCCGACGGAGTCTCCATACGGGCGCTGGGCAGCGTCGGGCGAGATCGACATCATGGAAGCGGTGAACCTGGGTACGCCATCGGACATGCCCGGCGCCGCGCCGGGACAACGGGAAACCCGCGTGCATGGCACCCTGCATTACGGTCGCCCGCCACCGGGGAACGTGCATGCAGGCGCCTGGTTCACGCTGCCCGGCGGCGCCAGCCCAGCCGACGATTTCCACGTCTACGCGCTGGAATGGGAAGAGGGCGAGATCCGCTGGTACGTCGATGACGTGCACTACGCCACCCAGCGGGCCGAGCACTGGTTTTCGCAGCGGCAGGACGCACACGGGATCTGGATCGACGCCCCGGCCGGAGCCCCATTCGATGCCGCATCGAAGTATCACCTGTTGCTGAACCTGGCCGTGGGTGGAAACTGGGCGGGCAAGGTCAACGCCAGCGGCATCGACGCCTCGGTGTTTCCGCAGACGATGCAGGTGGACTACGTGCGGGTATTCCGCTGTGGGGCCGGCAAGGGCGATGGCAGCGGCTGCGCCACGCGCGATCCGGCGGCAAGGCTCGTGATTCCCCGATAGCCCGGCAGGGGGCTACAGGGCTGGTGCCTTGCCGGCAGCAAGGAGCAGACGCGCCTGAGATTGCCAGCCGCCGATGAACAGGTCCGGCCTGCCATCGCCGTCCACGTCCCCGCGCGCCATGCTCCAGCTGCGGCCCACCGTCGTCTCCGGAATCACTGCGGCGGTCACATCGGTGAACGTGCCCGTGCCGTCGTTCTGCCACGCACGCACCTGCAACGGCACGAAGCCCGGGACGTCGATGGCACTCACCACCAGGTCCGCGAAACCGTCCTCGTTGAAATCAATCACCATACCGCCCCAGCTCGAGAAACGATGCGGCGGCAGACGCGCAGCGGTTTCGTCCTTGAAGCGCGCCGTGCCGTCATTGATGAACAGGCGGGTCCGGGGATCCTTGTCCAACTGCTGGTTGTTGCTGGTGAGGTTGAAGAACACCAGGTCCGGATGCCCATCGCTGTTGGCATCCAGCACGTGCACTTCGCGGCTTTCCGTCGGTACCTGCTCACCAAGCCGATCGCTGGCATCGGTGAAGTGTCCGCCACCGGTGTTGAGGAACAGTCTGTTGGTGGCATCCTGGGTGGCTACGACCATGTCCAGATCGCCATCTCCGTCCAGATCGGCCAGCACGATGCCCTGGGCCTGCACGTCCACCGTAGGCATGTGCGTTGCGCTGGCATCAATGAAGTGACCTGGCCGGCGAGGATCATTGAGCCACAGGAACGTCTGTGCGGTACCGGTCTTGCCCTCGGTGGTGTTGCCGACCACGATGTCGGGCAGGCCGTCGCCATCGACATCACCCACGGCCAGCGCATTGGCCTGGCTCATGGCGGGCAGACGCTCGCTGGCGCGGGTGAATCCGCCCTTGCCATCGCCGAGGAACAGGCTGTGCTGCTCATCGTCCTCCGCCACGAACATCACGTCGGCATGGCCGTCGCGGTCGAAATCCGCCACGCGCACGTGCTCGTGGTCGCCGGGCTGGGTGCCGAACGCTGCAGGCAGGTGGCTGAAACGTCCGGTGCCATCGTTGAGATACAGCCTGTTGGCTCCGTTCTCCACTGCCACCGCGATATCCAGATCGCCATCGCCGTCGGCATCGAACATCGCCCCGTCCAGCGCATGCAGGTCCGCATCAACGGGTAGATGGGTGGCGGTGACATCCTTGTACAGCGTGGCGGCTTCCGGCGCGGGCGCTGCGGACGTGTGCGCCCGGGCATGCCGGGCATCGTCGGCGCAGCCGGCCAGCGGCAGACCGGCAAGGGCAATCCATGCATGGCGCGACGGTATGACTCTGGTCATCTGGTCGATCTCCCGTGCTGTCGCCGCGAGCGCGAATGACGTCCGCTGCGATGGTTCAAGGCGTAACGCCGCTGCTACTGTAAGCCAATCATCCGCATCGTGTGCCGGCGCAGGTTGAGGCTCCGCCCACCGTCGCTGGCCATCCGCTTCAGGGCTCGCCGTCGCGTCGTCCAGGCCCGGCCGCCGAGGGGTCGCCAAGTGCGGCGCGAACCCGTGGTGCCAGCTCGGCCAGCGTGAAGGGTTTGCCGATCAGGTGCACATCGGCATTCAGAACCCCATCGTCCACGAGGGCATTTCGGCTGTTTCCCGTAGTGAACAGCACCTTCAACTCCGGATGACGCCGGCAGGCTTCATCGGCCAGCTGGCGTCCGTTGGTTTCCGGCATCAGCACATCGGTGAACAGCAGCGCGATGTCCGGATGTGCATCGAGAAGCCGCAGCGCCGCAGACGCTCCTTCGGCGTCGAGCACCTGGTAGCCGAGCTGCCGCAGCGCGTCCAATGAAAATTGCCGCACCGACGGCTCATCATCCACCACCAGGATCTTTTCCGGTCCGCCGACGGGCAGTGACGCCTCCTTTGCCACGGGCACGCCCAGAAGCTCGGATTCCACCCGCAGGCGTGGCAGATAGATGCCCACGGTGGTGCCGTGGCCAACCTGCGACCACAGGGTCACGTGACCGGCCGACTGCTCCACAAAGCCATACACCTGAGAAAGACCCAGACCGGTGCCGTGCCCGATCTTCTTGGTGGTGTAGAACGGCTCGAACGCACGGGCGACCACTTCCGGCGGCATGCCGCTGCCGCTATCGGCGGCGGTGATCAGCACGTACTGCCCGGGTGGCACCCCGGGGTGAGCCGCTGCATCGCAGGCCTCCACCTCGCAGTTGCGGGTTTCCAGGGTGAGGCGCCCGCCGCCGGGCATCGCATCGCGCGCGTTGACGGCCAGATTGAGGATTACATTCTCGAGCTGGTTGACGTCGGCGTGGGTCCACCACAGGCCGGCCGTCAGCATCGTTTCCAGGCGCACGCCGCTGCCAAGCGAATGCACCAGCAGGTCGGACATGCCGGCAACCAGCTTGTTCGCATCCAGCGGGACCGGCTGCAGCGGCTGTTGCCGCGAGAAAGCCAGCAACCGCTGGGTGAGCTGGGCAGCGCGGGTCGCCCCCTCCAGCGCCATCTCGATGCAGCGGCTGGCAAGCGCGTCGCTGCTGCCCAGCCGCGCGGCAAGCAGGTCGAGCGGGCCGATCACGGTTGCCAGCATGTTGTTGAAGTCGTGCGCGATGCCGCCAGTGAGCTGACCGACCGCTTCCATCTTGCGGCTCTGACGCAATGCATCTTCCACCCGCAAACGCTCGGCAACCGCCTCGCGCACGCGCGTTTCCAGCCGTTCGTTGAGTTCCTGCAGCCGCATGTCCACGGCCTTGCGCGCAGTGACATCGATGACCACGCCGAGCACGCGCACGCAGCGATCCCCCTCGAATACACCGCGTCCCTTGGCCGCCAGCCAGCGCACCACACCGTCCTCCTTGCCGATGGTGCGGTACTCGACATCGTAGGTCAGGCGGCGCGCGGGATCGGCCGCCGCCTCGAAGGCGGCCAGGGTCGCTTCGCGGTCATCCGGGTGCAGGCCATCGATGAAATCCTGGCGGGTCAGCGGGGCGTCGGCCGATATCCCGAACATGGCCCGGGTACGCGCCGGCCAGGTTACCCCGCCGTTCACCACATCCACATCCCAGAAGCCCAGATCGCCGGCTTCGGTCGCCAGCCGCAGCCGCTCCTCGCTCTGTCGCAACGCCGCTTCGGCCGCCTTGCGACCGGACAGGTCCTGCATGGCGCCAATCATGCGCAGCGGGGTGCCTGCTGCATCCCGCAGCACGGTGCCGCGGTCCAGTACCGGCGCATAACTGCCATCCGCACGCCGGAAGCGGTATTCGTCCGACCAGTTCGTGGCCGCACTGTCAATGACAGCATGGATCCCGTGGTCGATGCGTCCACGGTCATCAGGATGGATATGCTGCAACCACCATTGGGCCGTGCTGCATTCCATGTCATGGCCGAACAGGCCAGCGAGTGCTTCGTTCCAGATCACCTCGCCGTCAGAAATACGCCAGTCCCAGATTGCATCGTTGGTCGCACGCGCGGCCAGCCGGTAGCGTTCGCCGATCTCGCGGCGATCGGCGTCGGCGTCCTTGCGATCGGTGATCTCCAGCGAGGTGCCCACCATGCCGACCACCCGTCCGTCCCCATCATGCAGCGGTGACTTGGTGGACAGCCAGCAAGCGCGCCGACCATCGGGAAAGCTCACTTCCTCTTCCAGCTGTTCGCTCTGGCCGCTGGCCATCACCCGTGCGTCGGCCGCCATCACGGCCGCCGCCTGGACGGGATCGGCAAGCAGCTCGGCATCGGTGCGGCCGATGTACTGGTCCGGCGGCAGGCCGATCAGTCCGGTGGTGCCGCGGTTGCCGATCAGCAGGCGACCGTGTCGATCCTTGGCATATACCGCGCCCGGCACCGCCTCCACGAATGATCGCAGCAGGGTCTGCGCCTGGTCACGCTCGGCTTCGATGCGGCGGCGCTCATGGATATCGATCAGCACACCGGGAAAGGCGATGACCTGTCCTTTGCTGTCGTGGTCCACCCGACCGATCGCCTCCACCCAGCGATACTCACCATCGCAGCCACGGACCCGGTACTGATGGGCATAACGGCCGCCACGGCGCACCGCCTCGTCGATGGCGTCGACCAGCCCCGGCCGATCATCGGCATGGACGGCTGCCAGCAGGTCTTCAAGGGGCGGTTGTTGGCTCACCACCGCCGGATCCAGTCCGATGGCCTGTGCGAGAGGTTCGTCCAGGATCACGCGGTTGCGCGCCACATCCCAGAACCAGGTGCCCACGATGGCCCCCGCAGCGAGCGCCATCTTCATGCGTTCGCTGTCATGGCTGCCGCTGGGCGTTTCGATATCCGGATGAATCAAGTGAAGCTCACGAGGGCAGTAGGGAAGGGCGGGGCATCGGGCCCCGGAACGGGCGCGGCATACGGCGGGCGCGCGCAGATTATCGCTTGTGCTGTTGCCGTGCGGGCATTTCCGCGTGCAACGGTCAGCGCTGACGGCGGACCACGCGGCGCCGCCAGGCGGCCACGTTGTCGCCGCGGATGCGCCGCTCCTGAGTGCCGCGGATCGTGTCGACCTTCCGGTCTTCACCGGTCACCGGGCCGGCCCTGACCGCCGTGTCCCGTTCAAAGGCGTGTGATCTGTCGGTATTGCGGTAATACCGGTACAGCGCCCAATACAGGGCGCTGGCGCCAGCCGGGCCGGCCAGCAGGATCCACAGTCCACTTTCGTCGCTCATGAGGTCGCCATCACGATCCAGAGGGCAAGGGCTTCAATGATGGTGCCCGTAGTCAACGCGGCCAGCAACAGCTTCCACTGCTGCACCGGTACGCTGCCCATGGTCTCACCGGTACGGCCATTCACCGCGATGTAGTGCAGCATGCCGCCGTTGCGGCCCGGCTCATGGTACGAATACAGCCATACCGGCAGGTACATCGATACCCAGCGCGTACCGTGTACTTCAAGGCCTTCCTGCTCCCAGCGCACGCCGCGGTCGTAGCGGCGCACGGACGCAGACACCTGGGCGCGTGCGATGGACAGCAGCTGGTCTTCGAGGCGTGGCCGCATGTGCTCGACATCAAGGTCGCGCTTTTCCGAGCTGAATCCAGTCAGGTAGGACGCATTCCATTGCAGCGCGTTTTTCGTGTCGAAGGGCAGGATGGCGTTGATGATGTTGTTGGTGTTGGACTGGACATCCAGGTTGCCGCGCTGTGAAGAGGATTCCAGCGGCAGGTCGTCCACGGTGAAATCCACGTGCCGTTCCACCTGGTACACATCGGCGTCGTAGTATGTCTTCCTGTTCTTTTCGGTGCCACGCGTGTACTCGCGCGTCTTGATCTCACCCTTGCCGGCCACGCTGGCGCTGACGTTGCCATCAACGATCATGTAGGGCAGGTACACACCCACGACGTTTTCCGGTGTGAACTGGTCCTTGAAGGCCTTCAGGGCGAACAGGCGGCGCTTGTCCACGAACTGGCGGATACGCGCAACCGCATCCTCCTTGCGGATGTGGAAGGGCAGTACGGCATCGGGCACGGCTCCGTTGGCGATCTGCTCGTTCACGCCGAACACGTGGCGGCACCAGTGGCAGCGGGCGGTCATGGTGCTTTCGGTGTTCATGGTGACTTCGGCACCGCAGCCGGTGCACTTGAAGCTCATCAGGCTGGAAGTGTCGGCCTGTATGTCCCGCGCACCGGAAGCGATGACCGTGCCGCGCAGCTGGTCGATTCCCGCGCCGAGCCCGAAGGCCTCCTCCACGCGCGTGCCATGCCATTCGTTGCGGCAGTACTGGCACACCAGCAGGTCGCTGCCGGGCTTGGCGCGGATGTCGCTGGAACCGCATTTCGGGCAGCGGTTGATTCCATCGCTGAGCTCGGTGGCGGCGGTATCCAGCGGGGCCGGATCGGGCGCCTGCAGTTCATCGCGGATGGGCTGGGGCAGGGTGGCCGGATCGACCGGGAAGGTACCGGGCAGCGGTGGCACTTCCTGCGGCGAGCCGCGGCCGGCAACAGGCGTGGGCGCCGCAGGCAGCGGCGGCGGAGTTCCTGGCGTTGTCATGTCGTGCGGATTCCGGTCCTACAGACCCAGCGCCTTGGCCTTGAGGGCGTCATAGTCGCCCTGCGTGATGAGCCCCAGGTCCAGCATCTCCTTGGCCTGCTTCAGACGCGCCACCGGGTCGTCCGCTGCTGGCGTGGACGCTGCCGCTGGCTGTTGCAGGCCGCTGATGCCTCCCATCATGCCTGACGCCATGCCAACGCCTACCAGGCCGGCAGCACCTCCTGTCTCGCCGGCGGACTGGATGCCCTGCGCCACGCTGGCCTGCAGGTTGGAATTGCCGCGTGCGCCGGCCAGCGCGTCGGCGCGCTGCACGGTCTTCAGCAGCTCGCGTGTGTTCGCATCGTACTCGATGGACACGATGGCGGTCTTGACGATGGCCAGGCCGCGATCGGAGTTCCACTGGTACGCCGCCTCCACGGCATCGGAGAGGCTCCTGGCGAACCCCAGTGAATCCTGCTGCAGGCGGGTGATGCGGTTTCCCTTGCCCGGGTCGTTGCTGTACAGGCTGAAGGCCGGTGCCAGCGACGAAACCACTTCGTTGAACAGCTGGTTGGCGGCGGCGTTGTCCAGATCGGTGAAGTCGAATACCTGGCCTGGCTGTAGATAGCGCGCCGGTACGAAATTCTTCACGAACAGCAGCGGGTCGACGATCTTCAGCGTGTAGGAGCCACGCGTCACCGCACCGACCTGGGTGCCGAGGAAGCCATCGTCCCAGTAGATTTCGGATTGGGTGCCGAAGCGGTTGTCCGGCAGCTCCTTGAGCGACACGAAGAAAGCCGCCTGCTGGGCCCCGGGCTGGCCGCCGAACTTGAACCGCTCCCAGCTCTGGCGGATGAGCGGCGTGACCAGGCCATCGCCGGCGAACAACGACTGCGAATTCGGATCATCCGAGCGCCATTCGTAACCGCCGGGTTCGGCCACGAAGGCGGTGACCGCACCGTCCTGCATCAACAGCAGGCCGTATCCTTCGGGAACGACGATCTTCGATCCATTGGTGATGATGTTCGACGAGGCGCTGGTGTTCGAACCGCGTCCGGCATTGGTGCCGCGCGGAACCGCGGCGAACAGTGCGGCGGTGGCCGGCAGGCCCGTCGGCACGGTGAGAAAGTCCTTCCACTGGTCGGTCAGTACACCGCCCACCGCACCTGCTGCTGCCTGCCTGAGTCCCATGCCAACTCCGTGTGATCCGTGGGCGGGCACCACGCCCGCCGTTCCCGCCGGACTATATCAGCAGCGTCGCAGAGGCATCTGCAGGGCAGGGGGCGCCGGCTCAGCGTTGCCGGTGTCCCGTAGGATCCGGGTCCGCCCGTTCATAGTCATCAGGCGTTGCCTTGGGGCCGTCGCCGTCATCGGGCATGTCACGTTCCTTCCACCGCGCCTTGTCGTTGCGCGACTTGTCGGGTGTGTGCGCTTTCGCCTGGTCGTCCACGTCGGCGGTGGGGTTGAAGGGCAGCTTGTCGGCCATTGCGGGTCACCGTGTGGGTTCTGGAAGGCCAGCCTGCGCCAGCGCAGGTTAACGCCAGGCCGTCGTGGAATGAACGCCATGCACACCCGAAGGTCACCATCAACTCATTACCAGGGGTGTATTCCTGCATTCCCCCCCTTTTCTGGAGCATGGCGATGCAAGCATTGACCTATCACGGCCGCAAGGACGTCCGGGTGGAATCCGTACCGGATCCCGTGCTGGCGGCAGATGACGACCTCATCCTGAGGGTCACGGCGACTGCCATCTGCGGCTCCGACCTGCATCTGTACCGCGGAAAGATTCCCGACCTGCACGATGGCGATGTGCTGGGTCATGAGTTCATGGGCGTGGTGGAAGAGGTGGGTAGCGCTGTCACCCAGGTACGCCCCGGCGACCGTGTGGTGATTCCCTTCGTGATCGCGTGCGGAGAATGCTTCCACTGTGCGCTCGCTGAATATGCCGCCTGCGAGACCACCAATCCTGGCAAGGGCGCGGCGCTGAACCAGAAGGGGCTGATGCCGCCGGCGGCATTGTTCGGCTACAGCCACCTGTATGGCGGGGTGGCCGGTGGCCAGGCGGAGTTCGTGCGCGTACCGAAGGCCAACGTCGGGCCCCTGCGCATTCCCGACGGCGTCGCTGACGAGCAGGTGCTTTTCCTTTCCGACATCCTGCCAACCGGGTACCAGGCAGCGATCAACGCGGGTGTGAAACCGGGGTCCACCGTAGCCATCTTCGGTGCTGGCCCGGTCGGCCTGATGAGCGCGGCCTGTTGCCGCCTGCTCGGCGCGGAAACCATTTTCATGGTGGATCATCTGCCGTATCGACTTGATTTCGCGCAGCGCACCTACGGCGTCACGCCGATCGACTTCAGCAAGGTGGACGATCCTGCGGACTACATCGTCAGCCAGACCAGTGGCCGCGGCGTGGATGCGTGTATCGAGGCGGTGGGCTTCGAGGCCGAAGGAAGCGCACTGGAAAGTGCACTGACGGCGGTCAAGCTTGAGGGCAGCAGCGGCGTGGCCATCCGCCAATGCATCGCGGCCGCGCGGCGTGGCGGGGTGGTGAGTATTCCGGGGGTATACGCCGGTTTCATCCATGGCTTTCTGCTGGGCGATGCCTTCGACAAGGGCCTGACCTTCAAGATGGGGCAGACGCACGTGCAGGGCCTCATGCCGGAACTGCTCACGGCCATCCTGGAGGGCCGGCTGGATCCGGGCACCATCATTTCGCATCGCATGCGGTTGGCCGACGCGGCGCAGGGGTATGCGATGTTCGATGCGAAGGACGACGATTGCCGGAAGATCGTGCTGACGCCATGAGCCGGCAGACGAGCCACGGCATACGGCGGCAGGTGGGCCGACCCTGATGGACGGCCTGATGGCCTGCCTGTACGCGTTGTGGTTGATCGGCGGTACGCTGGATTTCTGGTTTCATCGCCGCACGGATCTGCCACACACGTCCGGGCTTCGCGAGAGCGCGCTTCACGGCGTGCAGTTGCTGCTGGTGGGTGGGGCAACGCTGGTATGGCTGGGCTTCCAGACCACGTGGGCCATGGTCACGCTGCTGTCGCTGGTGGCGATCGGCCACGCCGTGGCGGGTTACCTGGACACGGTCAGCGCCGATGGGCGCCGCCGTATCAGCCCGGCCGAGCAGCACGTGCACAGCATCCTTGACGTGGCGCCGTGGTTGTTCCTTGCCTGGATTGCCTGGCGGGCCGAGCCGACGTGGAGCGTGCGCTGGGAGCCTGCGCCACTGCCCGTGAAGGCATGGGTGGTGCTTCCCGCACTGCTGGTGGTGGTCATGCCGTGGGCGTACGAGATGCTGCGCTGTCTGCGCGCAGGCCAGCGCGGATGACCCACTGCGAACGATGCCCTGCGGGTTGGCGTTCAGCCCGCGCCGTCGGCGGGCGATCCATCATGGCGCTGCAGCCGTACCCAGGCATCCTCACCTTCCTCCGCGCTGTTCTGTGGGACGGTAGCGACGCAGGTCACCCTCCTGCGCCATCAGGAATGACCATGCCCCTCCGCGCCATCGCCTGCGCAAGTGAGGCGATCCCGGGCCTTTCATGAACCATGTGGACGACGGCCGACACTGCCGCACGTTTCAATCTGCAAGCGAGTGTGACAGACATTCTGCTCCATGACGCAGCCAGCTTTCTGCAGTACATGGAAGGGCCTGACGACAGCATCAATATCCTCTACAGCCGAGTTCTATCCGCGGGCAGCCATTGCGGGATTCTCGAGCTGGGCCGCGGACGGATTTCCAGTCGTCCGTTTCCGTACTGGTCAATGCGCCTGTTGCCGTGCAACCGGCAACCCATTGATAGAGAAAGGACGACGCCGGCAACATGGCCGGCGTCGTCTGTTGCGGCGTGACCCAGAAGAAGGAATGGGTCCGCTGCACGCGGCGAAGCATCATGTTGCCTGTGCCGCCTTCGCGTTGCCGCCGCCCTTCGCGATCAGTGTCAGCTTCTCATCGGTGGCTTTCTCTTCCTGCAGCGTTTCCAGCAGCAGGGGCAGGGCATCCTTGTAGCCCAGCTGTTTGGCCAACGCCGCGATGGTGCCGTAAGAGGCGATCTCGTAGTGCTCGACCTTCTGCGCGCCACCGATCAATGCGGCATCGCGTACAGCGCCCTTGTCGATGGAATCGATTACCTCCTTTCCTTCCTCGACCAAGCCTTCCATCGCCGCACACTTGATGCGCTTGAGGCGGATGCCGAGAACGTCGACGACCTGGTCGATGCGCTCGATCTGGCCTTGGGTCTCCTCAAGATGGGTTTCGAACGCCGCAGCAAGCTCGGGGTTCTCAGCGGCCCGCGCCAAGCGCGGCAGGGCCTTGGTCAGTTGTTTCTCGGCGCTGTAGATATCGGAAAGTTCGTGGATGAACAGGTCTTCTGCGGTCTTGATGGCCATGGGCGGGCTCCTTGTGTCTCGTTGCGTATCGGGAGCCTGAACACTACGACGCGGCGGGTTGAAAGCAGGCGCAGGTGCGGTGAACGCCTTATGCAGGACGGCCGCACTTTCCTATGCGCGGTCGTCACTGGACTCTGGATGCGATACGGCATGAGGTCGCGCGGCATCTTCCACGTCCGTCGGCCCTGATCCCGCTGGAGCGCAGCTCGGCTCCAGCGCGCAACAGGGCTTCAGCAGGGTCGACGGCGATCAAGGCGACCGTAGCGCCCACGGCTCAGTGCAACCAGATCGCGTTCGGCGGCATCGCCCAGTTCGTCGCAGGCCAGCAGCAGGCCATACATCAGATTCTCATCCAGCAGTCTCAGCGCATGGCCCTGTTGCCGGGCGTCGCAGGCGGCATCGATCAGGGTGGTGATGCCCGCCACACCGCGCAGTCTGCGCAGTGCGGGCGCCAGTGCGCAATGCGGGCAGTCGCCAGGGGCTACGCCCTGGCGATGGGCTGCTTGGTCTTCGGCGGCTTCCTGCATGTGGGCAAGACGGATGACGCGCTCGATACCGTCGCCCTCCATGATGTCGGGACAGGGCAGGCGGACAGGGCGGGATTGGCGCATTGATGACCTCGCGGCACGGAGAAGCCACCTGCGCCGAAGCGCGAGGTGGCGGACGGTGCGGGTTGCAGTACCGGAAAGATCGTAGGCAAAACCGGCGGGTCGGGTGACCCCCACGCATCGCCCGCCATAAAGTCGGCGAGACAATGGATTCTCCGCCGTGCCCAATGCGGGCAACAACAGAGCAATGCCTACGATTTGCTCGGGACTGCAATCCCGGCTGACGTTCTTCGCGCCAGTCGGGGCCATCCTGCGTGGGATAGACCTTGCGTTACATGAGGAAAACTGCGTAACCGCGAAGGACACGCCGGGTTGACGGTCTCGGTGCATCCGCTGGCGCCGAGCCAGGCGAGCATGGGCGAGACCGCGCTGCTTTTCGTGCAGCCGGTAGCGGCACCGGCCGATGGTGGGCTGAAGGCGATGCTGCGGCGTGCCTTCAATCTCACCGAAGCCGAATCGACGCTGTGCATGGCGTTCCATCTCACGGCGGATCCGGCGCAGGCCGCCCAGGCCTGCGGCATCAGTGCCGCTACCGCGAAAACGCGCTTGCAGGCGGTGTATGACAAGACCGGCGAACACGGCCAAGCGCCGCTGATGCGGCTGCTGGCCGCCATGGCCAGGATGGTTCCGGTGGCGAATGAGAAAAACGGTTACTAAGTTGCAGAGTGCGAGGCGGCGGCGTGGTCGCGAGTGCAGCGGGTCATGGGCCGGCTGCAGCATGCGTTGCGGTACGGTTGGCAGACCGCCCGGCTAGCGAGCCGCGCCTTCCAGAGCGCTGCGCACCGACTGGGCCAGATCGCTTCGGGTGAACGGCTTGGCCAGCAGGCCCGCTGCTGCTCCCTGGCCCACGGCGGCGTCGTGGTCGCGCGGGTAACCGGACGTGAACAGCACGGCGACCTCGGGCCATCGCCTGCGTACCTCGCGGGCAAGCTCCCAGCCGGATATGCCGGGCATCACGATGTCCGAGAACAGAAGATCGACCCGGGTGTCGGGCCGCTCCAGCAAGCGTAGCGCCGACGGGCCGTCATGCGCTTCCAGCACGCGGTAGCCGAGCAGGCGCAGGGCGTCGACGGTATGGGCACGCACGTCATCGTTGTCCTCCGCCACCAGGATGGTCTCATCACGGGCTTCGTAGCCGTCCAGGCCCGGCGCTGGCTCCGCTGTCCGGCTCGGCAGGGGCAAGGGCGAGCGTGGAAACATCATGGTGATGCTGGTGCCGCCACCTTCCACCGAGTCGATCAGTACGTGTCCCCCGGACTGCTTCACGAAACCATGGACCATCGACAGTCCCAGCCCCGTGCCGCGGCCGACCTGCTTGGTGGTGAAGAACGGCTCGAACACGCGTGCCAGCGTTTCCGCATCCATGCCGTGGCCATTGTCGCGCACGCGCAGCATCACGTACTCGCCGGGTTGCACATCCGGGAACAGCGCAGCGTAGTCGAGGTCAAGGTGGCTGTTGTCAGCCTCGATGATCAGGCGCCCGCCGTGGGGCATGGCATCGTGCGCGTTGACTGCCAGGTTCAGCACGGAGGCCTCCAGCTGACTGACGTCGATCTCCACGCACCAGATGTCTTCGGCCGTGTGGATTTCCAGCTGCACCAGTTCGCCCAGCGCACGCTGCAGCATGTCCTGCATGTCCAGCAGGCGATCGTTGAGGTTGGCCGGCTGGCTGCGCAACGGCTGCCGGCGGGCGAATGCCAGCAGACGCTGGGTCAGGCTGGCTGCCCGGCCTACACCCTTCAACGCATTGTCCAGTGCCCGGCTGACCATGGCCCCGGGCTCGCCGGCGCGGTCACCCAGCAGCATCGCGTGCTCCACGTTGCCGGAAATGACCGTCAGGATGTTGTTGAAGTCATGGGCAATGCCGCCGGTAAGCTGGCCGACGGCCTCCATCTTCTGTGCCTGGCGCAGGGCGTGCTCGGCCTGCAGGCGGGCCGTGGTTTCCACCGCCTCGGACACCACCGCAGTCACTGCGCCGTTCGCGTCCAGCAGCGGGCGGATCGAAAAGTCGAAGCTGCGCCTGCCGGTAGGCAGTTCCAGCTCCAGTGCATGCAGCGAACTGTGCCCCTGCACGGCATCGACCACCGCCTGCTCCATGGTTGGACCGATGTCATCGGTAGCGGAAAACCAGGGCGACTGCCCGTAACGCTGGCCAACGACATCCTGCTTGGACGCGAGCACTGCCGACAGCGAGGCTACGTTGGCGTCGACCACGTCGCCATGCAGGTCCAGCAGCACCTGATGCTGGAAGCTGGATTCGAAGATCGCCTGCAGGCGACGTTTGCTGACTTCCAGTTCGGCCGTGCGCGCCTGCACCTGCCCCTCCAGCACGTGGTTGTCTTCGCGCAGGGCCAGTTCGGCGCGCTTGAGCTGGGACACATCACTGCCAAGGCAGATGTAGCCGACCACGGCACCGTCGGCGCTGCGCTCCGGCACGCAGTCCATCTGCACGAATCGTGACTGTCCACTGCGGTGGGCCATTTCGACCTGGAAGCTCGTGCGTTCACCCTGCAGCACCCGTTCCAGGCTGGGCAGTGCCTGTTCGAACGCGGAGATACCACTGATTTCCCGGGCCGTACGGCCCAGCAGTTCACCTTGGCTGAGACCGTGCCAGTCGAGAAAGGCCCTGTTGGCAAAACGATACCGGTGGTTCTTGTCCAGCCGGGAAATCAACGCCGGAACAGCATCGGTGACCTGCTGCAGCTGCGCCTGACTGTCGTTCAGCGCGGCCTGGGCATGGGCCAGCTGGGTGCGTTCGCGTGCTTCCTGCCGCGCACGGCGTATGGCATCAGGCAGGCGCTGCAGGCGCTGCTTGACCACGTAATCGCGGGCACCGCGGGTCAATGCCTGTACCGCCAGTTCCTCGGTCAGCGTTCCGGACACGAAGATGAAGGGCGTCTGCGGAACACGCTCGCGCGCCAGGGCCAGCGCGGCATCGCCATCGAAGCCGGGCAGCACATGATCGGCGAGGATGACGTCGTACGCCTGCTTTTCGAGCGCCTCGATGAAGGTGTTTCGGGCCCACACACGCTTGATCTCGAAGTCCAGGCCGGCACGCTTCAGCTGTGCGGTGATCAGCTCCGCGTCCAGCGCACTGTCTTCCAGCATGAGAATGCGCAGGCACTCGCCGGAGCGTGTCACGTCACGCACCGGGCTGTCCCGAACCGCTGGCGCGATGCGGTGGCGGATGATTGGTGATGCCCCAGAACATGCCCAGCCCCTGGATGGCATCGAAAAACTCCTTGAAATCCACCGGCTTGACCACGAACGCATTCACGCCCAGTTCGTAGCTGCGCAGCAGGTCCTGCTCTTCGCGCGAAGAGGTCAGCATCACGATCGGCGTGCTGCTCAGCTCCGCGTCACCGCGCACCTGCTCCAGCACCTCCAGGCCGTTGACCTTGGGGAGTTTCAGGTCCAGCAATACCACTACCGGGCCACCGTGGTTGGCGCCGGCGAACCGGCCCTCGCAGCGCAGGTAGTCCAGCGCCTCGGCGCCGTCGCGCACATGGGTGACGTGGTTCAGCAGCTGGCAGCGCGACAACGCGGCCAACGTCAGCTCAGCGTCCTTGGGACTGTCCTCGACCAGGAGGATCGGCCGCAGGTCTCTCATGGGTGATCTCCAGAGTGAAGGGGAAGGGTGAAATGGATCGTGGCGCCCTTGTCCGGCTCACCTTCGGCCCAGGTGCGGCCGCCGTGGCGGCCAATGATGCGCCGCACATTGGCCAGGCCGATGCCGGTTCCTTCGAATTCCTCGACATGGTGCAGGCGCTGGAACACGCCGAACAGCTTGTCGACATAGCGCATGTCGAAGCCGCAGCCATTGTCGCGTACGTAGAAGTGGTCTTCCGAAGGGCCACGCTCGTGACCGACTTCGATCATCGCCGCTTCGCGATCACGGGTGAACTTCACGGCATTGGACAGCAGGTTCTGCCAGACCAGCCGCATCATCGTTGGATCGACTTCCACTTCCGGCAGGGCATGGATCTTCCATTGTACGTCGCGCCCTGCGTAGTCCAGCGACAGGCTCTGGCGGACGTCCTCGACCAGTGCCGCCATGCCAACCCGCGCCCGGCCCAGTCTGGAACGCCCCATCTGCGAGAAGCTGAGCAGGTCATCCACCAGCGTGCCCGCCGACTTGGCAGACTCCACGATGGTGTCCAGGAAGCGGCGCTCGGTGTCATCGAGGCGCTCACCGGCCGAACTGCTGAGCAGCTCCGAATAGCCGACGATGTGGCGGAATGGCGCGCGCAGGTCGTGGCTGACCGAGTACGAAAAGGCCTCCAACTCCTTGTTGCTGCGCAGCAGCTGCTCGTTGAGCTCGGCCATTTCTTCTGCTTTGCGCAGCACGATGTCGACGATGGCGGTGCGCATCTCCTGTGCGGCGTCGCGGTCGGCATCGCTCCAGGGCAGGCTGCGCTGCTGCACGGTCTCCTTCCAGGCATCGAACGAACTGCGCGGTGACAGCGGCGTGCCCGGCGTGGCGGTCTTGCGCGGATCGCCGCCCCAGCGCACAGTGCGCACCACCTCCGGCCGGAACCACATCAGGTAGCTGTCGTGCAGCTGCGAGATGGACACCGCCAGCAGGCCGCTTGCCACATCACACATCTGCCCGCCAGGTTCCCAGACGGCTGCAAGATGGTCGGTGGAGTAGGTTTCCTGCCCGCTGTGGCCGGCCGCCAGCCAGTTGGCGATGGCCAGCACATCGGCCGCTGCCGGGCATTGGCCTACGCGGACACATTCTCCCTTGTGCACGATCGCCGCACCGGCGGCTTCGGTCAGCGACAACAGGTTGTCCTGGTCGTGGCGTAGGGCAGCGATGAAATCTTCGTCGCCGGCCATGCGACCAAGCAGCTTGACCAGTATCGAACGCCGGGCCACACGATCCTCGACAGAACGCGCCCGCTCCTTCAGCGCGATCTGCAGGGACAGGATCTGTCCCATGAACTCGCACGCGGTACGCACATGGTAGGGCAGGCGGCGTGGCTGCACGGTGTGGCAGGACATCAGCCCCCACAGCCTGCCTTCGTGGACCAGTGACACCGACATCGATGCACCGGTGCCCATGTTGCGCATGTAATGCAGGTGCACCGGCGAGACACTGCGCAGCACCGCCAGACTGAGGTCAGTGGGTGGCGCGTCGCGATGGCTGTCGGCGCGCATCAGCGGGGTGGGCGTGTAGTCGCTGTCCGCGATAAGCCGTACCCGGTTGCGGCGGTACAGGTCGCGGGCCTGCGCCGGAATGTCCGACTCGGGGAAGCGCAGGTCAAGATAGGACGGCAGCAGGCCATTGCCATCTTCAGCCACCACGGTGCCATTCCAGCCGGCGTCGAACTGATAGACCATGGTGCGATCGAAACCGGTGACCCGCTGCATGTGCTCGGCAGCCAGGTGGCAGAGATCCTTGACCGTCGCCGCAGATTCAATAGCCGTCATCAGCTCGCGGATCGCCGGATACAGTTCTTCCAGCGAGCCCGGCTGGCCGGGCACGGGAGCTTCCAGTTCGACCAGCAGGTCGGTGGCAGAGCGGTGCACAAGCAGCTGGTGCCGGCCATGGCCTTGCAGATCCACGGCGCCGCCGTGGACACTGCTGCCGATGGAGGCCTGGCTCAGCAGGGCGGTGAAGGGAGCCAGTGCACCACCCAGCGCTTCATCGATGGGCAGTGACAAAGGGTCACCGAAGGCCTCCAGCAGCGAAGGTTGGCCGATGGCGCGCTCGCGGATCCGCAACGACTCCGGGTCCACGACAAGCAGCACGCCGTAGGGCTGTATGGCGCCGGGCGTATGGATCGGTTCGCGCGCACAACCGGAAATCAGCAGATCGGGTGCGGACTCGGCGGATGGCATCAAGGAGGAGACTCATGATTAAGGGCCGCGGCGCTTTCGCGTCGCATATGGCATGCCTGAATGGTGAAGCAAAAAGACCGCTGCGCCTACCACTGTATGAGTGTGAAGACGTTTCATTCCAAGCTGAACTCTTCATCCACGCACCGCCGCACGAACTGGAACGCCTCTGCGGCGGCGATGCAGGCACGCCGGGTATCGGCGGAGTCGAGCGTTTCGGCATCCAGCTGTTCGCGGATGCGGCGCCAGTACTCCGCCACGCCCAATGGCGAAGGGCCGAGATGACGCGCGCCGTGGCCGACGTGCAGTCCAAGCCCTGCGGCCGCCTTGAGCAGCACGGCGGCACCCATCGTTGATCCCTCGGCAACATAGCGCCAGCCAAGCACGGTAGCCGGCGAGGCGTGCTGGAGTTGCGGACGCCAGGCATGTGGCTCCGGCGGTCGTGCGCCAAGGTCACGGAAATCCTGCTCGAGCAGTGCCAGGCGCCTGTCATCGGTACCGGCGCGCAGGACCGGCGCGACGGCGTCGTGGAAATGCCACTGCACGCGCAGGAAGCGCAGGTAGCGCTCGGTGGACGCGAAGATGGCCTGTCCCAGCAGATGCTGGTCGAGCTGGTCATGCACCTGGCGGGTGTGATTCTTCAGTGTGAGGCTGAGGGACACCTGAGGGACGCAAAGGGGTGCTGTGTGGATGAGCATGACGGTGCACCGTATCAGAACGGCAGGTGCAGGTGGGCATTCCAGGCGATTGGACGGGCTGCACATCGGCTCGACATTGGCTCGCCTACGCTGCATCGACACCCATTGCCTGACACGCCCGTGAACCTGCAGAACCAGCCCTCCACGCCCCACCGCATGCTGCCTGACAGCTGCACATTTGAGCTGCTTGATGCGGATGTACTGCATGACCCGGCCAATGGCCGTCTGGTACATCTGTATTCGTTGGTAGCACGCTGTCTTTCCTGCGAAACGGTGTTCAAGGCGGAGGAAGGGCAGGGGCTCATCAGCCAGGCTGCGGCGCGGGTGGTGCGGTGCCCGACAGGCTGTGGCCAACAGGCATTCAAGCCCGCCGTGTTGCGTGCGTGGCATTCGCAGGTTGCCACCCCGGCTTGATCAGAGCGCGCCGCCGGCAAGGCGGCGGCCGGCCACTATGGCGGTGAAGCGAACGGCAGGCACGCACGCGATGGTCGCGCTTTCAGGATGCCTGCTCCTTCAGCCAGGCCATCACTGTGGCTACTGCGTGCCGCTGCGATGATGCGTCGGCCTTGCGCCTGGGGCGCAGCAGCCAGTACGCCTGCGGCAGGTGAACGGCCGCGTCACCGAATGGTCGCAGCAGCGTGCCGGCCGCCACGGCATCTTCCGCCAGCCGGCCGCGTGCCAGCGCGATGCCTTGTCCCAGTTCGGCAGCACGCAGCACCAGATCGGATGATGCCAAGCGTGCACCGTTGCCCAGTACCAGGGAAGACGGGCCATGTGCACGTCGCCATTGTTCCCAGCTGGCTGATGGATCGCGGTCATGCAACAGCCGCAGATCCGCGAGGCAGTCCACGCCCGCAGTACAGTCCGCCGCCTGCCAGAAGGCAGGGCTGGCGACGGGATACAGGCAGTCGTCCATCAAAGGCTCGCAGAGCATGCCGGGCCAAGGGCCACGGCCCATGCGCACGGCAAGGTCCACGCCATCAGTGAGGATGTCCAGTCGCTGGTTGACCAGCACTGACAGGGCGATGCGTGGATGCGCGCGTTCCAGCGCGGGCAGGCGGGGAAGCAGCCATCGGCTCGCAAATGAAGGGGCTACGCTGATGGTCACCGTGAACGATGAGGGCGCCTCGCGCGCCGCGGCGGTGGCGTCGGTCATGTCCTGCAGCAGCGCCTGCATACGCCGCGCCAGCGCTGCGCCTTGTGGCGTGGGCGCCCATTGGCCGGCACCGCGCTCGAACAATGGAACGCCGATCCATGCCTCCAGTTCGCCCAGATGACGGCTGACCGATGAATGGGCAACACCGAGTTCGCGGGCAGCGGCACGTACGCCGCCATGGGCATGGGCCAGCGCAAAGGCGCGCAGCGCATTGAGGGGCAGGGATTCCATGGTGCGGATAATAGACCAGGATGGTGCGTGGATGATCCAGACGAGGCCTGCAGAATCACCGCACCTTTTCTGATTCGGCTTGCCATGATCCTCAATGCCTTGCTGGCCGCCAGCAGCCTGCTGCTGGTCGCTGCGCTCACACCGGGGCCGAACAATCTGGTGGTGCTGCGTGCCGCCACGGCAGGTGACCCGGCGATGCTGTGGTCGGCCATCGCCGGCATCGTGCTGGGCGGACTGGTCATGCTCGCGCTGGTCACGGTGTCTGGTCCGGCGCTGGGCGGGCTGCCGTGGCTGCGCTCGCTGATCGCTGTGTCCGGCGCCGGTTACCTGGCCTGGCTGGGGCTGGCGATGCTGCGTCGTCCGGCCGGCAGCGAACAGGATGCGCCGCTGCCGGCGGGCTTCGCGGGCCTGTTCGTATTCCAGTTCCTGAACCCCAAGAGCTGGGTGATGGTGCTGACGCTGGTGGCGGCGTTTCCCCACCAGAACGCCGCCGCCACTTTCGTGATGCTGGCGCCGCTGTTCCTGCTCATCCCCAGCGCCTGCCTGCTGCTGTGGGCATGTGCGGGCGCGCGCCTGGCCAGCCTGCTGCGCACCCCTGCAGCGCGCCGCCGTTTCGATCGCCTGATGGGCCTGGCATTGATTTCCAGCGCCGTACTTCTGCTGCTTTGACCTCCTGGAGCTTCACGATGTCCACTGATCCTGCGCCACTGAAGGTACTCGCATTCGCCGGCAGCCTGCGCCGCAACAGCTACAACCGCTGGCTGCTGGATACTGCTGCGCACTGCGCGCCACCGGGCATGGTGGTGACGGTGCACGACACCATTGCTGACATTCCATTGTTCGATGAAGACCTGGAAGCGGACAGTGCGGGTGGACCGGCAGGTGTGAAGCGCCTGCGGCGCGCGTTGGCGGCCGCCGACGCGCTGCTCATTGCCACGCCCGAATACAACCAATCGCTGCCGGGCGTTCTCAAGAACACGCTGGACTGGCTGTCACGCGATGATGTGGAGCACAGGACGGTGGTCGCCGGCATGCCCGCCGCGATCATCGGGGCCACGCCGGGCAGGTGGGGAACACGGCTGGCGCAATCGCAGCTTCGCCACGCGCTGGCCGCCATGGGCGCGCTCACGATGACGGGTCCGCAGGTGCATGTTGCCGATGCAGCCGGCTGCTGCGACAGTGCAGCGGGGCGGTTCGATATCGCCACACAGGACAGGCTGCATGCGTTTCTGCAGGGTTTCCAGGCGTGGATCCGACTGCTGCAGGGTGAGCGTGACCGCCGGTGACCGGTACAGGCAACCGCTCCACCCACAGACACTCAGCCTATTCTGCAGACGACGCTTCCGAATCGACTCCCGAGGGATCGTGCGCATGCACGGCATGCTCGCGCTCCTTCTCCAGCTGCGCCCGAACCTTCCTGGCCTGGCGTGCATCCACCGCAGCGGCCTTGTTGCCGAACTCCTGGCGAACGAACGTGGCCAGCTGGGCGATCTCTTCATCGCTCAGGCGGTCCGCAAAGCCGGGCATGCCCAGGTTGGAGGGCCGCGTGGCAGTTGAGGGCAGTTCACTGCCGTGCAGCAGCAGACGGATCACCGAAGTCGGGTCGTCGGCCAGCACGGTGGGATTGCCTGCAATAGCCGGGAACACGTTCCTGTAGCCCTCCGCATCGGTACGATGGCAGGCCGCGCAGTTGTCCACGAACAGCTCGGCGCCGCGGCTGTCGTTGATACCGGCCTGCAGCTTGCGCGCAGTCGCATCGCTGGCGGTGAACGACGACGGATCGTGACTGCTGGCCGGCAGCTGCTTGAGGTAAACGGCCATGGCACGCAGATCGTCCTCGGTCAGTTTCTGGGTGCTGTGCACCACCACGTCGGCCATTGGCGTACCCACCACCGTGCTGTGCGCGTTGCGGCCGGTCTGCAATGTATCCACGATGTCCTGCTCGCTCCAGCGGCCCAGGCCGTCGGCCTGGTTGCCGCGAAGATTCACCGCGTTCCAGCCGTCGATGATCTGGCCGCCACTCAGATAGGTGTCACCGGATTCGTCCAGCGCCTTTTCCTGCAGCGCGAATCCACGCGGCGTATGGCAGCTGCCGCAGTGGCCCAGTCCCTGCACCAGGTACGCACCCCGTGACAGCAGCGGGTCGTCGTAGCGGCTGGCATCGAAGGCCACCGCGTCCGCATCGGGCGCAAAGGTCTTGCGCCAGATCGCCAATGGCCAGCGCATCGACAGCGGCCAGGTGATCTCCACCGGCTTGTTGGCCTCCTTCACCGGGGCGATATCGCCATGCAGGAAGTACGCGTGCAGTGCCCGCACGTCATCATCGGTGATGCGTGCATAGGAGGGGTAGGGCATGGCCGGATACAGGGTGCGGCCGTCGGGCGCGATGCCGTGGCGCACCGCGCGGTCGAAGTCATCCAGCGAGTAGCTGCCGATGCCGGTGTCCTTGTCCGGGGTGATGTTGGTGCTGTAGATGTTGCCCAGCGGCGAGGCCACCGGCAGCCCGCCTGCGAAGGGCTTTCCGCCCGGCCGGGTGTGGCAGGCGGTGCAGTCGCCGGCATCTGCCAGGTAGCGACCGCGCTCGATGAGCGCCGCGTCCGGTCCAGGGCCATCGGCCAGCACGCGGGTCTTGGTCGGCACGAAGGCATAGGCAAGGGCAGCCAGCAGAACGACAAGGCCGATCACCACGATCCAGAGAAGCAGCTTTTTCATGTGGGCGTCCTCAGGCCTGTACCAGCGGGCCCGGGTCGGGCAGGTACTTTTCGCGGATGGCAGTGGCCGCCCAGTACGCCAGCCCGCCCACCAGCCCGGTGGGGTTGTAGCCGTTGTTCTGGGGGAACGCGTTGGCACCAATCACGAAAACGTTGGAGACATCCCAGCTCTGCAGGTAACGGTTGAGCGCCGAGGTCTTCGGGTCCGCACCCATGATCGCGCCACCGCAGGTGTGCGTGCTCTGGTACTTGGTGATGTTGTAGTGCTCGCCGTCCTTCTTGGCATCGCCGCTCATCGACAGCGGGTCCAGCACCTTGCTCATCTGCAGGGCCTTGTCCACGAAGAACTGCGAGGCCTTGATCTCGTTCGGGTGCCAGTCGAAGGTCATGCGCAGCAGGGGCCGGCCGAAGGCGTCCTTGTAGGTGGGATCCAGGCTCAGGTAGTGCTGCCGGTAGGACATGCACGCCCCCTGCACCTCGTAATAGAAGTTGTGGCGGAAGTTGTCCGCCGCCGCCTTCTTCCACTTCGCCCCCCAGGCCGGCGTGCCGCTGGGCACGTTGATGCCGCGTACCGGGCCCGCACCGGGCTGCCGCGCCCATACCAGACCGCCACCGACGAAGCCCGCCTTGGCGTTGTCCAGCTGGTTGCCGTTGAGGTCGTCCATGGTGGTGCCGGCACCGCCGATGCCGATGAAGCCGTTGGCCTGCACGGTTTCGTCGAAGAACAGCACCACGCGGTTGAGGTTCTGGTAAGAGTAGTTGCGGCCCACCGTGCCGGTGTTGGTTTGCGGGTCATACGGCGTGCCGATGCCCGACAGCAGCATCAGGTGCACGTTGTACAGCTGGAAGGCGCACAGCAGCACCATGTCGGCCGGCTGTTCCACTTCGCGGCCCTGGGCATCCAGGTACGTCACGCCCGTCGCCTTGCTGCGGCTGCTGTCCAGGTTCACCTTCAGCACCTGCGAGTGAGTGCGCAGTTCGAACTTCGGGCGCTGGCGCAGCACCGGCAGGATGCAGGCGTTCGGGCTGGCCTTGGAGTAGTTCAGGCAGCCGTAGTCGCTGCAGAAACCGCAGGCATTGCACGGCCCCAGCTGGCAGCCGTAGGGGTTCACATAGGGGCCGGAGGCATTGGAGGCGGGAATGGGGTAGGGATGCCAGCCCATTTCCTTGGCCGCCTTGTAGAACAGCTCGCCGCCCAGGTAGTTGGGGTTGGGCCCCAGCGGGTACTCGGCCGCGCGCGAACCCTCGAACGGGTTACCGCCCTGCTGCACAACACCATTGATCACACCGGCCTTGCCGGAGGTGCCGCACACCAGCTCGAACATGTGCAGGTGCGGCTCCAGCTCGGCGTAGGTCACCGGGAAATCCTGGATGGTCATGTCGGCCGGAATGAAGGCCTTGCCATAGCGCTCTTCCACGTTGCTGCGCAGCTTCATGTCTTCCGGCAACGGGCGGAAATGCGCGCCGGACCAGTGGCTGCCCGCGCCGCCCACGCCGGTGCCGGGCTTGAACGACCCCATCTGCCGGTAAGGCACGGCCGTGTCGGAAGTCTTATGGCGGATGGTGACCGTTTCCTGCGACAGGCTCTGCAGGTAGCGGCGGTGCACCGAGCCTTGCAGCTCGTCCACCACCTTGGGGTAGGCGAAATCAGGCTGCGTATCGCGGTCGCCGCCGCGCTCCAGCGCAACCACATGCAGGCCGGCGTCGGTCAGTTCCTTGGCCAGGATGGCTCCTGTCCAGCCCATGCCGACGATGACCGCGTCGACCTTCGGTTTCACGATTGCCATCTGCTTCAGCCCCTCTTTCCAGCCAGATCCACGGGAGGCAAGGGGTAGGCCTTGTCCCGTACACCAATCCAATCCAGGTAATCCGCGCGCATGCCGGGATAACCAATCATCTTCCAGGCGCCCATGTCCTTGTTCGCGCCGTACTTGGGATCAGCGAAATAGCCGTTCTTCACTTCGCCCAGCAGGTTGGAGAAGAACAGCTTGCTGGAAATGCCCTCCAGCTCCAGCGTGCCGCCCTCGGCCTCCTTGAGCAGGGTTTCCTGTTCGGCGTGGTCCAGTTGGGCGAAGGTCTTGCCCTGGAACTGCGTGCGGCACTGGGCGTCAAAGGCGTCGATGCCCACACGCAGGATGTCGCGCAACGCCAGCCTGCCCTGATAACCGAATTCACCCGGCGCTTCCAGGAACGGCCCCTGCATGTACCAGATGTCGCCGGCCGCGTAGGGCGTCTGCATGTGGCGATCGAGGAATTCGGGGACGCCTGATTCCACCGCGCCCGGCCCGACCTCGTCAGAGGGAATCAGCCTGTCACAGGCCGCCACCACGAAGGCCCACTCCGCCGCAGTAAAGAACTGCGGGGCATAAGGCTTACCCGCATCAACCCCGGGGGCATTCCCGGTGGGGCCATCCCCGGGGGCGCACCCCGGCAGCGCGGCGGCGACGGGAATCAGGGTGAGACCCTGGAAAAAGCGGCGGCGCGTCAGTGCCGGCATGGTCTTGTCAGGGTCGTGATTCATGGTCTGGCTACCTGCGGGGTGGCTGTCGCGAAGCATCGCGCGGCCTCCAGCGCGGCCGCGTCCGCATTCACAGTGATGCGCCGGGCGGGACCCGGCAGCGTTCATGAACACATTGTGCGGATGCAGCACAGTTTCCGTAATGGCAATATAGGAAAGGAACTGTTGCCCCAACGGAAAGAAGTACTGTGATCGATGACCTCCACGAGTTGCGCACCTTCGAGCGCATCGTGCACGGCGGAAGTCTGTCCGCCGCCGCCAGGGACCTGGGGGTATCGCTTGCCGTGGTGAGCAAGCGGCTGACCTCGCTGGAGCGCCGGCTGAAAATACGGCTGCTCAACCGCAGTACGCGGCGCGCCTCATTGACGGACGAAGGAACGCTCTTTCTGCTGCATTGCCGGAACGTTCTGGATGCCGTGGGGGCAGCGGAGGCTGCGCTGGAGCAGCGCCAGGATGTGGTTGCCGGCGTGCTCAGGCTTACTGCGCCGAACGGGTTCGGCCGCCGTCATGTCGTACCGGCAGTACGCAGTTTCCAGAAGGCCCATCCCGGCGTCCGGGTACACCTGTCGCTGCGCGATGAGCTGGTGGATCTGGTGGGCGAGGGCATTGAGCTGGCGCT
>JAAIGF010131032.1_pt1 | contig 39945 bp, 30 predicted proteins | sample 6487441 | NCBI WGS metagenome assembly JAAIGF01 (sample SAMN13974129, study PRJNA590717) | phyllosphere metagenome | biome: pepper field; feature: multiple bacterial spot infested pepper fields; material: pepper leaves; isolation source: leaves from pepper fields | host: Capsicum annuum ...
CATATAGTTTTTAACCAAATCCACCTCTTGTTCGGATGGCTTGCTTTCACGCAGAATGTTCATTTCCTTTTCGATTTCGAGGAGCGTTGCTTTCGTGCTGGCGACACCAACCTCCGTAGCAATGGTGAAAAAACCACTGTGCTTTAAACTCGCGAAAGCCGAACCGATGCTGTAGGTGTAACCTTTGTCTTCACGGATATTACGCATTAAGCGCGATCCAAAATAGCCGCCAAATAAAGTATTGACAAACTGTAATGCAGGATAATCAGCATCTTGACGGTTTACACTGCGCGTGCCGATACGAATTGCCGATTGCAAAGCTTCTGGACGCTCTTCGACGATCATTTGCGGAACAAACTCCTGAAAGTGCGGCGCGCTGCTAATTATCAAATCGTCTTTATTGCTCCATTGCTGATCGAAAAACACTTGTACTTCGCGCAGAACATGAGGCGTTATATTGCCCGACAAAAATAGTGTGCAATTTTGTGGTTGAATTTGCTTTTTATACAATGCTAAAAGCGATGCGCTATTAAGCGCCTCATAAGACGCTAGCGTAGGCGTTATGCCGTAACGGGTATCGCTATAGAGCTTATTATAAAACAACCGCCTTGCTACATAATCGTTCTTTTGTAACGATATCTGCAAGGTTTGTTTATTATTTCGAATATATGTTTGTAGTTCGGCTTCTGGAATGATGGCATTGTTAAGCACATCGTGCACCACCGGAAGTACAGCCGAAAGGTGTTTTTGCAGCGTGTACAAGGTGAGCGAACTCTGGTCAAAACTATATTCGGGCATCAGGTAGCCTCCGTAGAAATCTATTTCTTCAGCAATCTGTGCACTCGTTCTGGTTGTTGTGCCTTCCTTCATCATATGACTAAGACAAGTGTGCACAATCGGATTTTCTGGTTCCGTAAATACGTTTTGGAAAACAAACTCTGCTTTAATCAGCTCCTGTTCTGGTGCGTGAAATACAAAAACTTTTAAGCCGTTTTCGAAATCTATTTGTTCTGGCGCAATCAGCGAAATATGTTGTATGCTATGGCGTGCAGGTGAATCTGTTCTATTCAGCATCTTGTTCTTCCTTGGCGTGATAGATTAATGTCGATGAATTTTCTTTGGTAAATAGTGTTTTAGCCACCTGTTGTAATTGTTCACTAGTAACAGATAAATACTTGTTTACTTCCTGGTTATATAGATTTGCATCACCCAACACTTCATAATAAGCGAGGTTCATAGCTTTGTCTAAAATAGACAATTCGGCAAATACCATGGTCGATTCAATTTTATTTTTCACTTTTTGCAATTCGATCTCACTCACCCGTTCTTGTATCATCAAGTGCAACTGATTCCACAATAATTCCTCGGCGTCGGGAAGAGCAATATGATCCAGCGGTTTGCCTTCCACAACAAAAAGATTGTTATCTACGGATCCCATCACATAGGCATTGACCTCGCTAAAAAGCGGTTGATCTTTGACCAAGGCGCGGTATAATCTGGAAGAATTGCCGCGTGACAAGATATCGGAAAGTAAATCCATCACCGGGTAATCGGGATGCAAACGATCTACACCGTGAAAGGCAATGTAAATGCTATTCACCGGAACATCAGCATGAATCTCTTCGCGGCGCGCGCTAAGTTGTGCTGGCTCTACAGGAATATTCCTTGCCGGACGTGGGCGGGTTGGAATATCGGCAAACCACTTTTTAGCCAAATACTTCACTTGTTCAAGCGAAACATCGCCGGCAACAACCAAAATCGCATTATTAGGGGCGTAGTGTTTATAAAAAAAAGCTTTAACGTCATCCATCGTCGCTTCCTCGATATGACGGAGTTCCTTACCGATCGTCGCCCAGCTATAGGGATGTACTTTATAAGCCAGCGGTCGCAACTTCAACCAAACATCGCCATACGGCTGGTTAAGGTAGCGCTGTTTAAATTCTTCGGATACAACTTGTCGTTGTACATCCAGGCTTTGTTCGCTAAAAGCCAGATTCAACATGCGGTCACTCTCCAGCCAAAAGGCCGTTTCTAGATTTGCAGCCGGCAAGGTAATGTAGTAATTTGTAATATCATTACTGGTGAACGCATTATTTTCGCCGCCTACTTCTTGCAATGGCGTGTCAAAATTTGGAATATTAGCCGATCCACCAAACATCAAATGTTCAAATAAATGGGCGAATCCGGTCTTTTCAGGAGATTCATCACGCGCCCCCACGTCATACAAAATATTGACACAGGCCATGGCTGTCGTATGATCTTCGTGTACGATAACACGAAGCCCATTATCTAAGGTGAAACGCTGATAATTTATCATTAAATAAAATAAAAATTTATAGGTTTAAACTGTCCAATTAATACCTTTCTTTAGTAAGGTCAGGGTTTTTTCCTCCTCGGAACCTGGTTTAGGTTTAAAATCGTATGCCCAATTCGCTTGTGCCGGCAGACTCATCAAGATGGATTCGATGCGACCGTTTGTTTCTAACCCGAAACGCGTACCGGAATCGTACACCAGATTAAATTCTACATACCGACCACGACGCAACAATTGCCATTCTTTCTGCTGTGCCGTAAATTTTTTGTGCCGGTTTCTATTCACCAGCTCGGTATACGTGGGCACAAAGGTGCGCGCTAAATCGCAGGAAAAGCCGAAGAGTTGTTCTTCCGTTAGCCCCGTTTTTTCGGGCGTCAATTTATCATAAAAAATACCGCCGATACCGCGGGTTTCTTGCCTGTGCTTAATAAAAAAATAATCATCTGCCCAGGTTTTAAACTCATCATATTGTGCAGGAGCATGCTGATCGCAGACATTACGCATCATTTGGTGAAAAAACTTAGCGTCATCTTCGATCACATAGTGCGGTGTGAGATCAATGCCTCCACCAAACCAGCGTACCTGCTCATTGAGTTCGAAATAGCGAACATTCATGTGAATTATGGGCACCCACGGATTGTTAGGGTGTATAACGATGCTGATACCGGTTGCAAAAAAATCCTCTTCGTCCACCGCAAAAGCCTTTTTAACAGCAGCCGGAAGCTTGCCGTGAACAGCAGAGAAGTTCACGCCGCCTTTCTCAAAGACGGCACCTTGCTGGATAATACGCGTTCGGCCGCCGCCACCACCTTCGCGTTCCCAAACCTCTTCCTCAAAAGTAGCTTTACCATCCAGCTGCTCCATACTTTTGCTGATCTCGTCTTGAATAGCCTGGTAGGTAGCTGCAATATGTTCTTTTGTCAAATTCATTTACGTCAGTTTTTGTGCCAATTGTTTTACCGCTTCGTTTGCGGGTTGCCTATTGTATAAAATCTGATAAACCATATTACATATGGGCATATCTAACGCGTAGCGCTGGATAATATTTTGTATACAGGCTGAAGCGTAATACCCCTCGGCAACCATATTCATTTCTAATTGAGCCGATTGAACGGTGTAACCTTTACCTATCATATGCCCAAAAGTACGATTTCGGCTGAATTGCGAATAAGCGGTGACCAGAAGATCGCCAAGATAAGCCGAAGCATTGATGTCGCGATCGGCCTCGGGATCAATAGCCATGACGCATTTGGACATCTCACGGATGGCGTTTGACACCAAAACCGCCAGAAAATTATCGCCAAAACCCAACCCGTGGCAAATACCGCCTGCAAGCGCATAAATATTCTTCAATACCGCGCCGTATTCTACGCCATAAACATCTTTCGAAATAATCGTGTTAATATACCGATTGCGTAAAACTTCGGCCACTTTTTCGGCATTGGTAGCGTCTTTTCCGGCAATAGTAAGATAAGATAATTTTTCTGCTGACACCTCTTCGGCGTGACAAGGACCGCCAATCACCACAATCTGCGTTAATGGAATAGCGTAAATCTTGGTTAGATATTCGCCCACAATCAGGTTTTCATCCGGAATGATGCCTTTAATTGCGGTCACGACAATCTTGCCCTGAAAATCCTCGGCAGATACGTCGCGTAAGGCGTCTTTTAAATACGCTGATGGCGTATTAAGAATGACAATATCGGATTTCTGGATCACAGAGCGTGCGTCAAGATATAGATTTTCTGGCGCGACGCGCAGTTCTACAGCGCTTAGGTAACTCGGATTATGGTTGTACGTTTTTACATACGTTAAATCTTCCTCTTTTCTAATCCACCAAAGTATCTCCTTATCAAGTACGTTGTCGCCCAGCATCTTCACCATAGCGGTAGCCCAACTTCCACTGCCCACTATACCAATTTTACGCTTAGCATCAACCATATTGTTTATCTTCATTGTAAGCTGACAAATATACGCATTCTAAGCTTATACCAGCGTAAAAACGCCAGGCAAAGCGTAAAACTACTGTAAATATAGGCTGCTACTCGTGTCGGAAATCAGCGCGCTATTTTAGCGCACTGTAATCTAGTTTTCCGACTAGATCTTTCAGCTCGTCAAGCGAAAAACCATCACCCTCCAGCTTGATCAGGTAGCGATCTTTATAGACGAAGTTGATGTCGGAATCGACCACGTTTCCTGCTTGCTGTGGCTTCGTCTCCCGTGTGGATGCGCGAAAGCCATGCACCGACTCATTTTTGGAAATATCATAATCGGTATCTTTCTCAGAATCCATCGCCAAACCCATGGCCGCCAACGATACGATGGCTGCACCAGTCTCGCCTGCTCCATCCGTTAGATGAAGCATCAGTTCTTTGTCGCCCGCATCATAAACAGCATTTCCAGAAGCTACTTTAACGCCATACGCTTGCGCTCCGCCCGAATAAGCTGTACGCGACCAGCCGTTAAGTTCTTCGGGAAAAAAGGAGGCTACTTCTTCTCCAGATAGTGGTGGTACATTTTTGAGCGTGGCCTGTAGCGCTTCCATTTTTGTTGTTTCATCTTCCAGGTCTGCATTGTTAACGCCCGTATTAGACAAGCTATTGCTATCCAGAGTCGAGTTTTCCGTACCATTATCGGAACCGCTGCGATTGGTACAGTTCACGAATAGCGCTACAGCCAATGTACTTAGTGCTAACAATTTTACGCGTTGTTTCATATATTTATCCGTTTGAAGTCGAAAATACAATTTAATTAAAAAACGAAATATTTAATGTTTCGTTATTAAGCTATGAACAGTAAATAGCGCATAGTGGTTTGCATTTTAGAAAAATGTTTTATTTTTTTACCTTTGTCAAACACCATTTCAATCGCGATATATGTAAGATTTGATTTTTTCCGGTCAACAAATACAACTACGGATCTTCCGTCTGTAGCTATTATTTATCCTTTAAAAATCACTTTATGCTTATTGCACAACACATCGGTTATACCCATCCGGATAAAAGTATATTATTTTCTGATCTCAACTTTAGCCTCGCCAGCGGTTCGAAGGTGGCTTTAATTGGCCATAATGGCAGCGGCAAATCTACTGTTTTACGACTCATCAGCAACGAGCTCGCTTTAACTACCGGACAGATTACAACCGAATCATCGCCTTTTTCCGTTCCGCAGCTGTTGGGACAGTATAACCACTTAACGGTGGCCGCTATTTTTGGCGTAGAAAAGCAGTTACGCGCCTACTATGCCATATTAGACGGCGATGCCACCGAAGAGAATCTATTGTTGCTTGACGACGATTGGACACTTGAAGAGCGATGCTTAAACGCCCTCACGCATTGGGATTTAGGTCATCTCGGTCTTTTTAGCCTGCTGGAAAACTGCAGCGGCGGCGAAAAAACGAAGATTTTTTTAGCAGCAATGTCTTTCCAAAAGCCAAGCTTTATCTTGTTGGATGAGCCGAGTAACCATCTCGATAGCAGCAGTAGAGCGAAACTAGCGCAATTTATCAAAAGTACCGCATGCACGCTGCTGCTGGTAAGCCACGATCGGCAATTGCTTGACCTGATGGATGAAACATGGGTGCTTAGTGCAACCGGTATGGCTATTTTTGGGGGAAATTACAGCTTTTATGCCGAGCAGCAAAGCCTGGCTGATGCTGCATTGGAACAATCCATTCAGCACGGCGAGAAAGCACTTCGGAAAGCCAAAGAAAAAGAACGAGCGACGCTGGTGCGGCAGCAAAAACAAGATGCGCGTGGCAAAAAGAAGCAAGAAAAAGCGGGCGTTGCTCGGATAATGATGAATACGATGCGTAACAGTGCCGAAAAGAGTACATCGAAGACGCAGGCCGTTCATCACGATAAAGTAAATGGCATGAGCCGCACATTAAAAGAGCTCCGAATGGCTCGGCCAGACAGCAGCAAAATGCGCTTCGGTTTTGCGAATAGCGCTTTGCATCGGGGTAAAATCTTAGTGGATGCACAAGCGATTAACATACAGTTTGACGCGCATGACCTCTGGCCTGCGCCCTTGTCTTTGCAAATAAAAAGTGGCGACAGAATCGTTTTAAAAGGCGAAAACGGTTCTGGAAAAACCACATTCATCCAGCTTTTGTTGGGTAATTTGCATGCATATACCGGTTCTATTGCACGGCAGCTAATACATGCGCTGTATATTGATCAGGATTACTCCTTATTGGAAAGTAACCTCACTGTCTACGAACAGGCGCAATCGACAAACGACGCAAATATTGAGGAGCATCAGGTAAAGACCCGTCTTGATCAGTTTTTGTTTGCCCAGGAAAGTTGGTCAAAAAAAGTCGATGTATTGAGTGGTGGTGAAAAAATGCGTTTGGCATTGTGTTGCCTCACGTTAAAAAATACCACAGCAGAATTGCTGATACTGGATGAGCCAACAAACAATCTGGATATCCAAAGTCTAGAGATATTGACGCGAGCCGTTGCGGAGTTTCCGGGCACGTTACTTGTCGTTTCGCACGATCAAACCTTTATCGAAGAAATCGGGATGGAAAGCGAGTTTTCGTTATCAAAAAACGATCGATAATTCACTAGTTTAGCCTGATCGGTAGTCCACTAACGATCAGGCCAAGCTAGCTATGTAGCATTTCAAGATAGACTAGCAAACGTCAGGACCGCAAGATGGCCCCTCGGTGACCGCTATATTACTATTTTTTTGATCGGTCCATTCATCAAATGCCTTTTGTATTGTTTGACGGAATACGGTAGCATCTTGTGCGCCGGAGATGGCATATTTGCGGTCGTACACAAAAAACGGTACACCACGAACACCGACTTGTTTCGCTTCGTAAATATCTTGCCGCACCGCGTCTTCAAACACCTTATTTTCCAAGGCGTGCTCCAGCGCAGAAACATCCAGCCCTAGTTCGCCAGCAATACGTTTTAACACGTCGATATCGTCGATATTCTCGCCGGTGGTGAAGTGTGCATGAAAAAGCAATTCCTCTGCCTGATCTTGTTTACCATAACGTTTAGCAAAATGCGCTAATTCGTGTGCGCGAAACGAATTGGCTACCACCGCTTTACCCAATATAAAATCAAGATTTTCCGTCTTTGCCATGGCCGTCACCTGATCGCACATCGCCTCAGCCTGCGCCCGTGGCATGCCTTTGCTATTCGCTAAATTTTCGTAATAATTAGTGGTTGTATCCGTTTCCAAATAGGGATTCAACTGATAACTTTTCCACTCCAATTCAATCTCTTCTTTAAACGGCAAATCGGCTAGCGCCTTTTCAAACCGTCTTTTACCTATATAACAGAATGGGCACATCACGTCGCTCCAAACTTCTACCTTCATTTTCTCAGCCATATCAAAAATATTTCTATTAAAATTACGAAAAGCACGAGGCTTAGTCGGCGTTTAGCCTAAATTATGACATTCAGGAGAAATAGCTAGATGAGCGATAAGTAAATGCTCAGCGGGAACTTTGCCCTAGAGGTGTAGCGGAGCAGTAACTAAAAAGCCACTGGCTTGAACGCGGCGATGCGTAAACCAGTGGCTTCTTGTATTATCAACGAAATAGCGATCGTTAGTTTAAATCGAAACGATCAAGATTCATGACTTTTGTCCATGCGGCCACAAAATCTTTAATAAACTTCTCTTCCGCATCAGAACTACCGTATACCTCGGCGATAGCGCGTAGCTCGGCGTGGGAACCAAAAACCAGATCAGCACGTGTAGCGGTCCACTTCAAAGCGTCAGTTTCCCGACAACGACCTTCGTAAACTTCTTTGCTCGCATCGGTTGCTTTCCAGGCAGTACGCATATCCAACAAGTTCACAAAAAAGTCATTGCTCAGCTGTTGTGGTCGGTCGGTAAATAAGCCATGCTTCGATTCGTCGTAGTTAATGTCAAGCACTCGCAAACCACCAAGCAAAACAGTTAGTTCTGGCGCCGTAAGCGTCAAAAGCTGCGCTTTATCGATAAGAAGCTCTTCGGTAGATGCCGGAACGTTGGATCTGCGATAGTTTCTAAATCCATCTGCCAGCGGTTCTAAATATCCAAAAGATTCTACATCCGTTTGCTCTTGACTGGCGTCCATACGTCCTGGTTTGAAAGGAACGGCAATCTCATGACCAGCATTTTTTGCGGCAGTAACTACGCCCACACAACCTGCAAGGACAATTAAATCGGCAAGTGAAATTCTCTTACCGCTTGTTTGCGTCGCGTTAAATTCTGCTTGAATGCCTTCCAAAATACCCAATACTTTGCTTAGCTGCGCAGGTTTATTTACGGCCCAATCCTTTTGCGGCGCCAGACGAATGCGTGCGCCATTTGCACCACCCCGTTTGTCAGATCCGCGGAAAGAAGATGCCGAAGCCCATGCGGTAGAAACCAACTCGGATACGCTCAAGCCCGAAGCCAAGATTTTTCCTTTTAAATCAACCACGTCTTGTTCGCTAACCAACGCATGATCCAGCGCCGGAATCGGATCTTGCCATAAAAGTACCTCTTGCGGCACTTCGGGGCCCAGATAGCGTGCGCGCGGACCCATATCACGATGTGTTAACTTAAACCATGCACGTGCAAAGGCATCGGCAAAAGCGTCTGGATTTTCATAGAAATGTCTGGAGATCTTTTCGAAACCTGGATCAAGTTTCAAGGAAAGATCCGTTGTCAACATCGTTGGCAAATGCTTTTTATCCGCGTTATGCGCATCTGGAATAATCTGATCGGCATTTTTTGCTACCCATTGGTGTGCGCCAGCCGGACTTTTTGTAAGCTCCCATTCGTAAGCAAAAAGATTTTCGAAGAAATTGTTGCTCCACTGTGTTGGTGTGGTCGTCCAGATAACTTCAAGTCCGCTAGTAATCGTGTCTGCACCTTTACCTGTTCCAAAACTGTTGCTCCAGCCAAGTCCTTGCGCTTCTAATCCGGCAGCTTCCGGTTCCTCCGCGACGTGATCTGCCGATGCGGCACCGTGTGTTTTACCAAAACTATGTCCACCAGCAATTAAAGCTACGGTTTCTTCATCATTCATGGCCATCCGACCAAATGTATCGCGTATATCTTTAGCCGCCAAAATAGGATCTGGATTGCCATCTGGTCCTTCTGGATTAACGTAGATCAAACCCATTTGCACGGCTGCAAGTGGTTTTTCCAAGTTGCGTGTATGTACATCACCATCAGCATCATCGTCAGACACTAAAACACCATGTTGATCATCCGCGCCATCTGAACCGTGTGCGTAACGCACATCGCCGCCCAGCCAGGTTGTTTCTGATCCCCAATATACGTCTTGATCTGCTTCCCAAACATCTTCACGTCCACCCGCAAAACCAAATGTTTTGAAACCCATCGATTCCAGTGCCACATTACCCGTTAAGATAATTAAATCTGCCCAGGAAATTTTCTTACCGTATTTTTGTTTTATTGGCCATAATAAACGGCGCGCCTTATCCAAGCTAACGTTATCAGGCCAGCTGTTTAATGGTGCGAAACGTTGCTGCCCCGCTCCCGCTCCGCCACGTCCGTCACCAACACGGTACGTACCGGCACTATGCCATGCCATACGGATAAAAAGCGGACCGTAGTGACCGAAATCTGCTGGCCACCAATCTTGTGAATCGGTCATTAAAGCGTGTAAATCTTGTTTTACCGCTTCCAAATCTAATGATTTGAACGCGCTCGCGTAGTCAAACTCTGCGCCCATAGGATCTGTCAACGTGGAATGTTGCCTAAGGATGCTTAACTTTAATTGATTTGGCCACCAATCGCGGTTGCTCGTTCCACCTCCGCCCACCGGAGAATTCTTGCTTCCATTGAGAAATGGACATTTACTGATGTCTTGTGATTCGTTTTCCATTTTGTATAATCTATAAAGTATGTATTTGTAATAACATATTCGAAGCTGGTATGTTTTTCTTCAGGAGATAAAGTTAATCTATTAAAACCTTAAACGATAATCAATAAATTCTATAGCAAATAGGTAAATGTAATGTTGCTTTCCGAAAATCAGGTAGATTGGCGAAAAACGAGCTCTTATTCAAATAAATGACGTATATTTAAACATCCAATATAAAATCACACCGTTGAAAGACTACTTGTTATTCATAGATACCGAAACATCGGGTATTCCAAAGCGTTGGAATCGCCCCTATTCTGATCAGAAAAACTGGCCGTCTGTGATACAAGTGGCTTGGATTATTTATACGGCAGATGGACAGGAGGTAAAGCGCATGAGCAAATACATCTACGAGCCCGATATCGACATTGCTGCCGAGTCGGAGAAAGTACACGGTATTTCGCTGCCCGATCTGGCGCAAAAAGGTGATCGACGCAAAGAGGTGCTCCGCAAACTGGCCTACGACATCAGAAAGTATGATCCGCTGATTATTGGCCATTTTATCGAGCTGGATGTGCAGGTATTGAGCGCAGATTATTATCGCGCGCAATTGCAAAATCCATTTTCGGGTCAGCATTTTTTTTGCACCATGCTGGATAGTAAAAAATATGCCTTAAATCCATCCGTTGCTTACTTACGCTTACCGCAACTGCACGAGCATCTATTTGATAGCTCACCGGAAGAAACGCATGAGGCAGAGCAAGATGCAGAAGTAACGGCACGTTGCTTTTTCGAGTTATTAGCGCGTGAAGAGATCGTCGATCAGGACTTTGATACACAGCAAACGAAATTTTCTAAAAAGCTTAACTTTCCAGTTAAACAAAATGTATAATTTGCGACAGCTTTAAATAAGCGACCTTATGCAGAATTTAGTAGAACTTTTAAAACAAACCGTCCCTTTTAATATATTGCCGGAAAGCGTGTTGTTTGGTATTGCGGAATCGCTCAAACCTTGTCGTTATTCCAAGGATACGCTTGCCTACAGACAAGAAATCACGGAGATGAGCGGCGTCGATATTCTTGCCGCCGGCGAGTATGAAACATTCTTTTTCGACACGGCAGAAAACAAGCGATCGATCGAAGTACATCACTCGCCGTATTGCTTTGGGGGTATTTCGGTTTTACTAAACCGAACCAAAGCGTTAAAATCCGTGATGGCAAAAAAAGGTACGCTGGTTTACAGCCTGCCGCGGAAGGAGTTTTTAGAGCTATGCCAGGCTTACGAAGAATTTTTTCAGTATTACACTACTGATTTTGGTAAGCGAATGCTGGACGAAGAGTTTTCGCATTTCGTTAAAACGCCCGCGAGTTTTGAAGAAAGCTATATTGCTGCCGAGCAACTGTATTCCAGAAAGATAGATGGCATCATCTATAAAGACATCGTTTCCTGCTACGCCGAAACGCCGATTTTTGAAGCAGCACAGCATATGGCACAGCACCGGGTGAGCTGCTTGTTTGTAAAGGATAGCGCAGATCAGATTATAGGCTACGCGACAGATTTGACGCTTCGTGATAACGTGATTGCGAAACGTATCGACGCCGAGAAACCGATTGCCAGCGTCATGGATAATCCGATTGTGTCGATATCTCATCAAGCTTATCTGTATGAGGCGGTGTTGATGATGTTCAGTACGAAATCACGCTACCTTTTGGTCGAAAAGGAAGGCAAATTTGTCGGCTTTTTAAGTCGAAACCGGCTGCTAAGCGAGCAAGGCCAATCGCCCTTGGTATTTATTCAATCGGTGAAACTGGCAGAGACTACAGACGAGCTTCGTCAGAAGTGGAACTATGTGCCCGAAATTATTCAGCAACTTCTGGGGCGCGGAATCAACGCCGAAATTACCAATCAGGTGATCACCACGATCGCTGACACTATTGCCATTAAAGTTATCGAGAAAGTAATCCGAGAAATGGGCGAACCGCCTGCCAAGTTTGTCTTTATGATTACGGGCAGCGAGGGGCGCAAAGAGCAAAGCCTCAAGACCGACCAGGATAACGCCATTATCTACGAAGATAAGGCCAATGAGCATCGTGAGATGGTGCGCGCGTATTTTTTGGCGTTTGCAACCAAGGTGTCTGACTATCTTAACGATATCGGCTTTATTTATTGCAAAGGCGGATATATGGCAAGTAATCCGGATTGGACACACTCTTTATCCCATTGGAAAAAGAACTATACAAAGTGGATTGAGGAAACCGTGCCGGAAAATGCGATCAAGTTTTCGACATTTTTTGATTGCCGCTTTTTATACGGCGACCGCCAAATTATTGAGCAGTTAAAGGAGTTTTTGGAAGAAGAACTGCAAAAGCCTAACGATCGTTTTTTTGCATTCATCGCTAAAAATGCGCTACAGTATGAACCGCCGCTAACGTTTTTTAAAAATATCAAAACAGAAACCATTGGCAAGTCGGAAGTATTTAACATTAAGAATGCGATGACGCCGATCGTCGATTTGGTACGGGTGTATGCACTTAAAAAGCGGGTCTATCAGGAAAATACGGGCGAACGACTCAAGAAATTAATGGAGATGGGCGTATTTACGGCCGAGCAATACCAGGAATTGTACCAATCTTATTATTATTTAATGGCTTTGCGGCTGGAAAACCAGGCAAACCAAATTTTGGTAGAGAAAACAGAACCCGACAACTACATTAAGATCGACAAGCTGACCAAAATCGAAAAGGTGACGCTGAAAGAAATTTTTAAAACGATCAGCAATTTCCAGGTGGGTATTAAAATGCGCTTTACCAATAATATTCTAGGATAAGGCCTAAGTTGAACCGCCGGTACTTAAAGTTTTAGTTCGCCCGGTGAGATGCCGTAATACTTTTTAAAGGCGCTGCTGAAGTTGTTTTGATGTCCAAATCCAGTCAATAGCGCAACTTCATACACCGACATCTTATCTTCGACAAGATACGCGCGTGCTTTTTCCATGCGAACACGCGTGAGATAATCATGGATCGTGACGGAAAAGTATTCTTTGAAATCTTTGCGTAGCTTACTTTCACTCATCAACACTTCGGTAGCCAATTCCTTCTGTGTAGGCGGATTAGCCAGTCGCTGCTCCAGAATTTGCCTGGCTTGCTCTAATCTGGACACGTCATCGTCGTTAAAAAGCGGCAGCTGTTGTTGCGATTTCTCATTGTATTGCTCAAATTGGTACATCAGCAACTCGACGACGCGCGATTCGGTATGCAAACGCCTGATCTCACCGGTTTTCTTAGATTCGACCAGCTCGGAAATCGTGTGCTGCATCTCGTAGGTAGCCATCAAATCTTCTTCCGAAAAAGACGCGTATTTGCCTAGCTCCATATCATCCACAAAATGCTTGTGAAGTAACGAATCACGTTTGATGAGGTTTAGGTAATACTCTTTAGAAATTACGGCGATAAAATAACTATACGCAATGCCTTCTTTTACTTCGTGAACGGTCTTTACCGAAGGAATATAACGTATATTATGCCGACTCATGCCATAGGGAAGCTTGCTATCTGCTGTTTTGTAAAATATAAATTGGCTGGTAATGGCCTCGCCTTCTATCTCGGTATGGATATGTACTTTTTGATCAAACGACATTTGCGTATACAAGACAAACAGACCACTGGTAGACAATTGAAAATTAGTCATGTGAACCGGCGCACGTTTGATGTCGACGCGATGCTCCACCAATGGCTTATCAGGCATATAACTGTCCGGAATCTCCTCAACGAAAAGCCATTCATCTAACTCCACTATTTTACTTTTTACCAACATACGCCCTAGCTATACACGATTCATGTCTTTAAAGATACAAAATATCTCTATTTAAATTCTTTCTAAATAATAATTTCTACCGCAAATAGCTGTTGCCATTGCCTTTGCTGCGCTGGCAGCAGCGATGTGACTTCTAAAACGGGGTTTCCGTTTTGATCAAACAGCGCCATTGTAACGTTAGCTTCGTTTGCGTCTGCTCCTGTTTCGCGGCGTAAATAAATTTTGTCAAGCAATTCCATCTGTATCAGCAATTCAAAGCCTTTTTCCTTGATTATATACCGCATACCTTGGTCAACGAGATGGCTGATACGCCCTTCGTATACCTGTTTAAAAGAGCTGTTGACAATAGATAACTGAAGTATCAAACCGCTGCTTACACATTGTGCAAGCACGCGTTTAAACTGTTGTAAGCCTACCATATGCTGCTTTTCGTCGTCCAGCGTTGCTTCTTTTTCGCCAACGACGACCGGTTCCAATTGTTGGAAAAATCGCGACGCCGCTTTGATGTTAGACGCGTCGTCTGCGATAGCGGCAAATGCGTCCGGATTGCTGCTGTGATCGACGAGGTAGACACCATGCAGCACATTTCCGTTTCGATCAAAGAAGTGAATGCCCTGCTCGGTTGATCGATCGAGTATAGCGACGGTATGGCCGGATGCTATGGCATAAATAAAAGGTGTAGAATTCACACGCGCGGCATTGTTGGATTGAAGTTGATAGCATTTGGTCTGCTTTTGCACACAACAGCTATTTTGGGTATATACCAGCACTTCACCAAGCGCTGTAAGTAAGGGATATAAGTCTGCAAGCGGTTTTGTAAGTAGAAATAGCTGCTTACGCGGATCCATCAACCAAATTTCGGCATGGCTGACGGCTAATTGCCGAGCCTGCTCTACATAATCCAAATAAGGGTTTGCGGCAAGTAGTTGCGCTTGTTGCTGCCTTAGCGTGCGCGTTTCACCGGCATCGTTGGGCAGATGATTGTTAAACGCATAAATATCCATCGGCATCTCTTCGAGTCGGATATACGGTCGCAGCGTGCGCGGATTTAATTCGACGACAGAAGCGACTGAAAATACCGTGTAAATGTTATGCGCTGTGAGCACCTCGATAGGACTACCGTCAAACAGTTTACGGCCATGCTTCAGCATAACAATACGATCGGCGTAGGTGGCTGCAAAATTTACATCATGCACAACAAGCACGACTATAAAGCCACGACGAGAAAGCGCTTTTGCAATAGCCAATACTTTTTGTTGGTAATGCATATCTAAGGCGGAGATCGGCTCATCTAACAATAGCAAACTCGACGGATTATCCCACACCTGCGCAAGCGATCTGGCCAATTGGACGCGTTGCTGCTCGCCACCGGAGAGCTGTGTAAAAACACGTTTTGCAAATTCTTCTACTCCACATATTGCCATCACTTCGGCAACTACAGCAAGATCGCGGGCAGCAGGGCGATTTTTGAAATGTGGATAGCGGCCCATCATTACAATCTCTTCCACGGTGAACGCGAGCGCTACATGCTGTTGTTGACTCAACATCGCGCGATGTCGCGCCAGAACACGCGGATCATAAGCATCAAGCGCTTTTCCGTGCAACGTGATAAGCCCTGCATTTGGCTTATACTCACCACAAAGTACTTTCATCAAGGTTGACTTGCCAGCACCATTAGCGCCTAGCAGCGCCAGCACCTCGCCCTTGCGCACGTGAAAAGATACATCTTTCAGCAATTTTCGACCTTTGACTTCGTAATTAAGTTTTTCGACCCGTAACATATATTCTGATTCGTTGAAGCTGCGCGTACTACGCCACAAATACTTATTTTTCTTTTATTAATATGTATAAAAATACCGGCGTGCCCAGCAGCGCGGTAATAAGGCCGATCGGCAATTCAATGGGCGCAACTAATGTACGTGATAACACATCAGCCAATGTAAGCACCAAAGCGCCCATAATGAGCGACGCCAAAAGCACAAATCGATTGTCTGCACCGCCAATTAACCTTACAGTATGCGGCACGAGTAACCCCACAAAACCGATAATACCAGCTACAGCGACGGATGCGCCTACGGCGAGCGTGGCCAGAGTCACGACCCATAATTTGACGCGATCGCTGCGCATACCTAAAAGATCGGCTTGCATCTCGCCAAGCGCAAACGCATTAAGGGATTTTCCGAAAAAAACTAACAGGCCTGTGGAAACCAAAATAAAGGGACTAACCACAGCAACATTATCCCAGGTCGCTCCGCCCAGGCTACCCAACATCCAAAAAGTGATACTGCGTAGTTGTTGCTCGGTCGCCATGTACGTCATTAAACCAGTCAACGCACCCGCAAAACCATTGATCGCTATGCCCGCCAACAACATGGTGGTAACCTGCGGTCTTCCTTCTTTTTTTGCGATTTGATATACAATAAATGCCGTGATTCCCGCGCCGGCAAAAGCGCCAAAAACGAGCAGATAATAGCCTAATATTTCGGAAAGTCCGCGAAACAAGACCGCTTCAAATGCAATGACCAATACAGCAAAAAGCGACGCGCCCGAGGAAATACCAATCAGCCCGGGCTCTGCCAACGGGTTGCGAAAGATGCCTTGGATGCCCGCTCCGGAGATGCCCAAAGCAGCGCCCACTAACATGCCTAATAGAATACGGGGCATGCGCACAACAAACAGCACGTCTTCCGCTAAATTATCTGGCAACGGCAATTCGTAAACTCCGAACTTGGCCATTATCATGTGCCACACATCGGCAAGCGGAATATAAAAAGCCCCCTGACCGAGCGAAAATAACGCGACAAAGATAAGGGCAAGGGCCAATATCGTTACAATAAGTTGTTGTTTGCTAGACACGATTTTCTTACTGGTTTTTGGTAACTGCTGTCAACTCCTGATGCAATGCCAGTATGCTCTCTGGCAGCCGCGTACTGAAATTGACGAGTAACGATGGGTTCATACTGATAATGCGCTTTTCTTTTCCGGCGGTTGTTAACTTAACGCCCGGCATTTTTAATATCGCTTCTTTACCGCCCAAACTACTGACACCAAAATCGAACAGCAAAATTACATCTGGATTGGCTTTTACCAGCGATTCGGTGGTATAAGGCTTAAAGTCGGCAAATTCCTGAATGGCATTTTTGCCACCGGCCATTTCGATAACTGCATCAAGGCTACTACCCTTTCCGGCAACACTCATGGTGCCTGTGCCCCGCGCATAAATGAACAATACTTTTGGCTTCTTCTTGCCGGCAGTTTCTTTTGCAATAATAGCGGAGATCTCGCGCATCGTTACTTTTGTACGGCTTACCACCGATTTCCCCATCGCTGGTACACCTACGGCATCAGCAATCTGCTGGATAAACTGATACGCACCGCGTTCGGAAAATTCCTGCTTTAACACGACCACCTCGATATGAGATTCGCGCAAATGTTTAAGCACCGCCGCAGGAATATCGCCTTCCGGCGCCAATACCAGTGTAGGTCGATACGCCATAATGCCTTCTGCCGATAGCGCGCGGTTTTTACTCACCCTTGGCAAGGCTGCCGCAGCTTTTGGCGAGACGCTGGTAACATCGGTCGCGACCACGGCATCGCCTAGTCCTAGCCCATATACAGTTTCGGTTATCGCGCTACTCAACGTTACAATCCTTTGCTCTTTTGCGTGTACATTGTGCAACAATAGCAACAATGTCACGCATACCAAAAATTTCTTCATATCTATATAGTTCACACCGTATCGGTCGCTTCAGCCATACGCACTACTTAATGAAGCAGCTATCCGACGGCAAAATTCTTCCTAATGCATACAAAGCAAATCAATAATTAATCTAAATACAAATTATTTACAATAGCATGTCTTTTATAAAAATGTTTCAACATACACATTAAAACATTGGTAACTAAATAATTATGAGAGCAAAGTATGGCTAATGGAAGATTAAAAAATCAATTTCCATACAACATTTGACGGTTTTCATACAGAAAAAACCAAATTGAATGCCTTTTTTTGTGTCGTTATTTAGATTGAATAAAAATAAATTAGCTAGAGAGCGACGTATGTACGGCAGATTCTTGTTCTTGATTATCTTTTTTCTACCTGCTTTGCTGCAGGCACAGGAACGTAGTAAACTATCTGGTTACGTCGTCGACGGCCGCAAGCAAGCGGTAAATGAAGCGGTGATCACTTTGCTTCCTGATAATCACGTTTATAAAACGGACCGTACGGGGCGATTCAGTTTTGAAAATTTATATGTCGGCGTTTACCAAATAGCTATTCAGCGCGCTGGGTTTCAACAGCAAACCATCACCGTTGATCTTCAAAGCGACACGGTAGTAAATATCCTGCTAGAGGCTCAAAGTCAAGAGATTGAAGCCGTTCAGATAAATGGTCAGGTTACCGCTGTAGATAACCTAATTAAGGTAGAAAATGCCGCTATGCCGGTCAAGGTCATTACGCGACGGGAGATCGAACTGATGGGCAGTCGCCGATTAGACGAAGTGATGAAAGAGCAAACTGGTGTGGCCGTTGTTAATGATGTTTCTGGCGGATCGCGCGCTGTTGGTGTGCAAATGCAAGGATTTAGCAGTAATTATGTGATGGTGCTTATTGACGGACAGCCCATGCTAGGCCGTAACAATGGCAATTTTGATCTTTCGCGCATTTCTGTTACTAATATTGAACGTATTGAGATTATCAAAGGTGCATCTTCCTGTCTTTACGGAAGTGATGCGTTGGGCGGTGCCATTAATATCGTGACGCGCCACGGCGCCATATCGCCACAAGCGCAAGCCACACTGCTTTACGGCAGTTTGAATATTGTAGATGCTACCATAGAAGCCGAGACGCCTTTCGCAAACCAGCGCGGTACATTTGTAGCCTCCGGAAATTATTATCGCACAGATGGTTTTAATACCGACGGACAATATTTAACGGGTGGCAGCACAACGGTGCCGCCCTACCAGAATTATAGCTTTCAGGGGCGCGGCCGCTACCGGCTATCAAAAAATGGAACGATAGGACTTACTGCACGCTTTTCGGCAAGGCAATCGCAAATGACCAATGCCTGGTCTGACGCGTTAACGCTCGACGATCAACAACAGGATCAGGATATCAATTTAGGCTTTAGTTATGATCAACAAATTTCGGCACGATTCCGAAGTATGAGCCGGTATTATTTTTCCAGAAACCATACAGAAATGCGTGCACAATGGTTGCAGGAAGGAATTTTGGCTAGTGCGGAAGCATTTGGCCAGCAGGTACATCGCATCGAGCAGCAGTTTGCCTGCAGCGCGGCAACCAGTCTGAAATTTACGGGCGGACTTGGTGGCAGCATAGAACAAATGGACAACCAAGATCTCGACGGCGAACGCGCTTTGTATACCGCATTTGGTTATCTGCAAACCGAGTGGAGACCCGTAGAGCGGTTACTCAGCACGTTAGGTTTGCGCTACGATTACACCAATGTTTACGATGGGCGGTTGAGTCCGAGTTTGGGTTTGCAGTATCAAATCACGCCGCAATTATTGGTGAAAGGTGGCGTGGGCGCTGGTTTTAAAGCGCCGGATTACAAAATGCGTTATCAGGTTTTCTACAATCCGGCAGCCAATTATCTGGTCATTGGTGCCGATCGGGTTGCTGAAGTTATTCAGACGATGGATGCCAATGGCGAATTGAGTTACCGAAACACCTATATGGTAAATTTAGTAGACGGAAACCTGAAAGCTGAAACAAGTTTATCCAACAACCTAGGCTTCGTGTGGAATCCAAACACACGTTGGCAAGCAGAAGTATCACTGTTTTATCACCGGATAAACAACCAGATCAACACGGTGAGCGTCGGTAACGGAACAACTATCAGCCAACTGTACAGTTACAGAAATTTGCCAAAAGCGGTCAATAAAGGTTTCGAACTCAGCTTAAACTACCAGGCAACGAAAGATCTGGCACTATCTGCAGGTTACCAATATCTCGTTGCTAAAGATTTGGCTGTGGGTGACAGCATCCGCGCGGGCAATTATCCGTACAATTATTACAGCAACCCTACTACTGGCGAATATCGGCAAAGTCAACCCGGCGATTACTGGGGAATCGAAGATCGATCTCGGCATATGCTTAACCTGAAAGCGCTTTACACGTTCGTTCCTTGGCAGATGAACATCAACCTCCGTGCGAATATTCGTGGAAAATATCCGTTTCAGGATACCAACGGCAATCAGTTTATTGACGACGCTGATGCTTTCGTTCCGCTGCACACGTTGATTAATCTAACGGTAGAAAAACAGCTTTTCAATAACAAATTGACCTGTCGATTAATTGCAGATAACCTGCTTGACTTTACGAACCGAAATATGCTGGGCCAGCCCGGACGAATAATGATGGCCGGACTGAGTTACCGCTGGTTAAAAAACTGAGCAAATGGCTAACGTATTGATTTTTTAAAACGCTTCAAATTTAATATATACATCATGAATAATAGTACCTATTCAAAAAATACATACCGATTGCTGCTGACCCAAATGACCTTGGGTCTAGGTTTACTTTTCGGTCTTGCCGCTTGCAGAAAAGACGATGCGCCAGGCCCCGTTTACGAAGACGGGAAAAGCACGGTAATCTACGATCTTGCCGGTGATACGGAAGCCGCGATGGGCAGTGCTGCGGTTGATGGAAAGGAAAATCGTAGTTTTCAAATTTTCTTATTCCGCTTTCGTGACCAGCGTCAGCTATGGGTGCGAACGACAGCAGACTCGCTCCAATACTTAAAAACAAACGATTGGGATATTGCCTTTACAGGTCCATACAACGCTGAAATCTATTTGAACAACGCAAGTGATGCGTTTAATCCGGGTTATCAGGGCCCGGCTAATAACACCGCAGTTATTTTTCGGAATGAAGCTTATGAACGGGTTACTGCTGCGCCAAGTGATAGCGAGTTTGATGCGAGCGAAGTGCGCAGAATTGGTTGGGCATCGTCTGGCAGTTCCAGCGGTTGGTTTCAGTACAGCATGGATTCGCATATTATGCTGGCACTACCCAATCGCACGTATATATTGCGACTTCCGGATGGTAAATACGCAAAACTGCAGCTGATAAACGCTTACAAAGGAAATCCAGCTACGGTAACCAATATGAATTGGCCAGCACCGTACTACACTTTCCGATACTTTGTGCAGCAAGATGGCAGCAAAAATTTAGCAACGAACGAATAAAAGTCTTACATCATAAATTTACAAACACACATGAACAGATTATTTAAAATGGCAGCATTGGCCTGCGTATTGACTATCGGCGTTTCCGCTTGTAGCAAAGATGAACCACAAGTTGAACCAGCCTACCAGGCTCGCGTGATGGTAAGCGATGGGCAAACGGTAGATTTAACAGTCGCTTCCCCATCAAAAGGTAATACAGGAACGATCAAGCGTACGGCTGATGTGTATGCTTTGCGTAATTTCCGCCAATTCAAGCTGGATGCGAATGGCGAAGCAACAAGCACTGCTGCAGACAATTTCTATTTCGATTTCAAAGAAAATGACGCCACAACAAGTGCAGGACCGGTCGTATTGCCAAATTCTACACGTTCTGCCAACTTAAAAGTCAATACCGAATCGGGATACTCGCTTTATTATATCGACAAAGCTTTTGAGCAGGTAACAGCAACCGACAATTTTACCTTAGCAACAGGCGGTTCCCTGGGCTTACAATCTGCTTATGCACCCAACGTCATTGGTTGGCTAAATTATTCTGGAAGTCCAAACCACGCGGTAACACCTGTACCCAACAGAACACTTATTGTATTTAAAGATGGGGTCGCACAATTCAAGTTCCGCGTAAACAGCGTATACTCTAACGAAACGCCGGAAAAAGAGGTCGCACCAACAAATTACTTTTATTATTCGATAGATTACCAAGAATTTAAATAGGTCATTGCCGCGGTAGATCCATCATGTACCGTGGCTTCTTCCTCTTGTCTTAAGTTACAGGATGAACAAACGAGGGCTTTGGCAACAAAGCGTAGTAAAAATCAAAAATAAGATCCATATGTTAGCTAAACACGTAAAAACGCTACTTCTTTTTACCGGTCTGCTCATCCTTGGCAGCGCCTGTAGCAAAGATTCTGATCCGGTCGTAGAAGAAGCAGTGCCCGCAGAGGAAGCTGGGGATCCAAGCTTGTTCAATACCTTGGTTCGCGTCAATAACCTCGTTGCGGCACAGGGTAATGAAACGTCCAGCGCAGCGAAAACGGTGTATTTTAGTCTGGAAACAAAAAAGGAGTACAGTGAAGAACATACCCGTACACGTAACTGGGATTTGGCATTCAGCGGCTTATTTAATAGCTTTTTATCAGGAAATAACGGTACAGATGCGGCAAACTTCGGTTTTGGAAATCGGGCGAGTGGTGGCATTCTCATCCTGGAGCAACCATTTGACGAGGTGGTCAACGTTCCGGCTGACAACGAGTTTAAAACAGGAAGTACCTTGATCGGTACTGACAACTACGGTGATTTTGGCGAAGGAACAGGTTGGTACCTGTACGATTTTGAAGGCACGATTGTGCGCGATGGTGCAACACAAAACCAACATGTCGCCTACGCGCTCGTTAATCCGCTAACCTTAAAAAACGGTACCGTCGTGCGTCCGCGTACCATTGTTTTGCGTACAGCGAAGGGCAATTACGCTAAAATTCGCATACTTTCTTGTTATAAAGACTTGCTCCAACCGGATCAATGGCTACGAGACGCACCCAAGATGTATTTCACGTTCGAATATGTGCTAGTTCGTGCGGGCAGCCGCACCTTTGCTGTAAATTAAAACAGCGCTAGCTCGTTTTTTAAAATAGTTACCGAGACATAAAAAAAGCCATTGTTCACGCATGAACAATGGCTTTTTTTGATTTTCAACATCTTAGTATATACGATACAACCTGCCCTGATCAGTTACCGCATACAGCGCACCATCGGTGCCTTGCGCGATATCGCGAAAGCGTTGACCTTCGCTGCTGAGCAAACGCTCCTCCCCGACTACGCGATTGTTTGCTATTTTAAGTCGAATAATATGCGTTTCACTCAACGAGCAGATAAACAAGTCATTCGACCATTCGGTTATGTGACTATGATGGTAAAAAGTCATTCCACTGGGCGAAACAACCGGATCCCAATAATATACAGGTTGCTGCATGCCTTCCAGTTGTTGAATTCCATCGCCAATAACGGCGCCGCTATATTCAATACCGTAGGTTATCGTAGGCCAGCCATAATTGGCGCCCGCTTCAATCTTATTTAACTCATCGCCACCGCGCGGCCCGTGCTCGCCCTGCCACAGCTCGCCAGTTTGCGGATGGATCGCTAATCCCTGCGGGTTCCGGTGACCAATGGAATACAACTCTGCGCGAGCTCCACCTTGCCCGACAAAGGGATTTCCAGGCGCTGCACTACCGTCTGTCGTCAGCCGTAAAACTTTCCCCAATGCGGAATTTACTTCTTGCGCTTGTGGCCGTGTAACAGTTGAAGATCGTTCGCCCGTGCTGACAAATAAATAGCCTTCTTTATCAAATACAATACGGCCACCGTAATGTAGATTGCCGGCAAAGGCTGGTGTAGCGCGATAGATTACTCTGGCATCTTCTACGGATGACTCGTCTTCGCTTAATTTTCCCTTGGCCACGGCTGTGAGTGTTCCACCCGATTGATTTTCAGAAAAAACCCAATAGATCATCCGGTTGCTAGCAAAATTAGGATCAATGCACAAACCCAGAAGACCGCCCTGCCCGGCAGCATTTACAGCCGGCAAACCTGTAATCGGCGGACTCAACTCGCCTGTTGGCGTAGCAATACGTAAAGTTCCTGCTTTTTGCGTAATTAATAACCGACCATCCGGCAAACTGGCTATTCCCCAGGGATTGGATAATTCGTCGTTGATCACCGTAGCCTGATACATGGCTGTCGTCATGATGCCTGGCGCACGGGTTTGTCCGACGAACGCTGGCGTGTAATCCGTATTCGGAGGGTTTGTTTCTACAGGCGGCCCTAAGGCAATGGTATCTTCGCCGATATTATCCGATTGACAAGCGGTGAAGCCTACAACGAACGTGAAAGGCAGCGAGCAGAGTATCGAGCCTTTTAAAAGTAGTTTCGCAAGAGTTTTCATAGGTCGTTTATAAAAATAGTTAATACATTATTGTTTGTATGAACAACTAAAAACCACAATTCGTTTTTTTGCACGATATTTTAGCAGGCGAATTAGGAAGACTGTGTATCTTTGGGTACACGACGGGCGTCGCGGAGCACAGAAAGCGATCGCCAGAAATAGATCAAACAAAAAAATATCATCTACAAGATGCACGGAGAAGAAACGTATCGAAAAGAATATGGAGGGCAAGTGGCCAAATACCTGAAAGCATTTGGACTGACGGAAGAAGATCTGGGCAAACTGATCAATTCCAGTTCAGATAATGTGCGCGACATTGTCTCTGGCCGGGTGGGTTTAAGCCTGGGCAAGATGATAAAAATTGCGAATGTTTTTTCTGTGCATTACTATCATTTTGCTGATCCATCTTATCCTTTGCCCGAAGAAAGGCATTTGTCGAGAAATACCAAAACAAAAATAGCAAAACGTAAAAGCATCGGCGTTACGACGCGTGATCGAACAGGTTTTCTGGCAGCTGAACTCGATCGGCTGATTGGCGACGGCTCGTTCGATAGTCCGAAAACAGCAAAAGCTATCCATAACCTGATGAATCCTAGCTTAAGTGGGCGCAGTGCGACCGAAATAACCAACTTGCTCAATAAAGCGCCACGCAATAAAGTGATTGTGAAACTGCCCTATAAGCTCCAAAAAGAAAATCTCTACATACACAAAGATTTCGAGTCTGCTTACCTCGAGTTGGACACTTCGCAATTGTCCATGCATTTTTAGACGGCTTGCGGTATCTTAACCGCGCACCATAGCAGCAATGCTATCACGAAGCGGATTGTTGCGTTAAACATTTTATTACAAAAGCGTTTCAGCAGATGATTTTTGGTTTCGAAGGCAAGTTCCAGACTAATTTATGAGGCTAATTTATATAGAACTATTCTAAACAAAGATTCTAATTGTTATATTTGCTTTCGCTGCATAATTGGAAAAAAGAGCAATTGTCGTATGGTAAAAAGTGTTAAATCTAGGTGATGTATGCCTGTAGAGTAAAAGAAATTAGCGATTTTCATACATGATTAAGCAGAAATCAGCATACAAGATGTGTCGGAAATCTGAATCTTTGTAGTGTACCATTTTAATAAAATGCCATGATGTTAAGTCAATATATTAAAGAAAATACCACAGCTGCCCATCAGAAATTGGAAGGAACAGTTGTACGCCAACTAAAAGCAATCCGTTCGAATGCGGATTACGCAGAGGTTTTGAAACACTTTTACGCGTATTTTAAAGCCGTAGAAGAAGCTATTGCTCCCTTTATCACAGCCGATGTGCTTCCAGACTATGCAGAACGCAGAAACTCGAGCCATATTAAAGACGATATCATCGCGCTGGGCGGCCAGGTAGACGATCTGCCGGCGAGCAGCGCACCAGCTATCAATCATACATTGGCAGCGCTATCCGCGTTGTATGTGTTGGAGGGATCTATTATGGGCGGTCCATATATTGTGCAGATGCTGAACAAATACGGCATCACGACGGGAACGTCTTTCTTTTCCGGTTACGGATCAGAAACTGGTAAGGTTTGGGGCGCGTTTACGGCAGTTTTAAATAAATTCGGTGAAGACCCGGCTTCACATGCAGAAGCAGCTGCTATTGCCAACGAAACGTTTGCTAAATTTGGCGATGTGTTTGCAGCGACAGCTATCGAAAAATAGATAAATAATCGGTCAGTCAAACGAATGTCGGAAACGAAAGATAGTAAAAGAAAATTATGGCTTAAACGCGCTGGAATCGGCGCGTTTATGTTTTTTTTATTGAAAGGTATCGCCTGGTTGGTGGTTTTTGCGCTAGCCGCTAAATCGTGTACGTAGGCTTCCATTTCGAAAGAATTGCAGGGTTATCTTGCTGTAGCTTTATTTTTTAAAAATGGATGTACGACGGCAGTCAGAGTCGTATCCTGGGTCTAGATACAAAACTAGCAGTAGTCCACCTAACCGAAATTATTGCCGGTACTTGCTAAAAAAAATTCACCTCCCCTGGTGAACTCGTCATGCTAAACTCCAGTTTTTCACCGATTGTTTCCAACTTAATCGTGATTTGTTTTACTTCCCCACGACTTTTTGTATTGTTTATTTAGATAAAGGTATTACTGCTGCTGCTTTCCAGCCATAGCTCAGCGATTTACTTTCAAACCATTTGCCGCACGTTTCACCTTATCCAAATAATTTTAAAAACACACTTGACTTAGTGTTGAAAATACACTACCTTTGTGCTTTCATAATTTAGGTTTATAATTGGTTAGTTAAGGATTCTCATTCTCCCCGTTTGAGAATCCTTTTTTTTTATCTAGCGGAAGGTTCTTAGAAATTCCTGTTGCAAACCTTGAAACCTGTTCCTATGCATTGGTGTACAAATTATTGCGCATACATATGTAAACGCTCCGTTAGCCGACTTGCTATTTCAGCCGCAATTCTTTATTTTTAGACAGCGGAGACCCTACGCGGCAGCCAGCATTGGCTATATGCAACAATCGCTACCACATTATAAAAATGTTTATCTATGGAAATGAAAACAATCAAAGGTCCAGCTATTTTCTTAGCACAATTTATGGATGACACCGCTCCATTTAATAACCTCGATATCATCGGAGACTGGCTTGCCGGAATTGGTTACAAAGCGGTACAGATTCCAACATGGGATAGTAGATGTATTGATCTTGAAAAAGCGGCCAGCAGCAAAACCTATGCGGATGAATTGCTTGGCGGATTGGCTGCAAAAGGCCTCTCCATTACCGAGCTTTCCGTACATCTGCAAAGTCAGCTCGTTGCTACACATCCCGCTTATGACAAGATGTTTGATGGTTTCGCTCCGGTGCAATACCATAACAATCCGACCGAGCGAACAGCATGGGCCGAGCGGCAAGTACGGCTAGCGGCGCAAGCGTCGGCCAATCTTGGTTTGCATACTTTAGCTGCTTTTTCTGGCGCGCTCTTGTGGCACACCGTATATCCGTGGCCACAACGTCCAAACGGACTTGTCGATACCGGATTTAAAGAATTAGCCAAACGGTGGCTGCCCTTGTTAGATGTTTGTGATGAATATGGTGTGGATATCGCTTTCGAACTACATCCTGGTGAAGATCTGCATGATGGCATCACGTTTGAGCGATTTTTAGATGCTGTCGGTGGACATAAACGAGCCAATATTCTATACGATCCAAGTCACTTCGTATTGCAACAACTCGATTATTTGCAGTTTATTGATTTCTATCACGAGCGGATCAAAGCCTTCCATGTGAAAGATGCAGAATTTCTCCCTAATGGCAAATCAGGTGTATATGGTGGTTACCAAGATTGGATCGACCGTCCGGGGCGTTTTCGATCTTTAGGTGATGGGCAGGTGGATTTCAAAGGAATTTTTAGCAAACTCTCCCGATATGGTTTTGATCGCTGGGCGGTTATCGAATGGGAATGCTGCATAAAAGATCCGGTACAGGGAGCCCAAGAAGGGGTGCCTTTTGTGAATCAGCATATTATTGAAGTAACGAAAAAAACTTTTGATGATTTTGCTAACGCTGGGGCGGACGAACAGCTAAACAAGCACATTCTCGGTCTTTCATAAAAAATAAAGGAGCATCAAACCCGATGCTCCTTTTGTTATGTTTTATAAAGAATACTTAATAACCAAAAATTTCTTTCAAAGATAAGGTCTTCGTTTCACCAATTTCTGTTAACCGCTCTTGGGTAAGTGCTTCGCGATCTCCTACGATGCAGTAAACATAGGGTTTTTGACTCCACTCCTTCTCATGAAATGCTTTCAAGTCAGCGTAGTCCAGTTTAGGCGCTTTTTCATATACAGATTTTCTGATATCGGTATCAAGACCTAGCTTTTTGGCACTTAGGTAACTATTTAGGATATCCGCATCGGTAATACGCTCACTTGCGATGGATTTCATCAAGCTTACTTTGGCTGTTTCCAATGCTACCGGCGATTCTGGAAGGGAATCCAACAAACTATTCATACCAGCAATAGCCTCGTTAAATTTGTCTGTTTGCGTGCCGATGAAAGCATTCGCCGAATACTGGTTTTCTTTTTTGCCAGGTTTTGCCAAAAATGCATACGTGGAGTACGCCAGGGCTTTAGACTCTCGTATAGTTTGAAATACAATGCTTCCCATGCCGTCGCCAAAATAGCTGTTGAACAACGAAATTATGGGCTCTTTTGCGCTATCGTAAGCCCCCGAGTTGCGTACCCAAAATACTTGCGCCTGCTTCATATCGTAATGTGAAAACAAGACCTGTTTTTTATCGGTAGGAAGCTCTTTAAACGCTACACTTGTGTCAACGCTCTTGTACGCGCCTTTGCTAAGCTTCAATGTTGGCAACGTCGTCACGAGCTGCTTTACCTCACGCGGTCCGTAATACAGTATGGTATGCTTTATATTCGCAAAATCATGCAATATTTGCACAAGATCAGCAGCCTTTACGGCATCAAGCTCTTCGTCGGAAAGTACGTAATTAAATGGATTATTAGCGCCGTAACGTGCATAACTGATTAAGCCTTGCAAAATCGCGCCTTTGTTATCTTTCATGTCTGTACGCGATTTTTTTACACGGGCAATATAAGCTTCCAACGCAGGCTCATCGGCAGCAGCATTCCGCAGCAAATCATGCAGCAGCAGTACAATTTTATTAAAGTTTTCATCAAGGCCAGATGTGGAGATGTAGGTTTCTTCATTGCCAGCCGAAACAGAGAAATTAGAAGCCAGATTAAAAAACTCTTTGCTAAATTGCTCGCTACTTTTGTCTTTTGTACCTAATTGTCTGATATATCCTGCTGCGAGCGGCAACAGCTTGTTATTCCATCTTCCAATAGGAAATTGATACGTTAGGCTGAAAATAGCGTTGTCTTTATTCTGAACAGCAAGCACATCCAGATCGTCCAATTTGCCGCGAGCGATATCTTTCTCGTAGTCTAACCACACCGGTTCGATAGATTCTTCAGGAAGTGCGTTGACGGTTTGTAAAAATGCTGATTGATCGCTACGATTCATTGTAATTGGCGTGATCGTAGGCTTTTCTACCTTAACGATACTATTGTCCACACCTTGCTTCTTGTACACCGCCACATAGTTTTGATCGTTGAGGTATTTATTCGCAAAGTCAACAATATCTTGCTTGGTGATGGTCGACAAGCGGTCGACATAGCCGATCTCTTTTGCCCAGTCAACACCGGTTATAAACGTGGTCATTAATTGCTCTGCACGATCTTTATAGCTTTCATTTTGTAAAATAAGTGCCTTCTTTTCATTGTTAATAATGGAGCTGATGAGATCGTCCGAAAACTCTCCATTGCGCAATTTCTGCAGTTGACCAAGCAAGAGCGAGCGTACATCATCTAGCGACTGGCCTTGTGTCGCATTTCCTTCTAAAATCAATAACGAATAATCTTTCAATACATAAGGATAAGCCGCTGCGCTCAACAATTTCTGTGACTTTACTAGATTCAGATCAATTAAACCGGCCGATCCATTGGTTAAAATTCGCCCCATCAGGTTGAGCAGCTGCGCGTCATCGCTTGTTGCTCCCGGAAAACGGAATCCTAAGAAGATAAATTCCGCATTTGGCCCCTTTACTTCGCGTACAATAGGTGCTTCAATTGGCTTCTCCGGATCAATATGATACGTGGGAATATCCTTTGGCTGCATGTAAGAAAAAGCTTTGTCGATTTTCGCGATGACTTCCGAAGGGTCGAAATCTCCTGACATAATAATTCCCATATTATTGGGCACATAATAGGTATTGTAGTATTCGCGAATTGCTTTTAGTGAAGGATTTTTTAAATGCTCAATAGTACCAATAACCGTTTGTTTACCATAGTTGTTATTGGGAAAAATAGCCTCAAACATCGTTTCAACGGCTTGGCGGCTATCGTTATCCAAACCAATATTTTTCTCTTCATAAACCGATTCTAACTCGGTATGAAACAACCTAAGCGTCGGATTGCGGAATCGTTCGGCCTGTACCGTGAGGTACTTATCTACAACATTATTCGGGATATCCTCGGTATACACGGTTTGCTCGAAGGAGGTAAAAGCATTGGTGCCTTCGGCGCCCATATTGCTCATTAATTTATCGTATTCATTCGGAATCGCAAATTTAGCCGCTTCACCCGATACGCGGTCAATCTCTTTATAAATTGCCTTGCGTTCCACTTCATCGCTGGTCGCGTTGTATTGCTCATAAAGGGCGTCAATTTGATCCAGTAATGGCTTTTCTTTTTCCCAATCCAGCGATCCAAATTTATCTGTTCCTTTGAAAAGCATGTGCTCCAGGTAATGCGCTAGTCCGGTGTGTTCCTGCGGATCCGTTTTGCTTCCTGCTTTGGTCGCGATATAGGTTTGTATACGCGGTTTTTTCTTACTGGGACTTAAAATCACAGTCAGTCCGTTTTTCAACGTGTAAAAACGTGCGTTTGTAGGGTCATTGTTGACATAGGCGTATCGATAGCCCCCTTCATTCCCTTCTTTCCACTCAAATTTTTTTTCTTGTGCGAAAGTGCCGCTACAGATGAAAAATAACGATACCAACACGGTCGTTCTAAAAATCTTCTTCATGTATAAATTGTTATTTAAGATAATAATTCATGCCACACAAAACACATAATCTACCTCGCGGAGAAGTTGTGCTGTGTCGCGAAATACTTATTTATTTTAAATATACGAAAATACATATCATTTAAAACAAAATAGCCTGTTTTCCGAATTTTTTCTTGTCAAGGTATTATTTTTACATAAAAACTGACGAAAATCGTCGGAAATACGTAATAATTTGATCAAATGCAACGAACATTGATCCATGCGCACATCGATACCGGCATTATCTTAGCCAATACCGTGACAGGACGCGACTAACTTGATCCCTTTTTTCTGAAAATATTGAGATCGTCCAGTAATTTTTTAAAGTTTTCATTCCCCTTTTCCTCTTCACCCAACAGAAAACCCCAGGCTTTCAAATCCCGAATACGATCAAACAAAATCTTACAAATGGCTAAAATCGGAATCGCTAAAAACATGCCTGATATGCCCCAGATCATTTCACCAACAATGATGGCCATCATGGCAAAAAGCGAATTCACCTTTACCTTGGAACCGACAATTTTCGGCACGACAAAGTTGCTATCGACTAAATGCACGAGAATCAATGCTAATACGACAAGCAGCACGTGTGTGATAGACGACGTGGCAAAGGTAATCAGCGCAATAACCAGCATAGAAACGAAAATTCCGATATACGGCAAAACGTTAAAGACGCCAGTTATCAGGGCTAACATAACACTATACTTCACGCCCACAATGCTTAGGGCGATAAATGTTAGTACGGCCACGATTAGCATCTGCAACACTAATCCGATAAGGTATTTCTTAACTACGTATTGAATTTGCTGAACAATATCCATCACGATCAGGTGATGCTCGGTACGGTTGACCAACAACAAGAACCGGACAATATGACCGCGGTAGATTAAGATAAAAAACGCGTACAAAAATGTAAAGACAAACAGAATTAAAAGCGAGGAGAGGGAAATTAGCGCGATACCCACGATTGCCGTTCCTTGACTGATCGATTTAGAAACGGTGTTGGTGAGATATTCCATCTGCTCGGTCTGGGCAACGCCAAATGTTTGATGCACCCAACCTTGGAAGACATGAAAACCATCCATAATCTGATGTTCGAAGGCTGGCCAATCATCTTTTAGCAGGCTCAGCTGCGAGCCTAACATCGTGAAGACGCCACCAATCAATCCGAAAAAAATTAACAGGGCAACTATTGCCGCCAGCGTACGATGAAATTTAAGCTTTCGTTCAAGCCAGTTACACGCAGGAACCAGCAGAAGCGAAAATAAACTTCCCAAAATCAACGGTACAATAATGGTTTGCCCGATATGTGCAATATAGCCTAAGGCAATAATAGAAATTAGCGTGCATGCCAGTTTGATATAAAAAGGTAGTGCGAAAAATCTAATCATAGTAAGCGTAAAAATCGTTTCGACAAGATACAATTTTTTTACGTCGGAGCCACCGCTTTGAGATCAAAAAAATAGCAGACAGCGCGCTTTGTGGTGTATCTAGCCCCGAAGACTTAACATGTTAGCGAACAAACGATATGCTCCAGGAACCGCCAGCGGAAGCTGCCGAAACAAGGAAAGCGCCGTATAAACATAATAACCTTTCCCTTTTTTCGCAACAAGCAGCAAGCCATCCTCGGCAGCGCCGTCATTATCCGCGCTTCTTATTAGCGGCTTAAAATCGCTGTCCCAATGTGTAGGAATAAACAAGGCACGATCGTGCGACCAGCCTGCAAAATCACGATCATGTAACGCATTGGGATACGATAACAGCGCATGTGTCTGCAAGAAGCAGATGCTAGACGCGGCATTCGTTATGCGGTTTGCCGATAAATTAATTGCATATGGGCCGACGGATGGATGATCCAAATCGTAATCGGTATTGTATTGGCCAATCACCACGCCACCTGCTTCCACGTAGGTACGCAGTTTTTTATCGAAATGCCAATTGCAGCCTGCTGCGCAATTGTAGAGGCGCGCACCCAATACGATAGCTTCATATTGCTGTAAGTCTTTCGTGAGAAAAGCAGTTACATCAAGAACATCGACTTGCGCTACAATTTCCCGGAGCGCCTTTGCTACGGTATCGTCTTTACTTTTAATGTAAGCGATTTTTTTTACAGCGATATCCACCGATGATTTGGCTACTTTCAACCGTCCAGGCTTAAAATAATGTTGCTGTACAATATGCGGATAATCAATTTTAACAGCGGTATCTTGGTATAGCATATCGCCAATCGCTATCTCAAATCCCACTTCACCAGTCCAATCGGTATTCGCTGTTTGCAAAGAAAACGATAGCGGTAATGCTTCATTCGCCTGCAACGTGAAGTCGAAATATGCAGGATACACATGGAGATCATTTGATGTAGTCAGCCGAACGCGCCCGCTGGTAGGCTCGTTCGAAACAGATTGCAGTAGAAGTTCAACGTTAGCAGGCTTATCGTTTGTAATCAACAAGCTATGTTGCGCAAACGTACCGTAGACAGGCGGAGAAACGATGACCGGAGTTTTCTTCAGAAAGCTTAAATCATTCGAACGGCCCGCGAGAACAGTGAGCGGTATGCTGATCAACTCACCTAGCACGTCGAGGTGCAGGTTAAAAGTTAACTGATCTACCGTTGTTCTCATTGTAACATCCGCCACATTTGTCGTCAGGTAGCGCCCGGTTGTGCTGCCAGCCTTTAGCCAGGGCGCGCAGGCAAAACCGGCTTTTGTAGAAACTACATGCTGTATAGTAAACTCGCTGGATGCTGATAAGCTTATGGCTAAATCTTGAACTTCGTAATCGTCTAATATATTGTTGAGTCCACGCAAATGGATGGGTAAACGCGTTTGCTTCTTCATTCGTAAATCAAGCTTGACGCGCTCGCCGGGACACACCGTAGATTGCTCAAGGCTCAGGCTAGCTTCCAGCCCCAATACGCGTATTAAAAGCTGCGTTATGTGGTCACATTTCTCTTGCATGCGCAGGTCGTCTTTGTTGCGCCTGGCTAACTTTAATAAATCAAGCAAGCGTTTAGCAAGCTCGGCATCAGCGAGGTCGTTTTTAACAGCTTGTCCAACCTCTGAAACCGCTTCACTAAAGTGCCGCTGTGTATCGGTATAATGACTGTTCGCGTCAAAACGAAAGACACCGTCAGCCGCGATAGGTTCACCAGCTATCCATTCAAAATACTCGAAGCTAGCCGAGCGCGTAGCGAGGCTGGCCATCGCCTGGCAGCGGTGCTGGTTTCGACTCGCAGCTGCCAATGCCGCGTAACATTGGTTAGAAACGCTGTTTCGTGCCGGGATAAACAACGGATGTTGCTTTGCCGTGGGATAAATTTCTCCGCCAATCTCTTTTACGCCAGCTTCTGCATATACGTTCCACAACAATTGCTTCGCCTGAAAAACCGCGACTTGTTGCAATTGATCAGAAAATGCCTCAGTCTTTGCGGCCAAATCAAATGCGCGCTTAATTAATATGGCCGAAGCCTGATGATGACCATGCCGATCAGTCACCTCCGGTGAAAACCGTGAGATGATAACATCCGGCTGAAAATACCGTATCACATAAACCATGTCTTCCAGTAGCTGCTCTTCTCCCCAGATGCTCATCGTTTGGTTTGCATTTTTTGAAAAGCCGTAGTCTTTCGCGCGGGTAAAAAATTGTTTGCCGCCATCTATAAGTCGCGCTTGCAGTGATTCCTGCACACGCAGCACGCCCAATTCTTCGCCAGATTCTGCTCCGATAAAATTTTGACCGCCTTCACCCCGCGTGATGGATAGGTAAGCCGTCTCTAAGAAAAGCTCTTTCGTGAGGTATGCAATAAGCTTGTTGTTTTCGTCATCCGGATGTGCGCCTACGTACAGCACCCGACCAAACTCGCGCAAGCGCGAGAGCTCCATACGTAGTGAATCGCGCGAGCTCTGACCCGCACAATAAGCTGTTGTGTAAGAATACGTTGATTTTGCCTGTTCCACTAAATTTCGCTGCATACCTCAAATCTTTTAAGTTGGCCACCGTCCTCCACGCTATTGATATCAATTAAAATTGATATTGTGACGCTGTTGATACGTCAAAAATAAGGAAAATAATAATAAAATCTACTAATTCTATGGATTTAATTTGTTTTGTAGTTTTATGTGATTACATTTGTTTTATCATAAAAGAACATAGGTTTATAATTGGTTAGCAAAGGTTTCCATTCTCCCCGTCTGGAAGCCTTTTTTTTATGCGTAGCCATTTCTGTTTTAAACAACTTAAATTATAAGAATGGCCAAGCTTGCATGTGGCGCGCACATGGTTTGACGAGCTTATCGATTTTTACGTAGCTTGTGCTAAACATCAAAGTGAAAACAAAACGCTTTATCTGGGATGTCACGATATGAGGGTCTACTTTTTTGTGAAGTGGCATGCGACGATGTCTGCTGCCGGATTACCCGATTCAGCTGTGCAACTGCTTTTCGAGCGCAGACCGATCTAACCCTTTCTCAAACTTCGCTACAACGATCGTTGCGGCCGTATTGCCGATAATATTGGTAAGGGCACGTGCCTCGCTCATAAATCGATCAATACCGAGAATCAGCGCGACGGCCTCGACAGGCACATGCCCTACAACGGGTAGCGTAGCGGCCAGCGTGACAAATCCACTACCAGTAACTCCTGCGGCGCCTTTGGAAGTTAGTAATAGAACTAGCAGCAAAGAAATTTCCTGCTGAAGCGATAAATGCATATTGAGCGCTTGCGAGATAAATACAGCGGCCATTGTTAAATAAATGCAGGTGCCGTCGAGATTGAACGAATAACCCGTTGGGATGACCAGTCCGACGATAGGCTTTGCACAGCCGGCGTTTTCGAGCTTCTGCATGATACCTGGCAAAGCAGATTCGGAAGATGAGGTGCCCAGTACGATCAACAATTCTTCTTTGATGTACCGGATAAGTTTAAAAATACTGATGCCGACATAAAAATGTAAAACGGCACCAATCACGATCACAATAAAGAAAAGGCAAGTAAGGTAAAAGCTGAGCATTAACATGCCCAAAGAGGATAAAGCCGCAACACCGTATTTTCCAATGGTAAATCCCATTGCGCCCATAGCACCGATGGGCGCTAGATACATGATCATTTTAATGATTGCAAACAAACCTTTTAGAAAGGAATTTAGGACGGATAGCACAGGTGCAGCATGCGTCTGACCAATTTTAGTAAGCGCAATACCAAAGAGCACGGCAAACACCAGCACCTGCAGTAAATTGTCTGAAGCAACGGCGGCTACGACATTTTCCGGAATAATACTTAATAACCAGCTCAGCAAATCGTGGCTTTTCTCTGCTTCTTTCACATAATCTGCAACGCTGCTGGCATCTAAAGTTGCGGGATCAATATTCATTCCCGTACCCGGCTGGATCCAGTTGACGAAAAGTAAGCCGATAACTAGAGCTACAGTGGTCATGATCTCGAAATAAACCAAAGCGGTAAAACCAATCTTACCAACCTTCTTCACATCTTGCATACCGGCAATTCCGATCACGATCGAACTAAAAATAAGCGGTGCGATTACCATTTTTATCAGCTTGATGAAGCCATCGCCCAAGGGTTTCATTTTGACTGCAAAGTCAGGATAATACACGCCCAAAAAAACACCCACGATAATCCCAATGATTACCTGGACATACAAACTTTTTAAAACTTGCTGCATACCAAAATTTAGTTGACACTTATAATTGCAACCACAAATATATCGAATTTGAAAGAAAAAGGGAGAGCCTATGTGTACTATACGACGCCTGCAGATTTTCCCCGCTATATTGTCAGGAGCTGCGATCACCAACCTACATAAGCCGATGCCACAGCCGGTGTTTAACATTCAACAGCAGATCGAGAATGGAAAAATAAGAAAAACTGAAACCGTCATTTTTCCAGCGCAACAAACACGTCACTTAAGATAGTGGATGGTACAACACGCATGTCTGTTTGTAGACATGGTACGGAACGAATTAGCAATCGCATTAAAACGGAAAAAGCCTTTGCGTATGAAGTCATACACAAAGGCTTTAACATATAAACGCATAAGCGTTTCGTTTATTTATTTCTTTGTTGCATTTACATTGATACCGATTTCAATATCTTTGCTAATCATCCATTCGGATGGATCACCTTCCGACGTACCGAATTTGATTCCCCAGTCTGCACGGTTAACTGTAAATTTAGCGGCAACAGCTACTTTTTCACCTTCTACCGTAATTTTAGCAGGGAAAGAGATATTTAATGTGCTATCTAACAACGTTAAGTTTCCACTAACGGTTTTGTTTGCACCTTCAATAGCATCAGCTGCGGCTGCACCTTGCAAATCTGAAATTTGCGTAATTTTGAAAGCTGCTGTAGCAAATTTTTCTACGTCAAAGAAGTCTGCATTTTTCAAGTGGTTTTCTAAATCAGATGATTTTTTGTCTGCTTCTGTTACCGAAGCTGAATCTACTTTTAAAGATTTCATATCGATTGTAAATTCACCCGCTGTGACATTGCTGCCATCAACCGATAATTCACCTGACGACAGCGCCAACGTTCCCCAACGCGGTGCAAATCCACCTTTGTGAAAAGCTTTCCAATCAACTTTAGAGGTAGCTAAGTCAACCGCGTAGTTGTCGCCCTGCGCTTCAGCAACAGTTTGCTCTGAAGATGTAACTGTGTTTGAGCTGTTTCCGCCACAAGAAGCGAAAATGATGGCAGCAGCAGCTACCAACGATAAACCGATTTTTTTCATAAATTATATGTTTTTTGTTCTAAATCACGTTAAAATTATTCAACTTTTTTCTTCTTCGCAATATTATTTTTAATATTAGTCATAAAAAGACAATAAAATTACCATTTTGTAAAAGTTACAACATGCAAATAATATGCTAATCCAGGCTGCTTAATGCGTTTTTAATGATTGTGATTGCCTCGTCAAGCTGCTGCTTGCTGATAACCAGTGGCGGCGCAAAACGTATCTTGTCGCCATGCGTAGGTTTCGCTAGCAATCCGTTTTTCAGCAGGGTTAAGCACAGCGTGTAAGCCGCGTCTGGATCATCGTGCTGAATGACGATTGCGTTTAGCAAACCTTTGCCCCTAACCTCTTTAACCGCCGGGTGTGCAAATTGTTTTAGCTCACTTCGAAAATAATCACCGAGCTCAGCGGCATGCGCTGCCAGGTTTTCTTCTTGGAGCACCTCAAGCGCTGCGATAGCAACGGCACAAGCTAACGGATTTCCGCCATACGTAGACCCGTGCTCGCCGGGTTGTATCGTCAACATTATTTCTTCGCTGCTCAATACAGCAGAAATGGGTAATAAGCCGCCACTGAGTGCTTTGCCTAAGATCAACACATCTGGCTTTACATTTTCATAATCGCAGGCAAGCATTCGTCCGGTGCGCGATAAGCCTGTTTGGATTTCATCGGCAATAAACAGAACCTGATGTGCCTTGCACAGCGAAAACGCAGCCGCCAGATAGCCTTCGTCTGGCACATACACGCCGGCTTCGCCCTGTATAGGCTCGACTAAAAATCCGACAACGGTTGGATCTGCCAATGCTGCTTCCAGCGCGTGCAAATCGTTATATGGTACGGTGACATATCCGGAAACAAACGGACCAAAATCTTTACGCGCACTTTCGTCTGTGCTAAACGAAATGACATTGATCGTGCGGCCATGAAAATTGCCTTCTACAGTAATAATTTTTGCTTCGCCAGCTGGAACACCTTTAACGTTGTAACCCCATTTGCGCGCGAGCTTCAGCGCAGTTTCCACGGCTTCTACGCCGGTATTCATCGGCAAAACCCGCTCATAACCAAAGTAAGCCGTTATATATTTGGTGTAGTCGGCCAACTTATCGCTATGGAATGCACGTGAGGTCAACGTCAATAGATGCGCTTGCTTGACCAATGCATCGACGATTTTCGGATGACAGTGCCCTTGATTAACAGCAGAATAGCCCGATAGAAAATCAAAAAATCGTTTGCCTTCCACATCCCAAACAAAAGCGCCTTCCCCCCTTTCTAAAACCACCGGTAACGGATGGTAGTTGTGCGCGCCGTATGTCCACTCGGTATCGATATATTGCTTGGTTTTTTCGCCTGTCGGATAAGTGTGTTGCATATTACTTCGTTTTGAATGAGCAACCAAAATAGCAATAATTACTAAAATTCGGAATTTTGTTACAGCACCTTTGCCTGATATGAACTTTTGTAGGGCTGCCGTTGAGTCCGAAGTCTACCGATAAGCTTGTCTTTACAAAATAATTTTGAGATATTTAGTCGCATTCAAATGAATATAAACATAGCTTATTTTTTATGAAGTTGTCCGGCCTCTATTTCTGCATGTTATTTATCCTCTCGTTTTCTTGCCATGCTGCATTTGGCCAGCAGGATACGATTCGGCAGGACACTTCTCACCAAATCGGTAAAAAGGAAGTGGAGCTCGATGCGCTTCGGCAACAGCAATATGCAGATTCGCTACATCGTGCTCGTCTGGAAGACCAACTTTTGCAGGTGCAACGCGGCGACTTTGAAGAAAAACGTAAGCTGCTGGCAGAGATCAATATATTAAAGAGTAGAGACTCTATATTGATGGCCAGACGCCGATTAAAAGTAGATTCTCTGCGCAATTTAAATAGCGGTAGCCCGGTTATCGCATTTCAGGATACGTTATTCAAAATTTATATGGCCATTGGCAGTTACACGGCTGCCGATCGCGCTTCGGCTGTGGCTTCCAGGATACGTGTGCTGACTGAAAACATGGCTTTTCAAACCGATTCGCTCAAGGTGACGCAAAATGAAGACGGTTGGTTGCTGCTGTGGCAAGAGCAGATTATCGCGAGCGTCAATGCGCAAGATGCACTTTGGGCAAACAAGACAGCCGAAGAACTGGCGCTATCGTATCAGCAAGTGATCAAAGATGCTATAGAAAGCCAACGCGAGCAAACCAGCTTGCCCAGGTTATTGAAAGCTGTAGGCTTAGCACTTTTGCTTTTAAGTAGCTTGATCTTGATTATTTTCTCGATCGGTAAATTCATGCATTACCTCAAAAAGAAGACCTTACTGGCTAAAGATCGAATCTTTCACGGTATCAAAATACGTGGTTATGTGCTTGTCACCTCTTCACGGCAAGTAAGGTTTGTTTGGATAATACTTGCGGTATTCCGCTGGATATTCATCCTACTTGCTATTTATCTTGCGCTACCGATATTACTCAATTTATTTCCAGAAACG